>Ga0184612_10000077_pt1 | contig 42720 bp, 41 predicted proteins | sample PLM3_60_coex_FD_133163 | JGI IMG/M metagenome (GOLD analysis project Ga0184612, IMG submission 133163) | Groundwater sediment microbial communities from an aquifer in East River, Colorado, USA - PLM3_60_coex | ecosystem: Environmental > Terrestrial > Soil > Riparian zone | place: USA: East... | reverse complement strand
GCGGACACGCCCGCGCCGCCTGTTGAACGCGAGCGCGCGGCGCAGGCGGCCGCTCGTCCGTCCGCCCCGCCGCCGTCGCGTCAGACCGCGCCCCCGCCCGTGGCCGCCGCGACGCAACCGCAGGCCGCACCGCCCGCCGCCCCGTCGCAGCCGCAGCCCGCGCAAGGGGCCGGAGCAGCACCCGCGCAGGCGCGCCAGACACCGACCCTGCAGGCAAGGGCGCAGGGCGCGCCCGCCAAGCCGCAACCACCCGCGCCGCCCGCGGGGCAACCGGGAGCCACCCGTTCGGGCGAGCAGCCGAAGCAGTACACCGGCGATCCGATAAGCCTCGATCTCGACGGCGTCGATTTGCGTGCCGTGCTCCGGACGTTTGCCGATGTCAGCGGGCTGAACATGGTCATCGATCCCGACGTGCAGGGCACCGTGGACATCATCCTGACCGACGTGCCCTGGGATCAGGCGCTCGACGTGATCCTGCGCGGCAATCAGCTGGACTACTCGGTGGACGGCACGATCGTCCGCATTTCAAAGATCAAGACGCTCGAAGAGGAAAACAAGGCGCGGCAGTCTGCGTCTCAGGCCGCCGCCGAACGGCAGGCGCAGGCGGGTGGCCTTGCGTTCGAGACCTTTCCGTTGAGTTACGCGAAAGCTGCCGAGATCGCGCCGCTGCTGAAAGGCTCGCTGCGCCTGTCGAAATACGGCCAGGTGCAGGTCGATGTCCGCACCAACACGCTCATCATCGCGGACCTGCCGGACCAGTTTCCGGCGATCCGACAGCTCTTGACGACGCTCGATCGCGCCGAGCCTCAGGTCGAAGTCGAGGCGCGCGTCGTCCAGACGACCAGAGATTTCGCCAAGGCGATCGGCGTGCAGTGGGGGCTCAACGGCCGCGTGATGCCGGATATCGGCAACACGACCAACCTCGCGTTCCCGAATCAGGGAAGCATCGGCGGCCGTCTTGGCCCCACGCAAGGATCGACCGATCCCCGAGCGACGGAGCTCGAGCAGACCAGCACCGGCGTGGGTCTCCGCGTGCCGGACGCGACCTCGGCGATCGGTCTCGCCCTCGGCGCCGTCAACGGCGCGTTCAACCTCGACGTGGCTCTCTCCGCGCTCGAGCGGAGCGGAAAGGGCCGGGTGCTCTCGACGCCGCGCCTGACGACGCAGAACAACATCGAGGCGGAAGTCGCCCAGGGAATCCAGATTCCGATTCAGGTGGTTTCGAACAACACGGTCACGGTCAGCTTCAAAGACGCCGTCCTGGTACTGCGCGTCACGCCGCAGATCACCGCCGCCAACACGGTGATCATGAAGATCACCATTGAGAACGGGACCGCGGACTTCAGCCGTCAGGTCAATGGGATTCCGCCCGTCAACACACAGCGCGCCTACACACAGGTGCAGATCAATGACGGCTCGACGACGGTCATCGGCGGCATCTTCGTGAGCACCGAGACGACAAGCATCGGCCAGACGCCGCTCCTGCATCGTATCCCGATCCTCGGCTGGCTCTTCAAGAACGAGCGGGTCGAAGACGAGAGTCGGGAACTGTTGATCTTCATCACACCACGCATTCTGAAGGGCTGAGTATGAATCGCGGACCAGTCGTTGATGCACTCGTCGGTCGGAAAGCGGTCTGGGGCGGGGAGGTTGGACGCCTGGTGCGCCTCGTGGCGGTCCTGGCGCTGACCCTGCTCAGCGCCTCGTGCGGCGACGTCACGCGCCAGGGCGCCGGGTCGTCCTATCTGATCATCAACGCGCTCGAAGCGGCGTCGGGCGCCGATCCGACGAAGTTCGGCGGCACGCTCAACTCCGACGTCATCACGGTTGTCAAAGATGTGGCCACGATCTTCAACGACCTCGGCCGGGTCAGGCTCTCGCTCGCGATGAAGGACGCCGGAGGCACGAACTCGCCGACCTCGCCGACGACGAACAACTTCATCACCGTCAACCGCTATCGTGTGCGCTTTGTCCGAGCGGACGGCCGCAACATACCGGGCGTCGATGTGCCCTACGGCTTCGATGGCGCCTTCACGGGAACCGTGGGCACCGGAGAGCTCACCGCCGGATTCGAACTGGTGAGGCACATCGCGAAGGTAGAGGCACCGCTCGGGGCGCTGGCGGGCAACCTCTTGATCATCTCGACCATCGCCGAGATCACGTTCTACGGGAGCGACCAGACGGGACGCGAAGTCTCGGTGACCGGACAGATTTTCGTGTCCTTCGGCAACTTCGGCGATCCGGACTCATAACCGTCGACCAAGCCGCGGACCACAGGCGCGACACGGACGTAACGTTAAAAAAATCGCACGCGATCCGAGGCTCCCCCTTAGGACTATATGACTCGAGCACTCCTCTCACGAATGGCAACGGCCGCAGGCATTCTGGCACTCACGGGCGCCTGCACGATGAAGAATCAGGACGCGCCGCCGCTGACGGGTCCGTCCGAGTTCGCTCAATCGATCGGCATCGCCGTGTCGCCTGACGTGTTGCCTCAGGACGGGGCTTCGCAGAGCTTCATCACCGTGACCGCCCGCGATGCCAACGCGCAGCCGATTCGCAACCTGACGCTGCGCACGGAAACTCGCGTTGGCGGTACGCCGGTCGACTTCGGCACCCTGTCTGCGCGCAGCGTCGTGACCGGGAACGACGGCAAGGCGACGCTGGTCTACACCGCGCCGCCTTCGCCGATGGTCTCTGTCGACCCCTTCATTCTGGTCGACATCGTCGTCACTCCGTTTGGAACCGACTACAACAACACCGCCCTGCGCAGCGCCGCGATTCGGTTGGTGCCGCAGGGCCCGATCGTCCCGCCAAGCAATCTGGTGCCGGAGTTCACGTTCAACCCTGCCGGGCCGACTGACAACCAGACGGTGCTGTTCGACGCGTCGCTGAGCAGGGGATCGATCTCGGAATACCAGTGGAGCTTCGGCGACGGCGGTCGAGCGTCGGGGCGCGCAGTGTCTCACGCGTACAGCTTGCCGGGCACCTATGTCGTCACGCTGACGCTCGTCGACGGCTATGGGCGCACCGAGTCGATATCGGAGTCCATCACAGTGACGGCGGGCCTGCAGCCCACGGCGGCGTTCGTCTTCTCGCCGACCAACCCGAGAGTCGGCCAGAGCGTCAACTTCAACGCATCGGGGTCGCGTGCGCCGGCGGGAGGCACGATCGCCAGCTACACGTGGGACTTTGGCGACGGCTCGCCGCGGGTCACGAGTGCCAGCCCCGTCGCCAGCAAGACGTATACGACCGCGGCCACTTACACGGTGACGCTCGTCATCACGGACAACGCGGGCCGGATCGCCTCCGTCAGCCTGACGTTGCAGATCGCGCCGTAGACACACGGTGGCGCTGATGACTGACACACCTCGCCTCGAGGAACTGAAGCGCCGGGTCCAGCGGGACCCGGCGTCGATTTCCTTCGCGGCGCTCGCCGAGGAGTACCGCCGCCTCGGAATGCTTACTGAGGCGATCGAGACCTGCCGTTCCGGACTGCTGCGGCATCCCGCCTACACGTCCGCGCGGGTCACGCTTGGCCGCGCGCTCGTCGAGGTCGGCGAGTACGACGATGCATCAGCCGAGTTCGAGCAGGTGCTGCGCAGCGCCCCCGAGAACCTGGCGGCCATCCGCGCCCTCGCGGACATCCATCGCCGTCGTGGCGAGATACCCGAGGGCATGGAACAGTATGAGGCGTCGTTTCCCCCGGTGGAGGCCCCGGCACGCCCCTCGTTACACGTCCCGCTGAACGAAGAGGCCCGCGTCGCCCAACCGGCACCTTCCGTGCCGGTCCGCATTGCGGTACAGTCTGCTGACGTGGCGATCGACCCCGAACCCCAGGCGCTCGTCGAGCTCCAGGCCTTTCTGGCCGCGATCGAGCGGGCCCGGCGCGACGTGACTTTCCAGGTTTACCGCTAAGGCGGTGCCCGGCAGAAAATGAGCGGTCGCGTCTTCTCGCCTGTCGTCCCCCGTCTGGTCCGCGCACGGCAGCGGATGCGCGCCGCCGCCGTCGATGCGCTCGTCGTCTCGCATCTTCCGAACATTCGTTATCTCACCGGGTTTGTCGGCACGGCCGGCCTCGTCGTCCTCACGCCCGCCGCGTGCGTGCTCGTCGTGGACTTCCGCTATCAGACCGTTGCGCGGAGCCTCGTAGCGTCGAATCCCGATGTCGCTGCGCACCTCACCGTCGTTGTGCCGTCCCAAAGCTACGATGAAGCGCTCGCCAACGTTCTTCGGGAGAGTGGCGCACGGCGCATCGGGATCGAGGCGGCGTCGATGCCTGTCAGCCGTTTCAACCGGCTGTCGGCGGCGCTGGCAGGGTCGGCGCCGACGCCCCTTCGCAGCGCCGACGGCTGTCCTGCGCTCGTGCCGACCGAACGGATCATCGAGAGCGACCGCGTCGTGAAAGACGCCTCGGAAATCGGGACGCTTCAGGAGGCTGGCCGCCGCCTTGGCCGCGCGACGGCCGAGGCCGCCTCGCTGGCCCGAGCGGGTCGCTCGGAGCTCGAGGTGGCGGGCGACCTCGACGCCATGCTTCGCCGGCTTGGTTTCGAGCGGCCGGCCTTCGAGACCATCGTGGCTTCCGGGCCGAACAGTGCCCTGCCACACGCGCGTCCAGGTTCCCGGCTGCTCACGGAAGGGGATGGGGTGGTGCTGGACTTTGGCGGGGTCTACGACGGATACTGCGTGGATCTTACGCGAACGGTTCAGCTTGGTGACACGGGAGCCGATTTTCGCCGTTTGTTCTTAGCCGTGCGAGAAGCTCAACAGGCAGCGATCGCCTGTGTTCGGCCGGGAGTCCAGGCAAGCGCGGTCGATGGCGCAGCTCGCGCTACGTTGGGCCGATATGGGTTAGAGGACGCCTTCGGGCACGGCACCGGGCATGGACTCGGGCTCGAAGTGCACGAGGAACCAAGAATCGGGCGCCCTCTCGCCGGGCAGCCGGACCTCGTGCTTCAGCCCGGGATGGTGTTCACCATCGAGCCCGGCGCATACGTCGAAGGCGTCGGCGGCGTGCGGATCGAGGACGACGTGCTCGTGACCGACGAGGGCTGCGTGGTTCTGACGGCCAACGGAGGGTGATTGGAGTTCGACGACATCGAGCGGATTCTGGAGCTGATGCACCAGCACGACCTGTCGGAGTTCGAGCTGGAGCGGGAAGGATTGAAACTCAGGGTCCGCAAGACCGGTGCGGGGTATGCGCCGCCGGCCGCGCCGATGCAGATGGCCAGCATACCTGCCGTCCCGCTTCCGGGTCCCGCCGCGGCCGCCTCGGCGTCGCAAACTCCGTCGGCGCCCGAGCCGATAGAGGAACCGGCTCTGGACCTGGCCGTTGTGAAGTCGCCGATCGTCGGGACGTTCTACCGGTCGCCGGAGCCTGGCGCTCCGTCGTTTGTCGAAGTGGGGGACCGGGTCAAGAAGGACCAGGTTCTATGCATCATCGAAGCGATGAAGCTGATGAACGAGATCACCTCGGAGTACGAGGGCGAGCTCACGAGCACCTACGTCGAGAACGGCAAGCCGGTCCAGTACGGGGAACGGCTGTTTGCGATCAAGACCAGCTGACCCTCGGTTCACTCCTATTTGACAGATGTTCAAGAAAATCCTGATTGCCAACCGCGGGGAGATCGCGCTGCGGGTGATTTGTGCCTGCCGCGAGCTGGGCATCAAGACGGTTGCGGTCTATTCCGAGGCCGACGAAAACTCCCTGCACGTCCGGTTCGCCGACGAGGATGTGTGCATCGGTCCGGCGCGGAGTGCCGACAGCTATCTCAACGTGCCGGCCGTGCTGAGCGCGGCCGAAATCACCGGCGCGGATGCGATTCATCCCGGGTACGGATTCCTGTCCGAAAGCGCCTACCTCGCGGAGGTCTGTGAGGCCTGCCATATCAAGTTCATCGGCCCGGCGCCGAACGTGATTCGTCTTCTCGGCGACAAGGCCCGGGCGCGGCGCGCGATGAAGAAGGCCGGCATTCCGATCCTGCCCGGCAGCGACGGCCCGGTCGATGGGGAAGAGAAGGCCCTCAAGATCGCCAAAGACCTCGGCTACCCGGTGATCATCAAAGCGGTCGCCGGCGGCGGCGGTCGCGGCATGCGCGTCCTGCGCGCCGCGTCGGAGTTGAGCAAGGCCCTCAAGACGGCTCAGCGCGAAGCAGAAGCGGCGTTTGGCGTCGGCGACGTCTACATCGAGAAGTACGTCGAGCGTCCCCGCCACATCGAGTTCCAGGTCCTCGGCGACCATCATGGCGCCGTCGTCCATCTGGGCGAGCGCGAGTGCTCGATCCAGCGCCGCCACCAGAAGCTGCTCGAGGAAGGGCCATCGGTCGCAGTGACCGAGAAGATGCGGCGCAAGCTCGGCGCCGCGGTCGTCGATGCCGCGCGCGCGGTGCAGTACACGAACGCGGGGACGTTCGAGTTCCTCCTCGACGACAAGGGGAGCTTCTACTTCCTCGAGGTGAATACACGGATCCAGGTCGAGCACCCGGTGACCGAGTCGATCACCGGCGTCGACATCGTGAAGGAACAGATTCGGATCGCGGCCGGTGAGCGGCTCTCGTTCAAGCAGGGAGACGTCACCTTCACGGGCCATGCGATCGAGTGCCGGATCAACGCGGAGGATCCAGACACGTTTGCGCCGTCGCCAGGGACGATCCATGCCTATAGCGTGCCGGGCGGCCCCGGCGTCCGCGTCGATACGTTCGTCCACTCGGATTGCACGATTCCCCCGTACTACGATTCGATGATTGCCAAGATCATCGCGCACGGCCGCGATCGCCAGGAAGCCATCGCGCGCATGCGCCGCACGCTCGAGATGACCGTCATCGACGGCATCAGGACGTCGATTCCGCTTCACCTGCGGATCCTGAGCGACCCGGATTTCGTTGCCGGCCGGCTCAACACGGCGTTCATGGAACGCTACCTGGTCGACAAAAAACCTGAAGGCGCACGGCTCGCTGAAGCCGTATAGGTTCATTGGGTTCAAGGGGTTCAACGGGTTCAAGGGGTTCGAGAGGTTCAGGCTGAACCTAATGAACCTCTGAACCACTTGAACCTCCTGAACCCGTTGAACCGCATGAACCTGCAGTATCCCGTCGTCTATCCCATCATCGACACGTCCGTGTGCCGCGAACGGGCGATTGAACCTGTGGCGCTCGCGGAGGCGTGCCTTCGAGGTGGCGCGCGCCTCCTGCAACTGCGCGCCGCGAAGGATGATTCGAGCGCGAGCCTGACGCTGCTTGCCGATCGGATCGTCGCCGCGGCGCACGCCGCCGGTGCGAAAGTCGTGGTGAACGATCGCGCCGACATCGCGCAACTATCGCACGCCGACGGTGTGCACGTCGGTCAGACCGATCTCCCGGTCGCTGCCGCGCGAATGATCGTTGGACCCGACGGGATCGTCGGCGTCTCGACACATGATCGCGATCAGATCGATGAGGCCCTGGCCGGTGAGGCCAGCTACGTTGCGGTCGGCCCCCTGTTTCTCACCTCAACGAAAGACACTGGTTACACAGCCCGCGGCCTGGATCTGGTGAGGTATGCCGCCAACCGTGGCAAGCCGATTGTCGCGATTGGCGGCATCACGCTCGAGCGGGCTCCGGAGGTCGTAGCCGCCGGCGCATCGGCGCTTGCAGTCATCGCCGACATTCTTGTGGGCGGCGATCCCGAGGCGCGAGTCAGGGGCTTTCTGGCGCGCCTGCCGGCGCAGCCGTTCAGGGTATACTGACGCGGCTTTCACGCCGATGCCGGGCGCTGACCGAAGGTTTGCGGAAACTTTCTGGAGGGTGAATGGACTCGAATCTCCTGAAGACCAAGTCGATCGAGCAACTGGTCGGAGACGCGGAGCACGGCGCCAAGGCGCTCAAACGCACGCTGACGGCGATGGATCTGACGCTGCTCGGGATCGGCGCAATCATCGGGACCGGCATCTTCGTGCTGACGGGCACGGCGGCCGCCAATCAGGCGGGGCCCGCCATCGTGCTGTCTTACGTACTGGCCGGCCTGGCCTGCGCCTTTGCCGCGCTCTGCTACGCCGAGTTCGCGGCGATGATTCCGATTTCCGGCAGCGCGTATACCTACGCGTACGCCACGCTCGGCGAGATCTTCGCCTGGATGATCGGCTGGGACCTCATCCTCGAGTACGCCGTCGGCTCGATGACGGTCGCGGTGGGCTGGAGCGGCTACTTCCAACGGATCCTCGCCGGGTTCGGCATGCACCTGCCCGTCTGGATGTCGGCGGCGCCCAACGCGGGCGTCGAAGGCGCGATCGTGAACCTGCCGGCCATCCTCATCGTTCTCGTCATCACAGCGCTACTCGTCATCGGCGTGCGCGAAAGCGCGCGCTTCAACGCCGTGATGGTGACCGTCAAGCTCGCCGCGATTCTCTTCTTCATCGTCGTCGGCGTCGGCTACGTGAAGCCCGAGAACTGGTCGCCGTTCATGCCTTATGGCTTTCAGGGCGTCTCCGCCGCAGCTGCCGTCGTCTTCTTCGCGTACATAGGGTTCGATGCCGTATCGACGACCGCGGAGGAGGCGAAGAACCCAAGCAGAGATTTGCCGATTGGGATCATCGCGTCGCTCATCATCTGCACGGTGCTGTACCTGTCCGTCGCCGGCATTCTGAGCGGCATCATCCCGGTCGTGCAGTTCAAGGATGATGCGCAGTTCCTCAATGCTCCGGTCGGCTACGCTCTCGCGGTCATCAACCAGGACTGGGCCGCGGGGCTCGTCTCGGCAGGCGCCGTCGCGGGCATCACCAGCGTCCTTCTCGTCATGCTGCTCAGCCAGCCGCGCATCTTCTTTGCCATGAGCCGGGACAACCTGTTCCCGCCCGGCGTCAGCAAGGTCCATCCCAGGTTCCGCACGCCTTACATCACCACCATCATCACGGGCGTCGTTGTCGCCATCGTGGCATCGTTCACGCCCATTAACGTTCTTGGCGAAATGACGAGCATCGGAACGCTGTTCGCGTTCGTGGTCGTGTCGATGGCGGTCATCATCCTGCGCGTCAAGCGTCCGGATGCCCGCCGGCCGTTCAGGGTGCCGTTCGGCTATCTGTTCCCAGTGCTCGGGGTCCTTTCCTGCGCGTATCTGATGCTGAGCCTGACTGTGCTGACGTGGGTGCGGTTCCTCGTCTGGCTCGATGCCGGCATGGTCTTCTACTGGTTCTACGGTCGAACCCACAGCCAGCTCGCCGACAAAGCGGAGGCGGCGGCGCGCTCCGGCCTCGAGAGCCTGTCGAACTTCCTCAAGATCGCCGGCTACATGCTGATGTTCAACGGCTTCTGCATCACCCTGCTGGGCATTCTGACCGAGGTCGGCTTCCTGAAATCGGAGCTTGCGAGATGGCACGAGCTGGATGACGTGCTGAATCGCTGGTTCGGGATGCACATCAGCCCGGAGATCGCCGATGCCTTCGGCCTGAAGATTCTGGCAGTCGGGGTCGCCGCGGTCGTCCTCGGCTTCGTGCTCGCGCGGTCGTCAAAGAAGTAGGCCCACGTGAGCGCTCGCCTGCTCGACGGCCACGCCGTGGCCGCTGCGATTCGCGACGCGGTCGATCCCGACGTCAGAAAGTTCACGGCGTCGGCCGGGCGGCCTCCGGGGCTCGGGATCGTCCTCGTCGGCGACAACCCTTCGTCGGAGATCTACGTTCGCAACAAGGTCAAAGCCGGCGCCGAGACGGGCTTGTGGGTCGACCTTCAGCGGCTGCCTGCCGGCGCGAGCCTCGACGAGCTGCTGGCGCTCGTGGCTCGGCTGAACGCTAGCGATGCGCACGACGGCATCCTGGTGCAGGCGCCGCTGCCCGAGGGCATGGGGAAGCAGGCCGCACAACGCGTGTTCGACGCGATCGACCCGGCCAAGGACGTCGACGGGTTCCACCCGGTCAATGTCGGACGACTGGTCCAGGGACGGCCTCACCTGGTCCCGTGCACGCCGTCAGGTGTGATCGTGATGCTCGAGCACTACGGCATTCCGATCGCGCGGTCACGCGCGGTCGTCATCGGACGGAGCGAGATCGTCGGCAAGCCTATGGCGATGCTGCTCCTGCAGCGCGACGCGACGGTCACGATCTGCCACTCGAAGACCCCCGACCTCCCGGCGGTGGCCAGCGAGGCCGACATCCTGGTGGCGGCGATCGGACGCGCCGGCTTCGTGACGCCGTCGTTCGTCAAGCCCGGCGCAACGGTCATCGACGTCGGGATCAACCGCGTGACCGACCCTTTGACGGTCCGCGATCTGTTCGACGCGGGCTCCACCCGTCTCGCCGACTTCGAGCGACGCGGGGCGGTGGTCGTCGGCGACGTGCACCCGAAGGTCGCCGACATCGCAGGGTCGCTGACGCCCGTCCCGGGCGGCGTCGGTCCACTGACCATCGCCGTCCTCCTCAGGAACACCGTGAAAGCCGCGGCCACCCGCATCGTTGCCGTGTGACCATGCGGCGCGCGGCCCTGACCGGCGGCATCGCGACCGGAAAGTCGCATTGCCTCGCACGGTTTGCCGCACTGGGCGCCTCGGTCCTTGACGCCGATCGTCTCGCGCGCGATGCGGTTGCACCAGGCACCGAAGGGCTGGCGCGCGTGGTCGAACGCTTTGGCCCGGACTTCACCCGGCCCGACGGCACGCTCGACCGGCCCGCCCTGGGCCGCCTCGTCTTCACCGACCGCACCGCTCGAGCCGACCTCGAAGCCATCATCCACCCAGAGGTCTATCGGCGAATCGGCGAGTGGTTCGCGAACCTCCCGGCCGGCACCGGCCTGGCCATCGCCGACATCCCGCTGCTCTTCGAGACCGGGCACCAGCACGATTTCGAGCTCGTCATCGTGTGCGCCTGCACCCCCGCCGAGCAGCTGCGCCGCCTCACGGCACGCGACCGCCTGAGTGAGGAGGCGGCCCGCGCCCGCCTCGATGCGCAATGGCCGATAAACGAAAAGGTAGCGCGCGCGCATGTCGTAATTCGGACGGACGGGGGATTTGTGGAAACGGATCGCGTCGTGGCCAGGGTCTATGAGAGTTTGAAGGCCGATCTCCTGTGAAGCGCTTCACACGTCAGACTTCAAATTTTCTTTGGCTGGCGCAATCCGCTCCTCGATGAACGTGTTCCACTCGTGACATTGCGGGCATTGCCACAGCAGTTCCGTGCTCCGGTAGCGGCAGCGGATGCAGATGTGCGGGTCGAGGTAGAACACGGCGTCCCGGGTGAGATCGACGTAGCGGGTGACGAGCGCCTGCGGCAGGTGCAGCGTGGAGAGCGTGTGCCAGATGGCTTGATGGAGCGCCAGCGCGTGCGGGTTGTGCACCAGCGCTTCAAAGAGGATCTCGAGGGCTTCCGGCGCCGCGTCGCGTGACGACAGGTGCCGGGCGAGTGCCAGCCGGGCGCGCCAGTCGTGCGGGTTCGCCTCGATCAGGCGGCGGCACAATGCAGGGAATCGCCCCGGGTCGTTCGCTTTCGGGTACGCGCCTTCGAGACGCGCGAACACCAGGTACGCCCGTTCGGGGGATTTCTCAATCAGGCGTTCCCATGCCGCGATGGCGCCGGCGGCGTCGCCCTGATAGAAACGCACGTCGCCAAGATTGAGGTATGCGGGGACCGTGCGTTCGTCGAGCTCGATGGCCGCGTCGAATCGCCGTGCCGCGTCCGGGTAGTCCATCCGTTTCAGTGCGTCGAGGCCGAGCTCGTTCTCGAGGAACGCCAGAATCTCCTGATGGCGCGCCTGCGACGTGTCGGTGTCGCGGCGGGCGAGCTTGTGCCGCGTCGCGTACGCGTCGGCCCACTGGTGCTGCTCCTCGTAGAGCTTCTCCAGATTGGACAGGGCATACGGATTGTCGGGGTCGAGGCGCAGGACTTCCGTGAACGCTTCGAGCGCTCGGTCGACGAAACCGCCGCGCTTGTAGTCGAGGCCCAGACAGAGCAGCACGTTGGCGTGCTCGAGCTTGCGGAGGTCGGGCCGCTGGAGAAGGCTCTGGTGCTCCTGAATGGCCCGTCCGACCTGACCCTTCTCCCGGTACAGATTCCCGAGAATCAAGTGGATCTCGAGCGGATCGCCGGCCGCGGCGGCCGCTCGCGTCAGCTCGTCGATCGCGGGCTCGGTCTGGTTCGTCACCAGGAAGTTGAGGCCGAGCATGTAGTGCGGGGACTCTCGCGCGCGCCGGCGATCGATCCACTGGCCGTCGCGGAGCTTGTAGCGCTCCCAGGCTTTTCCGATCGCCAGACCGGCGAGCAACGCGACGAGCGCACTCAGGAGTACGACGTAGCCGTCCATTACGCCTGCGGGAGATGCTGGCGCAGCACGTCGTCCCATCGCTGCTGCGCCCGGAGTACCAGTTCGACCAGCTCCCGCACCGCGCCACGTCCACCGCCGACGGTGCTGACCCAGTCCACGCGCTCGCGCACTTCGGGTGCGGCGTCGGCGGGCGCCGCAGACAGCCCCACACGCGCCAGCACCTGCAGGTCGAGCAGGTCATCACCCATGTACGCGACGTCGGCGTCGTCCACTCGGGCGTCCCGGATGATCTGTTCGTACGCCTTGAGCTTGCTTTTCACGCCCTGCTCGACGATACGAACGGCCAGCTGGGCAGCGCGGTGCGCCGTGGCACCAGAGGAGCGCGCGGACAGCAGTCCGACGGTCAGCCCGGCGCGCTGCGCCCAGACGATGGCGGCGCCGTCGCGGATATGGAATCCCTTGGATTCGGAGCCGTCGGCGTGCATGACGACTTCGCCCGTCGTGAGTACGCCGTCGACGTCGAAGAGCAGGAGTCGGATGCGGGAGGCCTTGGTCTGAAGGGACATGTCAGAACATTTGCAGCCGCCAGAGGTCGTGGAGGTGCACCACGCCATCGACGGCGCCGCGGAGGTCGGTGACGATCACGGAGGTGATCTTGTGCGTCTCCATGATCTTCAGCGCTTCGACGGCGAGGAGCCCGCGGCGAATCGTGATCGGGTTCGGTGTCATCGCCTCGCCGGCCGTGAGGGCCAGGACGTTGGCCGACCGGCTCATGAGCCGGCGCAGGTCTCCATCGGTGAAGACCCCGACGAGCCGGCCGTCGGCGTCGGTCACCGCGGTCATGCCGAGCCGCTTGCTCGACATCTCGTGGAAGACGTCCGGCATGGGCGTCGTCGTCTGTACGACCGGAGCAGCGGTGCCGCTGTGCATGACGTTCTCGACCTGCATCAGCCGTCGCCCGAGCTTGCCGGCCGGATGGAGCGATGCGAACTGATCCTCGCGGAACCCCTTGCGGACGAGGAGTGTCATCGCAAGCGCGTCGCCCATCGCGAGGGCGGCGGTCGTGCTCGCCGTCGGCACGAGGTTCATCGGACACGCTTCCTTGGCGATGGAACAGTCGAGCGTCACGTCCGCGGCTTTGGCCAGCGTGGATGCGGGATCGCCGGTAATCGCGATTAAACGTGCGCCCAGACGGCGGATCGATTCGAGCAGCCGCACCAACTCCTCGGTCTCGCCGCTGTACGAGAGCGCGATGACCACGTCGTCGTCGCGAATGGCACCGAGATCGCCGTGCGTCGCTTCGGCCGGGTGCAGGAACCAGGCCGCGGTGCCGGTGCTCGACAGGGTGGCAGCGATTTTCCGGCAGATGATGCCCGACTTGCCCATGCCCGTGACGATCACCCGGCCGCGGCATTCGAAGAGCAGCTGGACCGCACGTTCGAAATCGCCGTTGATGCGTTCGACGAGGCCGAGGATCGCAGCCGCCTCGGTGCGGAGCACTTTCCTGGCGAGATCGAGAGCGGAAGCGGCGTCGGTGGTCATGTTCGTGGGCTTGTCTCACCCGAATGGAGCCGTGCCGGGTGTTCAATCGCGTGGATCCGTACGAGGCGCTCGAGGAGAGGCTCCAGCAGGTCCAGCCGGAGCGCGTTCTGGGCATCGCTCCGGGCCTTGGCGGGTTGCTCGTGCACCTCGAGGAATACCCCGTCGACGCCCGCGGCGACGCCGGCCGATGCCAGCGGTTCGATGAACTCCGCCTGGCCGGCCGTGACCCCGTCGCCGCCGCCCGGGAGCTGGAGGCTGTGGGTCACGTCGTACACGACCGGATAGCCGAACGCCCGCATGATGGGGAAGGCGCGCATGTCGACGACGAGGTTGTGGTAGCCGAACGTGAACCCGCGCTCGGTCACGATGACCCGGTCGTTGCCTGCGGCGGTGACTTTCTCAATCGCGTGCCGAATGTCCGTCGGGGCGAGAAACTGTCCCTTCTTCAGGTTGACGACCCGGTTGGTCCGCGCGGCAGCCTCGAGCAGGTCGGTCTGACGCGACAGGAACGCCGGAATTTGGAGCACGTCGGCTACTTCAGCAACCGGTGCGGCGTGCGCTGCCTCGTGGATGTCGGTCAGAATCGGTACGTTCGCCTGGTCCCGCACACGCGCGAGGATCCGCAGCCCCTCTTCGAGGCCGGGCCCGCGGAAGGATCGTCCGGACGTGCGGTTGGCCTTGTCGTATGACGCCTTGAACACGTACGGCACGCCTGCGCGGCGCGCGATGTCCCGGATCGCGATCGCCAGGTCGATCGCGTGGGACTCGCTCTCGATGACGCAGGGACCCGCGATGAGCAGCAGCGGACCGCCGCCGCCCACCGTGAGCCCGGCAAACTGAATCGGCTGCACGCGCCCTTAACCTACCACGGACGCTGCCGGCTGTGTCCGCGCCGCGCGAGCGTGGACGTGGCTGGCTTCCACGAATCCGGCAAACAGGGGATGGGGCTTGAGCGGTTTCGATTTGAACTCGGGGTGGAACTGCACGGCGACGTACCACGGGTGGGTCGGCAGCTCCACGATCTCGACGAACTTGCCGTCGAGCGATCGTCCGACGATCTCGAGGCCGTTCTCGGTCAGTGCCCTCTCGTAGAGGCAGTTGAACTCGTAGCGATGGCGGTGTCGCTCGTGAATGACGTCTTCGCCATAGAGCTCGCGCGACTTCGATCCGGCCTTGAGCTCGCAGGGGTAGGTACCGAGCCGCATCGTGCCACCGAGGTCGTCGACGCCGAGCAGATCACGCAGCTTGTAGATCAGTTTGATCGGCGTGTCGGGATTGCATTCAGTCGAATCGGCGTCCGCCAATCCGGCCACGTGCCTGGCGTACTCGACCGCGGCCCACTGGAATCCGTAGCAAATCCCGAAGTACGGAATGCCGCGCTCGCGGGCGATCTCGGCCGCCCGCATCATCCCGCGCGTGCCCCGATCGCCGAAGCCGCCGGGCACCAGGATGCCGTGGGCGCCGTCGAGCAACTGCTCGCCACCGGGCTCTTCGAGCGCCTCGGCTTCGACCCATCGGATATTGACGCGCAGCCGGTGCTTGAAGCCGCCGTGATAGAGCGCCTCGTTGAGGCTCTTGTACGAGTCCTCGTAGCCGACGTACTTGCCGACGACGTGGATCGTGACTTCGTCGGTCGGGTGCCGGATGCGGTCCACGAGGTCGGCCCATGCTTCCATCCGGGCCTCTGTCTGGGGCAGATGGAGACGGTCGAGCACGATGCGATCCAGGCCCTCGGCGGCGAGCACGAGCGGCACCTCGTAGATGCTCGCGACGTCTTTTGCCGTGATCACCGCCTCTTCGTCGACGTCGCAGAACAGCGCGATCTTCCGCTTGATGTCCTGATCGAGGAAGCGGTCGGTCCGGCAGAGAAGGATGTCGGGCTGGATGCCGATCGAGCGCAGATCGCGGACGCTGTGCTGCGTCGGCTTCGTCTTGAGCTCGCCGGCCGCGCCGATGAACGGCACGAGCGTCAGGTGGACGTAGAGCGTGTTCTCGCGGCCGACATCCTGACGGAGCTGGCGGATCGCCTCGAGGAACGGCTGGCTCTCGATGTCGCCCACGGTGCCGCCGATTTCGACGAGCACGATATCGACGTTCCGCGCGACGGCCCGGATGCTGTCCTTGATCTCGTTGGTGATGTGGGGGATGACCTGAACCGTGCGGCCCAGGTAGTCGCCGCGGCGTTCCTTCTGAATGACGGAAAGGTAAATCTTCCCCGTGGTCCAGTTGTTGTTCCGGCTCGTGACCTGATTGGTGAACCGTTCGTAATGTCCCAGGTCGAGGTCCGTCTCGGCGCCGTCGTCGGTAACGTAGACCTCGCCGTGCTGATAGGGGCTCATCGTCCCAGGGTCGACGTTGATGTAAGGGTCGAACTTCTGCAAGGCCACTTTGTACCCGTGCCCCTCGAGCAGCGCGCCAATCGAGGCGGCGGCGAGCCCTTTACCGAGCGACGACACGACGCCGCCGGTCACGAGGATGTATTTCACGGGCCTGGCGGGCCGGGATTCCGGATTCACGATAACGTCGCCCATGTGAGTCTGTGCGCTCCTTAGTTCGCTCCGATACCTGCTCCGACGAGGTTCCGGACGCGTTCGAGGTCGTCCGGGGTGTCCACGCCAACCGAGTCGTACTGCGTTTCGATGGCTTTGATTCTGATGCCGTGCTCGAGGGCCCGGAGCTGTTCGAGCGCTTCGGACTGTTCGAGCGCGGTCGGCGGGAGGCGCGCCAGCAGGAGCAGGCACTCGCGCCGGTAGACGTAGAGCCCGACGTGCCTCCATGCGGGAGCGGCGGGGCTGTCCTCGCGCTGGTACGGAATCGGAGCGCGCGAGAAATAGAGTGCGTAGCCGTCGCGATCGACGACGACCTTCGTGACGTTCGGGTTTCTGAAATCTTCGGGATCGTCGATGCGCCGGCGCAGCGTGCTCATGCGCAGGTCCGGCTCGGCGGCAAATGGCGACACCGCTTCGTCGATCATCGCAGGCTCGATCAGCGGTTCGTCGCCCTGGACGTTGACGATGAGGTTGCAGTCGATCGTCTGAGCAACTTCGGCGAGCCGATCCGTCCCGCTCCGGTGGCTGGCCGAGGTCATTCGCACGTCTCCGCCAAACGCGCGCACGGCGTCCGCGATGCGCTCGTCATCGGTCGCAACAATCACCGACGCGACCGAGCGTGCCTCGCTCGCCCGACGATAGACGTGCTCGATCATCGGACGGCCGCCGATGTCTGCCAGCGCTTTCCCTGGGAGCCGGGTCGACTGATAGCGGGCGGGAATGACGACGATAGTGGTGCGAAGGCCTGGAGAAGACGTGAGCCCGGAGGACGAAACAGGGGGCACGACAAATATTACCACAAGTGCACATTGCTGCAAGGAGCTAGGAGACAGGAGATAGGAGACAGAAGACGGAGACGGAGACGGGAGGGCACTGGAGGAGCACGGAGGAGCACACGGCGCACGATAGAGACCAGAGCAGGAAGCGCCTGCGGCCCGAGCGCGGCGCGAAGTCGCCGCGCGAGAGCGAGCGGGGGTGGGCCGCCTCCGCCAAGGCTACGGCGAGCTGCGCCGAAGCTCTGCGAAGGCGAGGCCCCGCGCGCAATTGAGAAATGCTGTTAGGAGTCAGTGGAGCACAGACCGAACGCGCTACAAGCAGGCTGTGGCCTCTAACCACCGGCGCGAGCGTGAGCGAGCGCTGGCTGGTCGTGGGGGTGGGGCCCCACGACAAACCAAAAAAAGTGGTACCATCTTCAGTCAGTCACCCTGAACATGTCATGAGTGCCAAACGGGCTGCGGGCTACTGTGGCGGCACGTTGCTGTTGCTGGCGTGGCTTGCATCCGCCCGTGGCCTCATGCGTCAGACGCCCGACGCACCCGCGCCGGAGAAGCCAGTTGAAACGGCCGGCACGACGACACTCGCCGCAGAAGTACAGGCGCAGACCGAGCGGCTGAAGACTCGTCTGGCCGCCGCACCCGCACCCCAGGAACCCTTCCGTAACCCCTTCACGTTTGCCTCGCGCGCGCAGCCCGACCGCCGCGAGCTTCCCTCTCGCGTTGAAACCGTGGTGCCGGCGCCCATTCCCGGCCCGCCGCTGGAGCCGGCGATCGAGCTCATCGGCGTCGCGGAGAGTGAGTCGCCGAAAGGCGCCGTACGCACGGCCATCATCTCGACGCTCAGCGGGGAGTTGTTCCTCGTGAAGGAAGGGGAGACCATCGCCGCGCGCTACCGCGTCGGCAGCGTTCTTCCTGACGCGGTCCAGCTGAACGATCTTCTGACCGGAACCGTGCGCCGCCTCGCCTTGCGCGAGTAGAGCCACGGGCAACACGACGAATCCCTTTAGGAAACCCTCGCCACTCTGGCTTCCTTCACAGCCGCGGCGGCGCGGATCTCGGGAAGCGCTTTCGCCAGTCCCGCATCATCGGGCGTCGCATCCAGTTTGACAACGCCGACGGCTCCAGCCTCGTCGCGCCCCAGCGCGAAATTGGCAATGTTGACAGAGTGCCGGCCGAGGATCGTGCCGATCTGGCCGATGACACCCGGCTTGTCGGCGTTCTTGATGACGAGCAGCGTGCCCTCGAGCGGTGCTTCCACCTCGATGCCGTCGAGCAGCGTCAGGCGCGGCCGGTCGGGCTCGAACACCGTGCCTTCCAGCCACCGTTCGCCCTCGCTCGTGTGCACCTTGACCGAGATGATGTTGGCGAAGTTCCTGGCGCGGGAACTGTGCGACTCGACGATCTCGATTCCGCGCTCTCTCGCGACATCACGGGCGTTGACGATCGTCACCCCCGACGAGAGCAGCGGTCGAAGCAGTCCGTTGACCGCCGCGCTCACGATGAGCCCGCTGTTCGATCCCACCAGCGGGCCATAGAGCCTGACGCTGAACCCCTTGGTGCGTCCCTCGGCGAGCTGGACGACGAGGGCGCCCAGCTGCTCGGCGAGCGTCAGGTAGGGCTGGAGGCGGAGCATCTCGTCTGCCGCGATCGCCGGGAAGTTCACGGCGTTTCGGATCACGCCCTGCGTCAGATAGTCCCGGACCGCTGCGGCCGTTTCCAGGCCGACGAGCTCCTGCGCCTCCGCCGTCGACGCGGCGATGTGCGGTGTGGCGACGACTTGTGGCAACTGCGCGAGCCGCCAGTCCCTGGGCGGCTCGACTTCGAAGACGTCGAGGGCCGCACCCGCCACATGGCCGGACTCGATGGCGTCGGCCAGCGCGGTTTCGTCGATGAGCTCGCCACGCGCCGTGTTGACGAGCCGCATCCCTCGCTTGCACTTCGCCAGGCGCGCGCGCCCGAAGAGGTGCCGGGTCTCGGTCGTCGCCGGGATATGGAGGCTGATGTAGTCGGCGACTTCGCACATGGCGTCGAGGCTGAGGAGCTTGATGCCGAGCGACGTCGCGACGGCTTCCGAGATGAACGGGTCGTGCGCGACAGTTTCCATGCCAAAGGCGCGCGCCCGTGCCGCGACTTCCTGGCCGATTCGCCCGAGCCCGCAAAGTCCCAGCGTCTTGCCTCGGAGTTCCGCACCGGTGAGCTTTTTCTTGTCCCAGACGCCGCGCTTCATCGTGGCGTCGGCGATCGGAACCGACCTCGCGAGCGAGAGCATCAGCGCCAGCGCGTGCTCGGCAACGCTCACGCTGTTGCCGCCCGGCGCGTTCATGACCAGGATGCCTCGCGCGCTCGCCGCGGCGAGATCCACGTTGTCGATACCGGTGCCGGCGCGGGCAATCACCCGAAGTTTCGGGGCGGCCGCGAGGAGGCGCTCGTCAACCTTGGTCGCGCTGCGGACGACGAGCGCGTCGGCCTGGGCAAGATCTGGCGCCAGGACATCCGGCGGGCGTCCCGCGCGAGCGTCGACGGTCCAGCCGGACACCTGCGATAAGAGTTCGACTGCAGAAGATGGCAACTGATCGGCGATGACGATGTGCATGAGGAGGGGAAATAGAGCCTTCAGATATAATGTGCCGTTCCGATTCGCGCGCGAAAGGGTCGTCTCGCACCACGATAGTGCAAACCGCTGGAACCTGCGGATTCATGGGGCACTTTCGACCGGATCGAGGAACTTTTCCACAACGTTTTCCACAGTTTCTGTGAAGATCCTCTGACGTCGCGCTGGTGATGTGACCTAATCCGACCATGCCTACTTTTTCGATTCTCAAACCGCCGGCCACAGGGACAGCCATCACGAAGAAGGACGGTCGTCTCGTTGTACCTGACGATCCTATCATCCCGTTCATCGAAGGAGACGGCACCGGGCCCGATATTTGGCGTGCCAGCGTGCGTGTTCTCGACGCCGCAGTGGAGAAGGCGTACGGTGGCACGAAAAAGATCGCCTGGTTCGAAGTCTACGCCGGCGAGAAGAGCTTCAAGAAGTTCAACACCTGGCTGCCCGACGAGACCGTCGACGCCTTTCGTCACTATCTCGTCGGCATCAAGGGACCGCTCACCACGCCGGTCGGCGGGGGCATCCGTTCGTTGAACGTCGCGCTGCGCCAGCTGCTCGACCTCTACGTCTGCCTCCGCCCTGTCCGTTGGTACAACGGCGTGCCTTCGCCGGTGAAACATCCGGAGAAGGTGGACATGGTGATCTTTCGCGAGAACACGGAAGACATCTACGCCGGCATCGAGTATGCGGCTGGCACGCCCGAGGCGCAGAAGGTGCTCGACTTCTTCGCCAGGGAGTTTCCGAAGGAGTTCAAGAAAATTCGCTTCGGCACCGCGCAGGCCGCGCAGGAATGGCAGGCCCAGCTCGAAGGCATTGGCACCGCCGCCCGCGAGGTTGGCGTACAGGTCGGTGTGGGACTGAAGCCCATCAGCTACCTCGGAAGCGAGCGCCTCATTCACAGCGCCATCAGCTACGCCATCGCCAACCGGCGTAAGAGCGTCACACTGGTGCACAAGGGAAACATCATGAAGTTCACGGAGGGCGCCTTTCGTGACTGGGGCTACGACGTCGCGAAGAAGTTCTTCGGCGCCGAGGAGATCGACGGCGGTCCGTGGTGCCGGATTCCCGCGGGCAAGCCGGGCGCCGGCATCATCATCAAGGACGCGATTGCCGACATCACGCTCCAGCAGGTGCTGACGCGGCCCGACGAGTTCGACGTCATCGCGACGCCGAATCTCAACGGCGATTACCTGTCCGACGCGCTGGCCGCGCAGGTTGGCGGCATCGGCATCGCTCCGGGCGGCAATATCAACTATGTGACCGGTCACGCCGTGTTCGAGGCCACGCATGGCACGGCGCCGAAGTACGCCAATCAAGACAAGGTCAACCCAGGCTCCGTGATCCTGTCGGGCGAGATGATGCTGCGATACCTCGGGTGGACCGAGGCCGCCGAGCTCATCGTGAAGGGCATGGACGGCGCCATCGCCGCCAAGCAGGTCACCTACGACTTTGCCCGACTCATGACGGGTGCTACCGAGCTCAAGACGTCAGCGTTCGCGGACGCCATGATTGCGAATATTTAGCAATGCTGAATGCTGAATGCTGAAGTAAATTCTGAACTCAGCATTCACTTCAGCGTTCAGCACTCAGCATTCAGCCTTGCGAGTGTTCCCCAGAGGCCTGTAGATGAATAGAAAAGTCACAGTAGTGGGCGGCGCCGGCGCAGTTGGGGCGACTGTCGCGCGGGCGATTGCGGACAAGGAGCTGGCCGACGTCGTGATCATCGACGTCGCGGACCAGAAAGCGGCGGGCGTCGGGCTCGATATGCTCGAGGCCTGCCCGATCGAAGGATCCGACTCCCGTGTCGTCGGCTACGGCGCCAACGACGAGGGCTGGAAGGCCACGGCCGGCTCGGACGTCGTCGTCATCACGTCGGGCATGCCCCGGAAGCCGGGTATGAGCCGCGACGACCTGCTGAATACCAACTACGCGATCATGCAGGCGGTCACCGAGCAGATTGTGAAGCACTCGCCGAATACGATCATCGTGCCTGTCGCGAACCCGCTCGACGCCATGGCGCAGGCCGTGTATCGGCTGAGCAAGTTCCCGCGCGAGCGCGTGATCGGCATGGCCGGCGTGCTCGATTCGGCCCGCATGCGCACGTTCATTGCCATGGAGCTCAACGTGTCGGTGGAGAACGTTCATGCCTTCGTGCTCGGCGGCCACGGGGACACCATGGTTCCGCTGCCGCGGTATTCCACGGTTGCCGGCGTTCCCATCACCGATCTGCTGTCGAAGGAGCGGATTGACGCCATCTGCAAGCGGACGGCCGACGGGGGGGCCGAGATCACCAAGCTCGTCGGCACGAGCGCGTGGTACGCGCCGGGCTCGGCGGCGGCGGAAATGGTCGAGGTGATCCTGAAGGACAAGAAGAAGATCCTGCCCTGCTCGGTCTTCCTGCAGGGAGAGTACGGTGTCCAGGATCTGTTTGTCGGCGTGCCCGTCAAGCTCGGGGCCCGCGGCGTGGAGCAGATCATTCAGATCAAGCTCACGCCGGAAGAGGATGCGGCGCTCAAGAAGTCCGCCGCGGCCGTCAAGGAGCTCGTCGAGGTGATTAAAGTCTGATGCAATTCTGAATGCTGAATGCTGAAGTAGATTCTGAATTCACTTCAGCATTCAGCACTCAGCATTCAGCATTACAAGAGCGTCGCCCGCAGGTACTCGCGATTCATCCGCGCGATGTTGGTGATCGAGATCTCCTTCGGGCAGACCGCCTCGCACTCGCCTTCGTTCGAACAACTTCCAAAACCCTCGGCGTCGTGGCGATGGACCATCGCGACGGCCCGGTTCGCACGTTCTACCTGGCCCTGCGGCAGGAGCGCCAGGTGGCTCACCTTGGCCGAGGTGAACAGCGCGGCTGACGCATTCTTGCAGGCCGCCACGCAGGCTCCACAGCCGATGCAGGCAGCCGAATCCATGGCCTGTTCGACCACATTCCCGGGAATGAGAATCGCGTTGCCGTCGGGTGCGCCGCCCACGTTGATCGACGTGTAGCCGCCGGCCTGGATGATCCGGTCAAACGCGCTGCGATCGACGACGAGATCCTTGATGAACGGAAAAGCCCTCGCTCGCCAGGGCTCGAGAACGAGCCGGTCGCTGTCCTTGAAGCGCCGCATATGGAGCTGGCACACCGTGGTGCCCGGATCCGGCCCGTGTGGCACACCATTTACGAGGAACCCGCACGCGCCGCAGATGCCTTCCCGGCAGTCCGAGTCGAATGCAATTGGATCCTTGCCCTCGGTGATCAGGCCTTCGTTGACCACGTCGAGCATTTCTAAGAATGACATGTCGGGAGACACCTGCTCGGCGGTGTAGTCGACCAGCTCGCCGGCGGCTCTGGAATCAGCTTGACGCCACACCTTTAGGAAGATACGCATAAACAATTCTGAGTGCTGAATGCTGAATGCTGAAGTAAATGCTGATTCAGAATTCAATTCAGAATTCAGAAGTCAGCATTCAGCATTGCTATTTATAACTCCGCTGCGTCGGCTTGACGTACTCGAACGTCAGCGGTTCCTTGTGAAGCGTTGGCGGCCTGCCGACGCCCTGGAACTCCCACGCCGCGACGTGGGAGAAGTGCTCGTCGTCGCGCAGGGCCTCGCCGTCCGGCGTCTGGCTTTCTTCGCGGAAATGGCCTCCGCACGATTCGGTGCGCTGCAGCGCGTCGAGCGTCAGGACTTCGGCGAACTCGAGGTAGTCGGCCACGCGGCCGGCGTACTCGAGGTTCTTGTTCAAGTTGCTGGCCGGTCCTGGCACTGACACGTTCTGCCAGAACTCTTCGCGCAGATCGGGAATCCGCTCGAGCGCGCGCCGGAGCCCGGCGTCGTGTCGTGCCATGCCGACCTCGTCCCACAGCAGCGCGCCGAGGTCGCGGTGCAGCTGTCGCGGGGTCTTTTTTCCTCTCACTGCGAGCAACTGATCCAGGCGCGACTGGACGGCGGCGGCCGCCTCGTCGAACGCGTCGTGCTCGGTCGATACGGCCGGAAACGACGCGCTGCTCAGATAGTGCGCGAGCGTGTTCGGGATCACGAAGTAGCCGTCGGCGAGCCCCTGCATCAGGGCGCTCGCTCCGAGCCGGTTGGCGCCGTGGTCCGAGAAGTTCGCCTCGCCGAGCACGTGCAGCCCCGGGATCGTACTCATCAGGTTGTAGTCCACCCAGAGCCCGCCCATCGTGTAGTGGATCGCCGGGTAGATCCGCATGGGCACCGAGAACGGATCTTCGTCGGTGATCTTCCGGTACATGTCGAAGAGATTGCCGTAGCGGGCCCGGATGACGTCGGCACCCAATCGCTTGACGGCGTCGGTGAAATCCAGGTACACGGCGAGCCCGCTCTCGCCCACGCCGCGGCCTTCGTCGCATACTGACTTGGCGTTCCGGGACGCGACGTCGCGAGGGACCAGATTGCCGAAGCTCGGGTAACGGCGTTCGAGGTAGTAGTCGCGCTCCGATTCGGGAATCGCGGCGGGAGAGCGGCGGTCCGCGGGGCGTTTCGGCACCCACACACGGCCGTCGTTGCGCAGGCTCTCGCTCATCAGCGTCAGCTTCGACTGATGCGTGCCGGACACCGGGATGCAGGTCGGATGAATCTGCGTGTAGCAGGGGTTCGCGAGAAACGCGCCACGCTTGTGCGCCCGCCACGCGGCCGTGACATTCGAGTTCACGGCATTGGTCGAGAGGTAATATGCGGTGCCGTACCCGCCCGTGCACAGCAGCACGGCGTGTCCTGCGTAGCGCTCGATCGCTCCGGTCGACAGGTTGCGGCAGACGATTCCGCGGGCCTGGCCGTTGACGAGGACCACGTCGAGCATCTCGCGGCTGGCAAACGTCTTGACGGTGCCGCGCTCGACTTGTCGCATCATCGACTGGTAGGCGCCGATGAGCAGTTGCTGGCCCGTTTGTCCGCGCGCATAGAACGTCCGGGAGACCTGCGCCCCGCCGAACGAGCGGTTGTCGAGGAGCCCGCCGTACTCCCGCGCGAAGGGCACGCCCTGCGCCACGCACTGGTCGATGATGTTCACGCTGAGCTGCGCCAGGCGGTAGACGTTGGCCTCGCGCGAGCGATAGTCGCCCCCCTTGACCGTGTCGTAGAAGAGCCGCTGGATGCTGTCGCCGTCGTTCTGGTAGTTCTTCGCGGCGTTGATGCCGCCCTGCGCCGCGATGCTGTGCGCGCGCCGCGGGCTGTCCTGAATGCAGAGGCTCAGGACGTTGTAGCCCAGCTCGCCGAGCGAGGAAGCCGCCGACGCACCGGCCAGACCCGTCCCGACGATGATGACCGTGTACTTCCGGCGATTCGCCGGATTGACCAGCTTCGATTCGAAGCGGTGCCGGTCCCATTTTTCCGCCAGCGAGCCGCCCGGGACTTTCGCATCAAGAGGCATAGAACACACCGACCAGACCACGCCCAACCCTAGCCGAACGCCGAACCCCGCCCGAATCGAGCACAGCGAACCCCGACCCCGAACCGCGAACCTAGTAATGCGTCAGGTAAGCCCAAATCGGAATGAGAGCCAACCCCCCGCCGACGACAACAGCCACAGCCATCCCGATCGCCACGATCCGCCGCGTGTAGCGCGGATGGTCGATTCCGAGCGATTGAAACGCGCTCGAGATGCCGTGACGCATGTGCAGGCCCACAAGCAGAGTGGCGATTACATAGAAGGCGACCCACAGCGGATTGCGAAAGACCTCGATTTCCGTACGATACAGATCCCTCACCGTATCGCTGCCCGACGCGAGGTAAAAGCTGCCGAACTTGAACTGCTTCACGTGAATGGTGACAAAGAGCATGACGATGAGCCCCGAGGCGATCATCGTCGACGACGCCAGGCTCTTGCGGCTCGTGTGTCCGGCGAGCTCTTTCTTCTGGTAGCGCACGGGCCGCGCGGCCTTGTTCCGCATCCACATCGTGACGGTCTTGTAGATGTGCACGAGGAAGACGAGCAGCAGGCCGATCTCGATCGGCACGATGAGCGGGTTCGAAATCAGCTGGTGCGAGTACTCGTTGAAGGTATCGCGGCCGAGGAAGATCAGCACGTTTCCGGCCAGGTGCAGCACCATGTAGGCGACGAGAAGGAGGCCGGTCACGCCGACGAGAAGCTTGGTCCCGACTGAGGAGGAAAAAACCCGGAGCAGGTTCGGCGACATGACGAGTCCTCGGGGATTCTACCGCGGGGACCCACGATGAAGAACCTGCCGTCGTGAGATATGATTGAAAGGTTGCGCGCATTGAGGTGCGCGACTCTGGTCGGATGCGCGTGCCTCATGAAAATCCACGAATATCAGGCTAAGGCGATCCTCGCGGCGCACGGCGTGCCCGTCCCGAAGGGCGAAGTCGTGTTCGACGCGCCCGCCGCGAAAGCTGTCGCCGTCCGGCTCGGCGGCGGAACGGTGGTCGTCAAAGCTCAGATTCACGCGGGAGGCCGCGGCAAGGGCGGCGGTGTCAAGGTCGTAAAGGGCCCGGACGCCGCGGAGAAGGCGTCGCTCGACATGATCGGCATGCAGCTCGTGACCTACCAGACCGGCCCGGACGGCCAGGTGGTCGAGCGTGTCCTCGTCGAGCAGGGCCTCAGCATCAAACGCGAGCTCTATCTGGGCATCGTCCTCGACCGTGCATCGGAGAAGGCCGTGCTGATGGTCAGTCAGGACGGCGGCGTCGAGATCGAGAAGGTCGCGCACGAGACGCCCGAGCGCATCTTCAAGGAGTTCATCCATCCCGGCGCGGGCCTGGCCGCATACCAGACCCGGAAGCTGGCCTTCGCGCTCGGCCTGAAGGGGCCGCAGGTGGCGCAAGCCGGCAAGCTGATGAACGCCGTCTACGACGCGTTCCAGGCGACCGACGCCACGCTAATCGAAATCAATCCGCTCATCGTGACCGAAGACGGCAGCCTCCTCGCGCTCGACGCAAAGATGAACTTCGACGACAACGCGCTGTATCGCCACGCCGAGATCAGCGCCCTGCGGGACATGGCCGAGGAAGCGCCGCTCGAAGTCGAGGCGTCGAAGTACTCGCTGAACTACATCAAGCTCGACGGTACCATCGGGTGCATGGTCAACGGCGCCGGCCTGGCCATGGCGACGATGGACATCATCAAGCTGGCGGGCGGGGAGCCCGCGAACTTCCTGGACGTCGGCGGCGGCGCCAACGCCGAGCAAATCCGCAACGCCTTCAAGATCCTGATGTCGGACACGAGCGTGAAGGCGGTGCTCATCAATATTTTTGGCGGAATCCTCCGCTGCGACGTGCTTGCAGAAGGCGTGATTGCCGCGGTCAAGGAGCTCGGCGTGCCGGTGCCGATCGTGATCCGGATGGAAGGCACGAACGTCGAGTTGGGCAAGCAGATGCTCAAGGACAGCGGCCTGAACTTCACGACCGCCGACACGATGGACGAAGCGGCCACGAAGGTCGTCGCATTGGGGAGATAGCGCCTGCAGCCCGAGCGCGACGCGAAGTCGCCGCGCGAGAGCGAGCGGGGGTGGGGCCCCGCGAGCGCTGAGAAAGCGGACAGAGTCCCACAAGTCAAATCGACCGACATGGCTGTATTGATCGACAAGAACACCCGCCTCATCGTCCAGGGCATCACCGGGCGCGAGGGCACGTTTCACGCGAAGCAGGCTGCGGCGTATGGCACGCAGGTCGTCGGCGGTGTGACGCCCGGGAAGGGCGGGACCACCCACGAGGGGTGGCCGGTGTTCGATACCGTCGCCGACGCCGTGCGGCAGACGGGCGCCGACGCAACGGTGATCTTCGTGCCGCCGCCGTTTGCCGCCGACGCCATCCTCGAGGCCACCGACGCGGCGCTGCCGCTCGCGGTCTGCATCACCGAAGGCATTCCGACGCTCGACATGATGCGCACCCTGATGGTGGTCAGGGGATCGAAGACACGCTTGATCGGTCCGAACTGTCCCGGCCTGATTACGGCTGGGCAGGCCAAAGCCGGCATCATCCCCGGTCACATCTGCAAGGAAGGGCGGGTCGGGATCGTGTCGAAGAGCGGCACGCTGACCTACGAAGCGATCCACCAGCTCACACGGCTCGGCCTCGGCCAGACGACGTGCATCGGCATTGGGGGCGATCCGCTGATCGGGACCTCCTTTATTGATGCGCTCGGGTTGTTCGCGGAGGATCCGGCCACCGAAGCGGTGGTCATGATTGGCGAGATCGGCGGGACCGCTGAGGAAGAGGCTGCCGCCTACATCAAGAAGAGCTTCAAGAAACCGGTGGTTGGGTTTATCGCGGGGCAGACCGCCCCTCCGGGCCGTCGAATGGGCCACGCGGGCGCCATTATCGCCGGCGGGAAGGGGACGGCAGCCGAAAAAATGGCCGCGCTCACGGCAGCCGGAGTACGGGTGGTCAAGAGCCCGGCCGACATCGGCGCCGCTGTCAAGGAGTCGTTGCGCGCGTAAGGCTATACGGTGCTATAATTTCCGATATCATATATCATTTGGTTCGACCCACAGTTCCGCCGCCTCGCCTCGAAGGAGTTACATGTCCTTGAGTGATGTCGCGGTCCCTGAATCCGCCTCGCCCTCCGTCGCCACGCGCGTCGTCAACGACTTCAGCATTCAGGTGGCCACGGTAAACGGGTCCGGTAGTCAGACCGCCAATCTCGTCCTGTTGCGTTCCCTCTTCCAGATGGGTGTGCCCGTCTCGGGCAAGAACATGTTCCCGTCGAACATCGCGGGGCTCCCCACGTGGTACACCATCCGTGCGAACAAGGACGGATACGTCGCCCGGAAGAAAGAGGTCGATTTCCTGGTCGCGATGAACCCGGAGACCGCCAGGGAAGACGTTCTGTCCCTCGGACCCGGCAGCGCCGTGCTGTATGACGAGCCGCTGAAGCTGGACACGCTGCGAAGCGATCTCGTCTTCTACCCGGTGCCGTTCGACCGCATCGTGGGGGAGGTCTGCAAAGACGCCAAGCTGCGCCGCCTCGTCAAGAACATGATTTACGACGGGGTGCTGTCGAAGCTGTTGAACATCGATCTGGCGCAGATGGAGCACGCGCTCAAGCGGCAAATGGGCAAGAAGCAGAAGGCGATCGAGCTGAACATGGGAGCGCTCGAGGCCGGTTTTGCCTATACCGAACAGCATTTACCCAAGCGCGATCCGTACTGGGCCGAGCCGCTCGACAAGACCGCGGGGATGATTCTCGTCGAGGGGAACGCCGCGGCGGCGCTCGGCTGCATGATGGCGGGGGTCACCGTCGTCGCGTGGTATCCGATTACCCCATCGTCGTCGCTTCCGGAAACGCTCATCAGCTATCTCAAGAGGTACCGCACGGACCCCGAGACGGGGAAGGCGACCTACGCGGTCGTGCAGGCGGAAGACGAGATCGCATCGATCGGGATGGTTCTGGGCGCCGGCTGGGCGGGCGCGCGGGCGATGACGTCCACCTCCGGCCCCGGCATCTCGCTGATGGGGGAGTTCGCCGGCCTGGCGTATTACGCCGAAGTGCCCGGGGTCGTCTTCGACATCCAGCGCGTCGGCCCCTCGACTGGACTCCCCACACGCACGGCACAGGGCGATCTGTTGTCGACTGCCGTGCTGTCGCACGGCGATACGAAGCAGATCATGCTCATGCCGGCGACCGTCGAAGAGTGCTACGCGATGTCGATGGACGCGTTCGACCTCGCCGAGCGCTTCCAGACGATCGTCTTCGTGATGAGCGACCTGGACCTGGGCATGAACACCTGGATGTCGCCCGTGTTCGAGTACCCGGATCGCCCGCTGGATCGCGGCAAGCGTCTCGACGCCGAGATGTTGAAACGGGTCGGGGAGTGGGGACGCTACAAAGACGTCGACGGCGACGGGATCCCCTATCGGACTGTCCCGGGCGAATCGATGCCGCCGTACTTCACCCGCGGCTCCGGCCACAACGAGAAGGCGCAGTACAGCGAGCGGCCGGACGACTACGTGCACAACATGGAGCGTCTCGCGAGGAAGTTCGAAACCGCCCGGCGTCACGTCCCGAAACCGGTCGTAGAGGATGTGCCGGGCGCCCAGATCGGCGTGATCGGTTTCGGCAGCAGCCACTTCGCGATCGATGAGAGCCGCGACCAGCTCGACCACGAGGCCGGAATCAAGACCAGCTACCTGCGTCTGCGCGCCTATCCGTTCACCGACGAGCTGACGGCGTTTCTCGACCGCCACACCCGGGTCTACGTGGTCGAGCAGAATCGCGACGCGCAGATGCTGTCGCTCCTGCGTCTCGAGCTCTCCGCCGAGCGCATCGCGAAGCTCCGCAGCGTGCTCCACTTCAGCGGCCTGCCGATCGACGCGCGTTCGGTCACCGACGACATTCTCGGGCAGGAAGGCGTGAAGGCGGTGGGGTCCCCCCACCACGAGATCATGGCCGCCGGTGTGGCCGGCCGGGGCGAATAACACGCGGGCAGAAAACATCATGTCGACTACTACACCCGACGCTCCCAGGAAGACGAATCGAATCGGGCTCGAACTGCAGCCCTATCGCGGCAGCAAGACGACCCTTTGTGCCGGGTGCGGGCACAACGCGATCTCCGAGCGCATCATCGAAGCGTTCTATGAGATGGGGATCGAGCCCACGCAGGTGATCAAGCTGTCGGGGATCGGCTGCTCCAGCAAGAGCCCGGCATACTTTCTGGGCGCGGCGCACGGCTTCAACACCGTGCACGGCCGCATGCCGTCTGTCGGCACGGGCGCGATGCTGGCGAATCGGAAGCTCCTGGCGATCGGCATCAGCGGCGACGGCGACACCGGCGCGATCGGTATCGGGCAGTTCGTGCACCTGATGCGGCGGAACCTGCCGATTGTCTACATCATCGAAGACAACGGGTGCTACGGGCTCACGAAGGGGCAGTTCTCGCCCACCGCAGACCTCGGTTCGAAGGCCAAGAACGGGATTGCCAACGAGCTGCCGCCGATCGATACGTGCGCGCTGGCCATCGAGCTCGGCGCGTCGTTTGTTGCGCGGTCGTTCTCGGGCGACAAGAAGCAGTTGCTGTCGATCCTCAAGGCGTCGCTCAGCCACCGCGGTACGGCCATGATCGACGTGCTCTCCCCCTGTGTCACCTTCAACGATCACGAAGGGTCGACCAAGAGCTACGCCTACGCCAAGGACCACGACGAGGTGCTCGGCGAGGTCAGCTTTGTCCCTTACTTCGAAGATATCAGCGTCGAGTACGACGCTGGCACGACCAGAGCAGTCGAGATGCACGACGGCTCGAAGCTCTTTCTGAAGAAGGTTGCCGAGGACTACGACCCGACCGACAAGATGACCGCGCTGCGGCTCCTGCACGAGACCGCGCGCCGCGGCGAGTTCGCGACGGGCGTGCTCTACGTCGAGCCGGACAAGGAAGACTTCATCAGCCTGCTCGGGCTGGTCGACGAACCGCTCGCCAGCCTGCCGCTCGAGCGTGTGCGGCCGGGCAAGGCCGCGCTGGACGAGGTGATGGAGTCCCTGCGCTGAGGCGCAGGTCCTGAGCTTTGAGCCTCGAGCCGGATATAATCCGTCGGATATGCAGACTACGCTCGCCATCATCAAGCCAGACGCAGTCAAGTCTGGTCATACCGGGAAAATCATCCAGCGCATCGAGGACGCGGAATTTCGGATTCGTGCCATGCGGCTGCGGCAGCTTTCTCAGCGCGATGCTGAAGGGTTCTACGCCGTGCACCGCGAGCGGCCCTTCTTCGCGAGCCTGACGGCATTCATGTCGTCGGGGCCCGTCGTCGTGCTGGCGCTCGAGGCGCCCGACGCCATCAAGAAGTGGCGGACGCTGATGGGGGCCACCGACCCGGCGAAGGCGGAGGCCGGTACGCTGCGGAAGCAGTTCGGCACGTCGATCGAGTGCAACGCGACGCACGGGTCCGACGCGCCCGAGACAGCAGCGTTCGAGCTGGGCTACTTCTTTCCGGGCATCGAGTTGAACCGGTAGGGCAAGGTCGGACACGTGGGTAAGCTGCTGGTCGTCGTCGGCCTGCTCATCGCCTTCGTCGGGGTGCTGCTGATGCTTGGCGTGCCGATCGGCCGCCTGCCCGGCGACATCACCTACCGTCGGGGCAATACGACGTTCTACTTCCCGATCGTGACCTCGATTCTGGCCAGCGTGCTGCTCACACTGCTCTTGGCGTTTCTACGGCGATAACGGAGGCTCATTGGCGATTAAAGCCGACCGGTGGATCAAGAAGATGGCGCTCGAGCACGCGATGATCGAGCCGTTCGAGGATCGGCAGGTGCGGAGCGGCGTGGTCTCGTACGGCCTGTCGTCGTACGGCTACGACATACGCGTCGCGGACGAGTTCAAGGTCTTTACCAACATCAACAACACGGTAATCGACCCCAAGCAGTTCGACCCGCGCTCGTTTGTCGACCTCAAGACGGACATCTGCATCGTGCCGCCGAACTCGTTTGCTCTGGCGAGGACCATCGAGTACTTCCGAATCCCCCGCGACGTGCTCACGGTCTGTCTCGGCAAATCGACGTACGCTCGGTGTGGAATCATCGTCAACGTGACGCCGTTCGAGCCCGAGTGGGAAGGGACTGCGACGCTCGAGATCTCCAACACGACGCCCCTGCCGGCGAAGATTTACGCCAACGAAGGGATCGCCCAGGTGCTGTTCTTCCAGAGCGACGAGCCGTGCGAGATCTCGTACGCCGACAAGAAGGGCAAGTACCTGAAGCAGCAGGAAGTCACGCTGCCGAGAATCTAGCGGGACACTCTAGCGGCGCGGGCGGTGCCGGGCGAACGCCCACAGCACAGCCCCCACAGCCGCGCAGCCAAGAGCCCTTGCGGGCCCCTGCGCGAACACGATCCCTCCGTTGATGAACATGAAGAGGAAGACGGCGAGCAGGAGCTCGCGGCTTTTCCGCGTCCGGCGCGCATACTTGTCAGGATTCCGCCACCATTCAGCCGCATCCCAGAGCCACAGACCGACGAACGCATAATTGACGTAGAGCCCGCCGCCCCAGTCGAGCCCCGTCAGCGCGGCGGTCTGCCGCGCCGTGGCAGCAAGCGCCGCCCGGTGATCCCATGCGTGTACGTAGTGAAACGCCGCGAGCATATGAGTCGCTGCCAGGACGGCGCCAGCGGTCCACAGCACACGAGCGGTGCGCCAGCGGTTGCGCAAGGCGAGGCGGGTCCATTCCGCGCCCGCCCAGGCGGTCGTTGCAAGTGCAATCGTTCCCCTGACCGCCAGCTCGGCCAGCATGGGCTTCAGATTCCGAGCGCTGAAAGCGCCTGTTCTGCCGGGAGCGCGAGTGCCAGGTCCAGATAGGGGGTCGCGTCCGTAGCGACGGGATTGATCTCCACGGTGTAGGCCCCCCGACTTTTTGCAAGACGGACGAGCCCTGCGGCGGGATGGACGAGCGAGGACGTCCCGATGGAGAGGTAGACGTCGCAGGCGGTTGCCTCCATCGAGCGAGTCAGCACGGCAGTATCGATCGCTTCGCCGAACCAGACGACCGCCGGGCGTGCATAGCCGCCGCACGCCTGGCAGCGCGGCGGCAGTTCCGGCAGCGGCGTGCGACGGTCCTCCCAGGAGGCGGGCGGTTCGCCGCATCCCACGAGGCAGCGAAGCTGCCAGATCGATCCGTGAAGCCGGACGACGTCTCTCGAACCCGCGAGTTCGTGGAGGCCGTCCACATTCTGTGTGATGAGGGTGACGCCGATGCGCCTGCTCAACCGCGCGAGCACGTCGTGCGCGGGGTTGGGACGGGCCTTTGCGAGCACCGAGCGGCGCCAGTCGTACCACTGCCAGACGAGCTCGGGGTTCCTGTGAAACGCTTCAGGCGTTGCGAGATCCTCTGAGCGGAAGGATCGCCACAACCCCCCAGGTCCCCGGAAGGTGGGCACGCCGCTCGCGGCCGAGACGCCAGCGCCCGTGAGGATCGTCACGCGCCGGGCGTCGCGTATCCTGTCGCCGAGCCCCGTCAGCACGCGCGGGTCGGGGCCGGCGGTCATTCTGGCTTGAGGCGCTGCTGTGCCTGCGCGATTCTCGCGTCGAGCGCGGGGGAGGACCCGGCAACGGGAAGGCGCCGCACGCTCTCGAGCGCTTCGCCGTACCACTTCCGCCACGCCGCGAGCACCGCGCCTTCTGTTTCCTCGGCCTTCGCGCGGTCACTTGCGGCCGTAACGAGCGCCGCGCCCTGTCGCCGCTCCAGTGCCAGGCGCGCCTCTGCCGACGCCGTGAGCAGATCGACGACCGCGTTGGCATCCTTCTCGTCGGCGGTCGCCAGAAACCAGGCGCTCGTCGCCACGGCCACGCCGACGTGCACCATCTCGAGTGCGCTGGTCTTGTCCGGCCGGTCGAGATTCGTGTGGTAGTAGCGATCCGTGAAGTGCCAGGTGAGCACCGACGGGATGCCGGCGTCGCCAAACGCGGTGTGGTCGCTCCCTCCTTCGTATGGATTCGTCCTGACAACCCATTTCGTGTCTTTGGCGCGCCGCAGGCTGACGGCGAGGTGGACATCGTTCAACAGGCTTCCCTTGAGCGACTCGGCCTTCACGACACTTGCGCCCCATTCCGAGTGGGGGTCTGACGGCCGTGTCCACACCGCCGATGGATCGGGCTGCTTCTCAATCAGGAACGTTCCGCCGGTCTTTGCCGTGTCCTCGCCGGTCATGTCGAGCGAGAACATGTATTGCACGCCCTTTGCCCGGTCTGGATCGGCGGCCAGCCATTGCTGACTCCCGCGGATCTCGTCGATCCACAGGAAGGTGAGCGTGCGCCCGGGGCGTTGCAGGCCGCGGCCGTTTGCGGCTCCCGCAAGGGCGGCGGCCAGTGCAGAGAGCGTCCCACACCCGCTCCCATTGTCGTTTGCGCCCGGCTCCTGGACGTGTGCCGCCATCACGATGCGCTCGTCGGGCTTGACCGAGCCGGGGATCTCAGCGATGAGCGACCGGTTCGGACCGTCGTAGAAGGTGGATTCGATGTCGACCTTGATCTGGACCGGTCCGTTCTTCAGCCGCTCGCGCATGCGCGAGGCGGCGCGCCAGCTCGCCTTGAAGCCGAAGGCTTTCGCGTCGGCGTCGTACGGCACCGATCCCCACTGGAGGACATCGTGCTGATCGGGTGACGTGAAAAGCGTCGGATCGGACGGGCGGATGTAGGGCGCGACGCGAGTCGAGATCACTCCCAGGGCGCCGCGAGCCTTGACGGCGTGCTGCCAGAGCCTGCCCGCGTCCGCGTCCCCGAGCACCACGGCGCCTTTGACGTCGAGATTCTCGTAGTGAGCCGCCTCGCTTCCATCGCCGACGTCCCCGACATCGATGAGCCGCGCGGTGAGGCCGCCCTTGGGAGTGGAAAACGAGTTGATGCAGAGCGACACGCGATCCCTCAGGCGCGACAGGACCACTTCGCCGTCGTCTGCGAACGCGACGGTGCCGATCTGATAGTCCCAGCCGCGAGTCTTTCCCCATTCCTCGACTCGAACGAACGGGCGTCCTTTCTCCGGCGATTCGGCGAAGCCCGCGGCGAGGAGGCGCGCGCGGATGTAGTCGATGGAGCTGTTGAACCCGGGGTTGCCCGCGATGCGCCAGAACTGATCCATGTAACGAACGGTTTCGAGTGCCGCCAGCCCATCGACACGCAGCGAGAGCGCACGATAGGCGCGCTCGGCAGCTGGTGGGAGGGGGAGCGCAGGTGCCTGAAAGCGTTCTGGTTCCTGCGCGGCTGGCCCTCTGTTGGTAGCGTTGCTAAGCGCCAGCATCGTCAACGCACCGGTCGCGAGGGCGCGTTGCAGGAATCGCGGGGTTCGCCGCGTCGGAGTCATGCCGCTATTGTACCGGGCTCACCGAATATTGGGCACCCGACTAGGCCAGCCGATCCGGCAGCACGAACGTGCGCCGGGCGCGGTCGGACTTCAGCGTCTCCTTGTGGTAATAGCAGTCGAGCACAGACGGTTGCCAGGAGAGGAGGTCCGGGTTGCGATCAGCAAACGCGTCCCACGTCAGGTCGCGCTCGGAACCGTCCAGCCTTTCGTTGATCAGGAGCACATAGGCCGTGGTAATGGTCTCGTGAAAAAGGCCCGGCTTGCCCTGCGCCGCAGCGAACCTGCGAAGCGCCGTGCTGAAGCGAACCAGGGCGTCCGGCAGCGCATGGCGCTGAAGGTAGTACCAGGCGACGCGAACGTGCTGGCGATGGTGGAATCCTCCGGGCGGTTCGTGACCCGCTTCAAACGTCGCGACGAGCGTCTCATCGTCCATTTGGTCGGTCAATGTCTCCGGGCTATCCAGGAGCGCCTCTCTGAAGAGTACATCAGCGAACCGAGACGACGCGCTCGAGCGCGTCGGCGGGTTTCATGAGAACATTCCGGTCTTGAACAGGCGAGGCGGATGAAGGTCGTGATTCCTGGCGGATCCGGGCAGGTCGGGACAGTTCTTGCCCGGGCTCTGCACCGCGAAGGGCACGACGTCGTGATCCTGAGCCGCCAGCCCGCCACCCGTCCGTGGCGGGTCATGGGCTGGGACGGCGCAACGCTCGGGGCGTGGGCGAACGAGCTGGATGGCTGCGACGTAGTAATCAACCTCGCGGGCCGCAGCGTGAACTGCCGCTATACGCCACGCAACCGCAAAGAGATCCTCGAATCTCGTGTAGTGCCGACGCGCGTGGTTGGACAAGCGATTACACAGGCCCTCCGCCCTCCCCATGTCTGGCTTCAAGCGAGCACGGCCACGATCTACGTGCATCGGTACGACGCGCCAAACGATGAGATGTCAGGCCTGATTGGGGGCGCAGAAGCGGACGCGCCGAGCTCCTGGAAGTTCAGCATCTATGTCGCGCGCGCCTGGGAGCGTGCATTCACTGAAGCCGACACGCCGCGCACGCGGAAGGTCGCGCTTCGGTCGGCAATGACGATGAGCCCGGACGCTGGAGGCATCTTCGACACGTTGCTGGGCCTGGTGAGACGTGGCTTGGGCGGTCGAGCGGGCGACGGCCGCCAGTTCGTCTCGTGGATTCACTACGAGGATTTTGTCCGCGCGATTCGCTGGCTGATCGAACACCGCGACATCGAGGGCATCGTCAACGTGGCCGCCCCTCATCCTCTGCCGAATGCAGAGTTCATGCGCATCCTGCGGAACGTTTCGGGCACGCGCTTCGGGCTGCCGGCCACCACATGGATGCTCGAGATCGGCGCCGTCTTCATGCGGACCGAGACAGAACTGATTCTCAAGAGCCGGCGCGTCGTCCCTGGTCGGCTGCTCGACCGGGGCTTCGTCTTCAAGTTCCCGCATTGGGAAGGGGCTGCCGGCGATCTTTGCCAGCGCCCCTCGCCGACCCTGTCTGCATCTTCTACTCCGGGAGCCTGGTGATGCCGACCGCTTTCCATCGGCCAAGCAGAGCCAGGAGACATCTGCAGACGCATCACCGCCTATGTATTTGCGTGCCCACCGGGGGCTTGGCGGCAGTTCGTCAGGATTTCGGCCCGCCCTGCGAGGCCGCACTCTGGTCAGCTTCGAATACCTGGCGAAGCTCGCACTCACCATCACCAGCGACCTGAAGAAACTGCTTGACCAGTTCGAGGGCCTCTTCCTTCGAGTTTGCTTGAAGGAGAGCAAGGCCGCCGATCACCTCTTTGGCTTCGGTGAAGGGCCCATCGATGACGGTCAGCTTGCCCTTCGACAGGCGCACCCGCGCGCCGGTCGCGCTGGGCATGCAACCCTCGACGGCCAGGAGGAAGCCCGCTTTCATCCCGTCCTCGACGAGCTTGCCCATTCTGGCCATCTCTTCCTGTGAAGGGACGCCGTCTTCCGCGGTTTGTAGATGCTCAGGAATCGCATGACGATCTCTCCTTGTGTTGGCATTGTCGGTCACCTGGCTATCTTGCCTTCTACATGAACGTCGAACGAGGGGCGCCGAAGTCGACACGGTCAGGCAGCTTTTTTGCCTGAATACCTACGCCGCACCTGTCCGAGCCCTGGTCTTCGGCAAAATGCCTTTGTTTCACGTGATGTTCCGAGAGCGCAAGAGCCGGACTCGTCTATCCGGTGTCAAAACCGTGAGCATGGCGCGCGCACTGATTCTGGCCCTGTTCACCCTGGTCGCGTTGGATGTCGCTCCCGCCGATGCCTGTACTTGCGCCGGGCCGGGGGCTCCGTGCAGGCAGTTCTGGCGAGTTCCCGCGGTATTCGCCGGCAGGGTCGTTGACCTCGGCCCTGCAGCGGACAGGCCCGGAATGTTGGTCGTGCGTTTTGCGGTAGAGCTGCGCGGACGAGGAGTTGATTCCGTCACCGTCGAAGTCGTCCGTTCCCCAGAACGGCTCCAATTGCGGATACACCTTCCACCTGGGTGAGCGGTACGTCGTCTACGCCTACGCTACTCCCGGTGGTCAGCTGACGACCAACATGTGCAGCGGCACGAAGCTGGCTGTGGACGCTGCTGCGGACCTGGCGTTCTTGAAAGAGATCGGCACGGGGAAACCACGAGGCGTTCGTGTGTTCGGTCACGTCCGGCGCGTCGAGGACGATCTCACTTCTTCGGGCAGTCGAAACTACGGAGGCGTTGCTGGCGCGCGAGTGCACGTAGCAGGCGCGGGCGCGTCACGCGAAGGCACCACCGGGGACGACGGCAACTACGACTTTCGGGACCTTCCGCCGGGAACCTACAAGGTGACGGTTACGCCGCCCAAGGGACTGGGTTTATCGGGGCCGCCGCTCCCACCCGCGCAGCACCATCCGCGCGAATCCACGGTCACGCTGACCAATCCATCAGAGTGCGCCGAGATCTGGACGTGGCCGCGTACCGCCTCCGGCCGCAGCGTGCGATGGACCGCCCACTTCTGATACCAGATGGCTCTCAGCCCGGCGTTGGTGGCATGCGCAAGCAAATCCAGGACGTGAGTGGCCCCGAACGTTATCTGGCCGTTTTGCGTGGCATTGGAGTTGTACGGGTTGGACGCGTCGCGAGGGGGTTCATCGCCGTCAGGATGTTGTACGCGTTCAATGCGCCCTGATAGGTGAAGTCCACACGAAGCCACTCGACGAGATCCCGCGCCGTGCGGATGTAGCGTCTGACGGGATCGAACACGTTGACACCTGTCGGTGCGCCACCGTTCTGCACGTTCAGCCATTCGCCGTATGCCGTCATGTGATCGTTGCCGGCCACGGGATTGCGCTGTGTCTGCACGATGGGCGTCGTACCGTACGGAGCTGTTTTCAACAGGAATTGCGAGAGATAGGGGCCAACCAGGTCTCCGGGCGCCTGCCCGCGGAAGAGCGTCGCCGTCGTGACTTTGCCGCCGACCTTCGGTCCACGAAAATCGGGTGACGCGGAAAGATCGGCGGCCGCGGCCATGGTGAGCGGGTTAGTCTCGTATTCATCGAACGGCACGTCGCGCGTCACGGCCTGCCAGTACACCTCTTTGGCTTCTCCCGCACGCCCAGGCGCTCGCAAAAGCCGGCGCGGCTTTGATGCCCAGCCGATGCGAGTCGCCGCAGTTGAGGTCGAAGGCGAACGCCGCCTGAGGATTGGCGAGCTTCGCTCCCCCGCCGAGCGGAATCATGTTGAAGTCGTTCTGCTCGCCGGTCTTCATGGCCTTCACCAGCGCGTCGTACGCGGCGGCGTCGACCTCTCCCAGCGCATTGTGCGGCAGCGCTTTGCCGTGGCTCGCGATGGTGGGGTAGAGCTCGTCGTCCTTGTTCGTCGGATGCGGAGCCAGCCGGGTGTGCCACTCGTTCCACGCAGCCTCGAGGCGTATGCGTAGGGCCGCATTCCTGCGGCGATTCGCGCTCAGCGATCCGGCGCCTGTTGCCTCGACGACGCCTCCGCCGACGACATTACCGGCCGCCACCGCGGCGGCGGTCGCACCGCCAAGACGACCGAGGAACTGGCGTCTGTTCTGACCGATGCTCGTGTCACGGTGGTCGTTGCTAGCCATTGCTTTCCCCTCTCGTTGAGCCGACAGTGCGTTCATCCGGAACAACAGGCCCTTCTCACCAGCTCAGCTTTCGTGAGCGGGTCTATCGACGCGGTAGAGGTTGGGTGGGTCAGGAACAGAAAAGCGAGCGGCCGGATTCGCGGCCTCTCGTCAAGATGAGGTTGGTGGTCAAACGCGGGCCGCGGTGTTCTTGGTGAACTGACACGGGGGCACATCACCACAGCGCACATTACTCGCCACACGCCGCGCCAATTATCGTTGCCTCGGAGCAGTCGTCAAGCACAAGAGCACAACGGGCGGGTAAATCCGGTCCGGATCTCCGAGGAGTTTCCGTCGACGGCAGTCATGCCCGCCGGAGCGCGATGATCGGATCGACGCGCATGGCGCGACGTGCCGGGACGCCGGCAAACGTCAGCGGACAAGAGCTTGGGAGCCGCGCTCCTCGAGATGCGCGTCTACTTCAGATGCTTTGCAAAGAACTGAACCGCCAGTGGCCAGGACTCCTGCGCCGCTTTGAGGTTCGCGCCGCCCGCGCCGGCCTGGTTGCCCATGAACCCATGGCCCGCCCCTTCAAACGTGTGGATTTCGTAGCTCTTGCCGCCTTTCTTCATCGCCGCGTCCGTTGCAGGCAGCGTGTTGTTGATGCGCGCATCGTTTCCCGCATAGAGGCCAAGCACCGGCGCCTTGACGTTGGCAAGCTGCGTGTCGATTGTTCCGTCCGAGGCGCCTGGGGCGTCGCCGTAGTACACGACGGCGGCGTTCAGGTTTGGCTGCGCGGCGGCATAGCCAAAACTCCGCGCGCCGCCCCAGCAGAATCCGACGACGCCCGTTTTCGCATTTGAGGCCGGCAACTTCTTGCCATACTCCATCGCCGCATCGAGACGCGCCTTGACGTCCGAGGGCGCCAACGCCTGAATCGCCTGGCCAACGCCGGTCCCGAGCGACGCGGTGCCGCCGCCGTCCGGCCCCTTGCCGGAAAGAAAGTCAGGCACGATGGCGATGAAGCCGTCTTGAGCCAACTGGTCGCCGACCGCACGCGTGATATCCGCCATCCCGCGAATGTCGTGAATCACGACAACGACGCCGGTCTTGGTGGGCCGCTCCGGATAGACGACCCAGGACTTCAGGGCCGTTCCGTCTCCCATCTTGATATCCACCCACTCGCCGTGACGCGGCGAGTCTTTGAGCGCTTTGGCAGCATGCTCGGCCGTTCCAGCCGGAATTGCGTCGTTCCACGGGACCTCGATGGGCGGGGTCTGTGGCCCGCCGCCGCGCTGGGGTGCGGGCGGGGCAGTCTGGTCGTGAACGTGCTGGGCGCGGGTCGGCGCGGCGACTGCCAGCGCGACAAGGAACAGTGCGACGTGCTTCATGCATCCTCCGGTTGAGAAAGTGCGTTGTATTGCGACTACGTGATTACTCCGTCACGGGGGACGCCGTTTACGCGTCATGGCGAGTGGAGCCCAAATCCGGCAGGACGAACGTGCGGCGCGTGGGCTTATGATAGCCGACGTGAACCGGCGATTCCGCGACCGGATGGACAAGCTGCTCGCGAGACGCCGCCGCCTCGGATATAATCCGACCCCTTTCTGGCGCACGGCAGAGTGACTCCCCGAGTGACCCCCGAGTGACTCAATGACCAGCGTTCGGCTCGCACAGGTGGAGGTGACGCAGTGAAACTTCCCGTCAGCATCACCATCAACGGTCGCCGATACCAGCGCGATGTAGAGCCACGGCTGCTGCTCGTGCATTTCATTCGCGATTTGGGTGGCGTCACCGGAACAAAGGTCGGCTGCGACACGAGCCAGTGCGGCGCCTGCACGGTCCTCCTCGACGGGGTGGCCGTCAGGTCGTGCACCTGTCTGGTGGTTCAGGCCGACGGCAGTTCGGTCACCACCATTGAAGGTCTCGCCCTAGCCGGTACGCTGCACCCGTTGCAGGAGGCCTTCTGGAACAAACACGGCCTCCAATGCGGCTTCTGTACGCCAGGCATGATCCTGGCGTCGTATGAGTTGCTCAAGCACAATCCCCAACCGACCGACGAAGAGATTCGCCACGGCCTCGAAGGCAACATGTGCCGGTGCACGGGCTATCAGAACATCGTTCGGGCGGTCCGGGAAGCCGCCATGTTGATGGCAGGGAAGTGATGTATGGCCACCAGAATCTTTGGATCCGGGATACGCCGGCACGAAGATCCCCGACTGCTCACGGGCACAGCGACCTACACCGACGACCTCACGCTGCCCGGCATGCTCCACGCGGCGATGCTCCGAAGCCCTCACGCGCACGCGCGGATCGCGCGGATTGATCTCAGCCGCGCACGGGCGGCACCTGGTGTCGTTGCAGCGTATGCGGGTGCGGACGCCGATGCCCTGAAGCCTGTGCCGTGCGCATGGCTACTGCCCAATGCCAACCTCAAGATCGCTGGCTATCAGGCCATTGCGCGCGACACCGTCCGCTATGTGGGAGATATCGTGGCCGTGGTCGTGGCCGAAACGACGTATCAGGCCTACGACGCGCTCGAGCTCATCGACGTCGCGTACGAGCCACTCCCGTCAGTGACCGACGCCCAGGCGGCGCTGCTGCCGGGCGCCTCCCAGCTCCACTCCGACATACCAAACAACGAGGCATTCCACTGGACCGTGGCGGGGGGAGACATCGACGCGGCGTTCAGGAACGCAGAGATCGTCGTCAAGGAGCGCATCGTCCAGCAGCGGCTGATCCCGAACGCAATGGAGCCGCGCGCGGCGCTCGCTCAGTGGGGTGGCGTATCTGGCGAGCTGACGCTCTGGAACACCACGCAGAATCCACACATCCTCCGCTTCCTCTGCTCGGTCGTCACGGGTGTGCCGGAAAACAAACTCCGCGTGATTGCCCCGGAGGTCGGCGGCGGCTTTGGCAGCAAAATCGCGGCGTACCCGGCGGATTTCATCACGTGCCTCTGCGCGATGAAGTTGAACCGTCCCGTGAAATGGGCCGAGACCCGCAGCGAGAACTACCAGGCAACGACGCACGGCCGCGATCACATACAGGAGGTCGAGCTGGCGGCCAGGAAGGACGGGACGATTCTGGGGCTGCGCGCCACCGTCTGGGCGGGCATGGGCGCCTACATCTCGACGGCCGCACCGGGGATCCCCACGATCCTGCATGGCCTGATGCTGTCAGGTGTCTACAACCTG
>Ga0184612_10000076_pt1 | contig 42819 bp, 45 predicted proteins | sample PLM3_60_coex_FD_133163 | JGI IMG/M metagenome (GOLD analysis project Ga0184612, IMG submission 133163) | Groundwater sediment microbial communities from an aquifer in East River, Colorado, USA - PLM3_60_coex | ecosystem: Environmental > Terrestrial > Soil > Riparian zone | place: USA: East... | reverse complement strand
TCCTGGTGGAACCCCCAGGGCGATTTCCGGCCGCTGCACAAGGTGAACCCGACCCGGATCGCTTTCATCCGCGATTCGGTCGCCGCCCGGCTGGGCCGCGATCCGCTGGAGCAGCGGCCGCTGGAAGGCATGCGCCTGCTGGACATCGGCTGCGGCGGCGGCTTGCTGTCCGAGCCTATGGCAAGGCTGGGCGCCCGCGTTACCGGCATCGATCCCACGGCGCGAAACATCGGCATCGCCCGCCTGCATGCAGAGCAGTCGGACCTGGATATCGACTATCGCGTGGCGACGGCGGAAGAGCTGGCGGCGGCCGGCGAATCCTTTGACGTGGTGCTGAACATGGAGGTGGTCGAGCATGTCGCCGACCTGAATGCCTTCATCGCCGATTGCTGCGCGCTGTTGAATGAGCGGGGCGTCATGTTCGTCTCCACGCTCAACCGGACACCGAAATCCTTCCTCTTCGCCATCGTCGGAGCGGAATATGTGCTGCGCTGGTTGCCGCGCGGCACCCATGACTGGAACAAATTCGTGCGGCCCTCCGAATTGGCGGCGGCGGCGCGGCGGGCGGGCACGGAGATCGGGCAGCTGACCGGTGTCAGCTACAATCCGCTGCGGGACTCCTGGGGCCTGTCCCGGGATCTGGAAGTCAACTACATGGCCACCGTGGCCCGCGCCGCCGCTGCCTGAGGATCATCAGGCAAGCCCGGGATAGGACATGTTTCAGCGCGGTATCGGTCAGGGAGTGATGAGGCCGCGGCAATCAGCGCGGTAGCCGGGCTTGCGACCTAGCTGTCTTGGCGGGGCAGCCAGGGGACACGGGTGAATTCGACCCCCTCATCGTGGAGGGCCTTGGCTTCGTCGTCGCTAGCCTCGCCATAAATGTCGCGGCGTTCCTTCTCGCCATAGTGAATCTTGCGCGCTTCCTCGGCGAACTTGCCGCCGACATAGTCGCAATTGGCTTCGATCTTGGACCGGAGCTCCATGAGCTGCTTGCGAATCTCGGTATGTTCGGTCGCCACCGCCGTGGCGGCGGGCTTGCTGGCCTTGCCGATCCGGGGCGCCATGGGGGCTTTTTCGACCTTGCGGCTGCCGCAGGCGGGACAGCTGACCGCGCCCGCCTTGGCCTGTTTCTCATAGGCGGCGTTGTTGGGGAACCATGCTTCGAACACATGGTCCCCGGCGCATTTAAGATCGAATAGAATCATGACCGATATTCCTGCACACCATATTCTCGGACCTGAATCGTTAGCAGATTGCTAACGAGTTGCTAACGAGCTACGGGTCTAGCACTCTCCTAGCTTGAGTGCCAAGGCCTTGAAGTCAAGGGATTTAGGGATCATGGACCGTGAGAAGCCGCCCTCCGCCTGGGTCTTGCGCCACGCCGGGCTGATACCGGCAGGCAGGCCGGTGCTGGATCTGGCCTGCGGTAACGGCCGGCACAGCCTGGTGTTTTTGGCCGCCGGCAACCCCGTGACCGCAGTCGACCGGGATATTTCAGCTGTTGCCGGGCTGGCCGACCGGCCGGATTTCAACGCCCTGCGGATCGATCTGGAGACCGGCGAGCCCTGGCCGTTGGGCCATTCGGCGTTCGGCGGCGTTGTCGTGACCAACTACCTGCACCGGCCATTCCTTGCCGACATCGTGGCGGCGGTCGAGCCCGCAGGCGCGCTGATCTACGAGACTTTTGCCGCCGGCAACGAGCTGCTCGGCCGGCCGACCGATCCCGACTTCCTGTTGCAGCCGGGGGAACTGCTTGAGGCGGTCCGTGGTCATCTCGAGGTCGTGGCCTACGAGAATCTGCTGGTCGATCAACCGAAGCCGGCCAAAATCCAGCGGCTTGCCGCCATGCGCCGGTGATGCGATGATTTTTGCAGGCCGGCTTGCGAACGCTCTCGCGTAACACGATCTAGGCAATCATCGGCCCACCCATTCAAAGAAGAACAGCGATAGGAGGGAATACGACATGGCCATTCGTCTTGGCAGCACCGCACCCGATTTCGAGCAGGACTCGACCCAGGGCAAGATCAGCTTCCACAAATGGCTCGGCGAAAGCTGGGGCATCCTGTTCTCCCATCCCAAGGATTTCACTCCGGTCTGCACCACCGAGCTTGGTTACATGGCCAAGCTGAAACCGGAATTCGACAAGCGCAATACGAAGATCATCGGCCTCAGCGTCGACCCCGTCGGCAACCATGCAAAATGGGCCAAGGACATCGAGGAGACGCAGGGTCACGCGGTCAACTATCCGCTGATCGGCGATTCCGATTTGAGCGTGGCGAAGGCCTACGACATGCTGCCGGCCGAGTCGGGCAACAGCTCGGAAGGACGCACCCCGGTCGACAACGCGACCGTGCGCTCGGTTTTCATCATCGGTCCCGACAAGAAGGTCAAGGCCATGCTGACTTATCCCATGAGCACCGGCCGCAATTTCGACGAGGTGCTACGTCTGTTGGATTCCTGCCAGCTGACCGCGAAGCACACTGTCGCGACGCCCGTCAATTGGAAGCAGGGCGAGGACGTCATCATCCCGCCATCGGTCTCGGACGATCAGGCGAAGGAGAAATACCCGAAAGGCTGGAAGGCGCTGAAGCCCTATCTGCGGATTGTCCCGCAGCCGCGGGGCTGAGACGGCGCTACAACGCTGGACAACGAATGTGGGGCCGGCGGATAAATTCCGCCGGCTATTCGCGCGGGAGCACCTATGGCACTTAAGCACATCAAGACCGCGGCTATGCCCTGGAGCGCGCCGGGCGGTGAGTTCACCGGCCAGTTCAGCGCCTGGACCTCGAAGAATCTGCATGAAGAAGCCGAAGGCGTCTCCGTTTCCATGTGGAAGCTGGCCCCCGGCGGTTCGGATCACGCGCATCAGCACGATGATGCCGACGAGCATATCTATGTGCTCAGCGGTGAGTTCGAGAGTAACGGCGTCACCTACAAGGCCGGCGACTATATCTACCGCCCTGCGGGCGAACCCCATCAGAGCTCGAGCCGTGTCGGCGCCGAGACTTTCCTAGTGTTTGTGAAGAAGCAGCCTGCACCGTAGCCAGCCGGACTAATCCTGCGCTTCCATCGACTTGATGAAATCCTCCAGCCGCTTGCCAGGCTCGTCGACGAACTTACGCTCGGACTCGGCAATACCGGATACGCGGTCCAGGCGGAAATTGCGGAAATCGTTGCGCGACTCGCACCAGGCGCCGAGCGTCCAGACCGAGCCCCAGAAATAGAGCGCGAGCGGCCGGACACTGCGATTTGAATTAGCCCCTTGGGCATCCACATAGTCGAGATCGAGCACGCGGTGCTGGCCGATGGCCTGGCGGATGGTTTCCAGCGTCGCGCCGACCGCCGGATTGAACCGGAAGCCCGGCGCGAACAGGCGCGACTTCTCCATCTCGTCGCGGCGGCCCGGCGGCAGCGCGTTGGCAATCTTGACCAGGGCCGAGCGGCCGGCATTGGCTAGGGTCGGCGAGCCCCATGCCTCGACGATGCGGGCCCCGGCCACAAGCGCTTCGACTTCGTCGAATGTGAACATCAGCGGCGGCAGATCATAGCCGGGCCGCAGGCGATAACCGACGCCCGCTTCGCCGTCGATTGGAACACCGGAAAGCAGCAGATCACGTACATCGCGATAGATCGTCCTCGGCGTGACTTCGAGCCATTCGGCAAGCTGGGCGGCCGTGGTCAGGCGCCGCGCCCGCAGATGCTGAACGATTTGGAACAGCCTGTCGGCGCGGCGCATGAACGTCCTAGCTTATGGCGTAAAGGCCGACGCGGCTGGGGCGGCTTCGACGGGTTGCGGTCATGTCAGGTCTCCTCAAGGTGCGTGAACGGCAAAGTTGCCCCGTTCATACAGACCTGCTGCTGACAGCATCTTGTCAGCAATGATGGCACCGGTCGTGGCTTTTTCAGGCCCCGGCCGCCTTACGCGCCGGCAGAATCGGCAGGTCCGGCGCGGCAAAGGGCCGGTCATGGCGCAGGGCCGGCACCATGCCCCGCGCCTCCGTCACTTTCGCGGGATCGATATCGGCGTATACGATGCCGACCTCCTCGCCGCCATCGGCCAGTACTTCACCCCAGGGCGCCACGATCAGGGAATGGCCGAAGGTCTTGCGGCCTTCCGCGTGTTCGCCGCACTGGGCGGGGGCAAAGACATAACAGCCGGTCTCGATCGCCCGGGCCCGCAGCAGCACATGCCAATGGGCTTGGCCCGTGGGCCGAGTGAAGGCGGCAGGCACCGTGAGGAAACTGGCGCCAGCTTGCGCCAGGGCGCGATAGAGATAGGCGAAGCGCAGATCGTAACAGACGGAGAGCCCCAACTTGCCCCAGGGCAGATCGGCGATGACCGCCCGCTCGCCCGGCCGGAAGGTGGTGGATTCCCGATAGGTTTCGCCATTGGCGAGGTCCACATCGAACATGTGGATCTTGTCATAGCGTGCAACGATGCGACCCTTCGGATCGAACAGGAAGGAACGATTGGCGCAGCTATTGGCATCCAGCTTGATCGCCAGCGAGCCGATCAATAGCCAGACGCCCAGTTCCGCTGCCAAGCCCTGGAATGCCGGAACGGCCGGATGTTCCGCCTCCGGTTTCGCCTTCTCCAGAACCAGGGGCCGCTTCGGCTCGATCAGGCCGGTGTTCTCCGGCGTCAGGATGAAATCGGCACCCGCGGTCTTTGCCTGGCGGATCAGCGCACTCGCGGCGGCGATGTTCGGCGCCAGCTCGCGGCCGGCATTGAGCTGAATGCAGGCAACCTTGAAGGTTCGACTCATGACACGGCCTCCAGCATCGGCGCCAGCTTGCCGGCGCGGTCCAGCGCATAGAGTTCGTCGCTACCGCCCACATGGGTGCCGTTGATGAAAATCTGCGGCACGGTGTGGCGGCCGCCGGCGCGTTGCGTCATTTCCTTCCGGCGGGCCCCATCCATCATCACATCGATCTCCGTGTATTCAGCGCCCCGTTCCTGGAGCAGGCGTTTCGCCCGGTGGCAATAGGGGCAGAATTGGGTGGTGTAAATTTCGACTTTCGCCATGGGCCATCCGGACGCTGTTGAACCGGTGCCTCAATAGGTGGCATGGGTCGGTCGATTTGTCACCGGGCTAGGCGGCTGGGCGCACTACCCGCGCCAGGGTTAACACGTCGACCGACGCCGCCCCGCCGCGGCGCAGGGTGCGGGTGCAGGCGCTGACAGTGGCGCCGGTTGTGTAGACATCGTCCACCAGCAGAATGCGCCGGCCCTTGATTCTCGGCGCATGGCGCGGATTGACCCGGAAGGCGCCAGAGACATTGCTTTCCCGGCCGATGGCGCCGAGCCCGCCCTGGGACGGCGTACGGCGGCGGCGGATCAGCAGATCCTGGACCGCAGGCTTGCCGGTCAGCTTTGCCAATCCCCGGGCAAGCAGCGCCGCCTGGTTGTAGCGGCGCGCCAGCAGCCGGGTCCAATGCAGGGGCACGGGCACCAGCAGGTCGGCGTCCGCAATCAGCTCGCCGCCGACCCGCCTCAGCCAGACGGCAAATGCGGGCGCCGATTCCGTGCGGTCCGCATGCTTGAAGCGGAGGACCAGCTCCTTGCTGTCTTCGTCATAGCGCAACACGCTGCGGGCGCGGGCGAAGGCCGGCGCTTCGCGCATGCAGGCGCCGCAGAGCGCGCCCTCGCCCTGATGAAACTCGAAGGGAAAGCCGCAGCAGGCGCAATGGGGCGGATCGATGAAGCTCAGCTTGGTCCAGCAGGCGGGACAGAGCGCACCGGCGGAATCGACGACAGTGCCGCATTTAAGGCAGCGCGGCGGCAGGATCGCCGTCAGCAAGCCGCGCCCGGAAAGGCGCAGCAGCGGCCGCAACGGGGGAAGGACCATAGCGCCATCGGAAACGGCGCCGCCATTTCTGTCAACCGCCGCGCCGTTGCCGCCGGTGCTTTCCCTCCCCATATGCCCGGTACGAATCGCCGCCATTCCCGTCGCGGAGAAAGCACCAGCATGTCCCGTCCAATCACCCGCCGCACTGCCATTGTCGCCGCCGGTTCGACGCTATTTGCAGCAGCACCTCTCGCCCGCGCGGCAACCGGATTGATTGCAACGCCACCGCAGACCCAGGGTCCGTTCTATCCGCCGGAACTGCCGCTAGATCACGACAACGATCTGGTGCAGGTCGCGGGAACGCAGGCCCATGCGCTGGGCCAGATTACCCACGTCTATGGCAGGATCCTCGACTTGAGCGGCCAGCCGATCGCCGGCGCTCGCGTCGAGATCTGGCAATGCGACGCCAATGGCGTTTATCTCCATCCACGCTCCGGCGGATCGGGTCGGCGCGATGGCGGTTTCCAGGGCTATGGCCAGGCCGCAAGCGCCGCTGATGGCGGCTATCGCTTCCGCACCATCAAGCCAGTCGCCTATCCCGGCCGCACGCCCCATATCCACTTCGCCATCAGCGGTTCCGACTTCGAGCCGCTGGTGACGCAGATGTATGTGGCGGGTGAGCCGCAGAACGAACGCGACGGCGTGTTGAACGGCATCGATCCTGTTGCCCGCGCCAGCGTCATCGTGGTGCTGGAACCCGGCGATAAGCTGGAGGCCGGCGCGTTGCAGGGCCGGTTCGATATCGTCATCGATCCCAGCGCCTGAGGATTTCTTTGCTCCCGGCCGTGGGATAGAAAGCGCAGCGGGAGCGCGCTCGGCGCTCGATTCTTTCACCTCCGGGAGTGTTTCGTGCGCGCCGCGATTTTCGAAGAGTTCAAGGCCCCGATAAGAGTCAGAGACGTTGCCGATCCCGTCTGCCCCGCTGATGGCGTGATCGTGCGGGTCAAAGCTTGCGGCGTCTGCCGGTCCGACTGGCATGCCTGGACCGGCGCCGACTCCGATGTCAGCGCGCCACATGTACCCGGCCATGAGTTTGCCGGTGTCGTCGATGAAGTGGGCGCCGATTGCCGCCGATTCAAAGTCGGCGACCGCGTCACCGCGCCGTTCATCCTGGCCTGCGGCCAATGTCCCGATTGCCTCGGTGGCGACGCCACCATCTGCAATCATCAATTCGTCGTCGGCTTTTCCGGCTGGGGGGCCTTCGCCGAACGGGTCGCCGTGCCGCGGGCGGATTTCAATCTGGTGCCGCTGCCTGCGGAGATGGATTTCACCGTTGCCGCGGGCATGGGCTGTCGCGTCACCACGGCGTTTCGCGCCCTCGTCGACCGCGCGAAGCTGCAGCCGGGCGAATGGTTGGCGGTCCATGGCTGCGGCGGCGTCGGCCTGTCGGCCATCATGATCGGCGCCGCTATCGGCGCGCGGGTTCTGGCGATCGATCTGAATGACGAAGCCCTTAGATTGGCCGGCACCCTCGGCGCAACGAAATCCCTGAACGTGAAGGGCATCGGCGATGTGGGCGTGGCTGTCCGGGAGATCACCGGCGGCGGTGCCCAGGTGTCGCTGGATGCCTTGGGCATCACCGAAACCTTCCACAACTCGATCCGCGGCCTGCGCAAGCTGGGCCGCCATGTGCAAATCGGCATGCCTCTGGGCCGCCATGCCGAGCCACCATTGCCGCTGTTGGAGCTGGTCTATTCACGGCAGATCTCCATCATGGGTACGCGGGGCATCGCCGCCAGCCGATTTCCTGCTTTGTTCCAGATGATCGCCAACCGGCAGATCGACCCGGCGCGGCTGGTAACACGGAGTATCTCGCTCGAGGAATCGGGCGCGGCGATCGCCGAGATGAATGGCTACACCGGCACCGGCATCACCGTAATCGACAGGTTCTGATCCTGTGAAGCGATGACCGACTCGATGAACATCTTCGACCGGCGGCTATTGCGGCTCCATCGCGAGCGCGCAGCCACCGGGCTGGAGCGCCATGATTTCCTGCTGCGCGAAATCGCCGGGCGGCTCGCCGAACGGCTGGATGTCGTCAACAGGACCTTTCCGCTGGCACTCGATCTGGGTTGCCATGGCGGTGCGCTGGCGACGGCGTTGGGCGGGCGCAAGGGTATCGAGCGGCTGGTGCAATGCGATAGTTCGTACGCAATGGCGCTGCGGGCCGCGGGCAACGGTCAGCCAAGTCTGACCGCAGCCGAAGATCTGCTGCCCTTCACGGCAGAATGTTTCGATCTTGTGCTCAGCAATCTCAGCCTGCATTGGGTGAACGACCTGCCGGGCTGCCTGTTGCAGGTGAGGCAGATCCTCAAGCCGGACGGGCTGTTCCTGGCGGCGCTGCTGGGCGGCGCGACACTGCACGAGCTACGCGATGTGCTGATGGAGGCAGAGCTTGCGACCAGCGGCGGCGCCGGGCCGCGCGTGTCGCCCTTCGTCGATCTGCGGGATGCGGGTGCTTTGCTGCAACGGGCCGGATTCGCGCTGCCCGTCGCCGACTCAGATACGCTGATCGTGACCTACGCCGATCTGCCGGCATTGCTGCGAGACCTCCGCGGCATGGGCGAAACGAGCGCGCTGCTGGCGCGGCCCGACAAGCCGCTCACCCGCGCGGCACTTGCGCAGGCAGACGATCTCTATCGCCGCCGTCACGCGGATCGGGAGGGCCGGCTGATGGCGACGTTTCAGGTTATCTATCTGACGGGCTGGGCGCCCCATGAGGCCCAGCAGAAGGCGCTGCGCCCGGGCAGCGCCCGATCCAGGCTCGCGGATGCGCTGGGCACCCAGGAGGTTGGGGCCGGCGACAAGGCGCGGCCCGATTAGCCCTGCTTCTTGCGCAGCCGCAGCCGGTCGCGACGCAGGCGCGCATGGTCCACTTCGCTGACGACGCCGAGGCTGACCGCGGGCGAGAACGGCCCGGCGGCGGCGCCCAGGGAGTCGGTGGCGATCGAGGCGATCATCCGGCTGGCGAAACTGTTCGCGCGCTGTATGAAGGCCTGCCAGTTTTCCTCGCGGCCCTTGGGTTCCACTTCCCAGCCATGGACCAGCGTCCGGCCGCCATCGGCGTCATTGGCATTGACCATCCAGATATCGCCGCACAACACCGCGCACCACTGGCTGTCGAAATAGCCGGTCAGGCGCAAGGCTTCCTCCGGCGACACCAGGCAGAGGCCATCCGGGCCTTGCCGATTTTCATCCCGGCCCGAAGCCAGGAAATGCCTTGTGAGTTTCTTTCTTGCCGCGTTCATCTTGCCATCCCCGTTGTGATTGGCATCGAGTTAGATTTCGTATGAACAAAAGCACAGGGAAGTTCCCCGGGGCTGTGCGCCCAGTCACAATTTGGTGCGGGAAACCGTTGAAAACACCGGCGATAATGTGAGCGGCGTCACAAACGGCTCAAAGAAAGTCGCGAATCATCGCCACCAGCGGCCGATCGGCGGGCGGCATCGGGTAGTCGGCCAGCCGCGGCGGCCGCACCCAGGCGATCTCCTGCCCTTCCTGCGCCGTGACGATGCCGTTCCAGCGCCGGCAGACATAAAGCGGCATCAGCAAATGGAACGATTCGTAATGGTGTGACGCGAAGGTGAAGGGCGCCAGGCAGGCTTCCGTCACGTCGATCGCCAGTTCTTCCTTCAGCTCGCGGATCAGCGCCACCTCCGGCGTTTCGCCATCATGGATCTTGCCGCCCGGAAACTCCCACAAGCCGGCCATCGGTTTGCCCGGCGGGCGACGCGCCAGCAGGATGCGGCCGTCGGCGTCGATCAGTGCCACCGCCGCCACCAGCAGCACCGGCAATGGGCGTGCCCTGTCCTGTTGCTGTGTCCGCTCCCAATCGGCGCGATCGAGTTCGCGCACCTCCACATGGATCTTGCCGCCGGCTCGTGCCGGCGCGTCCTGATCCCGTTCGCCGGTCTTGCGAAAGCCGGCCTTCTCCTGCACGCGGATCGAGCCGATGTTTGCCAGCATCGCCCCGGCGATGACTCGCTCAAGTCCCAGTTCCCTAAATGCATAGGCAACATAGGCGCGCAGCGCTTCCGTGCCATAGCCGCGGCCCCAGAACGGCTTGCCGATCCAGTAGCCGAATTCGCCGCTGCCGGCATTGTCTTCGGGCTCCAGCCCCATGCAGCCGACGACTGCCTGTGTCTGGCGTTCGACGATGCCGAGCACCATTTCGCCATCCGCCCTGAGACCGCCGATCCACTCGGCAGCTGCATTAGGTGGATAGGGATGAGGAATCGACGCGGTCCAGCGCGCCACGTCCCAGTCGCTGACATAGCGCTGGATATCGGCGGCATCCGCCAGCGTCAGTGGGCGCAAAATGAGTCGCGGCGTTTCGAGCGTGGGTGCGATCATGGCCGGCAGAATTGCCCGCCCCGTTCGACTTCGCAAGCCGCGCGCGTCAGCTGCGATAGCTGCCGTTGATGTCGATATAGCCGTGCGTTAGATCGCAGGTCCAGACGCGGGCGCGGCCTTTGCCTACTCCGACATCCAGGGCGATGGCGATCTCGCGGCCTTTCATATGCTGCACCACCGGCGTCTCGTCATAGCCGGCGCGGCGCTGGCCTTTCTCGGCGATGGTTACGCCACCGATGGCGATCTTCAAGCGGTCGCGATTGGCCTTCTCGCCGGCTTTGCCGACGGCCATGACAATGCGGCCCCAATTCGCGTCCTCACCGGCGATCGCCGTCTTCACCAGCGGCGAGTTGGCCACTGCGAGGCCGATCCGTCGCGCGGCCGCATCGGAAGCAGCGCCAGCCACATCGATGGTGACGAACTTGCTGGCGCCTTCGCCGTCGCGCGCCACTTGGCAGGCGAGATCGGTCAGCAGATCCTCCAGCTTGGCCCGGAAATCCTTCAGTCGCTTGTCGGCCGCCGCGCGCACCGGCTTATGCGGCGCCTGACCGGTGGCAAAGAGCAGCAGCGTATCGCTGGTTGAGGTATCGCCATCGACAGTGATGCAGTTGAAGGAGCGGTCATTGCCCTCGCGCAACAGCCGCTGCAGGACATTGCCCGGGATCTTCGCATCGGTAGCGACGAAGGCGAGCATGGTCGCCATATCGGGCGCGATCATTCCCGAGCCTTTGCAAATGCCGTTGATAGTCACGGACACGCCGTCGATCTTCGCCGTGCGCGTCGCCGCCTTGAGGAATGTATCGGTGGTCATGATCGCGGCGGCGGCGGCGGCCCACCGGTCGGCTTGCAGATCGGCGATGGTGGCGTCCAGATTCTGGGTGATGCGCTCGTCGGGCAGCGGCTCGCCGATGACTCCGGTGGAGGCGACGAAAATTTCCCGAGCCGTTGCGCCGAGCTTTTGCGCCGCCGCCTTGACCGTGCGATCCACCGAGGCCTTTCCCAGCTTGCCCGTGAAGGCGTTGGCGTTGCCGGCATTGACGATGATCGCCCGCGCCTTGCCGCCCTTGAGATTGGCGCGGCAGCGTTCCACCGGCGCCGACGCCGTCAGGGACTGCGTCAGCACGCCAGCCACGGTGGTGCCTTTGTCGAAGGCGATCACGCAGAGATCCGTTCGGTCCTTATAGCGGATGCCGCAGGCGCGGGTGGCCATCCGCACGCCTGCGATCGGCGGCAGCACGGGTTGCTGGGCGGGCGCGAGCGGCGAGCGCGGCGGCATGGGCGGAAGTCTCCGGATGCTGAAGGTGGCGTGGATTATTGCTGTGCCGGTTGCCCGGTTCCCGAGGCAGGCGCGACCGGCGAGCCGTCGGGATTGAATTTCACGACCGTCGCCGTTTTGCGGAGACCGTCCACATAGGATGTCACCAGCTCGTTGCTCATGATCTGCTCAATGGTGCTGCGCGCCTCTTCAAACGTCGGCGGCTGCTTCGCGCGCTTGTCGTCGACGATGATGACGTGCCAGCCGAACTGGCTTTTCACCGGCGTCTTTGTGTATTGCCCCTTCTCCAGCTTGAAGGCGGCGTCGGAAAATTCCGGCACCATCTGCCCGGCGACGAAATAACCGAGATCGCCGCCCTTGGGACCCGAGCCCGGATCCTTCGATTTTTCTTTGGCGATAGCGGAGAAATCCGCACCGCCGTCGAGCTGGATGACGATCGCCTTCGCATCCTCTTCCTTTTCCACCAGGATGTGCCGCGCTTTCACCTCGTCCTGCTTGGGCAGCGCGGCGACGAATTTGTCATAGCGGGCCTTGACCGCCGGTTCGGTCATCTCCGCTTGCAAATAGCGGTCCAGCACCGCCTGGCGCAAGATGTTCTCCGTCAGCTCCATGACTTGCTGCTTGATCTCCGGATCTTCCAGCAGGTTCTGCTTCGCGCCGGCGTCCGACAGCAGCATCAAGTCGATCTGCCGGTCGATCAGCGCCGGAAAGACCTGATTGAGCTGCTGCTGGTACTCCGCCGGCAATTGCCTCGCAGAGGCGATAATATCCGCGCGCGTCACCTGCTTGCCGTTGACGATAGCCACCACGGTCTCCGGCGGCGGCTCAGGCGCAGCGGCGGGCTGCCCGGTTGCAGGCTGCTCGGTTGCGGGCTGCTCGGGCGCAGGCTGGGCCGGCTGCGCGGGATCGGCTGGCTGATCCTGAGCGCGAGCCGGCACCGTGCCGAAGCAAAGGCCGCAGACAACAAGCGCGAGCGGTACGATCTGGCGAAGGGTCATGGAATCTCGCTGGCTGTAGGGGCCGTGCGCCGATGCCGGGGCCGGCCGGTCCGGGGGAAAAGCGCGGCCATCATGCACAGGCGGGTTCGGCGAACAAGGGCGGAGATGGACAGCCCGGAATGACCGTCCGGCGCGGGGAGAGGCCCCAGAAAAATAGCCATGCCCGCAATGAAATCGGAAAGGGTTTGAAATACTTGGCTGCGGCGGTCCGGTCGTTGACAGCCTATAGCGCCGCGCCTATCTGTCAGTCGTTCCCCTCGCCAGGACAGGCCCGAGGACGGGTCAGCACACCCTCAGCGTAACGCCTCAAATCCTTAATCAGGCTGGTCATAATGTTTGCTTCTGTCGCCAAGCGGTTGTTCGGGTCAGCCAATGACCGTTTCATCAACGGTCTCGACAAAACCGTCAATGCCATCAATGCATTAGAGCCTTCTCTGGTGGCGCTCTCCGATGCCGACTTGAAGGTGCGGACAGATTGGCTTAAAGGCCGGCTGGCGGCGGGCGAGGCGCTGGACGATCTGCTGCCCGACGCCTTCGCCACGGTCCGGGAGGCGGCAAAACGCACCTTGGGACAGCGCCATTTTGACGTCCAGCTCAAGGGCGGGATCGTACTCCATCGCGGCATGATCTCGGAGATGAAAACCGGCGAAGGCAAGACGCTGGTGGCGACGCTGCCGGTCTATCTCAACGCCCTCGAGGGCAACGGCGTGCATGTGGTAACGGTCAACGACTATCTCGCCCGCCGCGACGCCGAGTGGATGGGGCAGATCTACAACTTCCTCGGCATGAGCGTCGGCGTGATCATTCCCAACATGATGGATCCGGATCGCCGCGCGGCCTATGCCGCCGACATCACCTATGCCACCAACAACGAGCTGGGTTTCGACTATTTGCGCGACAATATGAAGTCGCGCACCGACGAGATGGTGCACCGCCCGTTCAGCTACGCCATCGTCGACGAAGTCGACAGCATCCTGGTGGATGAGGCGCGCACGCCTTTGATCATTTCCGGCATGTCGGAGGATTCGTCGGCGCTCTATGTCTCCGTCGACAAGCTGATCCCCAAGCTGATCGAGGGCGATTACGAAAAGGACGAAAAGTCGCGCCAGGTCACCTTGACCGATCAAGGCACCGAACATGTGGAGGCGCTGCTGCGCGAGGCCGGCCTGCTGAAGGGCGCCAGCCTCTATGACCTGCAGAACATCAGCCTGGTGCATCACATCAATCAGGCGCTGCGCGCCCACAAAATGTACCGCCGCGATACCGACTATATCGTCAAGCCGGATCCCAAGGACGGCATCGAGAAAGTCTATATCGTCGACGAGTTCACCGGCCGCGTGATGGAAGGCCGCCGCTGGTCCGAGGGCCTGCATCAGGCTGTCGAAGCCAAGGAAAGTGTGCCGATCCAGCGGGAATCCCAGACCGTCGCCTCCATCACCTTTCAGAATTACTTCCGCATGTATCCGAAGCTGGCGGGCATGACCGGCACGGCGATGACCGAGGCGTCGGAATTCGCCGACATCTATAGCCTGGAAGTCATCGAGATCCCCACCAACGTGTCCTGTATCCGCAAGGACGCGGACGACGAGGTCTATCGCACCGCGCGCGAGAAGAACAAGGCGATCATGGGGCTGATCGAGGAATGCCGCGCCCGCAAGCAGCCGGTCCTGGTGGGCACGGTCAGCATCGAAAAATCGGAGACGCTGTCCGCTCTGCTGAAAGAGCATAAGATTCCCCATCAGGTGCTGAATGCCCGCTACCATGAGCAGGAAGCCTTCATCATCGCCCAGGCCGGCTCGCCCGGCGCCGTCACCATCGCCACCAACATGGCCGGCCGCGGCACCGATATTCAGCTCGGCGGTAATACAGATATGCGCCTCCGGCAGGAGCTGGAAGGCATCGCCGATCCGGGCGAGCGCGAACGCAAGGCGCAGTCCATCCGCAATGAAGTCCAGGAGCTGAAGAATATCGCCCTCGAGGGCGGCGGCCTGTTCGTCATCGGCACGGAACGCCATGAGAGCCGACGCATCGACAACCAGTTGCGCGGCCGCTCCGGCCGCCAGGGCGATCCCGGCGCGTCCCGTTTCTTCCTGTCGCTGGAAGACGACCTCATGCGCATCTTCGGCTCCGAGCGCATGGACACCATGCTGAAGAGGCTGGGCCTGAAGGAAGACGAGGCCATTACCCATTCCTGGGTCACCAAGGCCCTGGAGAAGGCGCAGCAGAAGGTCGAGGCGCGCAACTTCGAGATCCGCAAGAACCTGCTGAAATACGACGACGTCATGAATGACCAGCGCAAGGTCATCTATGAGCAGCGCCGCGACCTCATGCAGACGCCGGATGTGTCAGAGACGGTCGTCACCATGCGCCATGAGGTGATCGACGACCTGATGTCGCGCTTCATCCCCAGCAACAGCTATCCCGAGCAGTGGGACACCAAGGGGCTGCATGAAGAAGTGCTGCGGCTGCTGAATCTGGATCTGCCGATTCCCGACTGGGCCAAGGAAGAGGGCATCGACGACGACGTCATCCTCGAGCGCATCACCAAAGCCTCGGACGAGAAGATGGACGAAAAGGCCCGGCGCTTCGGACCGGACGTCATGCGCATGGTCGAGAAGAGCGTGCTGCTGCAGATCCTCGACCAGCATTGGAAGGAGCATCTGCAGGCGCTGGAGTATCTGCGCCATGGCATCGGGCTGCGCGCCTATGCCTCCCGCGATGTGCTCGCCGAATACAAGCGCGAGGCTTTCGAGATGTTCGCGGGCATGCTGAACCGGCTGCGGGAAACCGTCAGCATGTTCCTGAGCCATGTGGAGGTGCGGGTGCAGCGACCGGAGGATCTGCCGCAGCAGGCGCCGCAGCGGGTCCAGGCCAGCCATCCGAACCCCTCGAGCCTGCTCGGCGGCGGCCCCGGCCCGGTGGCCGCACCGCCCGCCGGCGCGGCGGCGCGCACGCCGCAGCTAGGGCGCGGCATCATCGATCCCAAGGACCCCTCGACCTGGATCAACGTCAACCGCAACGCGCCCTGCCCCTGCGGTTCGGGCAAGAAATACAAATACTGCCACGGCAAAGTGTGAGATGGCCGGCAGCGGTTAGCCGCTGCCGGCTGACTTGGCCCAGACAGCCAGGGGCCCGATCGACTCGAAGCCCAGAGTCTTCATGACTTTCAACCGCTCACCGGATTCATATCCGGCCAACGGCACGCCCGAAAACAGTTCGCTGGCCGAGTGGACACATCCGGCGATGACGCCGGCGGTGTCGGACTCCGCCGCAAAGATGTTCGTCAGACCCACATACCCCGCTGCGAGGTTCGCCATCGCGCCGGCGACAATGCCGCCGCCGCGATAAGCCGCCAGCACCGCGACATCGCTTTCGGCCAGCAATGCCGCCGGAAAGATCCGTTTCCAGGCGTCGTCCTCCGGGATGCCGCCGGCGCACCGCCAGGCCCGCTCCCAGTGGTCGAGATCGTCGACACTTTCGATACGGCGCCACTGGATGCCCGGAAGCTGCGATTCGGAAACAGGCAACATGGCAGGGCGAGCGATCCATGCGGCGCCGAACAGGCGCTTCAGCCCGAAGGACGAAAGATCGAGGCGTCCAAAACTGTCCTTCGCGGCCCAGGTCGATATTTCGGGCCGTCCGGCAAGCGCGCCAAGGGCGGCCGCCATTGACGCGTTGTCGCCGGCAAGCGTCACGGCGTTCGGATAGAACGGCGGCACGACATGCAGGTTAAGCCACAGGCCTTGGCGAAATTCGCCGGGGCAACCATGCAGGCGACAAATCAGATCGCACCATGCCGCGTTGTTGGTCGCGATTTGAATGACCTGCTTCACCGACAACCGGAAGCCGGTCAGGCCAGCCCCTTCCGCCCCATGCTTAGGAACTTGCCGCGGCGGTCGGCGCGGAAATCCCGCACCGTGCCGCCGGTGAGGGCGTTCAGCGAACGCTCAAGCGCATCGCCAAGGGCATTCACCGCATCGGCCTTGCCGCGATGGGCGCCGCCCAGCGGTTCCGGCACGATCTGATCGATGATGCCGAGGCCGAGCAGATCCTGTGCCGTGAGTTTCAGCGCTTCCGCCGCCGCTTCCTTGCCCTCGTCGCGGTTGCGCCAGAGGATGGCGGCGCAGCCTTCCGGCGAAATCACCGAATAGACCGCATGCTCCATCATCAGCACCCGATTGGCAGCGGCGAGAGCAATGGCGCCGCCGGAGCCGCCTTCGCCGATGACAGTGGCGATAAATGGCACGCGTATCTTCAGACAGACTTCGATGCTTCGGGCGATGGCTTCGGCCTGGCCGCGCGCCTCCGCCTCGACGCCGGGATAGGCGCCGGGCGTATCCACGAACACCAGCAGCGGCAGGTTGAAACGGTCCGCCGTTTCCATCAAGCGCTGCGCTTTGCGATAGCCTTCCGGCTTGGCCATGCCCCAGTTGTACTGCATGCGAGTGGTGGCGGTGCCCTTCTCATGGCCGAGTACGAGGACCGAGCGCCCGCGGAAGCGCCCGAGCCCGCCCTGAATGGCCCGGTCGTCGGCATAGAGCCGGTCGCCCGCCAGCGGCGTGTAGTCCTCGATCAGGCTAGCGACATAGTCGCTGAAATGGGGCCGGTCGATATGGCGCGCCACCAGCGTCTTCTGCCAGGGGCTCAGTTTGCTATAGATCTGGCGCAGCAGTTTGTCCGCCTTCTGCTGCAGCCGCGCCACTTCCTCGGCGATGTTGAGATCGCCGGCGTTGGGCAGGTGGCGCAGCTCTTCGATCTTGCCTTCCAGCTCGGCGATCGGCTGCTCGAAGTCGAGATAGGTGGGCATTCCCCTCTATGCTTTCTGCGCCGCGCCCGCTGCGACCGCCGTGACGACAGCCTACCGCGCGCCGGCAATCTGATCCGCCTTCTTGACCAGCACTTCCGCCTGGCGGATCGAGGCATAGTCGATCAGGCGCCCATCGAGGGACACCGCTCCCTTGCCGGCCTTCGCCGCCTCATCCATGGCGACGATGATACGGCGCGCCCGAGTCACCTCGGCGTCGCTGGGGCTGAAAACTTCGTTGGCCAGGGCGACCTGCGACGGATGGATCGCCCACTTGCCCTCGCAGCCCAGCACGGCGGCGCGGCCGCCGCCGGCGCGATAGCCGTCGGGATCGGAGAAATCGCCGAACGGCCCGTCCACCGGACGCAGGCCGTTGGCGCGGGCGGCGACCACCATGCGGGCGACCGCGTAGTGCCACATGTCGCCCCAGTGCACGTCGCGCTGACCCGACTCGCTCTTGTCGGTGAGCACGGCATAGGCCGGATTGACGCCGCCGATATTGGTGGTGCGCGCCCGCGTCGAGGCTGCGTAGTCGGCGACGCCAAAATGCAGCGACTCGTTGCGGCGGCTGGCGGCGGCGATCTCATGGACATTCTGCATGCCGAGCGCGGTTTCGATGATCATCTCGAAACCGATGCGCTTCTTGCGGCCCTTGGCGGTCTCTGCCTGGGTGACCAGCATATCCAACGCATAGACATCGGCCGCGGTGCCGACCTTGGGGATCATGATCAGGTCCAGCCGGTCGCTGGCCTGCTCCAGCACATCCACCACGTCCCGGTACATGTAATGGGTATCCAGGCCGTTGATACGCACGGAAAGAGTCTTAGTCCCCCAGTCGATGTCGCCGATAGCGGCGATGACGTTCTTGCGCGCCTGCGGCTTGTCGTCGGGCGCGACCGCATCCTCGAGATCGAGGAAGACCACATCCGCGGCCGATTTCGCGGCTTTTTCGAATAATTGCGGCTGACTGCCGGGCACCGCCAGTTCGCTGCGGTTGAGCCGCGCCGGTGCCTGTTCCACGACCTTGAAGCTCATGTTGCCCCCAGAGGAATTTTGAGTAGAACTTTGATAGGGCTACCGGATGCCCGCCAAGCCCGGGCGGGATCCCGGCCTAATCCGCGCCGCCTTGATGCCAATCGCCGCCCAGGCTGTCAATCGGCGGGGTTACTCGGACCCCGGCCGCCGCGGCCGGGCCAAGGGGTGGTGGGTGCTGACCAGCGATTTAAGCCGCTCCCCGGCCACATGGGTATAGATCTGCGTGGTCGCGATGTCGGCATGGCCCAGCATCTGCTGCACGCTGCGCAGATCCGCGCCATTGTCCAGCAAGTGGGTCGCAAAGGCATGGCGCAGCACGTGGGGCGAAACCCGGTGCGGATCGAGATCGGCGGCAACGCAGATCGCCTTCAGGAGCTGAGCGAACCGATGGCGCGTCAGATGGCCGCTCTTGCCCCGCGAGGGGAACAGCCAGGGCGAGGTGCCGCCGCCCTTGCGGGCCTTGGCCAGCCAGACCGCGCGCACCGGCAGCCAATCCCCGATTGCCTGCCGCGCCACTTCGTTGAGTGGAATCATCCGCTCCTTGCCGCCTTTGCCGCGGACGATCAGCACGCGCTGATCCCGCATCACGGCGGCAACGGGCATGCCCACCAGTTCGGACACGCGCAGGCCGGTGGCATAGAGCAGTTCCAGCAGCGCGACCGAACGCAGGCCGTCATCTCCGGACAAAGCGCGCGCCGCCCCCAGCAACCGGGCGACTTCTTCCTCGCTGAGCAGTTTCGGCAGCGCTTTCGGCTGGCGCGGCGCATCGACCGTGCCCAGGGGATCGTCGGTGCGCAGGCCCTCGCCCAGCAGGAATTTGTAGAACTGGCGCAACGCCGAAAGCCGGCGCGCCGCCGTGCGGGGCGCCATGCCAGCCTGATCGAGCCGCTGCAGATAGGCGCGCACCAGCGCCGCATCCACATCGGCCAGGGACCGGCTGCGGCGCTTGACGAAGACGGTGAAGTCCCGGAGATCCCGGCGATAGGCATCCACGGTGTTTGCCGCCGATTGGCGCTCTGCCATCAGCATTTCGAAGAATCTTTCGAGATACTTGTCGCCGTCGGCCGGCGGCGGCTTCGCGGTTTGCGTGTCGAATCTGGTCGCTCCCATGGTCACAATCCGTTGGCGATAGCGGCTTCGACAGCGATGCGTCGCGCCTCGCTTTCCAGGCCGACGCGACGCAGGCTGGAAAGGGCACGCGACAGCCACAGCGGCTCCACCGTCGCCAGGTCCTTCAGGCCGATCAGCGCTAGCAGTGCGGTTTCGCCCTGCATGTTCTTGGCCGCCGTGTCGCCGAGATCGAGCCAGAGATTCAGGTTCTCTTTGGGCAGATCCGCCGTATCGGCTTCGGCGGACTTGGCGAGTGCGTCGGCGACCACAGGCGTTGATTCATCGAAGGCGGCGAAGATCGCCTGCAGCCGCTCCACGCTGTCGGGGCTGGCATTGACCTGTCCCTGCGCCAGGAGCGAGCCGATCACCTGCACGGACTGATAGCCGCCGGCGAGATAATCGAGCGCCAGCAGCGATGGCAGCATCATCGCCGAATTGGTGTCGACCGAGCCTTCGCCCAAACTCGGATCGCCTTGAGTCAAGACGATCCAGGCTCGCGCCTTCTCGAATTCGCCGAGGGCGAAAAGGTAGTGCGCCGCTTCCGGCGCGTACCAGGACAACTCCGCCGTCGGCGGCAAGTCCAGCAGAAACGGCCCGAAGACCTGCAGGCGCCAAGTGTCGTTATCGGCCCAGCCCGTCGGGCCCAACGCCACCTGCAGAATAGAAGCCCGCGCCGCCGGCGCCGGTGCCGCGGCTGCCGCCTGATACAGCACCGCACGGTCCTTGGCGCTCGCTCCGGTTTCCGGCAGGTCGGAAGCAGCAGCTAGATCCTGTGGATCGATCGCCTGCGCGGCGTAAACCTCGCGCACGATCTTGGCCAACAGCGCGCCTTGGGAAGCCGCGGCTTCGGCCGCCGACAAACGCAGCACCGGATCGGCGCGTTTGTCCTGCGCCAGCGCCGCGACCGCCTCGGTCGACGCCAGATCGAAGGCGTTTGCCGGCAGCGGCGCCCGCACTTCATGGAGCATCGCGATTAGCGCCGCTGTGATTTCCTTCGGCGCTGGGATCTCGACGCTGCCATCGCCGGCAAGCCGGTTCATGATCGCGGCAAACACCGGATCGTCGACGCCTTCCTCGCGCAGCAGCTCAAGCCCGAATTGCGCGTCGGCCTGTTTTCCCGCGCGCCATTGGCAGAAGATGCGCTGCCGCTGCAGCTCCGTCGTGTGATCGAAGGCCCCGGCCGGCTCCAGCAGCCTCGCGCAAACGCCGTCCACATCCTGTTTCTGCCAGGCCAGATCCACCAGCACCCGCGTCGCCGCCGGATCGAGGGCGCGCGCCGGCGCGCTGAGGAGCAATTGCAGCGCGTCGTCGAGATAACCCATTTCGGACAGGATACGCGCCCGCAGCGCCAGGATATTCACGCCCGTGCTCGCGCCCGGCGGCGCGTTGCCGTTAGTCAGCAACAATGTCCGGGTCAGTGAGGCCATCGCCGGCGAGTGATGCAGCGGCAGGCGGGCCAGCAGCCGCTCGATCTTGCCGCGACTGCTGCCGCGCCACAGCGTTGGCTGCAGGCCGCCATTCTGCGGTGTCAGCGGACCGGCGAACTCGCCGCTGACTTCCTCCAGCGTTTCGACCTGGAATCCGTCGGGCGCCACAGCGGTGCCATCTTCGGTCGTGTCCGGTTCTGCCGACGGCAGCAGATTCACCGGATCGCCCTCGCCGACCAGGGCCTGAGCGCCGGCAATGGCGGCCGTGAACAGAACCGCCGACGCCGCGATCCCTAGGACGGACGTCCGCAGCCACATCTCTGCGCCGCAGCCACTACTGGCTGAACCGGTCATTGGGAACGGTTTTCTCGATCGTTGTCGTGGGCGGCGGCACTTCCCAGAAAGCCAGGACGCCAAACCCGACCACGACAGCAATCAGGCACACCATCAGGAACCCCAAAATCAACCGCCTCATCGGCTGCTGGTCCTGGCTCGGGCGCGGCGGGACCGCCCCTGCAAATGAATTCTAAGGGATTGCAACTGTGACATTTTATCAGCTTAGGTCTTGACTGTGGCGATAATGCGGCACTCTATCGGGCGAACCGAATCCTGACAACGCAGGCCCGGGCCGGCGGCTTTTCCGGCAGCTAAAGAATCGCAGCGATGACCGACACCGCGCCCCTCAAACTGCCCAAGACAGTCGTGCTGGTCGGCCTGATGGGCGCCGGCAAGACCGCCATCGGCAAGCGGCTGGCCCAGCGGCTCTCCCTGGATTTCGTCGATGCCGACAAGGAGATCGAGACGGCGGCAGACTGCTCGATCGCCGAGATCTTCGCCCGCCATGGCGAACCGAGTTTTCGCGACGGCGAACGGCGGGTGATCCTTCGCCTCCTGGATAACGCCGTGCATGTATTGTCCACCGGCGGCGGCGCGTTCATGGATTCGGTGACCCGCTCTCGCATCGCCGAACGGGGCATTTCGATCTGGCTGCGCGCGGATCTGGATCTGATGTTGAAGCGCGTATCTCGGCGCTCCGACCGGCCGTTGCTGCAGGTCGCCGACCCCAAGGCCAAGCTGCAGGAGCTAATGGCGGAGCGCTATCCCGTCTATGGCCTCGCCGACATCACCGTGGACAGCGTCGACGCACCCCCCGAGGTTACTGTGGAACGGGCCCAAGAGGCGTTGGCGGCGTTCCTGGAGGGGCGGCCGCAATCATCGGAGCCTAAGGCATCGTGATCCCGGCCGAGAAGCTCACGGTCGCGCTGGGTGCGCGCAGCTATGACATCGCCATCGGCCGCGGCCTGCTGGCGGAAGCGGCGATGCATCTGCGCCCGCTGCTGAAACAGCCGAAGGTCATCGTCGTGACCGACGAGCCGGTGGCGCGCCTGCATCTGCCGGTGCTGGCGCGGGCGCTCAATCAGGGCGGTATCGCCCATCGCGAGATCGTCCTGCCGGCGGGCGAGCAGACCAAGAGCTTCCAGTATCTGGAACAGCTCATGGACCGGCTACTGGCGGAGAAGCCGGAGCGCAGCACCATGCTGATCGCACTGGGCGGCGGCGTGATCGGCGATCTCACCGGCTTTGCCGCCAGCATCTTGCTGCGTGGCGTCGATTTCGTGCAGCTCCCCACTACGCTGCTGGCCCAGGTGGACAGTTCCGTCGGCGGCAAGACCGCGATCGACACGCGCTGGGGCAAGAATCTGGTGGGCAGCTTCCATCAGCCGCGGCTGGTGCTGGCGGACACTGGCGTGCTGGACACGCTGCCGCGCCGCGAATTGCTGGCCGGCTATGCCGAGGTGGCGAAGTACGGCCTGATCAGCGATCTCGGCTTCTTCGCTTGGCTGGAAGAGCATGGATCGGCGGTGATCGACGGCGATACCGCAGCGCGGCAGCGCGCCGTGCGGACAAGCTGCGTCGCCAAGGCCGCCATCGTCGCCGAGGATGAGCGCGAGACGGGCGCGCGGGCCCTGCTCAATCTCGGCCATACTTTCGGCCATGCACTGGAGCTGGAATGCGGCTATGGCAATGAGCTGCTTCATGGCGAGGCAGTTGCCATCGGCATGGTCATGGCCTTCGACCTGTCGGCGCAGCTTGGCCTCTGCCCGGCCGATGATGCGGCGCGCGTGGAGCGCCATCTCGCCGCGGTCGGCCTGCCTACTAGCCCGACCGCCATCGGCGGCCGCGTCTGGGACGCCGACCGGCTGATCGGGCATATGCACCACGACAAGAAAACGAGCGGCGGCCGGCTCAACTTCATTCTGGCGCGCGGCATCGGCCGTGCCTATATCGCTAAGGACGTCGATATCGCCGACGTCAAGGCGCTGCTGATTGAAACCGCGGCAGCCTAGCACCGGTTTTTCGGGAGTTCGACCATGCCTCTCTCCGCGCCCGCGCCCCGCGAGCATCTGCATACGCGCCGCTACGACTTCCGCGGTTATCACCGCCAAGATGGCCTGTGGGACATCGAAGGCAACATGACCGATGTGAAGACCTACGGCTTTGACAACGATTGGCGCGGCGAGATCAAAGCGGGCGAGCCGATCCATGACATGTGGCTGCGGCTCACCATCGATGATGACCTGTTGATCCACGAGATCGAGGTCTCGACAGCCGCGAGCCCCTTCGAGATGTGCGGCGGCATCACGCCGAAGTACTCGGCGTTGAAGGGCCAGCGCATCGGCCCCGGCTGGAGCAAGCGGGTGAAGGACGCATTCGGCGGCCCCAGCGGCTGCACCCACCAGACGGAGATGCTGGTGGCCATCGCCACGGTCGCCTATCAGACGGTGTTCTCCGCCAAGAAGAAATGGAACGATGTTGACGGCGAAACCAAGCGCCCGGCCTTCATCAACACCTGTCACGCCCTGGCCAGCGGCAGTCCGGTAGTCAAGCAATACTGGCCGGCGTCCTACACCGGCGATTGACCGCGCGGAATTGCCGCAGGCTGTCGATAAACCCGAACAGTAACAGCGCGCATCGGCACAACCGATGGCGGCGATAAAACCAATCGATTGGACCGGCGGAATCGCCGCGATCATCTTTGTTGGCAATGGCAGCGGTGCCTCACGCGCCCCATGCCGAACAAAGAGGAGAGAGTCATGTCCATTCGTGGCATTGCCATTGCTGTGGGTTCCATCCTTGCCGTTGCCGGCGCGGCACAGGCCGATAACGTCCCGACCATCGCCAGCCGCAGCATCAATCTCGGCGGGGTCTCCGGCGTCGCCTACTACACAGTCGAGTCCAGCGGCTATCGCGTTGTTGCCACGCTAGCCCAAGGCGAGGCGGGCACGCCGGTCCGCTTCGAGACCGTGCTTGCCCCCGGCCAGAGCATGATGCTGTCGACGCCCGGTCTCGGCAGCACCGGGCCGGCGCGCGTCGAAATCAGCCGGGAAGGCGATCAGCTTCTGGTTCGCGACGCGACGGTGATGAACTAAATCGGCTAAAGGGGACATTCTACTTTTCGAAGGTCGAAAAGTAGAATGTCCCCTTTAGCGCGCCCGATCCTCCTCGGGCGTCAGCGTGGTGAGCGCGAGGGCGTGCACGCGCTGTTTCAGTTCGTCGGCGAGAGCCTCGTAGACCATGCGCTGCCGCGCCACGCGGTTCTTGCCGGCAAAGGCGGCGCTGACGATCTCCACATGGAAATGAGATTCGCCCTCGGGATTGTGGCCGGCATGGCCCTTGTGCCGGTGGGAGTCGTCGCGGATCGCCAGGCGCGCGGGCTGTAGCGCCGCTTTCAGCTTGGCTTCGATCTTGGCGGCGACCGGACCGGCGGTCATGGGGCTTGTTCCTTGCCTTCGCGGCGGCGATGGGGATGATGGCGCCGTCGCTGCCCCAATTCCCTAAAAGCCCGGAACCGTGAAGGCAACCGCTTCCTCATCCGCGCCCGTAAGCCCGCGGAGCGCCTATTGGCTGCTGGCGCTGGTGGTCCTGCTGTGGGGCGCCAATTGGCCGACTATGAAGATGGCGCTCGACCACATCACGCCGCTCTGGTTCACCGTGACGCGCATGCTGACCGGCGCCGCGTGCCTGTTCGCTTGGCTTGCCTATAAGCGCCAGCTCGCCTGGCCGACCCGGCAGGATTGGCCGGTGATCATCAGCGTCTGCCTGTGCCAGATGGCGGTGTTCCAGCCGCTGGTCAATTTCGGCCTGGAGCAGGTGCCGGCCGGCCGCTCCGCCGTGCTCGTCTATACCACGCCGCTGTGGGTGGTTCCCGGCGCCATCATGCTGTTCGGCGAGCGGTTGACGCCCCTGAAGGCGGCCGGGCTGGTGGCCGGCGTTCTCGGCGTGGCGGTGCTGTTCAATCCCCTGGGCATCGACTGGAGCAACAGCGGTATGATCATCGGCAGCCTGTTGCTGATGCTGGCGGCGATGATCTGGGGTTTCGGCATCCTGCATATCCGCGGCCATCGCTGGCATCTGTCGCCGCTGCAGCTCACGCCCTGGCAGCTTCTGCTCGCGGGCGTTCTTGTTCTGCCCGTTGCCGTCTGGCATGACGGGTTCAGCGGCTTCGACTGGGGCACGCCGCTGATCGCCGCCCTGATCTATAACGGCCCCATCGCCACCGCTTTCTGCTTCTGGGCGGCGACCTCCATCACCCGCGCCCTGCCGGCGATGACCAGCTCACTGTCCTTCCTGGCCGTGCCGATGATGGGCGTGCTGCTGTCGACGCTGAGCCTGGGCGAGACGCTGGACGCCACGCTGCTGGGCGGCTTCGGCCTGATCCTGGCGGGCGTGCTGCTGGTCAATCTCGCCGACCGCCGCGCCCGCGCGGCTTCGGCATCGGCATCGGCAAGCTAGGCCGGCTTCGTCCAAACCCCGCCGTCGCGGGACGAGCGTACGACCGCATCCACGAAGCTGACGCCTTTCAGCCCATCCTCCACGGTGGGGAACATCACCTCCGGCGGTACCGGCTTCTTCTCACCAACCGCGCGGATGGCCGCTGCCGCTTCGCTGTAGATGCTGGCGAAGCCCTCCAGATAGCCTTCGGGATGCCCCGGCGGCACGCGGGTCACGCGAGCCGCCGCGGTACCAATACCAGGACCGCCACGCGACAGCTGCCGTGGCGCCTCCTGGAACGGCGCGTGCCAGAGATAGTTCGGATTCTCCTGGCTCCAGGTCAGACCGCCCTTGGGGCCGTAGACCCGCAGCCGCAGCGCGTTCTCGTTGCCCGGCGCCACCTGGCTCGCCCACAGCATGCCCTTGGCGCCGCCCTTGAATCGCAGCAGCACATTGGCGTTGTCGTCCACCTGCCGCCCCGGCACGAAGGTGGTGAGATCGGCCAGCAGGCTGTCCAGCTCCAGCCCGCTGACGAAGCTGGCGAGATGGAAGGCATGGGTGCCGATATCGCCGATGCTGCCGCCGGCGCCGGTGCGCTGCGGATCGGTGCGCCATTCCGCTTGCTTGTGGCCGGTGGTCTCGATCCGTTCGGTCAGCCAGTCCTGCGGATACTCCACCTGCACCACGCGGATCGTGCCGAGCGTGCCGTCAGCCACCATGGCGCGCGCCTGCCGTACCATGGGATAGCCGCTGTAGTTGTAGGTCACGGCGAAGACGCTGCCGCTCTTGCGCGCCAGATCGGCCAACGCTTTCGCCTGCGCCAGGGTCGCCGTCAGCGGCTTGTCGCAAATGACGTGGATGCCCGCCTGCAGGAACGCAGTCGCCACCGGCGCATGCATATGGTTGGGCGTGACGATGGCGACGGCTTCGATGCCATTCGGATGCTTGGCCTCGGCGTGAGCCATTTCCTCGAAGCTGCCATAGACGCGCGCGGGATCGAGGCCCAGCGCCGCACCCGAGCGCTTGGCGCGGGCCGGTTCGCTCGAAAGCGCCCCCGCAAGCAGTTCGTAGTGATCATCGAGCCGCGCGGCGATGCGATGCACCGCGCCGATGAAGGCGCCTTCGCCACCGCCCACCATGCCCAACCGCACCCGCCGCTGGGCGCCGTCATTCCTGCCTTCAATGGCCATTCGCCGTACTCCCCTGCCTTCAGGCGATCCCGAGCATCTGCCGGTTGGCGGCAAGATCAGTGCCGGCGCCGGCGAAATCATCGAAGGCCTTTTCGGTGACGCGGATGATGTGTTCCTGGATGAACTTGGCGCCCTCGCGCGCGCCGTCCTCCGGATGCTTCAGGCAGCATTCCCATTCCAGCACCGCCCAACCGTCATAGCCGTATTGCGCCAGCTTGGAGAAGATGCCGCTGAAATCCACCTGCCCGTCGCCGAGAGAGCGGAATCGCCCGGCGCGATTCACCCAGGACTGATAGCCGCCATAGACGCCGGATCGGCCGCTGGGATTCAGCTCCGCGTCCTTGACGTGGAAGATCTTGATGAACTCGTGATAGATATCGATATGCTCCAGATAGTCCAGCACCTGCAGCACATAGTGGCTGGGATCGAACAGCATGTTGCAGCGCTTGTGGTTGCCGACGCGCTCCCGGAACATTTCGAAGGTCACGCCGTCATGCAGGTCTTCGCCGGGATGAATCTCGTAGCAGACATCGATGCCGACCTTGTCGAAAGCGTCGAGAATCGGCTTCCAACGCTTCGCCAACTCATCGAACGCCGTCTCCACCAATCCCGCCGGGCGCTGCGGCCAGGGATAGAAGTAGGGCCAGGCGAGCGCGCCGGAAAAAGTGACATGGCGATCCAGCCCGAGATTGCGTGACGCCTTGGCAGCCAGCAGGAGCTGACTCACCGCCCATTCCTGGCGCGCCTGGGGATTGCCACGCACCTGAGGCGCGGCAAAGCCATCGAAGGCGGCGTCGTAGGCGGGATGCACGGCGACCAGCTGCCCTTGCAGATGGGTGGAGAGTTCCGTGATCTGCAGGCCCTCCTTCGAGAGGATGCCCTTCACCTCGTCGCAATAGGCTTTCGACTCCGCCGCCTTCTCCAGGTCGAACAGCCGCTTGTCCCAGGACGGCATCTGCACGCCCTTGAAGCCGAGGCCGGCGGCCCATTTGGCGATCGACGGCAGCGTGTTGAACGGCGGCTCGTCGCCGGCGAACTGAGCGAGGAAGATTGCGGGTCCTTTGATGGTTTTCATCGGTTTCTCCTCCCATGTATTTCGAGCGGCGTGTTTGCGCGGATTACACTTTCGCCTCCGGCAGGATCTGGCCGCCATCGACGACGATGGTGGTGCCGGTGACAAAGGACGCTTCATCGGACGCGAGATAGAGACAGGCATAGGCCACATCACGCGGCGTGCCAAGGCGGCCGAGGGGCACGGAGCGCCGCATGGCCTCGGCATACTCCGGAGAACGGTCACGCTTGATACCTTCGGTCAGGATGTTGCCGGGCTCGATGCCGTTGACGGTAATATTGAACGGCGCCGCTTCGATCGCTGCCGCGCGGATGAAGCCGACGATGCCGGCCTTGCTGGCGCTGTAGTGGCCATGTCCGGGCACGCTGACCCGCGGGCCGGTGATCGATGAGGTGAAGATCACCCGGCCATAGCGCTGGCGCTTCATCGGCGCGAAGCAGGCTTGAAAAGACAGGAAGGCGCCCTTGAGATTCACCGCTAGCACCTGATCCCACTCCTGTTCGTCGATCTCTTCGATCAAATGATAAGGAAAGATGCCGGCATTCTGGCAGAGGATGTCGATACGACCGAAGCGTTCCAGTGCTGTCTCCGCCACAGCCGTTATGTCGGCCTTCTTGCTGACATCCGCCTTGACGAAAATAGACGGGCTGTGGCGGCTGAGGCGCTCGGCGGTGGCCCGACCCGCATCGGCATTGCGGTCAGCAACTACCAGCCGGGCTCCCTGCTCCGCCATCACTTCGGCAATGCCGGCGCCGATGCCTTGCGCGGCGCCGATGACAACCGCTGTTTTTCCGTCTAAACGTCCACCCATGAAGTCCTGTTCCCCCGCCCCCTTGCCCGCTTCCTTCCGCCAGCAATGACCGCTGCATCGAAGCTTGTCGACATCTTTACGGATGGCGCCTGCAGCGGCAACCCCGGCCCCGGCGGCTGGGGCGCCTTGCTGCGCTATGATGGCGTGGAAAAAGAGCTCTACGGCGGCGAAGCCGCCACCACCAATAACCGCATGGAACTGATGGCGGCGATTGCCGCGCTGGAAAGCCTGAAGCGGCCGGTGCGGGCGCGCATCCATACCGACAGCACCTATCTGCGCGACGGCATCACCAAATGGATCCATGACTGGAAGCGCCGCAACTGGCGCACCGCCGACAAGAAGCCGGTGAAGAACATCGATCTCTGGCAGCGGCTGGAGAAGGCTTTGGAAACGCACGATGTCCAATGGATCTGGGTCAAGGGCCATGCGGGACATGTGGAGAACGAGCGCGCCGATGCGCTGGCGCGGCAGGCGATCACGGAATTGCGCAGCGGCGAGTAGGCGACGGTGGCGAGCGACTGAGCCGATAAGAAAATGATAAGCGGCGGGGGAAAACCATGGGACGCGATGCCAGATACGACATCCTGTTCGAGCCCAAAAGAATCGGGCCGGTCACCGCGAAGAACCGCTTCTTCCAGGTGCCTCACTGCAACGGATTCGGCTATCGCGATCCCACTGCCGGCGCGGTCATGCGCGGCATCAAGGCGGAAGGCGGCTGGGCCGTGGTCTGCACCGAACAGGCCGACATCCACCATTCCTCGGACATCACGCCTTTCATCGAGCAGCATCTGTGGGACGACCGCGATATGCCGGCGCTGAGCCGCGTGGTGCAGCAGGTCCATGCCCAGGGTGCTCTCGCCGGTATCGAGCTGGTTCATTCCGGCATGAATGGCCCGAATTTCTATAGCCGCGAGATTCCCATGGGGCCGGGACATACGCCGGTCATGAGCTTTTACAACGATCCGGTGCAGGCGCGGGCGATGGACAAGGAGGACATCGCCAATTTACGACGTTGGTATCGCAATGCAGCACTGCGCTGCCGGAAGATGGAGTTCGATCTGATCTGCCTTTATGCCGCTCACGGCTTCGGTATGCCGCAGCATTTCCTGTCGCGGCGTTACAACCAGCGCACCGACGAGTATGGCGGCTCGCTGGAGAACCGTACGCGGTTGCTGCGGGAGATCACGACCGATGTGAAGGAAGCCATCGGCGACCGCTGCGCCGTCTCCGTGCGCGTCAGCATCGACGAACTGATCGGCCCGGCGGGATTGCACAAGGAAGAAATGCATGAAGCCATCGGGCTGATGGCCGAATTGCCGGATCTCTGGGATGTGACCCTTTCCGGCTGGGACAACGATTCCGGCACGTCGAGATTCGCCGAGGAGGGATTCCAGGAGCCCTATGTCGCGGGCATCAAGAAGCTGACGACGAAGCCGGTGGTGGGCGTCGGTCGATTCACGTCGCCCGACACCATGGTCTCGCAAATCCGGCGCGGCATCCTGGATTTCATCGGCGCCGCGCGGCCTTCCATCGCCGATCCCTTCCTGCCGCGCAAGATCGATGAGGGCAGGCTCGAGGACATCCGCGAATGCATCGGCTGCAACATCTGCATCACCGGCGATATGACGAGCTCGCCCAGCCGTTGCACCCAGAACCCCACCATGGGTGAGGAATGGCGCAAGGGCTGGCACCCCGAACGCATCCGCGGCCGGGAATCCGACAGCAAGGTGTTGATCGTCGGCGGCGGGCCGGCGGGGCTCGAATGCGCCCGCGCCCTCGGCCGCCGTGGCTATCAGGTGGCGCTGGCGGAAGCCGGCAAGGAACTGGGCGGCCGCGTGACGCAGGAGGCGCGTCTGCCAGGCCTGTCGGCCTGGGCGCGGGTGCGCGACTACCGGCTGCAGCAACTGAAGCAGTTGGCAAATGTGGAGACCTATCTCGACAGCCGCCTGAACGCCGCCGAGGTTCTCGAATATGGCTTCGAGCATGTGGTGATCGCCACCGGCGGCGAATGGCGGCGCGATGGCACCGCGCGCTTTCACCAACGTCCCTTGGTTATCGACACATCAGCCGTTTTGCTCACACCAGACGACATCTTCGCCGGCAACCGCCCCTTGGGCAGCCGTATCGTCATCTATGACGACGATCATTTCTACATGGGCAGCGTGCTGGCCGAACTCATGGTCAAGGAAGGCCGCAGCGTCGTCTTCGTCACGCCGGCGGCCGAGGTTGCCAACTGGACCCACAACACCCTGGAGCAGGAGAAGATCCAAACGCGCCTGCTGACCATCGGCGTGGAGATTGCCTCGCACCGCGCCGTCACGCGCATCGACAACGGCCAGGTCGAATTGGCGTGCGTCTTCACGGGCAAGACAGAGACCGTGCTTGCCGATGCGGTGTTGATGGTCACCGCGCGCAATCCGCGCGATGAGCTATATCGGGATCTGCAGGCGCGCCGCGGCGACTGGGTGGACGCCGGCGTCAAATCGGTGCGCATTATCGGCGATGCCCATGCGCCCGGCACAATCGCCGCCGCCGTCTATGCCGGCCATCGCTATGCACAGGAATTGGATGCGCCGGAGATCGGTGACGGTTTGCCGTTCAAGCGGGAGATCGCGGCATTGCTGCCGATCTAGTTAAGGCAGATTCTCGTCCAGCCGGCCACGCAGATCGTCGATCTTGGCTTGCCAGTTCTCGCCGTCGTCGGAATCGTCCCATTGCGTGCGCAGTTCGGAATTTTCCAGCACGCGGTCGATGATGGCGATAGCGCGCTCAATCAGTTCGCCAGAGGGATCCGCTGCATTGTCTTCGGCCCAGGTCTCCGCTTCCGGCGGCAGATCGTCACTTGGCGATCCAAGCAGCGCCGCCAGCACCTCGCAGGCCGCCAGGGCCTTTTCCGCCTGCGGCGCTTCCAGCTCGTCCTCGCCGTCGAGATTGATGGCGGCCAGCGTTTTTTCGACGAAGCCGAGGCCTTCCGCCTTCTCCAATCGGAAGAGCCATTCGCCAGCCGTATCGTTCTCGAACGAGCCCGTTCCCCAGGTCCCCATGCTGCTACTCCCGCAACAACCGCGCTATCGTTTCAATGCCCGCGCGGGGCTCCGGCCCGCTGCCGGCCCATCGGCCGGCGGCGGGAGTCCGACTGAACCTATAGCGCCTTCAGAACCGCCTCGGCGCTCGACACCTCGAAGGCGCCGGGCGCTTCCACATTGAGCTTCTTCACCACGCCGTCCTTGACGACCATGGCGTAGCGCTGCGAGCGCGTGCCCATGCCATAGCCCGACGCATCCATCGTCAGCCCGACGGCTTTGGAAAACTCGCCATTGCCATCGGCCAGCATCATCACCTTGTCGCCGGCCTTCTGGTCCTTGCCCCAGGCATCCATGACGAAGGCGTCATTGACCGACAGGCAGGCGATGGTGTCCACGCCTTTGGCCTTGATGTCGCCGGCATGCTGCACGAAACCCGGCAGATGCTTGGCCGAACAGGTTGGCGTGAAGGCGCCGGGCAGGGCGAACAGCACAACCGTCTTGCCCTTGAACAAGTCGTCGGTCGAGATTGTCTGGACGCCATCGGAATTCTTGTACTTCAAGCTCGCGGCCGGAATCTTATCGCCCACCTTGATGGTCATGATGCTTCCTTCCTGTACTGAACTGTCGGGTAATAATTTCGGAACAGCCCAGGCAGCGAGAGCCGGGCCGCTGCGATAAAGATAGTCGGCCGGCGCGGAGAGTCTAGTGGTCTGATTGGTGTCCGGCGTCTAGCCGCCGGACGCGCGGGCGAAAGCGGCAAGCACTGCCGACTCGCTGAGCAGCTCCGGCAAGAGAACGCCATTGGGTGCCGCCGGGCCATAGACGACATTGAAAGGAATGCCATAGCGGCCAAAGGAGGCGAGATAGCGGGCAATATCGTCGTTTGGCTGCGTCCAGTCCGCTTTCATGGGCACCACTTCCGGCCGGCGCAGCCGGTCCGCAGAGGCGCCCACATCCAGCACAAGCTGCTTATTGACGATGCAGGTGACGCACCAGTCGGCAGTCACATCGACGAACACAGTCTTGCCCTGTCTAACCAGATCGGCAATCGCCGTTTGCTCGAAGGGCTGCCAGAGATCGTCATCGGCTGTCGACGGTCCATTGGCTATGCCTGGCATGAAGGCCGGCAGCAAGGCCAGAAAGACACTGACCACCGCACCGGCTATCCGTGCTTTCGCGGGCAGGCGCCCCTGTAGCGCAAGCGCCAGCAGGAGCAGTGCAACGCCGGCAATTGTCACCAGGAGCATCGTACGGCTTGTCTGCGCCGCCAGCACGGTCAGAAGCCACACCGCCGTACCGGCCAGCAGCAGACCGAGAACGCGGCGCAGCCAGATCATCCAGATGCCCGGGCGCGGCAGCAGGCGTGCAAGGCCCGGCAATGCCGCCACCAGCAGATAGGGCAGCGCCAGGCCGACGCCGAGTGCGGCGAAGATCATGAGGATTTCCGCCGGCCCGCGGGAGAAAGCAAACGTCACGGCGGTGCCGACGAAGGGCGCCGAGCAGGGCGTTGCCAGTAGCGTCGCGAACATACCGGTAAGGAATTGTCCGGCGAGGCCCGGGCCATGATCGGCGCCGGCGATGCGGCCGATCCAGGAGGGCAGCGGCAATTCGAACCAGCCCCAGAGATTGGCGGCGAACAAGACCAGCACCAGCATCATCGCCGTCAGGAACCAGGCATGCTGGAACTGGATGCCCCAGCCGATGGCGCCGCCGGCCTGCTTGATCGCGATCAAGGCCGCGGCCAGGATCAGGAATGCCACGACAATGCCGGCCGACGAGGCGAGGAACCCGCGCCGCGTCGCCGCGCGCTCGCCCCCGTGGCCGACAATGCCCAACAGCTTCAGCGACAGCACCGGCAGCACGCAGGGCATGAAATTGAGCACGAGCCCGCCTAGTACCGCGATCAGGAGGATGCCGATACCGATGCTGTCCTGCGGCCGGCTCGCGAGGACGGATGTGTCGCTGCCCGCTGCCGACAGCGACACTTTCTGCTCTAGCCCGCGCTGGCCATCTACCAATGTCAGGGTCACCGCCGCAAGCCGCAAGCCGGCGGGATCGGTGCCCGGATTGACGAACACCGGCAATGAGAAACTCGCTTCGCCGCTTGCCGCTAACGCAACAGAAGGCGGTCCGAAAGAAAACCCGCTCGGCCCTTCGACGATCACATCCGGTTTGTCGAACGGCAGTGGCGCGGACCGGGCAGCGATTTCGATGGTCGGCTTCTCCGCCGTACCGCCGAGTGCCGCGCGATCGATATGCAGGCCGTGCCGCGCGCCATCGCCGGGTACCTGCGACTGATAGCGCGCCACGAGCTGCGCGTGCTCCGATGGCATTGCGTCGCCGGCAGGAATATCGAGCGTGAGAGTCGCCTGCTTGGGAATGCAGATCTCTTCGCACACCAGGTAATTCACGGCGGCGCGCAATTGCACCGCTTGCCCCTGCTGCTGCGGCCGCACCGTCACCGGCAGCAGCACCGCCCCGCTATAGCCGAAGGTCTCCAGTCCAAAAAGTGTAAAGCGATGGGGCGCCGGCCAGGCGATTCCCGCCGCCGCGACATTGGTTGAACCGCTCCAGTCGACAGTGACGGGAAAGCCGGCGTCGCCGGGCGTGCGCCAATAGGTCTTCCATCCGGGCTGCAACTCGAATTCGAGTCCGGTCCTCAGTTCCCTTTCTGTACCGACTCCGGCAACGGCGGACACCAGGCGAACGGCAGACTCATTGTCGCGCACCCAGGACGAGGCGGCCGGCTCTGCGGCGGCGCCGGAAAGGTCGCCGGCAGTGAAAATAAATATTGCGGCAACGGCACGCGCAACCCATTGGGCGCAAATGCCTGCGGCTGAGGGAACCGGTGCGATTATCAACCGTTTCATAACCATTGGCCGGGTTTAATATAGACTTGATTTACCGCCACAGCCGTCAAGATTCCGTGTAGGTCGTCCGGCCAAGATGTCAATTGTGGCGAACACCCCGTGGCGACGGCGAGCAAAATTGGACGCTTGCGAAGCCGGACCGGATTGCCTAGGTGAATTAGCATGACGACCGGCAAACAAAAGCCAGAGGGCTATCTCACGGGGCAGCTTCTGATCGCCATGCCGCAGATGCGCGATCCCCGTTTCACCCGTACGGTAATCTACATGTGCGCCCACAGCGCCGGCGGCGCCATGGGCCTGGTGGTCAATCGCCGCGTCGGCAGCTTGACCTTCAGCGAACTGCTGAAGCAGTTGAACATCGGCCCGAACCGGCGCGCCGACGAAATTCGCGTGCATTTCGGCGGGCCAGTCGAATCCGGCCGCGGCTTCGTGCTGCACAGCGCCGATTATGTGCAGAACAACACCATGCTGGTCTCCGACAATGTGGCCCTCACCGCCACTATCGACATCCTGAAGGATCTCGCCGCCGGCGGCGGACCGAGGCGCAGCATCCTGGCGCTGGGCTATGCCGGCTGGGGCGCGGGACAGCTCGACGCCGAGATCCAGGCCAATGGCTGGCTGTCGGCGCCGGCCGACGATGCCATCGTCTTCGACGCCGATCTCGAGCAGAAGTGGGAGCGCGCCATCGGCAAGCTCGGCATCGATTTCAGCATGCTGTCCGGCGACGCCGGTCACGCCTGAGTTCCCGCCAGCTGCACTGCGCCCGCCAGATCCTTGCGCAGCAGCGCATACAGCACATGATCCTGCCACACGCCGTTGATGCGCAAATAATCTCGCGCATAGCCTTCCTCGCGGAAGCCGATCTTCCGCAGGAGGCTGCGGCTTGCCGCGTTGTGGGGCATGCAAGCGGCCTCGATTCGGTGCAATCCCAGGCGATCGAATAAGAAAGGCATCAGGCAGGTCAGCGCTTCCGTCATGATGCCCTGGCGGGCGAACGGGCCGCCGATCCAATAGCCGAGGCTGGCGGCCTGCGACACGCCGCGGCGCACATTGCTGAGATTGATGCCGCCGAGCAGCGTGTTGTCGCCGCGGCGGTAGACCAGAAAGGCATATCCGGAATCCTCGTGCCATTCGGCGGCGGCCTGGCGCATGCGGCGACGATAGGCGGCGCGCGACAGGCAATCGGGCGGCCAGGTGGGTTCCCAGGGCGTGAGGAATTCGCGGCTCGATCCGCGCAGCGCCGCCCAGGCGCGCCAATCCCGATAGCGCGGCGGCAGCAGATAGATCTGCGTGCCCTCCAGCCGATTGCCGCGCGGGATGATGAAATGCGGAAAGCGAAAGCGCATTCAAGAATCCCGCGGCGCGTCCGGGCTAGCTCAAGCGGGCGGAGATCGCCGCATAGGGTTCCAGCCCGTCGACGGGGCCGAGCATGGTCATGGTCAGCGGCGTTGCCGCGATGCGCCGCGCCACCCGGGCGATGGCCGCGGCATCGACGGCGTCCACCTTCGCCATGATCTCTTCCATCGGAAGCGGGCGGCCATAAACCAGGAAGTGCTGCGCCAGCTGTTCGCAGCGCGACGAGCTGCTCTCCCGCGCCATCAGGATGCCGGCCTTGAGCTGCGCCCGCGCCCGGTCGATCTCCGCCTTGTCCAGCGTCGCCGGCGTCTTACGGATTTCCTCGCAGACCACGGGGATGAGTTCCTTCAGCTGATCCGGCCCGGTGCCGGCATAGATGCCGAACAGCCCGCCGTCGCTGTAGGGCGCGGCGAAGGTGTAGATGCTGTAGACCAGGCCGCGCTTCTCACGCACCTCCTGGAACAGGCGCGACGACATGCCGCCGCCCAGCAGCGTCGAATAGACAGTGGCGGCATAGAAATCGTCATCGCGATAGCCGATGCCGTCGAAGCCCATGACCAGATGTACCTGCTCCAGATCCCGCGATTCGCGCCGGTCGCCGCCGACATAGCGCGCGGCCTCGGCCGGTTCGGCGTTGGAGTTGGGCAGGCCGGCGAACAGCCGCTCCGCCGCCGCGACCAGGGCCGCGTGATCGACCTTGCCGGCCGCCGCCAGAATCATGCGCTCGCCGGTATAGTGCCGGCGCAGATAGCCGCGGATCTCGTCGCGCTGCATGTTGGAGACCGTGTCCGCCGTGCCCAGCACCGGCCGGCCGAGCGCCTGGCTCGGATAAGCCGTCTCCTGGAAATAATCGAACACGATGTCATCGGGCGTATCCTCGGCCTGGCCGATCTCCTGCAGAACGACGGTGCGCTCGCGGCTCAACTCGGCTTCTTCCAGAGTCGAGCGCTGCAGGATGTCGGCGAGAATGTCCATCGCCAGCGGCACGTCGCCGGCGAGAATGCGGGCGTAGTAGGCGGTATGCTCGCGCGAGGTATAGGCGTTCAACACGCCGCCGACCGCCTCGATCTCGACGGCGATGTCGCGGGCGCTGCGCCGTTCCGTGCCCTTGAAGGCCATATGTTCCAGCAGATGGGCGACGCCGTTGATCGCGGGCGTTTCATGGCGCGTGCCCGCGCCGACCCAGACGCCGAGCGACGCTGTTTCGACGCCGGCCATGCTGTCGGTGGCCACGGTCATGCCGTTGGCCAGGCGCGTGATCTCGATGCCGTTCAGCTGCGCCATCAGGCGGCTCCCTTCAGGCGGCGGTCGCGGATATAGGCCTGCACGGCGCGCAGATCGTTGGGCAGGATCTCCACCCGCTCCGGCCGGTCGAACAGATCGGCGAGACGGGCCGGCAGCGGCGGCCGCTGTCCGGTGGCGCGCTCGACCGCATCGGGGAATTTCGCGGGATGGGCGGTGGCCAGCGCCACCACGGGAATGCCGTCGCCCTTGGCGCCGAGATGAGCGGCGGCGACGCCGATGGCGGAATGGGGATCGATCAGCTCGCCGGTCTGGCGGTGCAGGCTGGCGATCGCCGCCAGCGTTTCCTTGTCGTCGCAGCGATAGGCATCGAACAGCGCCCGCGCCGCCTGCCACCGCGCGTCGCCGATGGCGAGCTGGCCGTTGCGGCGGAAGCTGGCCATCGCCTGGGCCATGGCCGCGCCGTCGCGGTCGTAGAGATCGAACAGCAGACGCTCCAGGTTGCTGGAAACCTGGATATCCATGCTGGGGCTCAGACTGGGCTGCACGGTCTCGATCTGCATGCGGCCCGAGCCGAAGAACCGGGTGAGGATGTCGTTGCGGTTGGAGCCGACGATCAGCCGCTCGATCGGCACGCCCATCTGGCGCGCGCCATAGCCCGCATAGATGTTGCCGAAATTGCCGGTGGGCACGGCAAAGGCGATCGGGCGTTCCGGCGCGCCCAGCGCCACCGCGGCCCAGACATAGTAGACGATCTGGGCCATCACCCGCGCCCAGTTGATGGAGTTCACCGCCGACAGGTTCAGCTCGTCGCGAAAGGCGAGATCGTTGAACATCGCCTTCACCAAGTCCTGGCAATCGTCGAAGGTGCCTTCGATGGCGATGTTGAACACATTGGCCGCGGCCACGGTGGTCATCTGCCGGCGCTGCACTTCGGAGACGCGGCCATAGGGATGGAGCATGAAAATCTCCACCGCCGGGCGATCGCGGAACGCCTCGATGGCGGCCGAGCCGGTGTCGCCTGACGTCGCGCCGACGATGGTCACATGCTGGCCGCGCTGGCGCAGCACATGGTCGTAGAGCCGGCCGAGGAGCTGCAGCGCCACGTCCTTGAAGGCCAGAGTCGGGCCATGGAACAGCTCCATAAGCCAGGTCTTGCCGTCCAGCTGGCGCAGCGGCGCCACCGCGCCGTGCTCGAAAGCGGCATAGGTTTCTCGCACGATGCGGGTGAAGACGCCTGCCTCCACCCGGCCGCCGACAAAAGGCGTCATGATGCGTTCCGCCAGCTCGGCATATTCCAGGCCGGAGAACGACCTGAGATCGGCTGCCGAAAGGCGGGGCCAGGATTCCGGCACATAGAGGCCGCCATCGCGGGCCAGGCCCGCGAGCAGGACATCGTCAAAGGCGAGCGCCGGGGCGGCGCCCCGGGTGCTGACATAGCGCAAGGCGGCGGACTCCAGATGGCACGGGATACACGGTGCGAAGCGCACCCTACTGGCGCGGTCCCGGTGGTGCAAGGGCGGGGGATTGGCGGCCAAGCCCTTGATCGGAAATGAACTTCCTGGCCAACACCGGAAACTGCGCCGGTCGGGCGGCGTCGGTGTCGGCGGTCCCGGCAATCCGGCGCGGCGCGCCGGCGCCGATCGGAGGCGGCAGGCCGCCCCGTTCAAGAAATGGGCATTTTTCGCTACTTTCCGGACGCAATTTCTACCGTTGGATCAATTATTTAGATTCGTTTTTGCCGGCTTTCGGGAAAAGTGATTTTCGAGGAACGATCTCTAGCAAAGGAAACCCTGCCTTCGGCGGGGAGCCGCCCTCGGGAAAGGCTGCAGCAATCACCATCGCCGCCCAGCGGTGAGGGCACGCCCATGATGTTCCGATACACAATGTCCAACATCGAGGCGATCCGGCCGAAGCCGGACCGCGAGCTCGATTGTACCACGGTTTTCCTGGGATTTCAATCCTTCAAAGGAAAATATTCTGGATAAGCGGATTTTCGCGGGAGTGGAGCCGCAGAGATAAAACGGCTAGCCGCCGATGCGACGCCCGGCGTTTCCGTCTATGATCCGCCGCTGCGACCGAAGAGCATGAGCCGCTTTCACCATGGATTTCGCCGATCCCCATCAGCGCCGTATCTTCTTCGAACTGCATAGCGGTCTGCCCCGGGAAGGGCCGGGCAACCGCGACAGCACGGCGCGGGCCATCGCCATGGTGGGAGCGCTGCCTACGCGGCCGCGGATTCTCGATATTGCCTGCGGCCCGGGGATGCAGACGATGGATCTGGCGGCGCTGCTGCCGGAAGCGCGAATCGTCGCGGTGGATATGCACGAGCCCTTTCTTGAGGAGCTTCAGCGCCGCGCCGCCGCGGCTGGCGTCGCGCATCGGATCGAGGCCCTGCGCGCCGACATGGCCGCCCTGCCCTTTGCGACCGGCTGCTTCGACCTCATCTGGTGCGAGGGCGCGGCCTACATCATGGGCGTCGGGAATGCTTTGCGCGCGTGGCGGCCCTTGCTGCGCGACGGCGGCAAGCTGGCGCTGACGGAAGCGGTATGGCTCAAGCCCGACGCACCAGAGCCGGTACGGCGCTGCTTCGCGGAATATCCAGCCATGGGCGATGTTGCGTCGAACCGCAAGCTGGTACGCGACTGCGGCTATGAATTGCTCGGCGATTTCGTGCTGCCGGATGCCGCGTGGTGGGACGACTACTACGGGCCGATGGAAGAGCGCCTGGCCGATTTGACATCGAAATACGCCGGTGACTCGGTCGCCACCGCCGTTCTCGCGGAGAATCGTGAGGAGCTGGAGTTGTTCAGGCTGTATTCAGGCTACTACGGCTATGTGTTCTTGATCACAGTCGAGAAATCATAGGTACGCCATGCTCCACTCGAAACGAGAGGTCGTCTCTCCGATGCTATCCAGAATTGACGCGCAAGCATCCGAATCCCATACCCGGCGCAACATGCTGCGCCTTGCGATGCTGGGTATCGGCACCTTGGCATTGAGTCCGGTCGTCGCCTATGCCGGAGCGGCGCCGGCGGCAATCGGCAAGGTCCCGATTCTCACTAGCCCTCGCACGCTCAAATTCCGCGTGATGTGGGATGGCGACGACATTGGTCATCACGTCACGACCATCACGCCATCCGCCGATGGACAAGGCATGACGGTGGGGACCAAGATCGCGATGAAGGTCAAGGTCGGATTCATCACCGCTTTCCGCTATGAACATGACAGCACCGAGGTCTGGCATGGCGGCTCGCTGCAGAGCCTCGTCAGCAAAACCTATGACGATGGCGACGATCTCGCGGTGAAGGGGGAAGCGACGGCCAGCGGTTTCAAGGCTGTCGGCCCGAAGGGTCCGTTCATTGCGCCCGCCGAAAGCCTGACGACGAATTGCATGTGGCTGCCGACCCTGGTCGACGAGAAGAAGCTCATCGATGTGCAGAACGGCGTCATGGTGAGCCTGGTGTCGAAGCCGCTCGGAACGGACCGTGTCACGGTACGGGGCAAGGACCGCGAGGCGCGGCGTCACAGCATCCGCACGCCCTTTGTCGCCGGAAACCTGTGGTACGACCAGGCGGGCAACTGGGTGCGCAGCCGGCTCGAGATCAAGGGCGAGACGCTCGAGTACAAGCTGGCGACATAGGCTTCCCGTTGCCGGAGCTGGACGATCCGGCGCCTAATCCTCGAGAACGTCACGTCCATCATTACCCGATGCGCGGTGACCTTGCCTTCAGCGATCCTGGCTGGATTTCGTGCTACCGGCGAACGCCTGGTGGGACGACTACTACCGGCCGATGGAAGTGCGGCTGGCCGAGTTGGCAGCGAAGTATGAGGGGATCCCGTTGCGGCCGCCGTCCTCGCAGAGAACCGCGAGGAGATCGAGACCTATCGGCAATTCTCCGACTACTACGGCTATGTGTTTTTGGTGATGGAAGCCACGCCGGACTCCGCAAGCGGCCTGTGAGTTTGCATAAGCGGGAATTGAAGCTGGAGATGTCACATCAGTATCAGCGGCCGCCGCGATTGCGCTGAGTCCGTCCGTAATCGACCCAAGGCCGACACTCGATCGATTGGAGAGATGAGACGCGTCAGACGCGGCCCATGGGGAACGCCGGCGCAATGTCGACACCATGCGTCTGGAGACGCAGCATCGGCATATGGTCTTATTGGACTATGGTCTAATTGTACTACGGTCCAATTAGAGTATGCTCAAATTTCCCCCAGCATCCCAGGGGGTTGTGAATCTTTGGCGGCCTGCTTGTTGGCCGGCGCTTGAATTGGTGGAAAACCGCCTCCTGCGCTGCAGCAGCGATGCGACAGTCGTCGGGGCTTGAAAGAAATCCTACCAGGACGGTGCTAATGGCAACAGTCCGGGCGTTGGGGGGGAAGATGATCCTAAACAGGGCGCAAGGCACGCGTGACGTCAGAGGCACGCGGATGAAAGTAGTAATTGGTGCGGCAACGATCGCCATGGTGCTCATCTTTGGGCTGCCGGAAGCCTGGGGACAGGAGGCATCGGGTCAAGACTCGCAGGCGAAAGACCAAAAGCCGCCATGGGCCGAGTCCCCCTGGTCGGTCGGACTGACCTCCTATGTCTGGTTTGCCGGAATGAGCGGCGATGTCGGCGTAAGAGGCTTGCCAACAGCGGAAATCGATGTCGATTTCAGCGAGATATTTGAGAACATCGATTGGTTCCCCCCGCCTGTCATGCTTGCCGGCGAAGTGCGGTATGACCGCATCGCCTTCCTGACTGACTTCATCTACATGGGATTGGAAGGGGATGGCGCATCGCCCGGCCCGCTGCCGCTGACGGCTGAGGCCGAACTCAAAACCATGGTCTGGACCTTCGCGGGTTCATATCGGGTTATCCAGGACGATACCGTGAACCTGGATCTGCTGGCCGGCGTACGGCTCTGGATGATGGACGTGAATTTGACGCTCACCGGGCCCCTAGCCGTGCGGCAGGGCGGGCGCAGCGAGTCCTGGATCGATCCCCTTGTCGGTATCGCGGGTCGGGTCAAGCTGGGCGGCGGATTCGCACTCAAAGCCGAAGGCGATGTCGGGGGATTCGGAGTCGGCGCCGATCTCGATTGGCAAGTCCTCGGCGTGATTCAGTATCAGCTCAACGAATCAATCTCTCTCGAAGCGGGATACCGGTACCTCGCCGTCGACTTCGACGATGGCGGACTGATTCTCGACATCGCGATGCACGGACCGATCATTGGCGGGAGCATCCGCTTTTGAGCAACCGTAGAAACCTGCGGTCGATGTCGGACTAGAGCAGACTTGGCGGACTTCACCGCGATGTCTCGGTTTGCCTGGGCGCAGTTCCCTGACTAATGTCGGGGCGGCGGCTAATGGAGGAAACAGAAGCCATGAAGACGATTGTGCTGGCATTCTCTGCGATCATCCTGCTGACCACACTGGCCGTCACGGCACTGACCGTGGTCCCCGCCGCAGCTCAGGAAAGCGCTGCCACAGTTCAGGTGCTCTTACCGACCGACCGTACCGTATTGCCGATTCCGGAGCCGGCGTTTTCGCCGATTACGACATTCGATGCCCGCAACGCCACGCCTCCCGCCCGGTTCGAGGTCAAGGCGCCGGCGAACGCGCCCAATGTCCTCATC
>Ga0184612_10000075_pt1 | contig 42956 bp, 37 predicted proteins | sample PLM3_60_coex_FD_133163 | JGI IMG/M metagenome (GOLD analysis project Ga0184612, IMG submission 133163) | Groundwater sediment microbial communities from an aquifer in East River, Colorado, USA - PLM3_60_coex | ecosystem: Environmental > Terrestrial > Soil > Riparian zone | place: USA: East... | reverse complement strand
GGCAACCTCATTGAGTCCCGCCGTGAAGTCAAGCCGGCGGTGGCCGGGGACTTCTGCCCCAGCCGTGATCCCATCGTTGGGCTCCGGCGCTTTGGACAGACGCCGACACTTCCAGGACGCCCCGTCCGCCATTGGACAGTCTTGGATAATAATCCTTCTTATGGAAGCACTAGGAAAATGCCCCGGTGCCGGCGGCGGTAGCGTATCTATCTGCACCAGCTGTGACAATCCGCACTTCGTCCGGACCAATGGTCCTCTAGAGTTAACGACTGGAAAGGGAATTTAACATCGTTTCTTAAACCGCTGGCGCGACCATCGGATATGAGACGCTAGGATAGCTAGGAGACCCGCTATGATGGACAAGGGAATTCTCCCGTTTCGTCGGGAGCTCAAGTCCGAGGATCACGCCGGGGTCGAGTCGCCGGCCGTTGCGGATGCGCCGCATACCTGGCTGGAGGCTTTCGCCGTCGATTCCGAAATGCCGCACGCTTATCTGCTGATGCTGCGGTTTGCACTGGTCAACATCGCCGCCTTCGCCTTACTGGCGGCGGCTTGGTTCCAGGGTTGGATCGGCATCGCGCACCGCGCGGACGGCACCTACCAATCTCACGCGATCTTTGCCCTGTTCCTGGTGGGACTCGGGATCTGCGCGCACAAGGTATGGCGGACCAGCGTCGAACTTAACAAGATCAAGCGCTTCGATGCATTCAAGCCGGAGCCGTCATTGGCGCTGAAATACCTGGCGCAGATTCGCGGCCGCGACGCCAGCAGCCGCGGCATGGCCGCCTCGGCGTTGAAACTGAAACTCTCGAGCCGCATCGGCGCCGTGCGCTTCATCGCCAATCTGCTGGTGATTCTCGGCCTCATCGGCACGGTGGTCGGCTTCATCATGGCCCTCGCCGGCGTCAATCCGGAAAACAGCGCTGACGCCTCGTCGATCGCGCCGATGGTCTCCACCCTCATCAGCGGCATGTCGGTCGCGCTTTACACGACTCTGATTGGCTCCGTGCTCAACATCTGGCTGATGGTCAATTTCCAGATCCTCGCCACCGGCACCGTCAATCTGCTGACCGGCATCGTCGAACTCGGTGAGATGCAGGGCCGCTAGGGCCCGCACGGTCGCGAAAGGAACGCGATGAACGGACTGGATCAATTCGGCGAGGAGGATGCCGGAACGGTATTCCGGGATACGATCATGCTGGCGCTCGCCGGCTTCGTTTCCGTCGTCGTGCTGCTGCTGCCCCATATCAATCCGAAGGCCAGGGAAGCCGAAGCCGGCGAAAAGCCGCCTGGCAATGTCATCGTCGAGGTGCAATGGGCCGACGGCCTCGACGCCGATGTGGATCTCTGGGTGCGCGCCCCGGGCGACCGGGTGGTCGGCTATTCGAACAAGGCCGGCGAGTACTTCAATCTGCTGCGCGACGATCTCGGCAAGCCGCTGGACGTGACCAACCTCAACTACGAAGTTGCCTATTCGCGGGGCACGCCGGCCGGCGACTATGTTGTCAATCTGCACCTCTACCGCGCACTGGCGACGGCCTTGCCGTTGAATGTGCAGGTGGTCACCAGCGTGCGCGCCACGGCCCAGGGCGAGAGCCAGCCGCTGGTGACAACAATGGTGCCGCTCCACAAGGTGGGTCAGGAACTGACGGCTATCCGTTTCAGGCTGGATGACAAGGGCCGTCTCGTTCCCGGCAGCGTCAACAGCCTCTACAAGCCCTTGCGATCCGCGGGGTCCTGATCATGGAATCGCTGACGCCGGCCTTTGTCATTGGTGTGGTGCTGGTCTGTCTGCTGGCAAGCCTCGCCGTCTGGGCGCCGCGGCGGGCCTGGGTGCGCTGTTGGGCGGTTGCTTTGTCGGGAATCGTCTTCGTCAGCGGGTACATGGCCCTGGCGGACATGTTGAGCCGGCCGAAGCCGATGTCCCTCGCTTGGGCCGAAGGCAGCATCGCCTCGGCCGATGTGCTGGGATCCAGCTTCATCGAAGGCGAGGCGATCTTTATCTGGCTCCGGCTGCCGGGATCGCTGGAACCCCGCGCTTACAAACTGCCTTGGGATGCGCGTCAGGCTCAACAATTGCAGGATGCGCTGAACGAAGCGGCGCAAAACGGCACCGGCGTGCAGATGCGCCAGCCCTTCGACCATACCGAAGAGAACGACGAGCCGATGTTCTACGCCCTGCCGCCGCCGCCGATGCCCGAGAAGAACATGTCCTCGGGTCAGGCGCCGATCATCTACGAGCGGCCGGACACCAAATCCTAACGCGCCCGATCGCCCGAAATTCGTCTTTCGGCTGTTGGGTCCGACCGGAGCGCGATCACCAGTCGCCCAATCGATGTTTCACACGCTTGTCACATTCGATGTCTATTGTGAGGACGTCACGGTGACGGCTCCGGCTGCCACTGCCGAGACGAAACAGACCTGCTGCGCGAGGTAAAGCGCAGACGGGTCCGGGAGGCGTGCCATGAGCGGCAATCCATCTTCAAAAATATACAATGTGCTGTTTCTCTGCACCGGCAATTCGGCCCGCAGCATCATGGCGGAATGCATCCTGCGGCGCCTCGGTCAGGGCCGCTTCGATGCATTCAGCGCCGGCAGCCATCCGGCCGGCAGCGTCAATCCCTATGCGCTGGAACTGCTGAAGCGCTTCAATCATTCGACCGAAGGCCTGCGCTCCAAGGACTGGGAAGAGTTTGCGCAGCCGGGGGCGCCTGAACTGGATTTTGTCTTCACGGTCTGCGACAAGGCGGCCGCTGAGGTTTGCCCGGTATGGCCAGGCCAGCCGATGACGGCCCACTGGGGCTTTCCCGATCCCGCGCATTTCGATGGTACGGAACCGGAAAGACGGGCGCTTTTTGCCGATGTCTACGGCCAGATCCATAACCGCCTTTCCATCTTCGTCAGCCTGCCCATCGCCGCGCTCGACAAGCTGGCCCTGAAGAAACGGCTCGACGAAATGGGCCAGCGGTCGCCGCAGCACGCGTAATGCGCGGCGAAGCGGCCAACCAGGATCTGCCGGCCAGGCCGCAGCGGCTTGCCGCAGAATTCGCCGGCACGGCGCTGCTCGTCGCCGGCGTCGTCGGCTCAGGCATCATGGGCGAGCGACTCGCGGACGGGAACGACGCCGTCGCGCTGCTGGGCAATACGCTGGCGACCGGCGCGCTGCTTGTCGTGCTCATCATGATTTTCGGGCCGGTCTCCGGCGCGCAGTTCAATCCGGCGGTCAGTTTCGCGCTGGCCTTGCGGCGAGAGATGCCCTGGCGGGACGTGGCCGCCTATGTGCCCGTACAGATCGCCGGTGCGATTTGCGGCACGCTGCTGGCCCATGCCATGTTCGCAATGCCGCTGGTGACGCCGTCGCTTCATGTGCGCACGGGCCTGGGCGTGTGGATCGGCGAGATCGTGGCCACGCTGGCGCTGCTGGGCACGATCTTCGCCTGCTTGCGCTCGCGCCACGACGTGCTGCCCTATGCGGTGGGGCTGGTGATCGCCGCCGGCTACTGGTTCACTTCCTCGACGTCCTTCGCCAATCCCGCCGTTACTATCGCCCGCGCGCTGACCGACAGCTTCGCCGGCATCCGCCCGGTTGACGTGGCGGGTTTCATCGCGGCGCAGATAGCCGGCTCGGTGATTGCCGTCTGGTTCTTCGGCTGGCTGTGGCAATCCGGCGCGCCGAAAGACGCCGCATCAACGCAGGGCATGAAGCAGGCCGCCGAGTAGGGCGGCACCCGCTAGCGTCACGATCATCCCGGTCTTGAAGCGCAGCATGGCAACCAGCGCGGCGGCCGTGAGCGCCAATGCCAGCCAGTCGATGCTGGCGCCGACCGGCAGCGACAGGCTGAGTGGTCCCATCTCCCAGGGCCGCACCTCGTCGAAGATGCTGTGCAGCGCGAACCATAGCGCCAGATTCATGATCACGCCGACCACCGCTGCGGTAATGGCGGCCAGAGCGCCATTCAGCGTGGGGACCGAGCGCACCCGTTCCACATAGGGCGCGCCAAGGAAGATCCAGAGGAAGCAGGGTGCAAAGGTCACCCACAGCGTCAGCAGCGATGCGAACAGGCCGGCGAGCCATGGCGCCAGGGCGCCGGGCGCGTGATAGGCGCCGAGGAAGCCGACGAACTGCAACACCAAGATCAGCGGCCCCGGCGTCGTTTCCGCGAGCGCCAGGCCGTCCAGCATCTCGCCGGGGCGGAGCCAGCCATAGCCCTGCACCGCCTCCTGCGCCACATAGGCCAGCACCGCATAAGCGCCGCCGAAGGTCACGATCGCCATCTGGCTGAAGAACAGCGCGATCTCGCTGAAGACGTGATCGGGGCCGAGGACGAGCAGCAGAACCGCCACTGGCGCCAACCACAGCGGCAGCCAGATCGCCAGCGTGCGCAAGACATGGCCGCGCCGGGGCTGCAGATGGGGCGCTTCGCCCCGTTCGATCAGGCGGTCGATCAGACCCGCCGGTCCGGCGCCGGCGGCGCGGTGGCCGGCGGCGCTGAAGGTATCCGGCCGCCAAACCGCACCGGCGGCGCCGATCGCGCCGGCTCCCAGCACGATCACCGGGAAGGGCACTTGAAACAGGAAAATGCCGGCGAAGGCCGCGGCGGCAATCGCCACCATCCAGCCGTTCTTCAGCGCCCGCTTGCCGATGCGCAGCACCGCCTCGACGACGATGGCCAGCACCGCCGCCTTCAGCCCAAGAAAGATGCCGGCGGAGATGTCGAACTGGCGCGACCACACATAAGCAAGACTGAGCCCGAACATGACAAGCGCGCCGGGCACCACGAACAAGATGCCCGCCATGAGTCCGCCCGCGGTCCGGTGCAGCAGCCAGCCCAGATAGATGGCGAGCTGCTGCGCCTCCGGTCCCGGCAACAGCATGCAATAGTTGAGCGCATGGAGGAACCGCTCCTCGCCGACCCACCGTTTCTCGTCGACGACAAGACGGTGCATCAGCGCGATCTGGCCGGCCGGCCCGCCGAAACCCAGGCAGCCGATTTTGAACCACAGCCGCGTCGCTTCGCCGAACGTGACGGGTTTTGCCTCCGCCGCTCCGGACGGCAGATCGGGCGCGGCCGCTTGGACTTGCTGAGTCATCGGGTTGCCCCTCTACCGCGCCTTTGCCGGCGCCTGTGTCACCGCAGGCGGCCAGCCATGGCTTTCCGCTGCCGCATCGCGGCACCAGGCATAGAGCGCATCATAGAGCGTCAAACCGTGATTCAGCATCTCATGATCGTCGGCATAGAGCGCCGACAGGCCGAGCGAAGCGGCCAGAAGCCCGGCGCATTGCGGCGCCAGTTCCGGATGCCCGGTATCCGCACCGCGGACGATGATGGCGAGGCGATCGAGCGCAGGATCGGCGATGGCGAACTTGCGGATGAAGGCGTCGAAGCTGCAGAGCTCGCCGTCATGGGAGAACTCGGCGCCGGGTATGTCGTACGGCGTGGCGTTCAAATCCTGTCCCGCCGCCTCCACTTGATCGGCAGCGACAAAGAAGAATTCAGCGGTGGGATCGACGAAGCGCTGCACCAGCCAGGGGCAGGCGATGCGGTCGATCTTCGGCCGCTCCCGGGTGATCCAGCGGCTGGGCTTCATCCAGCTGCCCTGAGGCAGCGCCGACTTCCGCAACAAGATGCCGCCGGCTTCGCGATAGCCTTCGATGCCGCCGGCCAGCGCCCGGGCGCGATAGCCCAGCCGCCGCAAATCCGCCAGGGCCGCCTGGCTGACGTTATGTCCGTGAACGCAATAGACGATCACCTCCCCGCCGGGATGGAGGTCCGCTGCCCATGCGGCGACCTCGGCATGATCGCGCCATTGGGCTGTGGGGATGATGCCGTCGGCCTCGTCGAACACGGGGCGCCGCCGCACATCGATGACAAGCGGGCAGGACGGCCGGCCGATCAAGTGCCGTAGTTCCAAGGGAGAAATGCTGTTTGGGGAATCGCTCATCGCTCAAGTCCTCCGTCACAGAGAGACCGGAGCGGTGCTTGGGCGAGTTCGCCTTGGGATGGTGGGGAGACCGCGTTACCCCCGCAGCAGCGCTTATACTCCTCGCCGGGGTCGGAAGCAATGAGGTAGTAGAATTCCTGGTCCCGGCTATTTCCCGCTGCCGGCCACATCGTGGGTGTCGCGGGTGAGGTAGTAGGCCGCCAATATGGGGATGAAGGTCACTGCGATCACGAATACGGCGACCACGTTGGTCACCGGCCGCTGGCGCGGACGCACCAATTCGCGCAGCATCCAAATCGGCAGCGTCTCCTGCTGGCCCGCGGTGAAGGTGGTGACGATGATCTCGTCGAAGGACAGGGCGAAGGCCAGCATGCCGCCGGCCAGCAACGCCGTCGCTATATTCGGCAGCACGATATGGCGGAAGGTCTGGAAGCTGTTGGCGCCCAAATCCATCGAGGCTTCGATCATCGACGGCGAGGAGCGGCGGAATCGCGCCACCACATTGTTGTAGACGACGACGATGCAAAATGTCGCGTGCCCGAGGACGATGGTGAAATAGCTGAAGGGCATGTCCGCGAGATTGAAGGCGGAGCGCAGGCTGATGCCGGTGACGATGCCGGGCAGGGCGATCGGCAGCAGGATCAGCAGGGTGATCACCTCATGGCCGAAGAACTTCTGCCGGTACATGGCCGCGGCTGCCAACGTGCCGAGCACCATGGCGGTCACGGTCGCCACCGCCGCCACCTTCACCGACAGCCACATCGCCGCCCAGATATCGGGCCGGTCCAGCACGACGCCGAACCAGTGCGTGGTCAAGCCGGGCAGGGGGAAGCTGAAACTCTTCTCGTCGGTGGAAAAGGCATAGAGAACGATGAAGGCCAGCGGCAGATGCAGGAATAGCAACCCGCCGATGGCGGCCGCCGTCAGGCCCCAGCCCGCGCCGGTGCCGGCTCGCAGGGACGCCCTAGAGCGCATCGAACGCCCCCACCCGCTTCGCCAAAGTCAGATAGATGGCCATGATGACGATAGGTACGACTGTGAAGGCCGCAGCCAGGGGGATGTTGCCGGCGGTGCCTTGATAGGACAGCACGACCATGCCGATGAACGGCGCGGAATTGCCGATGATGCTGGGCAGGATGTAGTCGCCCAGTGTCAGCGAGAAAGTGAAGATCGAGCCCGCCGCCACGCCGGGGATCGCCAGCGGCAGCAGCACCCGCCAGAAGGTCTCCCGCGGGCGGGCGCCCAGATCGGCCGAGGCCTCGATCATCGATTTCGGCACCCGCTCCAGCGCCGCCTCGATCGGCAGGATCATGAAGGGCAGCCAGATATAGACGAAGACGATGAAGGTGCCGATGTAGGAGGTGGACAGCGACGGCCCGCCGATGACGGAGATCGACAACAGGCCGTCCAGCAGCCACGACAAGTGCAGTTCCTCGAATACCCAGGTGATCACGCCTTCCTTGGCCAACAGCAGCTTCCAGGCGTAAACGCGCACCAGGTAGCTGGACCACAATGGCAGCATGACGCCGACATAGAACAGCGCCTTGGTCCGTGTGCCCGCGAACTTCGCCATGTAATAGGCGATGGGAAAGCCGATGATGGCGCAGGCAAACGTCACCAGCGCCGCCATCATGAAGGTGCGCCAGGTCACCGAGAGATGCGCCGGCGTGAACAATTCGCCCAGCGTCTGCAAGGTGAACTCATGAACGATCTGACCGGTGAAATCGTCGATATGGAAGAAACTCTGCAGCAGCAGTGCGAACAGAGAACCCAGATAGACGACGCCCAGCCACAGCAGCGGCGGCACCAGCAGCAAGAGCAGCAGCAACCGCGGCCGCAGATAGAAGAAGGTGGAAAGGCGTCCGCTGACGGAGATCGTCGGCGCCTGCGCGACAGCCGCGGCGGTCACGGCGAGCCGCCAATGCGCTGGATGTGGCTCTTGAGCCAGGCGAGGCGCACCTCGCGGCCCTGTTGCCGCAGCGCGTCGCCGCCGGCGCTTTCCCGGTTCTGCTCGATCGCCGTCAATTCACCGCCGGCGTCCAGCAGGATGTTATAGCGCGTGCTGGAACCGAGATAGAGAATGCTCTCGATCCTGCCATCGGCGACATGATGATCTTCGGGCACCGTGGTTCCCGGCGGCAACAGCGCGATCTTCTCCGGCCGGATGGAAAATGTCTGGCGCAGGCCCGTGATCGCCGCCGCGGCTTTTTCATCCAGCAGGTTGGAAATGCCGACAAAGCCTGCGACGAAGGCGCTGGAAGGACGTTCATAGATCTCGGCCGGCGTGCCGATTTGTTCGATCCGGCCCTGATTGAACACGGCGATGCGGTCGCTCATGCTGAGCGCCTCGCCCTGATCGTGGGTGACGTAGATGAAGGTGATGCCGACCTGGCGCTGAATCGATTTCAGCTCCACCTGCATCTGCTCGCGCAGCTTGAGGTCGAGCGCCCCCAGCGGTTCGTCCAGTAGCAGTACGCTCGGCTGATTGATCAGCGCCCGCGCCAACGCAACGCGCTGCCGCTGGCCGCCCGACAATTGCCCGGGCTTGCGTCCGGCCATGCCGGACAGCGCCACCATCTCGAGCATCTCCGTGGTGCGCTTCTCTCGATCCGCGCGTGGCACCTTCTTGATCATCAAGCCGTAGGCGACATTCTCGCCGACGGTCATGTGGGGGAACAGGGCGTAATCCTGGAACACGGTATTGACGTCCCGCTCATAGGGCGGCACGCCGGTCATCGGCTTGCCATGGAGCAGGATGTCGCCGCCGGTCGGCTGCTCGAATCCGGCGATCAGCCGCAGGCAGGTGGTCTTGCCTGAGCCCGAGGGCCCGAGCATGGCGAAGAATTCGCGGTCGGCGATGTCGAAGCTGACATTATCGACCGCGCGCACCTGGCCGAAATGGCGGCTGACGCCGTGAAAGCTGATGGCCGTATTGGTTGTCGTCATCGGAGCGGCCCGGCAATCGTAGGGGCGGGTGTTGAACCCGCCCCTCGATTGTCAGAACCAATCCCCCGCAGGGGATCGGCGGCTATCTTCCGCCGAGGACGGCGATATAGTCGGAGACCCATCGGTAATAAGGCACGCATTCCTTGCCAGCCTTTGGGTCGCCGCAATCGGCGCGGGGCGTCTTCCAGAAATGGATCTGATCGAACTTGCCCATGCCGTTGGTCTCGCAGCCGGCATCGGTCAACAGCGCGTTACCCTTGCACGCAGCCAGCACCGCCGGATTGGACCCGAACCAAGCCGCCAGATCGCCCTGCAGCTTCGGATTGATGGAGTGCTCCAGCCACATATAGGCGCAGTTCGGATGCGGCGCTTCCGAATGCATCATCGTGGTATCGGCCCATCCCGTCGCGCCTTCTTCAGGCACCGTGCTGGCGATCGGCAGTTTCTCCGCCTGTAGCAGATTGACCTGGAACGGCCAGGAGGAGGAGGCGACGACGCCTTCATTCTTGAAGTCGTCGATCTGCACGAACGCGTCATGCCAATAGCGGCCGACGATCTGCCGCTGTCCGCGCAGCAGTTCGAGCGCCGCCTTGTACTGATCTTCGTTCAGCGCATAGGGATCAGCAATGCCTAGTTCCGGCTTGTGTTTCATCAGATAGAGCGCGGCATCGGCGATGTAGATTGGGCCGTCGAAGGCCTGCACGCGGCCCTTGTTCGACTGTCCATCAGGCAGGTTCATTTCGCCGAACACCACATCCCAGCTCTTCGGCGGCTCCTTGAACACGTCGGTGTTGTAGGCGAGCACGTTCGGACCCCACTGATAGGGCACGCCGTAATGCTTGCCATCCACCGTATGCCAGGGCGAGTTCTGCAAGCGCTCGTCCACCGAACTCCAGCTCGGCACCAGCGCGGTGTTGACCTCCTGTACGCGGCCGCCGGCAATCAGGCGCAGGCTGGCATCGCCGGAAGCGGTGACCAGGTCGAAGCCGCCCTCGTTCATCAGGGCGACCATCTCGTCCGACGTGTTAGCTGTCTTGACGTTGACCTTGCAGCCGGTCTTGCCTTCGAAGTCGGTCACCCAATCATAGGCCTTGTCGGTCTCGCCGCGCTCGATGTAGCCGGGCCAGGCGACGATATCGACTTGGCCCTCGCCCTGCCCCACGCTCTGCAGCATGTCGGCACTGACCGCCACGGCAAATCCGCCCAGCGCAACTGCCGCCGCGCCTCCCAGCACGGACCAACGAAGACTTCTCCCTGTCATGATATGCCTCCTTGCTTTCAGGGTTCCGATCAGTGCTTTTCCAATTCCTGATCGTTTGGTCAAAAGGCTAGCCCGCCGGGGGGCGGCTTCACAAGCGCCAAAGCATTTGCCGTCCCGGATGAGGGCGCCAGCCGTCCGCCGATCCCTGGGGTCTTACGTCCCGCCTATGCGGCGATGGCTTCCCATTTGCCCGACTTGCCCGCCCGGAACAGCGCGTCGATGACGCGCATATTGGCCAGCGAGTTCTCCAGCGGAAATTCCGGCGCCTTGCCGCTGCGGATCACCTCGGCGATGACGTCGCCCTGGATCGAATACTGATCGCAGACAGGGAACGCTTCCTCCATCGCGGAGGCATCGCCCAGGCCGCTGCCGTCGTCTGTGTAGATGCGGCACGGCCGGTCGGGCGGCGCGTTGAACGGAATCTCCACCTCGATGCGGCCGGCGGTGCCGAAGATATGCATGCGTTGATAGGGGACGAGTTGCGTCGAGCAGGCGAAGCTGGCTTGGCCTTTGGGAAAATCCAGGATGCAGCTCGCCAGCCGGTCAACCTTTAGAGTGGGATCGAACTCGATCACCGCGGCGACGCGCTTCGGCTCCGCGCCGACCAGGAAGCGCGAGGTGACCACCGGATAGACGCCGATATCCAACATGCCGCCGCCACCGATATCGGCCATGTTCCGCACATTCGTCGGATCGGTCAGCATGTAGCTGAAGAATCCCTGGATCGCCCGCAGCTCGCCGATCTTGCCGCTCTGCACGATCTCGCGCGCCCGCCGCCATTGCGGATGATAGCGCACCATGAACGCCTCGACGATCAGCTTGCCGCTCTTGTCGCGCGCGGCGATCAGGCGCTGCGCATCGGCGGTGTCCAGCCCGATCGGCTTTTCGCACAGCACGTGCTTCCCGGCGTCCGCTGCCTTGATCGACCAGGGCACATGCAGATGGTTGGGCAGCGGGTTGTAGACCGCTTCGATGTCGCGGTCGGCGAGCAGCGCCTCGTAACTGCCATAGACCTTGGGGATGCCGAGCCTGTCGGCCCATTTACGCCCGAGGGCGAGATCGCGGGAAGCGATGGCGTCGATCTTGCAATGCCGGCTCTTCTGCATCGCCGGAATGACTTTCTCGACGCCGATCTTGGCGGTGCTGATGACGCCCCATTTCACCGGTTCCATATCGCGCTCTCCTGAAAATGAAGCGCGCAAGTTAGCCTGCCGGACTGGGGCTGGCTACTGTCTCGCCGAAATCTGCCGCGTCGCGTGCAGCGACCAGAGCGCGAACGTCCAGAGCAGAACGGCACCCGCCTGATGGGCCGCCGCCAGCGGAATCGGCACGATCAGCAGCAGCGTGCCGATGCCCAGCCCCGCCTGTATTATCGCCATAGCGGCGAGAAGGGTGAGAGGCCGCGATGCCTCTGCACTCAAGGTCCCTCGCCGGAACCATAGCGCCAGCGCGGCGATCACGGTCGCGACGGCCAGCCAACGATGAATGAACTGCGCCGTCACCGGATCCTCGAACGGACTCCAGGGAATCTGAAATGCGTCGCTGGGAATGAGCCGTCCGCCCATGAGCGGAAACGTGTTATGGACCATGCCGCTATTCAGGCCGGCGACGAAGCCGCCGAACGTCAAGGTCGCCGCAAGCAGGACTGTGACCAGCCACAGATGCGGCCGCAGCCGCGCCGCCGCCGGATCTGCCTCCATGCCTCGCCGCAGCAGCGAGAGTGCCAGCCACAGCGCATAGCCGAAAATTGCCAGCGCCAGCATCAGATGTGCCGTGAGCCGGTATTGGCTGACATCGGTGCGCTGCACCAGGCCGCTGCTCACCATGTACCAGCCGAGCGCGCCTTGCAGGCCGCCGAGCGCGAAGATTGCAATGAGATGCGGGATCATATCGCGGCGGATCAGTTGCCGCGCCAGCAGCCAGACAAACGGCGCAAGGAACACCAGACCGATCAACCGTCCCCAGGCGCGATGGATGTATTCCCACCAGAAGATACTCTTGAACTCCGCCAGCGTCATGCCCTGGTTGACCTGCTGATATTCGGGGATGCGCTGATAGAGTTCGAACTCGGTCAGCCACTCCGCGTCATTCATTGGCGGGATGATGCCGCTGATCGGCTTCCATTCCGTGATGGAGAGCCCCGACTCGGTAAGCCGCGTGATGCCGCCGATCACCACCATGACGAAGATCATCGCGCAGCAGAGCAGAAGCCAGATGGCGACGCGTCGGTCGGATTCTGTGGGAGAGGTTTGGGCCGGCGGCATCCCCGGCTTCTAGTCACGGGGCGCAGAGGCGGCAATGGCTGATAGTGTCACGGCGGGCGCTCGCAGCCGCCGAAAGCAAAGCAACGGACGGCGCCTGGCCCTACTGCAGCGTGAGGCTGACGTTGGCTAGCCGGAATTCCGCCGGCTTGATCAGCGCCGTTGACGCGACGCGCACCGAATGCAGCTTGCCGTCCAGGTTGAGCGTCCAAAAATCCAGGAACTTGTGCAGGACCGGAAAGCGCGGCGCGATATCCAGCTCCTGCCAGATATAGCTTTGCAGCACCGCCGGATGGTCCGGCATGTGATAGAGGATCTCGGCGGTGGTCAGCCGGTAGTCCTTCAACTGCTTGGCGAAATCACTCATGACGTCGGGACCTCATGATGTTGCTTCGCTGCGCGGCGATGACCGAAGCCAACTCCGGCGCATCATCGACTATGTTGGGCCTAAACCATAAAGAATCAATTAAAACAATGCAGTAGCAGCCTGTCGAGTCGATTGCTGCCAGCCTCTTGCCGGCGCACACCAATGGGTCGTTGGCTTGGTAAGTTCCGTTCAGCCCTTGACTCTCCGGGCGCTATCTCTTAGATGCGTGGCACTCGCATGGCGAGAGTGCTAGCACCGCTGGCCTCGCCTGCGGATCCAGTAAAAATACAATTGAAACCGGGACTTAGGAGGTTATTGCCATGAAGTTCAGACCGCTGCATGACCGGGTCGTCGTCCGCCGCATTGAGCAGCAGGACAAGACGGCCGGGGGCATCATCATTCCGGACACCGCCAAGGAGAAGCCGATGGAAGGCGAGATCATCGCCGTCGGTCCGGGCGGCCGCGATGAAAACGGCAAGCTGGTTCCAATCGATGTGAAGCCGGGCGACCGCATCCTGTTCGGCAAGTGGTCGGGCACGGAAGTGAAGATCGGCGGCGAGGAGCTGCTGATCATGAAGGAGACCGACATTATGGGCGTCATCGAAGGCGCCGCGGTCGGCAAGAAGAAAGCCGCCTAAGGTCGGCCGAAAGCCGATATTCAATACACTGCAATCAATCAAGGGAATTAGAGAACCATGGCTGCAAAGGACGTAAAATTCGGTGGCGACGCCCGTGATCGCATGCTGCGCGGCGTCGACATCCTGGCGAATGCCGTGAAAGTGACGCTCGGCCCCAAGGGCCGCTGCGTCGTGCTCGATAAGTCGTTCGGCGCGCCGCGCATCACCAAGGACGGTGTGACGGTGGCGAAGGAGATCGAGCTCGCCGACAAGTTCGAGAACATGGGCGCGCAGATGGTGCGCGAAGTGGCGTCGAAGACCAACGATCTCGCCGGCGACGGCACGACGACCGCCACCGTGTTGGCCCAGGCCATCGTCCGCGAGGGCGTGAAGGCCGTTGCCGCCGGCATGAACCCGATGGACGTGAAGCGCGGCATCGACCTGGCGGTGGACGCCGTGGTCGAGGACGTGAAGAAGCGTTCGAAGAAGGTTTCCACCTCCGAGGAGATCGCCCAGGTTGGCACCATTTCCGCCAACGGCGATCGCTCCATTGGCGACATGATCGCCCAGGCGATGCAGAAGGTGGGCAATGAAGGCGTGATCACGGTCGAAGAGGCGAAGAGCCTGGAGACCGAGCTGGAAGTCGTGGAAGGCATGCAGTTCGACCGCGGCTACCTGTCCCCGTACTTCATCACCAACGCCGAAAAGATGACGTGCGAACTCGAGAACCCCTTCATTCTCCTTCACGAGAAAAAGCTCTCCGGCCTGCAGGCGATGCTGCCGGTGCTCGAGTCGGTCGTTCAGTCCGGCCGTCCGCTGCTGGTTATCGCCGAGGACGTCGAAGGCGAGGCGCTGGCCACTCTGGTGGTCAACAAGCTGCGCGGCGGCCTGAAGGTCGCGGCGGTGAAGGCTCCGGGCTTCGGCGATCGTCGCAAGGCGATGCTGGAGGATATCGCGATCCTCACCGGCGGCCAGGTCATCTCCGAAGACCTGGGCATCAAGCTGGAGAGCGTCACGCTCGACATGCTCGGCAAGGCGAAGAAGGTGCTCATCGAGAAGGAGAACACCACCATCGTCGAAGGCGCCGGCAAGAAGAAGGAGATCGAGGGCCGCTGCAACCAGATCCGCGCCCAGATCGACGAGACCACCTCCGACTACGACCGTGAGAAGCTGGCCGAGCGGCTGGCGAAGCTCGCGGGCGGCGTCGCGGTGATCCGCGTCGGCGGCGCCACTGAGGTCGAAGTGAAAGAGCGCAAGGACCTAGTGGATGACGCCATGCACGCCACGCGCGCGGCGGTCGAGGAAGGCGTTGTCGCCGGCGGCGGCGTCGCGCTCCTCTACGGCATTCGGGCGCTGGACAACCTCAAGCCGAAGAACGACGACCAGAAGGTGGGTGTCGATATCATCCGTCGCGCGCTCTCCTATCCGGCGCGTCTGATCGTCGAGAATGCCGGCGATGACGGTTCCGTCGTCATCGGCAAGCTGCTCGAGAACAAGAGCGCTAACTATGGCTACGACGCGCAGAAGGGCGAGTATACCGACATGGTGAAGGCCGGCATCATCGACCCGACCAAGGTCGTGCGTTGCGCCCTGCAGGACGCGGCCTCGGTCGCCGGCCTGCTGGTTACGACGGAAGCGATGGTCGCCGATCGTCCGAAGAAGGAAGCCCCGCCGGCCCCCGGTGGCCATGGCGGCATGGGCGACATGGACTTCTAAGTCAGTCCCTTTCGTCTAACACTGGATCGAGGGCCGCACCCGAGGGTGCGGCCCTTAGTCTTTAGGGTCCAACGCCAGCGCGCCGGCGCGTGCTCTCCCATTCGCTGATTTTGAATCCCAGATCGACGCGGGTTTCAGCGGGCCGCTGCCGCGGTGCGCGGATGATCTGCAAGATGATTTCAGCGGCTCGCCTGGCCATCTCGTGCCTCGGTGTCGCGACCGAGGTGAGCGCTGGGTAGGCGCTGGCCGCAAAGTCCAGGTCGTTGAAGCCGAGGATCGAAAGGTCCGCGGGCACGCGGATGTTGAGCCGCTGGCAGGCAAACAGCACGCCCAGCGCCAGATCGTCATTGCAGCAGAACACCGCATCGATGCCGGGTGCGGTCGCCAACAAATGCTGGAACAGTTCGCCGCCGAACTTGACGGTGGAATGCTGCGCGGAGCTGGCAACAAAATCCGTGGTATCGATCCCCGCCTCGTCCATGGCGCGGCGGTAGCCGTCGAGACGGCGCTGAGCTCTCGCGTCGAGGCGCGCCTCGACCACACCGATACCCAGCGGGCGACGGCGGTGATCCTGGCATCGACGATATTGTCGGTGGCGACGCTCACGGCACTATTCGCGATTCTCGGCGTGCGGTAGCGGTTAGACCTGCATATGCCGGGCGCGCGATCCGCGCTCGATCGCCGCGGCCGGCAGGCGGCCGATATTCAGGCGGAAACGGATCATCTCCAGAAGGCGCGATTCCTCCTGCGTCACCTTGCCGTCCGCCGCGGCGACATCGCAGGCTAGCGCATAGGCGGTCTCCCGCAGCTTCTCCGGCAGCGCCTCCTTGACCGCGCCCAGGGCCTTTTCCAGCCCGTCCTTGTCCTGCAGCAACTTGGCGCATTCGCTGGTGATCGCCGTCAGCTTGCTGCGGTCGAAATCGCGGAACACCGGCAGATGCATAACCATGTCGCCGATCGACTGCAGCTCCACATCCGGCATGTTGTTGTCGGCGGCGGAGACCAGCACCATGGTGTAAACCAGCGCCGCGTGGTGGGTAATCATTTGATTTCTCCTGGAAATCTTATCTGGAAATCCCCCGTTGGCGGCGGACTTTAGGGGCTGCGCCCGGAGGGGGCAAGGGTGGGGATCAGGACACTTTGCCAACGCATCTGACGCTCATTCAATGATGGCGTCGTCAGTCAATTCATCATGCCGGTCGCTGGAGTTTGTCGTCAAAAACGCCCGCGTCTCTGCCACCGCCTCCGCCAGTCCGACGCGGCGCATCTCCACGCCAGGCGGAAAAGCGCCGGCGAGGCGCGAGGGCATCTGCCGGTCTAGCAGCACGAACACGCCGTGGTCGTCGGCGCGGCGCACCAGCCGGCCGAAGGCCTGCTTCAGCCGCAGGCGCGTGATCATCTCGTCATAGGCGGCGCCGCCGAAATGGGCGCGCCGCGCCTTGTGCAGGATATCCGGACGCGGCCAGGGCACGCGGTCGAACACGATAAGCCTCAGGCTGCGGCCGGGCACGTCGACGCCGTCGCGCACAGCATCGGTGCCGAGCAGACAGGTGTCCTCTTCCGCACGGAAAATATCCACCAGCGTCGAGGTCTCCATGCCATCCACATGCTGCGCCAGCAGATGGATACCATCGGCCTCCAGCGCCGGCGCGATGCGCTTATGCACCGCGCGCAGCCGCTTGATGGCGGTGAAGAGACCCAGGCCGCCGCCGCCCGCCGCCTGGAACAGCACGCGATAGGCGGCGGCCACCTGCTCCAGATCGTTCTTGCCGAGATCATTGACGACAAAGACTCGCGTTTGCGCCGGATAGTCGAAGGGCGAGGTCACCCGGGCGCGCATCGCCTTCTTCGGCAGATGGCGTGCGCCGGTTCGTATCTCTGCCGCCGCCCAATCCGCCTCGACATCGCCGCTGCCGTCGGTCAGTGTCGCCGAGGTCACGACGACGCCGTGCGACGGAACCAGAACGCTGGCGGTGAACGGCACCATGGGATCGACCCAGTGCCGGTGCATGCCCACATCGATATCGCGGCCGTCGATGCGGTCGACCGCGAACCAGTCGACGAACTCCGGCGGCGTCGGCTGGCCCAGCGCCTGCAGCATCGAGCGCCAGCCGCCGATTTCCAGCTCGCTGCGCCGCTTCAGCCCGCGGATCACCGCCTCGAAGCGCAGCCGCGTCGCCGTATCCAGGCTGTCGGATTCGTCCTTGAGCCGCGCCGCGAGCCGGCGCACCAGCCGGCGCATCGGCTCCTGCAGCCGCATCAGTGCGCGCTCCAGCTCCACTGCGGCGATCAGCAGGTCGGGCAGGGCAGGATTGGTCTCCGTCTCCAGGCCGTAAGGCCCGTCCGCATCTTGGGCGCGGGCATAGACCTGCTGCCGCACCAGCGCGAGAAATTTCTCGGTGGCGCCGTCGGCGCTGCCGCCATTGATCCGTTGATTCCAGGCATCGCCGGGCAGGGCTCGCGCGGCGTGGAGGATTTGTTGCAGCGCCCCGTCCGCTTCGGTGTCGCCGGAGATCAGATCTTCGATCCGCCGCTTCAGCCCGCGGGCGCGGCTCCTGCCGCGGCCCTCCGCGCCCAGCAGCCAGCGGCGCATATCCGCCGTCTCCTGCCCGCTGAGCAATCCGGCGAACGCGCCGTCCGCTGCATCGAACACATGATGCCCTTCGTCAAACACATAGCGCGTCGGTGCCGCGCCCGCACCGGCCTCACCGAGATCGTCGCCCGGTAGGCTGCCCAGCGCTGCCTGGATCATCACCAGCGCGTGGTTGGCGATGACAATCTCCGCGCGCCGCGCCCGGCGGATGCTGCGCTCGATGTAGCATTTATGATAGTGCGGGCAGGCGGCATAGACGCATTCGCCGCGGCGGTCGGCGAGGCCGATGCTGCGCGACTTGCCGACCAGGTCCGGCAGCCAGCCGGGAAAATCGCCGCCGCTCATATCGCCGTCGCGGGTCGCCAGCGCCCAGCGCGCCATCAGCCCGGTGCCCACCGCATCCTGCGGCCGCATCGCCAGGCCGCGCGCCGCCTCCTCGAGGTTCAGCAGGCAGAGATAGTTTTCCCGCCCTTTGCGCACCACCGCTTTCAGCGTCTTGGTGACCGGCGAGGGATACAGCCGGTCCAGCTCGCCGTCGATCTGGTGCTGCAGGTTGCGCGTATAGGTGGAGAGCCAGACCGCGCCGCCATTCTTTTCTGCCCACACCGACGCCGGCGCGATATAGCCCAGCGTCTTGCCGACGCCGGTGCCCGCTTCGGCGATCACCATGTTGGGCTCGCCGAGCTTCATCCGCGGCTGAAACGCCGCCGAAACCGCCGACGCATAGTCCGATTGCTGCGGTCGGGCTTCCGCATTCGGCCCGAGCAGGGTCATCAATCGTTGCCGCGCCTCCGCCGCCTCGACCGGAATGTGGCCCGACGGCGGCTCCGGCGCATGCTCCGACCATTCCGCCAGATCCTCCCACACCGCCATGCTGCCCGGCCGCGTGGCATCGGACAGATCGTCCGATAGGCCGAGCGCCGACAACACCGCCGGCCCCCAGCGCCAGCCGCCGCGCGCCATCGCCCAGGCGATCGCCCGCGCGCGCCGCGAGGTTGCGTCGTCGCCCTCGGCGAGTTCGCTCAGCAGCCGCCGCGCCGCCCGATGCAGAACGCCCGCTTCATCCTCCAACGTCATCGGCGCATCCAGCTCCAGCGCCCGCGCCAAGCCGCGCGGCGTTGGCAGGCAGAACTGCACTGGCCGCACGAAGGCGAACAGCTCCAGCAGATCGAGGGCGGGGAAGCGCTCGATGCCAAGCCGCGCCGCCATCGCCGGCATGTGGCAGGTGATCGGCGGCTCGTTGCGGGCGCGCACCGCGGCCTCCGCCAGTGTCAGCAGGCGAATCTCGCCGGACGGCTCGATCCAGGCCGCACCGGAAGCACCGGCCGCCAGGATCGGCGCGCGGGGCAGGCGAATCGTGCCGGCGGATGCTGGGGCAACGGGGGCGTTAACCATAGGTTTTCGGGCGAATCACTGGGTTAAGGCCCGCCACAATGCTAACCTGCTATTGACACCGCAAGACCTAAGCTTTGGTGCAAAGCCGAACCGCGGATCTGGTTTCAAAGAGCGCCCGTTAACGCCCGCGTGGGGACCATGGATCAATCGATTGCCGGTTTCGCTTCGGAGGCGCCACGAAGCTTTCTGCGCGACTGGGCGCTGACTGTGCTGCTGCCCGGTCTCGGCTGCGGCGGTTTCGCCGTCGCCGTCATCAGCCGCGATATCGGTCTCGAGGATTGGATCTTTGTCTTCATTCTGGGGACGCCAGCGCTGTTCTGGTTTGTCGTCGGCCTGCTTCAGGGGCGGCTGCTGCGCGCGCTGATCGACCGGCCGCGAGTATGGGCGGTGTCGACCTGGGGCGGCGGCTCGCTGGCGCTGATCGGCGGTTTCGCCACGTTTGGATGGCTGACGCTATGGATCGACGAAATCAGCCAGGTCGGTTTCGATGTCGAGCATCCCGCCGCCATCGCTCTGTTCGGCTTCAGCGGCACCATCGCCGGGCTTATCCTGGGATTTCTGCAGGCCGTGACCATGCGCGCGACATGGCGCGAGCGCGGCTATTGGCTCGGCTGTTCGGCCGGCGCCGGCGCGTTGGCTTTCGGGCTGCTGTGGGCCGGTATCAACACCCTGACCTTCATGGCCGAGCGCGGCATTGTCGAATTTCAAGAGCCGGGGTTCTTCGCGTCGATTGCCGCCTTCCTACTGGCCGCTGCCCTGGCCCACAATCTTCTGACGGGTATTGCGCTGCAAAGGCTCCTCGCCCGGCGCGCGGCGCGGCAGAAGGAAGCCATGGTCGGGCAGTTCGATTAGCAAGGGGAACATCGCAAAGCATGTCAAGTACGAGCATGACCGGCGGAGCTGCCGAGCCCAGCGCTTCGATTTTGTGGAAGTTCATTGTCTTCTGGCCCTTCAGTCTTGTCGTGCCGTGGATCCTTCTCACTGCAGTCCGGGCCGCGATATTCGCCATTGGGCCGGAGGAGGTCGCCTATCAGGCCGCGGTGCTGCTGCCGATCCTTAGCTGGCTGCTGATCGCCTACCTGCAGTTCCGCCTGCTGCGCCCCCATCTTCGGCGCGGCCGCTTGTGGCTGATCGCGACTTTTGTCGGCGGCAATCTCGGCGGCTTCATTGGCGGTCTCGCCCAGATCTGGATGGCGCCCATGGTGGAGGGGTTCGTCATCGGCGGCGAGAACATGCCCGAGTGGCTGTTTCTCTATCATCCCGCTGTATCGATTGTAGCCGCGGTCCCGATCGGCACGGCACTACTGGGATTTCTTCAGTCGTTTTGCCTCGACGATACGCTCGGCAGGCGCCTGTTGTGGCCGTTCGCATCGGTGGTGGCCGGCTTTGTCGGCGCCCTCTTCGGCTACGCCTGTTACTTTGCTTACGGGCGGTTCATGTTCGAGTTCTACCCCGAATTTGTCTTTGGCGGCGGTTTGATCTCCATCGTGATCACCATTTCCGTCGGCACGATCGGCGGCATGATCGTCTATGGCCTGCTGACGGGTATTGTCTTGCGTTGGCTGCTCCTCCGCGGCGCGCGGCGGCAGAAGGAGGCATTGATCGCGCGATTCGAGTAGAGTGCTGCGGGCACAAGGGGGCGCCGGAGGTATGAACAACACAACCGCTACTAGAACCGCGGATATACCTCGGAGATTCATCGTCTTCTGGCTGCTGAGCCTGATGATACCGGGCGTGATCCTGATGCTGCTACGAGGATCGATCCTCGGCTATGCCACATCGGCGCTCGGCTACCTAGTCGCCGTGTTCGCGCCGGCGCCGGTCTGGCTTCTGATCGGGTTCCTGCAGTACCGCTTGCTGCGCCCCTATCTGCGCACCGGTCTTTGGTGGCTGCTGGCCACATTCGTTGGCGGCATTCTCGGGATGTTCGTCGGCGGACCGGCGATGGTGCTGATGATGCCGCAAGGCGAGGTTCTCGTCCTCAGCAGCCAATCAACGCCGGAATGGATGTTCGCCCAGTTTCCCCTGCTTCCCGCTGCCTTCGGCGGCGCCATCGCAGCGGCCATCCTCGGACTGTCGCAGGCCCTGAGCCTGGGCCAAGGATTCCGCCGCGGCCTTCTCTGGTTCTGCACATCCGTGCTCAGTGGCGCTCTTGCCGCGGTCTGCGGCGGCATCGCGCATCTGGCCTATGCGCGCACGATGAGCGAACTGAACCCCGCGGCCGTCGAAGGAAACCCGGCAATGCAGACCATAATCGCGCTCTCGATCGCCATGGCAGTGGGGATGATCGTCTACGGCCTGCTGACGGGGTTGATCATGAGATGGATTCTCGTCCGCCGCACGTAGGGGTGGGACGAAGCGCGGGCCTGGCGTTTGATTTGAGTGGAGCGGCGAGAAGGGAAGTCAGAAGTGCATGACCAGCACCGTTGCAGTCGGCAGCATGAAGGTGCCGCACCGATTCATTGCATTCTGGATGTTGAGCTGGATGGTGCCGGTTCTGATTCTGTCCGGTTTTCGATTCGCAACCGCATCCTATCTCCTCTTGGGCTGGGGTTTCGCAGTAACCGGCCTGCTGACTGTCGCAGCCTGGTTTCTGGTGGCGCTCCTTCTGTCCCGCCTGCTGCGGCAATATCTGGGGCGATATCGGATTTGGATTGCCGCAACCTTCTTCGGCGCCACAATCGGCAAACTTATGGGCGCGTTTGGGCATGTCTGGCTCAGATGGCAAACAAACACGTTCATTACGGGAAACGGAATCCCGCCGGACTGGGCCTATGAGATCAATTCGACAATTCCCATCGTCTTCGACAGCTTCATATCGGCGACAATCCTGGGCCTCATGCAGTCCCTGTGCTTCGACGAACCGACGCGGCAACGCTTGCTGTGGTTCTCCGCTTCTTCGTTGTGCGGAATTCTGGCGGCCATAGTCAGCGTAGCCATATACTCCCCGATCATGCGAGCAATGATTGAGCTGACCTCACGCGCGATCTTGTCCGATGGTCTGATTGCTGGGCTGACCAATTCTTCGCTCATCATGGCAGTCAATCTCACGATCTATGGTCTGCTCACCGGTATCGTCATGCGATGGTTTCTCCTGCGCAACATGCGGCGGCGGGAGCAAGCCGTGGTCGGGCAGTTCGACTGATGGCGGCAAGTGTCTGCGGTTGACGCTGAGGGTTTCAGTCCCTAGCTTCCCGCGACCTTCAGTACTGCAGATGATCCGGATTCAATGCCCACCGAACGCGAACTCGCCCTGCAAGCCAAGGCCTGGCCCTTCGAGGAGGCGCGCAAACTACTCGCTCGCTATGGCGAGAAGGCGCCGGAGAAGGGCTATGTGCTGCTGGAGACCGGCTATGGCCCGTCGGGGCTGCCCCATATCGGCACCTTCGGCGAAGTGGTGCGCACCACCATGGTGCGTCAGGCGTTTCAGCGCTTGTCCGATATCCCGACGCGCCTGTTCGCCTTCTCCGACGATATGGACGGGCTGCGCAAGGTGCCGGGCAATGTACCGAACCCCGAGATGCTGGCCGAACATATCGGCCGGCCGCTGACCTCGGTGCCTGATCCCTTCGGCAAGTTCGAGAGCTTCGGCCATCACAACAACGCCATGCTGCGCAGCTTCCTCGACGGCTTCGGCTTCGACTACGAGTTCCAGAGCTCCACCGAATTGTACAAGAGCGGCCGTTTCGATCAGGCGCTGCTCAAGGTGCTGCAGCATTACGACGAGATCATGGAGATCATGCTGCCCACGCTCGGCGAAGAGCGGCAGCAGACCTACAGCCCCTTCCTGCCGATCTCGCCGAAAACCGGCCGCGTGCTCATGGTGCCCATCGTCGAGCGCAATCCCGATGCCGGCACGATCGTCTACAAGGACGAGAACGGCGCGCTGGTGGAAACCCCGGTGACTGGCGGCCATTGCAAGCTGCAATGGAAGCCCGACTGGGCGATGCGCTGGTACGCGCTGGGCGTCGATTACGAAATGTCCGGCAAGGATCTGATCGCCTCGGTCGAAGTGGGCGGCAAGATCTGCCGCGCGCTGGGCGCCAAGCCGCCGGAAGGATTCAACTACGAACTCTTCCTCGATGAAAAGGCGCAGAAGATCTCCAAGACCAAGGGCAATGGCCTGTCGGTCGAGGAATGGCTGACTTATGGCCCGGCGGAGAGCTTGTCGCTGTTCATGTATCAGAAACCGCGCTCGGCCAAGCGGCTCTATTTCGACGTGATCCCGCGCGCAGTGGACGACTATCTCAGCTTCCGAGACGCCTTCCCGAAGGAAGACGCGGCCAAGCGTCTGGAGAATCCGCTATGGCACATCCATGACGGCAAGCCGCCCTATGAGGACGCGCATCTGGCGTTCAACATCCTGTTGAACCTGACCAGTGTCTGCAACAGCGACGAAAAGGCCGTGCTCTGGGGCTTCATCTCCCGCTATGCGCCGAAGGCCTCGCCGGAGGCGACGCCGTTTCTCGACAAGCTCGTCGGCTATGCCGTCGCCTATTACCGCGATTTCGTGAAGCCTGAGAAGAAGTACCGCGCCGCCACGGAGTTGGAGCGCGCGGCGTTCGAGGATTTGGTGCTTGAGTTGGAAAAGCTGCCTGTGGATGCGCCGGCCGAGGACATCCAGTTTCAGGTCTATGAAGTGGGCAAGCGCCACGGCTTCAAGGATCTGAAGTCCTGGTTTCAGTCGCTCTATGAAGTGTTGTTCGGCACATCCCAGGGGCCGCGCATGGGCACTTTTATCGCGCTCTACGGCATCAAGGAGACCATCGTCCTGATCCGCCGTGCCCTGGCTGGCGAATTGATGAGCGCCTAGCCGCACGAATCCTACCCGCCGTGCGCGAACTCCCAATAAAGCTCGCGCGCGCGGCGGAATATGGGACCGGGCTGCAGCGGCCGGTCCTCCACCTGGGTCACCGGCATGACCTTGCCGAAATTGCCGGTGGAGAACAGCTCATCTGCCTCCATGATGTCCTTGGGCGACAGCGTGCGCTCATAAACTTGGATGCCGGCCTTGCGCAGAAGCTGAATCGTGCGCTGCCGGGTGATGCCATTGAGGAACGTACCGTTCGGCACGGGCGTATGAGCGGCGCCATCCTTGGCAATCCACAGGTTGGAAGCGCTGTACTCCGCCACATGGCCCATGGGGTCGAGCATGATCGCCTCGTTGAAGCCGCGCGATTTGGCGTCGGCGGACGCCCGCCCGGCTTGGACATAAAGGCACACGGCCTTGGCGTTGGTGGGCGCCGTCTCCGGCGACGGCCGCCGCCATTTTGAGAAGCTGACGCTGCAGGGCTTTGTCGGATCGGGCATCGCATATTCGACAACCGAAATGGTCATTTTGGTGCTGTCTGGATACGGCTCCATCCAGCCTTCCTCGGAATAGAGGAAAGGACGCAGATAGAGCGCCGTGCCCTTGGGAAATTTGGCGATCCCTTCGCGCAGCACATCCTCGATCTCGCCCGCCGACAGCGGCGAGCGCAGGCCGATCGCCTCGGCTGAGCGGATTGTCCGCTGACAATGCAGTTCCAGATCCGGCGTTACGCCTTCGAAGGCGCGGGCGCCGTCGAAAATCGCGGCACCCATCCAGATTGCGTGGTCCCATACCCGCATCACTGGAGGATTGCCGTCGACCCACTTACCATCGATATAGTGCTGAGAAGCCATGGCGTACCCTTTGCTGCCGTCGCGCGATTCATTCGCTCCGTTTTCGCTAACCGGCGCAGCATATCGTCTGATTTGAGCTTGGCAACCTGGGCCGCACGCGGCGCGGAGCGTGAAGGAAATGTTGCCGATGCTTATCGGGGCGGCCGCAATGCCTGCCGATTGCGGCAGGCAAGCGCCAGCGAGCGAAAATGCCGCACCTCGTCCTGTAGATCTGCCGCGGCGAGTCCGTGGCGGCGAAGGGTCATCGATCGCGCGGCGCGACGAACCATCGATTCCAGACATCGCTCCTCTGCTTGGCCGGCAATGGCGTGGAAGCGTGCGGCGGCGCCCATCCGGGCGCAAATCCGTTCCGCGGCCGGCGCCGGGCCGTCATAGAGGAGATGCAGGCTGTGGAGAAAATCCATGGAAGCCCCGGGGATTGCTAGGATGGAGCTCCCATTATAGGAACATTTTACTATAAATTGCAACCCCTATCATCCGGCCGGCGGGGCCCGGCGGTCCGTCCTGGCTCGAAGTCGCTGGATCTATTGCTGCGCCCAGATGATGCGCGCCATCCACTGGATGTCGCCGCGCGGAACGGTGCGGTCACCATGCTCGGCATTGAGCGATCGCAGTTCCACCCGTTGTGCATTCTGGCGAATCAATTCCTTCGCCATCACTTCGCCGCCCCGGGTCTTCACCACCACTCGGTCGCCGGCGCGGACCGAAGATTGCGGCGAGACGACGATGATATCGCCGCTGCGATAGAGCGGCTTCATGCTGTCGCCGCTGACCTTCAGGGCATAGGCGCGGGCATCGGCGATCCCCGGAAAATCCACCTCGTCCCAGCCGCGGCCGGCCGGGAAACCCTGGTCGTCGAAATATCCCGCATTGCCCGCTTTGGCGTAGCCGAGCAGCGGAACCGAACGGGGCGCGCCGGCGGCGGCCCGATCGCCGAGCAGCGTGATGAAGCTGCCCATGGTCTCGCCGGTAGCACTCAGGATCTTGGCGACGCTTTCGGTGCTGGGCCAGCGCGGCTTGCCCGATGGCCCCTTGCGCTTGCTCTTGTTGAAAGCGGTCGCGTCGAGGCCCGCGCGCCGCGCGAGGCCCGAAGCGGTGAGACCGTGCTTTGCCGCCAGACGGTCGATGGCGCGCCAGATTTCAGCATGTCGGATCATTGGACGAAACTCCTTGCCGTGCTTGTCCCCGCGGCTACAGGAATATAGCCCTTCGCGCGCGGATTGTGCTTTTATTTATATTGATTATTTGCCTTGATGTCCCATTACCACAGGTGACCTGCGACAACTAGCTGAATTTACACTATGAGGACTGCTTTTGCTCTCGGCGCCGCTCTGTTGCGCCGTCTGCCACCGGAAATTGCTCATCGCCTTGCCATTTCGGCACTAAAAATGCGCCGGGGGCGGTTGGGACTGACGTCCGATGATCCTGTATTACATATGCGAATCTGGGGTCGCACATTCCCGAATCCCATAGGCATGGCCGCTGGATTTGACAAGGATGCAGAAGTCTACGATGCGCTCTTGCGGGCCGGTTTTGGTTTCGTTGAAGTCGGTAGTATTACGCCGGAACCGCAACCGGGCAACCCCAAGCCCCGACTGTTCCGGTTGCCACAGGACAGCGCTCTCATAAACCGCATGGGCTTCAACAGCCGCGGTTTGACGCAGGCGCAGCAGCGTTTGGCGGGGCGGCGGCAATTGCGCCGCGGCATCGTCGGCATCAATCTGGGCAAGAACAAGAGCGGCGAGGCGGAGGCCGACTATGCCAGGGGCGTTCGTGAATTAGTTTCCTACGCAGACTATCTCGTCATCAATGTTTCCTCGCCGAATACGCCGGGGTTGCGGGCGCTGCAGTCGGCCGAAACGCTTCGCTCGCTGATCGCGGCCGTGCAGCGCGCCCGCGCCGAAGCTATGCCAGGCGACGCGCCGCCGCTGCTGCTGAAGCTGGCCCCCGACCTGACGGCCGAAGATCGACGGGATATCGCGGAGGTTTCAGCAACCTCCGGTATCGATGGGCTTATTGTCGGCAACACAACCATAAGTAGGCCGTCGACCCTTCATAGGCCCTACATACATGAATTCGGCGGCCTCAGTGGCGCCCCGCTGTTTTCCCTGTCGACGGAAGTATTGCGGGACATATACCGCCTGACAGAGGGCCGTATCCCCCTGATCGGCGTCGGCGGCATCTCCAGCGGTGCGGATGCCTATGCCAAGATTCGCGCCGGCGCCTCCCTGGTACAGCTCTATACGGCCCTGGTTTATCAGGGTCCGGACCTGTTGCGGCGAATGAAGGAGGATTTGGCGCAGCTCCTGCGACGCGACGGATTTGCCAGCCTGAAGGAGGCCGTCGGCGCCGATCATCGCAGCGGGACGCCACGATGACGCCGGCGGCGCCTCAATCCGGTATCCCCAAGAGCACGCGGCCCATCACCGGTTTGGCCGAAATCGCCGGAAACTACGACGCCTTCCTGTTGGACCTTTGGGGCGTGCTGCATGATGGCGTCGGGGCCCATGCCGGCGCCCTCGGCGCAGCTCGAGCGCTGAAGGCTGCAGGCAAGCTTATAGGTATCCTGTCCAACGGCCCGCGGCGTGCCGCCGCCGTGGCGGAGCGTACGGCTGAACTGGGCATCACGCCCGATCTCTATGACGTCATCCATTCCTCGGGCGAGGAAACCTGGCAGGCACTCGCAGGGCGCAGCGGCGATTGGGTCGCCGGTCTCGGCCGCCGCTGCCTGCCTATCGTTCCACCAAAAGATAGGAGCTTGTTGCAGGGGCTCGATCTCGAGCTGACTGACGATCCCGCCCGGACGGATTTTGTTCTCCTCAGCGGAACCGACCGGCCGGAAGAAACCGTGGCCGACTACGAAGCCCAATTGCAGACGATTTTGAGACATGGCCTGTCGATGATCTGCGCCAATCCGGATCTGGAGGTGGTGCGCGGCAGCGCGCGGGAGATCTGTGCCGGCGCCATCGCGGCCCGCTACGAGTCGCTGGGGGGACGGGTCCGCTACTTCGGCAAACCCCATCCGGAGGTGTATCGGCGCTGTCTCCAGGCATTGGGCTCGCCGCATCCGTCGCGCGTCCTCGCCGTCGGCGATTCGCTGCGCACCGATATCGCAGGCGCGGCGCGGGCGGGCATCGACAGCCTGTTCGTCGCCGGCGGCATACACCGGGCGGAACTGACGCAAGGCGGCGTTTTCGACGCGGCGCTGTTCGCCCGGCTCTGCGAGCGTCAGGGCGTTATCCCCAGCTATCTGGCAGATGAGTTTCATTGGTAGAATTCGTGAAGAATCCGGGCATCCGCGGCCGGTCCCCGGCCGTAGGAGCAGTATGAATTTTCGGTCCTGGGATCGGGCCTAGGGGGAGGGGAAGCATCCATGCAGCGGATTTGGCAGTGGAAGTTCGCATCGCCGCCGGCCGCCATCTGGCCGTCGATGGCGGATACCGCGCGCTTCAACGAAGCCGCCGCCATTCCCAAGCACGAGATCATCGAGACGCCACGTGCCGACGGTTCCGTCGACTATGCCGGCCGCTTGCGCAAGGGTCCGGTCACGATCGAGTGGACGGAACGCCCGGTCAACTGGGTCGTCGAACAATGGTTCGAGCATTGTCGCGATTTCCGCAACGGCCCGTTCCGCTCGCTCTGCGCCACCTTCGAGCTGACGCCGGACAATGGCGGCGGTCGCGGCGTCTATAAGCTGGAGGCCTTGCCGTCGGGCCTGCTCGGCCGCGTGTTGCTGCTGGGCGGTTTCCTGGACAAGGCCGGCCGCACCTTCGCCAAGCTCGCTGCAGAAGCAGATTCCTACGCGCAAGGGCAAAGGGAACAGCCCTTCGCCTTCGATGCGCCCGCCGTCGATGCCGCAACGCAAGGCCGCGTCGCCCAGATGGTCAAGGATATCGATGCCTCCGCGAACGGCCACGGCTTGGCGCGGCGGCTGGCCGACCATGTGCTGCAGGCGCAGGAAGTGGATCTCTGGCAGGTCCGCCCGCTGAAACTTGCGCGGGAGTGGCGCGTCGGCGCGCGTGAAGCGGTGGAGCTTTGCCTGCAGGCGGTGCAAGCCGGCCTGCTGGAGCTGCGCTGGGATCTGCTCTGTCCCCGCTGCCGCGTGGCGAAATCCTCCTCGGTGTCGCTGGATCAGATGCCCACCGGCGCCCATTGCTCCACCTGCAACATCGATTACGGCCGCGACTTCGCTAAGAACGTGGAAGCCAGCTTCCGTCCGGCGCCCGGGGTGCGCGACGTGGTCTCCGGCCAGTATTGCCTGTTCGGGCCGATGTCGACGCCGCACATCAAGCTGCATGTCACCGTCGATCCTGGCGCCACGCGGGAACTGAAGGCGCTGCTCCGTCCCGGCGACTATCGCCTGCGCACGCTGGAGCCGGGGCCGGAACTCGACCTCGCCTGGTCCGGCGGCGGCTTGCCCGAATTCGTTGTCGAGGAAGGCGCGGTGCGCGCCGGCAGCCCGGCGACGCCGGGGTTCGTCCGGCTCGCCAACCGTACACGGCGGAAACTGACCTTCATCATCGAGGATCGCGCCTGGGTGCAGGATGCGCTGACCGCTGACCGCATCACCACGCTACAGGCGTTCCGCGATCTCTTCGCCAGCGAGGCGCTGCGGCCCGGCGACGATGTGGGCGTCGCCCGGATCGCGCTGATCTTCACCGACCTCAAGAGCTCGACGGCGTTCTACGAGAGGGTCGGCGATGCCCGCGCCTATCACCTGGTGCGCGATCACTTCGCCTTTCTCGGCGCCATCATCCGCGAGAACGACGGCGCCATCGTCAAGACCATCGGCGATGCCGTCATGGCCGCCTTCGCTGATCCGGCAAAGGCGGTGCGCGCCGCCATCGCCATCCAGCGCCGGGTCGCCGCGTTCAACGCCGAACATGGCGGCGACGCGATCATCATCAAGCTCGGCCTCCATGCCGGCCCCTGCATCGCCGTGACGCTGAACGAGCGCCTCGACTATTTCGGCTCGACGGTCAACCTGGCATCGCGCCTGCAAGGCGAAAGCGCCGGCGGCGACATCGTGCTGTCGGCGGAGATGGCGGCCGATCCGGCGGTGGCGGAAGTTCTGGCGGGCCAGCGGCTCACCGAGGAGTCAGTGGCGATCCGCGGCTTCGACCGGGCGATCGACTTCCACCGGCTGCATGGCGCGTAAGACCGCAGGCGGGCGGCCGGGTGCTCAGTTCATGCTGCTTTCGATCTGTGCCGAATCGTTGGACTGGGGCAGTTCGGCGGCATCGCTCATGGTGTTGGCCAGCGAATCGACGGCGGCGCTATAGACCTCGAACGCATCGGCGCAATCCTCCACCATCGCCACCGGGATCATCAGCACGATGGCGCTCGATAGGTCGGAGACGAACTGCTCGAAGAAGCCGGGATCGCGATGAAAGCGGTCGAGGGTGGCGGCATGCAGGAATTCGCAGGCCGTGTCCTTGGCGGATTCGGCCTCGTAGACCGGCTGCTCCAGCCCGTTGCCCGCGGCCTCCGCCGAGGTCACCAGGGGATCGGCCTCGGCCATCACCCGGCTCTCTTCCTTCAGCAGGTACATGACGTTGGTGCCGCAGCCCGACAGCAGAAGCGTCAGGACCATCGATATCATCCATGGCGAAAGGAAAGGCCGGCCGGTACGCACAGTAAGTGGCTCCCTGATTGGAGAGTTTCGCGACGGCGATAGATTGACCCGGCGAAGTTAAAGATTCTTTTGGCCGCGCTACGGCCCAACTATGGTAAATATTGCGTATAGTCAGGGCTTTCCTGCGGCATCCCTGGCGGAGCACAAAATTGGCCCGCCGTTTCGTAGACGCCATTGCCAGCCGCGCGTTATACTTTCTGAAATATTACCTGGGAGGCCGGTTGTGGCGGATTCTCCGCGCAAGACATTGGCGGATTGGGATTCTCTGGCGCGCAAGGAAATCGCCGGCGCGGCCCCCGATTCGCTAGTCTGGCAGACGCCGGAAGGAATTCCGGTGAAGCCGCTTTACACCGCCGAGGACCTCGAAGGTCTGGCCGACTTGACGTCGCTGCCGGGCTTCCCGCCGTACCTCCGTGGCCCCCGTGCCACAATGTACGCAAATCGTCCGTGGACCGTCCGCCAATATGCCGGCTTCTCGACGGCCGAGGAGTCCAACGCCTTCTACCGCGCCAATCTCGCCGCCGGCCAGATGGGCCTGTCGGTGGCGTTCGATCTCGCCACCCATCGCGGCTACGACTCCGATCATCCCCGGGTCGTCGGCGATGTGGGCAAGGCCGGCGTCGCTATAGACTCCGTCGAGGACATGAAGATCCTGTTCGACGGCATTCCACTGGACCGCATGAGCGTGTCCATGACCATGAACGGCGCGGTGCTGCCGGTGCTCGCCGGCTACATCGTCGCGGCGGAGGAGCAGGGCGTTCCACCGGAGAAACTCGGTGGCACCATCCAGAACGACATCCTCAAGGAGTTCATGGTCCGCAACACGTATATTTATCCGCCGGCGCCATCGATGCGCATTGTCGCCGACATCATCGAATACACCGCGCGCAATATGCCGAAGTTCAACTCGATCTCCATCTCCGGCTATCACATGCAGGAAGCCGGCGCGACGGCGGTGCAGGAACTGGCCTTCACCCTCGCCGACGGTCTCGACTATGTGCGGGCAGCGCTGTCCCGCGGATTGAAGATCGACGATTTCGCGCCGCGGCTCTCCTTCTTCTTCGCCATCGGCATGAACTTCTTCATGGAGGTGGCGAAGCTGCGCGCCGCGCGGCTCCTGTGGACGCGGCTGATGTCGCAATTCGCGCCGCAGAATCCCGCCAGCCTCGCGCTGCGCACCCATTGCCAGACCTCGGGCGTCAGCCTGACGGAGCAGGATCCCTACAACAACGTGATCCGCACCACGATCGAGGCGATGGCCGCCGCGCTGGGCGGCACCCAGTCGCTGCACACCAACGCGCTCGACGAGGCCATCGCGCTGCCGACACCGTTCTCCGCCCGCATTGCCCGCAACACCCAGCTCATCCTGCAGGAGGAGACCGGCATCGCCCATGTGGTCGATCCCCTGGGCGGCAGCTACTACGTGGAGTCGCTGACCGCCAGCCTTGCCGCCGCGGCGATGAAACTGATCGGAGAAGTGGAGGCATTGGGCGGCATGACCAAGGCGGTCGAATCCGGCATGCCCAAGCTGCGCATCGAGGAATCCGCGGCGCGGCGCCAGGCGCGCATCGATCGCGGCGAGGACGTCATCGTCGGCGTCAACAAGTATCAGTCCGATGGCGAGCCCGCCAAGGAACTCCATCTGCTGGATATCGACAACAGCAAGGTGCGAGAATCTCAGATCGCCCGGCTGCGCAAGCTGCGCGCCGGCCGCGACGAAAGCAAATGCCGCGCCGCCCTGGATGCGCTGACGGCGGCGGCGGAAAGCGGCAAGGGCAATCTGCTCGCCCTCTCGATCGAGGCGACCCGGGCCCGCGCCACCGTCGGCGAAATCTCCGATGCGCTGGAGAAAGTCTTCACCCGCCATCGAGCGACGACACGCAGCATCTCCGGCGTCTATGGCGCCGCCTATGCCGGCGACACCGGCTTTCAGCGCATCCAGGCCGAAGTTCGCGGCTTCGCCGAGGAAGAAGGCCGCCGGCCGCGCCTGCTGGTGGTGAAGCTGGGCCAGGACGGCCATGACCGCGGCGCCAAGATCATCGCCACCGCCTTCGCCGATATCGGCTTCGACGTGGATATCGGACCACTGTTCCAGACGCCGGAGGAAGCGGCGCGCCAGGCGATCGAGAACGACGTGCATGTGATCGGCGTGTCGTCCCAGGCCGCCGGCCACAAGACGCTGGTGCCGCAGCTGGTGACGGCGCTGCGCGCCGCCGGCGCCGACGATATCCTGGTAATCTGCGGCGGCGTGATTCCGCCCCAGGACTACGAGTTCCTGCTCAAGGCGGGCGTCGCCGCCATCTACGGCCCGGGCACCAACATCCCGCTCGCCGCTTCGGAAATTCTCGGTTTCATTCGCCGCCGCCGGAAGGCGGCTTAGGACAGCGCCGCCGCAAGGCGGCATAGGACAGGATAACGATGACATCGACTCGCACGGCAAGCCGCTACTGGGCCGCTCTGGTCTTCCTGATCACCGTCGCGCTGATCGGCGCCTTCGCCTACTATATCCACAACCAGGTCGGCCTTGACCGCCTGCTGCAATTGCCGCTGCAGGAGCTAGGCCCGGTGCTGGCCGGTTTCGGCGCGGTGCTCTCCTTCCTGTCCCTGCTCTGGGTGCTGGTGCTGCTGGAATACCGCAACACCGATGAAAGGCGCCGCGACGCCGCGCTAAAGGCGGAGCTGGAACGGCTGACCGCGCCGGGCACCGAGGCGGCGCAGCATGCCGCCCATATCGCCTCCGATCTGCGCAGTCAGGCCGATGCCCTCAAAGCGTCCTCAACCGAGGCCGCCGTGGCGTTGGACAGCACGGGCACGCTGTTCCGCCAACATTCCAAGGACCTCGCGGATTCTGCCAACAAGCTCACCGCGGCCGTCAACCTGATCAAGGACGCCATCGCCGCCCAGACCGGCGATCTCATCTCCATCTCCCAGAACATGGGCGCGCAGCGCGCCAGCCTGGTGGAAGCGGCGAAGAAGGAGACCAACGCCCTGGCCGAGGCGCTGAACCTGTCGGCCCAGGCGATCGGGTCGACGGTGCGCGGTCACGGCGAACAGCTTTCGGGTCTGGTCGGTCAGGCCAGCTCGCAGGGCGTGGCGCTGCAGACGGCCATCAAGCAGCAATCGGAGCAGCTCAAAAACTTCGCCGACAAGCAGACGGCGGAATTCGCCGCCGGCATCGACGCCCTCAGCAAGCGCATCGAGGCGGCGACACAGGGCGTGGCCAAGCGCAGCGACGAAATGAAAGCCGCGGTGGAGGCGCAGTCCAACGTGCTGTCGCAGTCCTCAGCGCTGGCGCTGACGCAGATCAAGGATTCTCTCGGCGATTTCGAAAGCGCCATGAGCAAGACCATCGAATCGGGCGGGCAGCGCGCATCGGTGATCCGCGAGTCGCTGCAGCAGCAGACCGATGCGGTCGGCGCCGCGCTCACGGGTTCATTCGAGAAATTCCGCCAGGCCCTCGGCAATATCGGCCAGGTGGCGACCACAACGGCCGAACAGGCGGCGCAGCGCACCAAGACTCTGGAATCCACCGTGCAGGGTCAGGCCCAGGCATTGCAGGCGGCGGCCGGCGTCGCCGTCGATCATCTGCGCCAGGCGCTGATCAAGCAGGCACAGCAGATCGCCGATGTGGTGGCCGGGCTGGAGCAGCGCATGACCAGCCTGCCGGCCCTGGCCTCGCGTCATGCCGACACGCTGCGCGAGGCGGCGGAAGGCGCTACGGCGAAGCTGCAGGTCCAGGCGGAACAGCAGGGTGCAGCGCTCGCTGCCCTCGATGCCAAGCTGGCCGAACGTCTCACCAGCCTGCAGCGGGTGTTCGGCGAACAGGCCCAGGGCATCGCCCAGGCCGCCGGCGCCGCCGCGGCCACCGTGTCATCCAAGTTGAACCAGGAAGCGGCGGGGGTGCGCACCGCCTTCGACGGCATCCTCACCGCCGGCGAACGGCTGCAGCAGGCGCTGAAGGGGCAGAGCGAGAATCTCACCGGCTTGGTGACCCAGGCCGAGGCGGCCCTGGCGACAATGTCCGGCCAGTTCGACAGCCAGGCCGGTTCTGTGCGCAAGGCGCTGGATGAGGGCGAAACCCGCGCCACGTCATTGCTCGACGGCCTGCGCGAAGGCTTTGCCCGCTATGCGGCCAATCTCACCCTCGCAACACAGGAAGCGACGGCCCGCGCCGCCACGCTACAGGATGCCGTCACCAAGGAGCGGGCGGAGATCGCCCGGCTGGTGTCCCTGGCCGACGACCAGAGTTCGCCGCTGCGCTCGGCGCTCGACAAGCAGATGGCGGAGGTCAGCACCGTTGCTGGCCGCCTCACTTCGGAGGCGACCGCCGTCGCCAATACCTTCCAGCTCGAGACCAAGCGTCTGGTCGAAGGCGCGCGCATGGCCGCCAACGAGGCGGCCAACCTCAAATTCCTGCTGGAGCGGCAGATCAAGGATCTGGCCACCGTGGTAGACAGCGCCGGCGAACAGGCGGCGGCGCTGCAATTGGCTTCGGCGACCCAGTCCGAGCAGATCAAGACCGCGACCGAAACCGCGGTGCAGCGGTCCACGGCGATCGCCACGGCGGTGCAGCAGGGCGTGATCGGCATGGAGCAGGTTATCGCCGATACGGAGCTGCGGCTTTCCGCGGCGGCGACGAATTGGAAACAAGAGGCGGGCGAGATCGCCGCCTCGACTGATGGCGCGGTGCAGCGGGTGGAAAATGTGGTCAAGGCGCTGCGCACCCAGGCGGACGAGATCGGCCTGGCGGCGACCCAGGGCAGCGGCCGCATCGACGAACTGCGCGGCGCCGTACGCGGACTGGTGGGCGAAGTCGCCACCGTGGCCGGCGAGGCGACGCGCCAGGCGGCGGAGATCGCCCGCGACACCCAGACGGATTCCGCCTCGCTGCTGCAGACCCTGCGCGATACGCTTAGCGAGATGGGCAGCGTGAAAACGGCGATCGGCCGCGAGATGGGCGATCTCGCCAAGATCGCCGGCGAGGTGCGCGGGGTCGCCACCTCGTTCCGTGACGGGGTCGCCGGTCCGGTCCGGGAGCTCACGGGCTCCCTTGCGGCGGCGCGCGCCGACGGCGAGGCGGCGCGGGAGGAGCTGCGCAATCAGGCTGCCGATCTGGCCCAGGCCGCCGATCAGGTCGGCCAGCGCCTTACAGAGATCGGCGCGCTCATCGATTCCCGCGCTGAAACCCTCGTCTCGGCCGCCGACAAGGCGCTGGCCCGAGCCAGCGAACTCGGCACGGTGTTCGAACGCCAGTCGCAGATGCTCGGCGCCTCGGTGAAGGACGCCGCCGTGGTGGCGGAGGATCTGGTGGTCAAGCTGCGCGCCGAAAGCGACAACCTGACCAAGACGGCGCAGAACGCCGTGGAGCAGACCGCCGGCATCCAGCAGCGTCAGCAGCGCACGGTGCGCGACCAGTTCCTGCGCCAGGCCTCCACCATGATCGACGAACTGAACGGCCTCGCGCTGGATATCCACCAGCTACTCGACTCGGACATCCCCGAGGAGATCTGGAAGAACTTCCGCGCCGGCGACCGCTCGGTGTTCGCGCGGCGCCTGTTCCGCCTCAAGGACAGCTACACCATCCCGGCGATCGAGCAGCGCTATGAGCAGGACTCTCGCTTCCGCGACATGGTCTCCCGCTATCTCAGCAAGTTCGAGGAGTTGCTGCGCGAGGCCAACGCGGCCGACCAGGAAAGCCTGCTCAACGCCACCTTCATCACCGCCGATGTGGGCAAGCTCTACCTCGTCCTGCAACGCAGCCTGGAGCGCGCCGGCCATAAGCGCGCCGGCTGACCGGCCGGCGGTGGGTTCAGGCCGCTGAGCTTTCGGCCAGGAAAGCGGCGATGACCGCGAGGAAATCTGCGCCGTAGCGCTTGAGCTTAGCCTCGCCGATGCCGGGTAGACGGGCCACGCCGTCCAAATCGCGCGGCTTTTCGGCGGCCATGGCGACCAGCGTGCTGTCGTGGAAGATGACATAGGGCGGGACGCCCTGGGCCTTGGCGAGCGCCGTGCGCCGCGCGCGGAGCGCATCGAACAGCGCCTGGCTGGCCGGGCTCTCGCCGATAACCGCCGCCGGTTTTCTGGCTCTGCGCGGCCGCCGCTCGCCCAGGGTGTCGCGGTGCAGCTCGACGCGGCGCTCGCCGCGCAGGACGGCGCGCGAGTCGGGCCCAAGCCGCAGGCCGCCATGGCCGTCGATGTCGACAGCCAGGAAATCCATGGCGACCAGCTGGCGAAACACCGAGCGCCACTCCGCCACCGAAAGCTCCTTGCCGATGCCGTACGTGCTGAGGCGTTCATGGCCAAGCCTCTGTATCTTGTCGCCATCGCCGCCGCGCAGCACATCGATGACATGCAGGGCGCCGAAGCGCTGACCGGTCCGGTACACGCAGGACAGCGCCTTCTGCGCCAGTTCGGTACCGTCGAATGTCTCCACCGGCACCAGGCAGCGGTCGCAATTGCCGCAGGGTCCCACCGGGCTCTCGCCGAAATAGGTCAGCAGCACCTGGCGGCGGCATTGCGCGGTCTCGCAAAATCCGAGTAGGGCGTCGAGCTTGCGCCGCTCGATCTGCTTCTGCGCCTCCGGCGTCTCCGAGCCTTCGATCAGCTGGCGCATCTTGGTCACATCCTCGAGGCCGTAGATCATGACGGCCTCGGCCGGCAAGCCGTCGCGCCCGGCGCGTCCCGTCTCCTGGTAATAGGCCTCCAGGCTCCGCGGCACGTCGAGATGGGCGACGAAGCGCACGTCCGGTTTATCGATGCCCATGCCGAAGGCGATGGTGGCGACGACGATCACGCCTTCTTCCTTGATGAAGCGGTCCTGGTGGCGGTCGCGCACCGCCTTGTCCAGGCCGGCGTGATAGGGCAGGGCAGGCCAGCCCCGATCCGCCAGCCATGACGCGATGCTCTCCACCGACTTGCGGGTCAGGCAATAGACGATGCCGGACTCGCCCCGGTGCCCTTCGAGGAGTTCCAGCAGCTGGCCGCGCTCGTCGGATTTCGGCGGCACGCGATACCGGATGTTCGGCCGGTCGAAGCCGGCGACGAAGACGCGGCCCTGCTCCAGCTGCAGCCGCTCGCGGATGTCGCGGCGAGTCGGCGCATCGGCGGTGGCGGTCAGCGCGATGCGCGGCACCGCGGGATAGCGTTGGTGCAGCACCGTTAGCCGCAGATATTCCGGCCGGAAATCATGGCCCCATTGCGACACGCAATGGGCCTCGTCGATGGCGAACAGCGCCAGCTTGCAGCGGTCCAGCAAGGCGAGGAACGGATCGGTCAGCAGCCGCTCCGGCGCCACATAGACGATGTCGATCTCGCCGGCCGCCATCTGCCGCTCGATCTGCACCGCCGCGGCAAAGGGAATCGAAGAATTCAACGCCGCCGCCCGCACGCCGAGCTGCTTCAGCGCCTCCACCTGGTCGCGCATCAGCGCGATCAGGGGCGACACCACGACCGCCACGCCGTCGCGGCACAAAGCGGGAATCTGATAGCACAGCGACTTGCCGCCGCCCGTCGGCATCAGCACCATCGCATCGCCGCCGCTGACGACATGATCGATGATCTCGGCCTGATGGCCGCGAAACGAATCGAAACCGAAGACGGTGCGGAGAATCTCGATCGGCAGGGGCGGCATGAATCGATCTATATTAGCCCAGTCGTTGGTTGCCAATGGCATTCGGCGGCATACTCGGGATTCTCTAACTGTTTCCGGAAAAAGGTCCTATAATGGATCGGCGGCTCCGGCCGCCTCGATGTTGGACATTGTGTATCTGCTTGCGTCATTTCGGGCCCCGGCCGGGGCGCCCGGCAAATATTCCTGTCTGACGGCATTCGGTCTGGTTATGCGTGGGATGCATGGCTCCGCAATTTTGTTTCGCGATTCTTGGCTTCCATGGGGTTGAATTCGCGGATTTCGAAGATCATGCGTCCAGCGCATGGCTCGTGCCCGCCGACCGGGTCTCGCGGAGGCGTTTTTATATCTTGCGTAAGGTTATGCTGCGATTCAGCCCCGCAATCACCATATCCAGGCAATGGCCGTTGGCCGGTGTGCCGGCTGTCCGCGGCCGATGTGGGGAACTCATTGATTTACTTAGGCAAGGCCCATGATTCGATGTCGGGGACAGGGAAAACCCGATTGTCTTGCCCCGTGACTGCCGTAGGTTATGAGCAACGACCGGCGACCCAACGATTCTTCGGAGTCTAGATAATGGTTTCGACCTCCATCGGCGCCCCCGCTTCGGCCGCGCCATCAGGCGCCCGGCGCGCCGCCCTGCGCCATCTCCTGCCCTACCTCTGGCCCGCCGGCGCCTGGGACCTCAGGGTGCGCGTGGTGCTGGCTCTGATCTGCCTCGCGATCGCCAAGTTCGCCAATGTCATCATCCCCCTGATCTTCAAGGGCATGGTGGACGCGCTGACGGTGAAGCCCGGCGCGTTCTCGGCCACCGCCCTGGCGGTGCCGGTGGGGCTGCTGCTGGCTTACGGCCTCGCGCGCATCTCCACCCAGGCCTTCGCCGAGCTGCGCGACGGCATCTTCGTCAAGGTGGCGCAGCGGGCGATCCGCCGCGTCGCGCTGCAGACCTTCCAGCATATGCACAGCCTGTCGCTGCGCTTCCATCTGGAGCGGCAGACCGGCGGCCTCTCGCGCATCGTCGAGCGCGGCGCCAAGGGCATCGAGTTCTTTCTGTTCTTCGTGCTGTTCAACGTGCTGCCGACATTGGTGGAGATCGCCCTGGTCTGCGGCATCCTCTGGGGCCTGTACAATGTCTGGTTCGCGCTGGTCACTTTCGTCACCATCGCGGGCTATGTCGGCTACACGCTGACCGTCACCGAATGGCGGATCAAATACCGCCGCTACATGAACCAGGCCGATGAAGAGGCGAATACCAAGGCGATCGACAGCCTGCTGAACTACGAGACGGTGAAGTACTTCAACAATGAGGGCCACGAATCCCGGCGCTACGACGTGGCGCTGCAGGCCTACGAGAAGGCGGGGATCAAGAGCCGCGTCACTCTGTCGGTGCTCAACACCGGCCAGTCCATCATTATTGCCATCGGCGTGACCTTGATTATGGCTCTCGCGGCGCAGGGCGTCGTCGCGGGCACCATGACGATCGGCGATTTCGTGCTGGTGAACGCCTATCTGATCCAGCTCTACCTGCCGCTGAATTTCCTCGGCACGGTCTATCGCGAAATCCGCCAGTCGCTGATCGACATGGAAAAGATGTTCTCCCTGCTCAACGTGCCGGTGGAAGTGCGCGATCGCGCCGGCGCGCCGCCGTTGGTCGTCGAGCGCGCCGGAATTGTCTTTGATAACGTGATGTTCGGCTATGACGACCGTCGGCCGATCCTGAAGGGCGTGTCCTTCGCCGTGCCGCCGGGCAAGACCGTCGCCATCGTCGGCCCCAGCGGCGCCGGCAAATCCACCATCTCGCGCCTGCTGTTCCGCTTCTACGATGTGAACGAGGGCAGCATCGCCATCGACGGGCAGGATCTGCGGGACGTGCAGCAATCCTCCCTGCGCGCCGCCATCGGCATCGTTCCCCAGGACACCGTGCTGTTCAACGATACCGTCTACTACAACATCGCCTATGGCCGGCCGGCGGCGACCCGGGAAGAGGTGGAGCAGGCAGCGAGGCTGGCGCGCATCCACGACTTCGTCATCGGTTTGCCCGACGGCTACAAGACCATGGTCGGCGAGCGCGGCCTGAAGCTTTCCGGCGGCGAGAAGCAGCGCGTCGCCATCGCCCGCACCATCCTCAAGCATCCGGCCATCCTGTTGTTCGACGAAGCCACTTCCGCCTTGGACACGCACACAGAAAAGGAGATTCAGAAGAGCCTGCGCGAGGTCTCCGCTGACCGCACCACCTTGATCATCGCCCACCGGCTCTCCACCGTGATCCATGCCGATGAGATCATCGTGCTTGAGGACGGCCGCATCGTCGAACGCGGCCGCCACGGCGATCTCCTCGCCAAGGGCGCCAAGTATGCGGCGATGTGGGCCAAGCAGCAGGAGGCAGTGGCGAAGACCGAACCGGCGCTGGAGGCTGTAGCGGTAAGATAAGCCCCTGTCGGATGCTCAGCTGCATCCTTCGACATAGCCGACAGGCGGCAAGACTCCGGCACGGTAGTTCAGGATTTTGCTGCCGTCGCTCTCGAAAATCATCTGGTAGTGGAAGCGCGTATCGACAACGATGTCGTGTTTGCTGTCGTCGTATTTGTTCGGGAATACCTTGGCGCGGTAGCCGTAGCTTTCGAGAATCTCCTCTTCGGAAGACCCAACTTGGCTGCCTTTGTCGGTGGCAATGCCCGGCATGAACACGTCGACGCGGGCGACCTTGCCGTCGACGAGCATGAAAGTAAGGTCCTTGGATCGGCCTTCGGGAAAGACCATGAAGCAGCTCGGCTCCTGGTCGCCGCTGAACGACTCCAGCTGCAGGGGAAATGCCGCCTTCGCCTCTGCGAGCGTCATGCCAATCCACACCCTGCAGAATCCGGCGTCGGTGACCGTGCCGCAGTCCTCGATGAGCGGGTCGTTCGCCATCGCGGGCATCTCGGATGGAGGTTGATCGGCTTGCTCTTGCGAACAGGCCGCCACGGCAACGGCAAACAGGACGAGGACATAGGGTGGAATGGCGCTGGTCATGAGTTGCATCCGAGGTTGGCTGTGGCGGCCGTTAACATCCTACGAAACACGAAACCGCCGCCAAAGTTGCTGTCAGCCGCGCGACAATTTCGCCATCGCTGCCCGATAGTATGGCAAATCCCGGACCGTGACACCCGAGACCTTGCCGCTGTCGTCCCAGCGGCGCAGGCGCACCGCGGACCGGTGGTGCGGCGAGCTGGCAAAAGCCAGAACTTCGGCGTCCGACATCGGCCCGCCTTGCTGTGACAACGTGTAGACGGAGGCGGCGGACAGCTTGCCGAAATAGTCTTTCTCCACGGCGCAGAGATAGCGCTTCGCGGCCACATGCAGCCGCACCGGCTCACTGACTTCAAGCGGAAAGCGCTTCGCCAGCCAGTCGCCGCCGGAGCGGTCGTGCTTGTGATAACCGAAGCTGTCGTCGCTCGGCTGCAGGAAGTGTCCGACATCATGCAGCAGCGCCGCGATCACCAGCGGCTCGTCGGCGCTCTCCGACTCCGCCAGCGCCGCCGCCTGCAGCATATGGGCCAGCATGGTTACGCCTTCGCCGTAGGACTCGCCGCCGTGCTCGGTAAACAGCGCTTCGATCTCCGTCACCACGGCATTCAAGGCCGCGCCTCCAACACCCGCAGCTTGCTCAGCAGGCTGTCCTTGTCGGCATAAGCACCTTGAAGATGCCGGCGCCCGTTGCCGAAGCCGCGCCTGCCATGCAGTACGCGGCGGTTGTCGACGATGAACAGATCACCAGGCCCGAGGCGGAATCCGGCGGTGGCCTGGGGATCGTGCAGCAAGCGGCCGAAGCGGCGATAAGCGCGATAAAACGGGATCACCGTCTCCTCCGGCAGATCCAGCGGCCCGGCCGAGCGGTTGTTGTAGCGGACGGCGTAAATCTCGCCCTCGCTGTCCAGCTCGATCAGCGGCACTTTCGCCTGCAGATCCACCCGAAGTCCCTCTGGGCCTTCCTCGACATAGCGGAACGGCACGGCATGGCGGGTCAGCAGCGTGAAGTCGATGGGCGACTCCCGGCGCAGCCGCTCGGCGGCGTGGAAGCCGTCGACGACGATGGACTCGCCGCCTTCCGCCGCCTGCTCCAGGCAATGGAGCAGCTGCAGTTGCGGCACCGGATCGCGATATGGATTGTCGGTGTGGTTGCCCAGGGCCAGGCCGGTGAAAGCCAGGTTCGTCGGCTTCTCCACAGAGACCACATCGAACAGCTTGCCGTAGTTTGTCTCGCGCACATAGCCGAACAGCGAAATGACCTGCAGCACCATGCCAGGCTCGATCGGCACATCGGTCAGCAGCGCGAAGCCTTGGTCGCGCACATCGGCGAGCCAGCCGGCCAGCGCCCGCTCGTTCCCGGCAACATCGCGGTAGCTCGCAGTCGGCAAGCGCTGCGCCAGCGACTTGTCCCAAAGCTTTGGCCCCGTGCGGCGCTCGGCCCGCGATGCGACGTCCAGCGCATGGCCGCGCAGCCAGGCCACGCCGAAGGTCAGCGCCGCATTCACCGGCACCAGCGTCACCGTTACGTCGCCGCTCGTGGTCAGCGCCGCGGTGGCAATCTTCGGCTCTTCCGGCAACTCGGCGATGTCGAAGCGCCGCTGACCCGAGTGGTCGTCGCGTCCGTCCGGCCGGTTGTCGAGCAGCCATATCGCGGCGAAGCGGCTGCGGCGGCCGTCAGCCCAGTCGACGGTGAGGACATCGCCGTCATGCGTGACGGCGGCAATGCCGGGAACCATATGATCGGCGGATCGGTCCAGAGTTTCGAGCATGCGATCTGATTTACGGCAAGAGGGGCCAATCTAAGGATGTCTTCAGACTGCCCTTGCGAGGCTTTGCAATCAACCCCGCCTGAAACAATTCTGTGATCAACGCGCTGACAAGCGGCCCTTTCAGGTCACTGAGAGAACAGATACCTGCCCTCC
>Ga0184612_10000074_pt1 | contig 42959 bp, 31 predicted proteins | sample PLM3_60_coex_FD_133163 | JGI IMG/M metagenome (GOLD analysis project Ga0184612, IMG submission 133163) | Groundwater sediment microbial communities from an aquifer in East River, Colorado, USA - PLM3_60_coex | ecosystem: Environmental > Terrestrial > Soil > Riparian zone | place: USA: East... | reverse complement strand
GACCATCCGACGGCAAGTTCTGTGACGCTCCGCAACACCATCAGCTACGGCAACGGCACGGGGTGTAAGTGCAATTTCTCGAAGAAGAGAGTTGGTGCGGGTTTCCAGGAGTCGAACAACCTGTACGGCACGGATCCTAAGTTCGTGTCCGCCACGCAAGCAAACTTCGCCCTCCTGCAAGGGTCCGCGGCGATCGACAAGGGAGCGTCAGCGGGGGCGCCCTCGACCGATGTAGCCGGCGTTTCGCGGCCTCAGCTGACGGCGTTCGATATCGGCGGACACGAGTACCGTCCTTGAGGATCTATTCACGCCCGAAGGGGCGATGGATGATTTCGCCTCGTCGCTTTCAAGGGCGAGGCCGAGTGGGATCACAGACGGGGGGCCCGCGAGGTCTGCTTTCCCTACCATTTCGGACGTCCGTACCAATCGGTTGAGGGCTCGGCCGACGCCCAGGAACGCTGGTTGGAAGGATTGCGCAAGGCGGGATTGCCCGAATGATGGTGATGCTCTGTGCTCGTCCGGTCTTGGCACATCTGCGACCTGCCGGCACCGCCAATCAATGTCCGGTGCTGGAGGTCTAGCTGACGAAAACCGCAACCAGTTCCGGTTCATATCGGCAGCTGACGCCGGCAGCACGGCGTGGAACGGCTGGCACCGATCCAATGAGACGAGCAAGCGGCTCGATGAGATCCCCGGTGTCGGTCCGTCGCTGGCCACCGCTTTGGTCGCCAGCGTCGCTGATCCGAGGGCCAACCGGTGCGACGCCTAACTCTTTCGCATATTCTGCGTCCGGATGAGCTGTCCAACGATACCGCGCATAAGCCACATGCGGCGCTCTATCATGAATGGCCGTCTAAGGATGGGGTCTTTTTGACCGGGTACCGCGACGCACTCAAGGGTTGGTTCACGGCTCTGTCCCCAGCGACAAGATGTTAACGAAAGCCGCGCGTGCGGCTTTCGACCGAGGGGACGATGCGGGAGCCTTGAAGGCCGCGGCCACGCTGCCGTCGGCGCCGGTGTGTCCGCTGCTGTAGCGGTTCCTCAAACCGGCCCAATCGTTTTCATGAGGGCCTTCACTTCGTCCATCTTCCTGGCGATTTGTTCGTGAAGCTTCATACACGTCGCCCAATCCGAAGCATCAAGTGATTGTGGTGCTCATCGCGCAGTTGGATAAGCTGTTTATTGATCTCTGAGACACACGCCATCGTTTCTTGTCTGGTCATTGCCGACCTCGCTCAGGTCGAACGGATGCCGGAGTACAGGAATGGCGAAGGGGGCGGGATTTACGCGGGGGCCTCCGCCTTACCGTCGCCACCCTGTGAGAGAGCCCGAAAGGGAGGAATAGGCCGCTCTCAGCCCGGCCCGTGCATGGCCGGACACCGGCACATCTCCAATCCCTCGGGCCTTCTGGCGGTGACTTATCGGTGACTTGAGGTGCACAAGGGGTCAGGCCGCAACGGCCTAACCCCTTGTTTCAATTGGCTCCCCGGGTTCGACTCGAACGAACGACCTAGCGGTTAACAGCCGCTTGCTCTACCGGCTGAGCTACCGGGGATCAGAGCCGATTGATTGTTCGGACGCGGGGTATATCAAAAGACGCCGCTGGATGCAAAGCTTGTCCCCGGAATTGCTGGTGCCGATTCAGTGCCGCTTGTCCACCTGAGATTAACGATACGGACCGCGGTCGGCAGATGATCGAAGTTGAGCAGGCGGCAGGCGAAGAAATCCGTCTTGATGTCGCCCTGATACTCAGCCCAATGAGCCGGGCGCGGGATCGCCTCAGCGCAGCGGCGGCAATTCCATTGACAGCGCCGGGAGGGCCTTCCAAGTTGGCGCCGCCTCGGCCGGGGCCGCGTCCAGGGTGCGCAGCGGCGGCCTCGGCATCGCCTCCAAGCCGCGGCAGCGCCTTGCCGCCGGCGCTTCCGCAGAACAGGGATTGGTCAGCCGGAGAAACATGCGAGCGGTCATCTTGAGCGCCGGGCAGGGATCGCGCCTGCTGCCATTGACGGCCGACAGGCCGAAATGCCTGCTTCCCCTGAGATCCAAAACATTGCTGCAATGGCAGATCGAGACGCTGGCCGCCGGCGGCGTGACGGATATCGCTGTCGTCGTGGGTTTCCGCGCCGCAATGGTGGAAGAGCATCTCGCCCAAATGCGACGCGGCGGCCTGGTGCTGCGCACGATTCTCAACCCGTTCTTCAACGTCGCGGATAATCTGGGAAGCTGCTGGCTGGCGCGGCAGGAAATGGGCGTCGATTTCCTGATCGTGAACGGCGACACGATCTTCGAACCGGCGGTGCTGCAGCGGCTGCTGGCGAGCCCCGCCGCACCGATCACGGTCACGATCGATCGCAAAGAGACTTACGACGCCGACGACATGAAAGTGCAGGTCGAGGGCACGCGGCTTCTGGATATCGGCAAGACGCTGCCGTTCGATATTGTTAACGGCGAATCCATCGGCATGCTGCTGTTCCGGGGCGAAGGGCCGCGGCTGTTCTGCGAGGCCGTCGAGCGCGCCATGCGCCAGCCCGAAGGTCTGAAATGGTGGTATCTGAAGGTCATCGCGCAGATCGCCAAATCGCACCGGGTCGAGACCGCGCTGATCCAGGGCCTGATCTGGGGCGAGGTGGATTACCCGGCCGACCTTCTGCGCGCCGAACGTCTGGCGGAAGCGTGGGAGCAGCGGCGTTAGAGCGCGCCTAACCGCGCCGCGCCAGGATTTCGTTTGCGAGACGAAGGTCCTCCGGCTTGTCCACGTCGATCGCCGCCTCGGCAAACGGCATGTCGGTGGCGGCGACTTTGATTCCGACGATATCCGAGAGTCGCGCCAGCGCATCCGCAAGCGTGAGCCGGCGCAACACAAAGCGGATCAGCGTCAGCGGACCGACGGCGGCGACCATGCGCCAGGGCTTCTTGCGATGCGCCTCCAGCGTTGCCCAGAAATCGACGAGGGCGCCGACGGCCGGACCGCGCAGCAAGAACAGATTGCAGCCGCTATAGCCATCTTCGCGAAAGCGATAGAACGTGCGGATCGACTCAGGCTGCTGCAGGCGGATGACACTGGCGCGCGCCAGGCCGACAACGGCTTCGGCATCGCCGGGCGCCGCGCGGCAAAAATGCTCGATCATCGCCGGTGTCAACAGCGGATGATCGCCGGTGGTCACCAACAAAGGCCAGCCGATTTCGCGATTCTCAAGCGCCCGGCGGACGCTGGCGCTGGGGCTGGTGGCCGGAGCAATGATTCGGATATCGGCGCCGGCCATGGATTCGCGCGTCACCGCATCAGCGATGCTCAGCAGCGCGGGATCGACGCAAACGAAGATCTTCTCGATGCCGGCCGCCCGCAGCGTCTCGATGACGCGGCTCATCATCGGGCGGCCGCCGACGGGGACCAAGGCCTTGTGCGACATTCCGGCGTGCCGGGCGACGGGATCTTCCGCGCCGCGGCTTCCCGCCAGAAGAAGGGCGCATCTTGGCCGCGATGCCAGGATCACGGAATTTCTTTCTCATACATCCGGTAGGTCTTGTAGACCCGCGCGCCCAGGTTCTCCAGGACGCGGCGCAGCGCGTCGTTGTCCTCGAGGATCCAGGAGAGTTCGACGCGATCGATACCGCAGCGCCGCATGCCGCCGCGCAACGCCTCGAAGACCGAATAGAGCACAACACTGCCAGCGGCGGTGCCGTGATAGCGCCGGCGCAAGCCCATCAACGGCACGCGGGCTGTCTTGACGCCCTTCACCTTCAGGCGCCAGAGCAGCTTGGCCCAACCGAAGGGCAACAGCTTGCCGTCGAGGCCGGCGACCGCCTCGCAGAGATTCGGCAGGCACAGCGCCATGCAGATCGGTACGCCATCCAGTTCGGCAACCCAAAACAGATCGGCATTGATCAAGGGTCGCAGGCCCTTTGATAAGTGCGCGGCCTCCGCCTTGGTGAACGGGATGAATTTCCAATTCTCCGACCAGGCATCGTTGAATATATCGATCAGTGTATTCAGCTCCTCGCCATAGCGCTTCATGTCGACGGGACGGATGCGGATGCGGTCGGCCTTGGCCAGGCGCGATGCGAAATGTTCCAGCGGCGGCGGCGCCTCCGGCGGCACGCGCAAATCGTAGGCCACGACGTCTTTTGCCTTAGCAAGGCCAAGCGCACTCAAATGGCGGCCGACATAGGGCGGGTGGTAAGGCATGAACATGATCGGCAGGGAGTCGAAGCCGTCGACCAGGACTCCCATCTCCTCATTGATGCTCAGACTGAAGGGACCGAGCATCTGCCTCATGCCCTGGGCTTTCAGCCAGTCTGCAGCCTTGTTCAGCAGCGCCCGGAAGATTTCCGGATCGTCCTCGGCGTCGATGTTTCCGAAATGGCCGACATTGCCGCCATGGCGCTCCAGGGATAGCCGGTCGATCTGGGCGCTGATGCGTCCGACCGCCCGGCCGCCCCGATAGGCGAGCCAGTATTCGCCGCTGGCATGCTGGAAGAACGGGTTCCTGTCCTGGCGCAGCGCGTCCTGGCGCTCAAGCTCCAGGGGCGCCACATACCCGCCATGGCCGCGATAGATTCGGGCCGGCAGACGGATGAACTGGCGTAGCGCCCGGGCCCCTCGGACGGGCTCGATCCGTATCGCCTGATCCGATGGGGAGTCCGCGGCCGAGACCGCGGTAGCGGCGGTCATGAGCCGGCCGCCGCCACGCCGTCATCGGCCGCCATTTCTTCGCCCACGGCGCGATCCTTGCCGAAGGGACGAGGACCACCATCGCGGCGCACGCCGCCGGATAGCTCCTGCACCCAGGGATATCGCGCTGCCATTTCCGCAGTGTAGCCGATGTTGAACACAGTCGCGCTGCGCGGCACATCTTTTGCCTTGGCATAGTGGGAGCCCAGCAAACGGTCCCAGAAAAAGTTGGTGATGCCGAAATTGCCTCGTTCGTTGTGGAAATGATGGGCGAGATGCAGCCGCTTCAGACGCTGCATGAATCTCGACTTCGGCATGTAGTTCAGGTGCTGCACGCAATGGCAGAATTCATAAAAACAGGTGGTGATCAATCCGGTCGCAAAGGCAATGGCGCCACCCGCTGGGCCGGCGACCAGCCAGCCGATGCTGATGGGAACCAGCGCGATGGTCGGCAGCGTCGTATGCAGCGCGCCGAACAGCACGCGCAGATCGTTGGGATCCTGATGATGGTCGAAGTGAATCCGCTTCCAGACCGCGGCCGTCCAGCGCGACTTATAAAGATACTGCCCATGGAGCATGAAGCGGTGCAGCAGATACCACACCAACGGATAGATGACGATCGCGAGCGCCACGGCGATGGCCAGGCGAAGCAGCGATGCGCCGGGCAGCAAATAGACGGTCACCCCGAGGCTGAGCACCGCCAGCAACACATAGGCATGCACAGTCGGATAGGTGGCGAACGCCCTGATCAGGTCGTTCATGTCCATCCGGCCAAGATTATGGGTTCGAGACTTCCAGAAGCTCGCCACCGGGCTCTCCGCGCCGCGTATCGGCAACCGCCTGCAGAAATGCGAATCGTTGGGAATGTAGTGCGCCCAGCTGTCTTACGCAAGCCGGCAGGCCAGGAAAAATATAAGAGATGCAATGGGTTGTCTTCAGCGCCCGTTCGCCGCAGGGCTAGTAGCCCTCGACGCGCAGGAGCCAGAAGGTGCCGAGGGTGCCGAACAACACGGGCGGCGCCCAGGCGGCAACCAGAGGCGCCAGCGCTCCCGTCTCGCCCAGGGTCAGCATGAGGCCCTCGCAGACGAAATAGAGAAATCCAAGCGCGACGCCGAGCGCCAGGCCGGTCGCCATGCCGCCCTGGCGCAGCATCCCCTGCGCCACCGGTGCTGCGAGGAGGATCATGACCAGCAACGTGATCGGCAGCGCCACCTTGTGCTGCAACCACGTCTGATAGAAGAAAACCGACCGCGCGCCGACATTGGGTTTGATGATGAACTGCAGCAAATCCCGGAATGACAGGGTTGCCGGATCCATTGCCAGGTTGGCGAAATGCGCCGGCGTCAGCGATGTGTCCCACGGCAATTCCGCGGCGAAAATCGCGTTCGTATTCTGCCCCTCTCTCATGTTGAAACGCCAGGTATCCTGAAAGAACCACTTGCCGTCTCGGTTGATCGCTTTCTTGGCGTTGATCTGCTCGGTGAGGATGCCTCGATCATCGCGCTCGAACACGCGTACGTCGGAAAGGAGATGACCCTCTTCGGCGACGCCTTCCACGCCGACGAGTACCTGGCCGTCGCGCAACCAGACCGGGGCCGAATTCTCCGTCGGCGGATTTGGCGCCGCGTCCCAGGTCGCAAGGCTTTTCGTCGTCCAGGGCACGAGCTGATCATTGACGATGAAGTAGGCGATACCGACCACAAAGGCCGCGGGAACGAAGGCCAGCAGCAATTTGTAGAACGAGAATCCGCCGGCCTTCATCGCGATGATCTCATTTCCCCGCACCAAGCGCGCCAGGCAGAGCAGTGCTGCCATCAACATGGCAAAAGGCAGGATGAGGTTCACGAGTTGCGGCAACCGCAGCAGGGCATACGTAGCGAGCGCGGAAACATTGCTGCCATGGCGCGCCGTAATGTCGTCGGCATTGTTGAGCAGATCGAGAATCTGCAGGAGCGCCACGAAGCCGACTACCAGCATTGCAAGATGCCCGAACAGCAGGCGCGATACGTAGCGGACAATCGTATAGCTCACGCCGGCGCCCTTTGCGCGAATGGCCGGCGTATCCACTCGCCGGCCTCGCCGATGCGATCGATCATCGCCGTCACCGGATTATAACCGGGCCGCGTGGCTGCCATGTGGAAGGCCCAGACACTGACGGCAACGAAGCCGAAGAACGGTACCCAAAGGGCGATCGCTGCCGGAAGCACGCCATTGTCGGCCAGACTCTCCGCGAATTGCAGCAGGTGGTGATAGAAAATCAACAGGATCAATCCGACCACGAGCCCCACGGCCCGGCGTGCGCGCCGGCTGCCGATGCCCAGCGGCATGGCCAGCAGCGGCAAGAACAGCACGGAAGCAATACGGACGAGCCGGCTGTGGATTTCGGCATCCATTCGTCCGCGGGTCAGCCCCGCCGGCGGACTTGAACGCTGTTCCCAAAGCTCGGTCAACGTCAATTCGCGCTCTTTCTGCCCGCGTTCCCGAAAGACTGAAGTACCCAGTGCTTCTTCCAGCGGCAGATCGAAATCGTCGAAGGTAAGGACAGTTGCCTTCCGGCCGTCGGGAGTCGTCTGGATCCACTGTCCCTTATGGAGCCGCAGAATGAGATCCATGCCCGTGCGTTCGCGGAACAGGCGTCCCGTTTCCGCCGTCGTGGTAGTCGTGCTGCCGTCGGATTTCTGGCTGTAGAGGAAAATTCCGTTGAGCTGACGGCCGCCATCGCTCAGCCCTTCCACCATGATGGTCATATTGCCGAGCCCGGTAAAGAAGGTGCCTCGCTCCAACGCCGTGTTCCAGGCCGTATGCGTGACCGAATAGACGAGCGCCTGATAGGCATAGCGGGTATAAGGCTGCAGAAAGCCGATGACGATGGCGCTGCAGATGGTCAGCAGAATCGCCAGCGCCATGAGCGGCATCAGCATGCGCCGCAGGCCGACTCCCATTGCATGGATCGCGTCGAGCTCGCTGTCGCCGCTCATGCGCATGACCGCGACAAGCACGCCGACAAAGAAGGCCGCGGGAATCGCAATCCCCAGATAGTGGGGGATGAGATTGGCCAGCATCTTCAGGATCAAGAAGAATGGCCCGCCCTTGTTGACGACAAGGTCCAGCAGCCGGACCATCCGCTCCAGCAGAAGGGCGATCAATGCCACGGCGATGCAGCCGGTCAGCGGCCACATCGTCTTTGCCAGAATATAGCGGTCGAGCGTTTTCATCTGATTTTTCTGACTGCGGATCGGTGTCGCGGAATCTTCATGAACGCTGCCAAGCGGCGCGGACCGCCCGGACGGCCTTCGCCAAGTCCGCGGCTGCCGGCTGCGAGAACTTCGTCAGATCCGGAGTACGCGGCCACCCATGATCCGGGACTTCGAGGCCGCCGATGGAACGGCTTCCCGAATACCGGGGCAGCACATGAAAATGCACATGGGGATCGACCATCATCAGCATCAAGTAATTGATCCGCTCATATTGCACCAGGGTTTTGAGATTGCGTTCGATGTCGCCGATGGCCTGTTGGAGGCCGGAGAACGACCCTGCCGGCAGCTCGGAAAAGGCGGCCGCATCGCCGCGATGGGCCAGCACCAGGGCGCCGGCGGTGACCTGCTGCGGACGCAAGAGGACGAGCCAGGCAGGATACTCGGCGATCAAAGTATCGGGATAGCCGAATTTCAGAATTGTCGCGTTTTCAGATGCCATGTACTACAGAACTTTCCAGACTTGCGAAGGATAGGTTGCGATACGGGTCGCCTTTGGGGAAGTATTGTGGCCGCGGAAATGGGGCGGATCAACTGGACATAGATCGGTCGAGATCCGGCAAGTCCGGCTTTAGGGGGTGGCATGGGCAGGGGCAAACAGCGCCTGATCTTGATGGTTGGCGTTTCGAGCAAGGAGGAGGCGTGGCTGTCTCGGATTGAGGCGGATCGGTACCGCTTCGAAGACTTGGGCGATTTTGCCGAAGCGGACGATCCCGCCCGCTGCCGGCCGCGGCAATTCGTTCGGCGGGCGGTGTCCGAAGCGCGCCGCCGCTATCCAGGCGCGGCAGGCGTCGTTGCCTTTGACGACTATCCCGCAAGCCTGCTGTCGCTGGCAATCGCCAACCGCCTGCGGTTGCCGGGCGCCAGTCTGCAATCGGCGCTGACCGCCAATCACAAGGTCTGGAGCCGCATTCTCCAGCGCAAAGCCGCTGCCGCCAGCGTACCAAGGTTTCAGATCATCGATCCCCGCCGCGCGTACCGGGCTGATGACTTGAAGCTGGCGTTTCCATTCTGGCTGAAGCCGGTCAAGGGCGCGATGTCGTTCCTCGGGTGCCGAATTAACAGTCTTGAGGAGTTCCGCTGGGCGTTGGAGAAAGCGCGCCGCGAATTGCCGCCCTATGCTCGGGCCTTCAACGAGCTCCTCGCAATGAGTCCGGCCCCCCTCGGCGGGCGCTACGCGGCGGTCCAGGGCGATTGGCTGATCGCCGAGGAACTGATGAGCGGGCATCAATGTACGCTCGACGGGGCGATGGAAAACGGGCGATTTCATCTCCTAGGCATCGCCGACTCGATTCGATTGCCGAACCGGATCAGCTTCAGCCGATTCGAGCTGCCGAGCCGGCTGTCACGTCGCGTCCAAAAACATCTTGAGCAGATTGCGGAGCGGGTGATGACGCGCTTGCAATACCGGCATGGCCTGTTCAACATCGAGTTCTTCATCGATCCGCGCGGCGGAGAACCCAAGATCATCGAGATCAATCCGCGGCTCAGCCCGCAGTTCACCGATCTCTATGCCAAAATCGATGGCCGGTCGCTGCATCATTATGTCGTGGAGGCTGCAGCAGGCCTGCAATTGTCGGTGACGAAAGGAGGCGGGGCCTATGCCTGCGCCGCCAGTTGCGTGTTGCGCAGCACCGAAGACCTTTATGTGCGCCGTCTCCCGAAACGTCGCGATCTGCAGCGGCTGCGACGGACTTTGCCCGATACTCATGTGGAGTTGGCGGTGGAGCAGGGCGATCGCCTGTCCGATCTAATGCAGGACAGCTACAGCTTTCGCTATGGTTGGATCAATCTCGGTGCGAAATCCCGGACGGATCTGCGGCGCCGATTCCGGCGTGCCCTGAAGATGCTCAAGGTCGAATTCGTTCCGCTGCGCACCACCTCCGGGGACAGGCGTTCGAAATCGAAGAATGCCGGCCGAAAATCGCGGCGGAAGACGAGAGGCTAGCGAGACCTAGGGGATGGTAAGGTCAAATGTCGCTTCGGTGGCGAAGCTGCCGAGAGACGCCGTGACGCCGCGCACTTCGACCTCGATGCGCCAGCCGCCGTCGCTGCGCTCAATGCGGTAGAGGTGATAGCGCGAATAGTCTTTGCCGCCATGGCCGCGCGCCGATGCAGCCGGAACACCAATGACCGGCGCGTGGCCCGCAGGCGTGCGAATTTTCGTCAGGCCGGATTTGTGTGTGTGCCCGTGAAGCACAAGCTCGGCGCCGGCGGATTCTATGCATTTGCAGAATGCCTCGTAATCCGTCAGCTCCTTGCGCCGGTGCCGGGGATCGCCGAATGGCGGATGATGAATCAGCACAACGCGGCAGAGACCGCGCTTATCCAGCTCCGTCAGCTTGTCGCGCAGAGCGCCGAGCTGACGCTCGCCCACTGTGCCGCCGGCGAATCCTGGCGGCGTGGGGCAGGCGGTGGAGACGCCCACGAGAGCGACGTCGCCGCGCAGGCGAACGAAGGGAAACTGGTCTTCGCCTTCCAGCGGTTTCTCGACAGAGCCGTTACCGAGATCGTTGTTGGCCATGTAAGAGGCCCACTGGCCAATCGTCTGGTGCCAATCCATGGCCACATAGGCGTCGTGATTGCCGGGGACGACCGTAACCTTGTCCGGCTCGCCCAGGCTGCCCAGCCACTGCGTCGCATGGTCGAATTCGCCGGGGAGGGAGATATTCACGATATCGCCGGTCACCGCGATATGGTCGGGAGCGGTGCGTGCCATGTCGCGCGCCAGGGCCTCCAGGACCGGCGTGATGTGGAGATTCCGCCGGCGCAGCGACCAGGACAGGAAGCCGAGAACGCGCTTGGACAGCAATTCTCCCAACTGGACCTGCGGCAGCGGTCCGATATGGGGGTCCGACAGGTGCGCCAATGTGAACATTTCGTTTCCGGGGCAGCCTCGCTATATATGCCGACGTTCATGTCGCCTGCGAGCCCAGGGGTCAAGAAATCTTTGATTCGCTCAAGGGTTAGAGTCCCCGGCTCAATTCTGGCATAAGGCAGGCCCGGGGCGGCCTAAGGCCGCCGCCGAAGTTGCATTACAAGAATCGATAAACATGCAGAGCATGAGCCGGGAACAACAAGGGACCGAGACACGGGCGACATCGGCGATCATCGTCGGGACCGCGGATGGGGCGGCGTTCAGCCTCGATCAGCGGGCGCGCTGGCGCCGTGCATTTGCCCGCGCCGGCATCGCCGACGTTCGTCTGGAAACCGACTCGCCGCCAACGGAAGGGACGACGGTCCTGGTGCGCGCCGATCTCATCCTCGAAGAAGTCCTGACGAAGGCGTTGGCCGCTTTGCCGGACACGCTGCTGGTAATAGAGCACGGGGGAACCAAGCGGCCGGTCGCCGTCCACCTGACGGCGGCGCGTGCCGCCGAGGGTGCCAGGCTGATCGCCGGAGAACAGTTGGAAGGCGAGCCGGACCGGCTCACGGTCGTGAACCCCATCGGTCTCGGCAGCAGCTACAATCATGCCCTGCGCAAGCGCGCCGAGCCCTATGCGTTGCTGCTGAACCAGATGCCGCTCCGCACCGTCGAATGGCGCATGTTCAAAGGCGCCTACAAGGGCGTCACCGACTTCGTCACCAAGTGGTTCTGGCCGTGGCCGGCGTTCTGGGTCACGCGGTGGTGCGCCGCGGCGCGCGTTACGCCCAATGCCGTCACGGCTGCGAGCCTGGTTATGGTGCTGATAGCGCTGTGGCTGTTCGCGGCCGGTTATTTCGCACTGGGCGTGATCGCCGCGTGGTTCATGACCTTCCTCGATACGGTCGACGGAAAGTTGGCGCGCGTCACGCTGACGTCATCGAAATGGGGCAATGTTTTCGATCATGGAATCGATCTGATTCACCCGCCATTCTGGTATTTCAGCTGGTACTACGGCATTGCCGCGCTCGGCCTGGAGTCGGCATGGCAGGTTCCGGCGCTCTGGATAATCGTGCTCGGCTATGTGCTGGGCCGGCTGCAGGAGGGCTTCTTCCTCTGGCGGTTTCGGGTGGAAATCCATGCTTGGCGCGCGATCGACTCCTGGTTCCGGTTGTTCACGGCAAGACGGAATCCCAATCTCGCGATCATGACGGTTGCGGTCGTTGCCGGCCATGTTGATGTCGGCTTTCTCGCCGTCGCGGTCTGGACCATCGCTTCGCTGGCGTTCCATTTCATGCGTATCGGGCAGGCGATCGCTATGCGGGCGCGGGGCCAGCCCGTGCAGTCCTGGCTCATGGACGGAATGCGGACCGCCTAGGCCATGCGCATTGGCGTCATCAGCAATCCGCGCAGCCAGCGCAATCGTGGCGACATGGCGCGCATGCGCGACCTGATCGCTCGCCGCGCCATTCCTCACGGCGAAATCGATGTCATCGAATCGGTGCCGAGAATCCTGCGGCAGTTCGCGGATGAAGGCGTTGAAGTGGTCGCCATCAGCGGTGGTGACGGTACCGTGCAGGCCGTCCTGACCGCGTTGCTGAATGGCACTTGCTTCGCGCAGCAACCGGGCATTGCGGTGCTGGCGGCGGGCATGACCAATCTCATCGCCGCGGATGTCGGCATGAAGGATCATCCCGCCGAAGCGTTGGAGCGGATGCTGGAGCCGGCCGGCGCGGCCGAAAGCAAGTCCATTACGCGATCGGTTCTCTCGCTGCAGCTGCATCCGTCGGAAGCGCCGGTCCACGGTATGTTCCTGGGCACAGCGGGATTCTACCGCGCCGTCCAGCTGGTGCGCCGGCGCGTCCATCCGCTGGGCGCCGAGCGAAATCTGGCGGCGGGCATGGGCATCGCGGCGTCCCTGCTGCGTCTGCTGCTCGGCCGGCAAGGCAAGGATGGGCTTCTGCAGGGCGATGCCATCCAAGTCGATATCGACGGCGACCGCGGTCCGAAACGGTACTATCTTCTGTGGATGGCGACGACCTTGGACCGCTTCATCTTGCATCTCCAGCCTTTCTGGGGGAGCGGTGCGCTTCCCTTGCGCTACACGGCGGTGCCGTATCCGCCCCGCCGGCTGGCGCTGGCGCTGTGGCCGGTTCTGAGCGGGCGGCCGCGGAAGTGGATGACGGCGGCCGGCTATGAAAGCGGCCGCGCGTCGGCTCTGGAGATGATATTGAACTGCCCCATCGTGTTCGACGGCGAGGTGTTCAATCCACGCCCGGATCAGCCGGTGACCTTGCGCGCCGACCGGCAGGTCACGTTCTGGCGGATCTGAACCGATGCCGGAGCGGCTGAGCAAACTGATCGAGACCGAAGTATCCAGGCCCGTTCCGGACGCCGCGTTGCGGCTGACGGACGCCATTCGCGGGCGGCATCGTTCCGGCATCGCCGCTGTGATCTTCTACGGCTCCTGCCTGCGGCAGCGCGACATCAAGCCGGCATCCATGGTGTTCGATTTCTTCGTGCTGGTTGATGATTATCGCCGTTTCTACGGCCGGCGCTGGCCGGCGCTGGCCAATCGGCTGATGCCGCCGAATGTGTTTCAGATAGCGGCCGCGGGAGAGGACGGACGGCTGCAAGCAAAATACGCGGTTGTCAGCCTGGCGCAGTTCGGCGAACTGGTATCGCCGGCGACATTCCACTCCTATTTCTGGGCGCGTTTCGCCCAGCCGACGCGCCTCGTCTACGCGCGCGATAGCCAGGCCAAGGCGGCGGTAATCAGGGCGCTGGCACAGTCGGTCACGACAATGGCTGGGCGCGCTGCCGGTCTGATGCAAGGAAACTTCACTGCTTGTGATTTCTGGAAGGAAGCCTTTCGCCAGACCTATGCGGCCGAACTGCGCGCTGAACGGGCGGTACGCGGCGAGCATGTCTACCTTGCGGACGCGGCGCGCTACGATGCGCTGACCGAGCCGGCGCTGACGGCGGCCGGCCTGCACCCCCTGCGACTCCCTGACGGCCGGCTGACCCTCGGCGGCGATGGCGGCAGATCGACGGCGAAACTTGTCTGGGCGCTGCGGCGGATATTCGGCAAGCTGCTTTCGGTCGCGCGGCTGATCAAGGCCGTCTTCACCTTCGACGGCGGCCTGGATTACATCCTGTGGAAGATCGAGCGCCACAGCGGCATCACCACGCCGGTGTCCGACTGGCAGCGGCGCCATCCGTTGCTGGCGGCGCCCAGCCTAGCCTGGCGGCTCTATCGCCGCGGTGCGTTCCGCTAACCGGAAATGCGATCGAGGCGCTGCGGTCAGCCGACCGCGGCCATCTTCTTCGGCGTGTCCAAAAGGCCGACGCTGTAGGCCACGTCCGTGAGCTTTGCCACGACGCTATCGAGCTGCGCCTTGGTATGGGCGGCACAGACGCTGCAGCGGAGCAGGGCTGTTCCGTTGGGCGTTGCCGGCGGCAGCGCCAGGTTCACATAGACGCCGGCCTGCAACAGGGCATGCCACATATGCACGGCAATCTCCGGATTGGGCAGATGCACCGCGACGACCGGACCTTTTTCCGGGCCAAGATCGAAGCCGCGGCGCTTCAGGCCGTCATAGAGCGTGTTGACGTTCGCCCACAGGCGCGTGCGCAGTTCCGGGCGCGCTTCCATCTCTTTCAGCGCCGCGGTCACTGACGCGACGATCGACGGCGGGAGAGACGCGGTGAACATGTAGGGCCGGCAGGCGACCCGCAGGACGTTGAAATCCGGATGATCGGAGACGCAATAGCCGCCGATGGCACCCAAGCTCTTGCTGAAGGTGCCGACAATGAAGTCGATGTCTTCCTCGACGTCGGCTTCTTCCGCCAAGCCGCGGCCGGTCCGGCCGAGCACGCCCATGGAATGGGCCTCGTCGAGAATGATGTAGGCACCGTGCTTCTTCTTAACCTCGACGATTTCAGCCAGAGGGGCTTGATCGCCGAGCATGCTGTAGATGCCCTCGACGACGATGATCTTGTCGCCCTCGGTGCCGGCCAGCCGCGACAGGCGCTTGTCCAGATCGGCCGCATCGTTGTGTTTGAAGCGGATCACGGTCGCGGCACCCATGCGGCAGGCATCGTAGATGCTGGCATGGGAATCGGCGTCAATGATCAGATAGTCCTTCGGGCCGGCCAGGGTGGCGATGATGCCCAGATTGGCCTGATAGCCGGTCGTGAAGACCATGCAATGTTTGCGGTCGTAGAACCGCGCCAGTTCCCGCTCGAGGCCCTTATGACCATGATAGCTGCCATTGGCGATGCGCGAGCCGGTCGTGCCCGTGCCGTAGCGCCGCAGCGCGTCGATGGCGGCGCTGACGGGCAGGTCGTCGAAGGTCAGTCCGAGATAGTTGTTGGTGCCCACCAGGATGGTGTTGCGCCCGTCGATGATCGCCTCGGTGGGCGAGAGGACGCGTTCCATCTTGACGCCGAACGGATCGGCGCCGACCGCCTTGACCGCCGCGTGGGACTCGATCAGCGGCTTGAATTTGTCAAACAAACCCATCCTCACGCACTCCCTTTCAATTGACGGACGGTGTTTGCCAGGTCACCAACCGTTCTGACTTCCGGCAGCAAGTTCAGCGGGATTGACACGTCGAACCGCTCCTCCAACTCCATCATCAAATCCATCATCGCCTGCGAATCCACGCTCAGGTCTTCGGCGATATCGGTCTCCGTACCGATCGGATTGCCACCTTTGCGAAACGGCTCCAGCACTTTCGTGATCGTGCCAAGCACGTTGTCGTCGACCGCCATCATCATCACCCGCACCAACCCGCCCCACTTCGCATGTGCGAAAGGCCCGACGCGCCCCGATCCTGAAGTCCGACCCTTAAGATTCACGTTCTTTGTCGCGAAAACCACCGCTAACGGGAAATGACAAATTGTTACCGTATGTTACAACCACCCCGCCAAGCGGTACCAATGCATGGTCTTTTCAAATCCTTCGGCAAGACGATGGCTCGGTTTCCATCCGGAAAGCATTCCCGTGGCAGGCGCGCGCGCGACCCAATTGGGATGGCGCAGTTCACGGGCCTTTCCGGGCGTAAACATCGTGGCGCCCCCTCCGGGCCAATGCACCGCAGCATTGATCCCAGCGGCGATACGCACGGCGGGGGCAGGCAGATGCAGCGAATTCAGTCGTTTCCCAGCCGCAGTTGACATGGCGGCGACGATCTCCGGCCAGCCATAGCCACCCGGCTTTCCATCATCGATCTCCAGGATCTCTCCGGCTATCTTGTCTTCAACCAGTATATGAATTAGATCTGATAAATCACTAATATATATAAATGATATTCGTTGATCCCGTGGTCCGGGAATGACTGAGAATCCGAAATCTGCGCTTTTGAAGAAACCGAGAGTCTCCCGGTCGCCCGGTCCGTAAACCACCGACGGTCGGAGAATTATCCAGCTGATTCCGAGCAGTGCCTTGCGAACCTCAGTTTCAGCTTTAGCTTTACTCCGGGCATAATCCGATAGGCCTGCCTCCCGTGCCGCCAGCGACGAGACATGAATCAGGCGTGCTTTCGGTGAGGCGGAAACGGCCTCCACAACCGCGCGCGTGCCCATGACATTGGCCTGGTGAATCGCCTCGGCGGAGGGCGCCTTCACCAGCCCCGCCAGATGGACGACCGCGTCAGCGCCAGCCACAAGCCGCCCCAGGGCGGTCCGATCCGCTAGGTCGCCAATGACGGCTTCGACCCGCGGCAACGCGAAATGATGGCTGCCGGGAATGCGTCGGGTGAGGATTCGAACGGCCCAACCCTTGCTGGCCAATTGGTGGACCACATGGGTGCCGATGAAGCCTGTCGCACCGGTGACGGCGACGACGCCCGGCATCGGCTAGGCGGCGACAGAGGCGGCGTTGTGCCCGGCCAAGGGTGGTCCGTAGACGCCACTCAGATAGTTCGCCTTGGCCTTGGCACGGCTCAGCTTGCCGGAAGAGGTCTGGGGCAACCCGCGTGGTTCGATCAGATACACTTTGCAGGCGAGGGCAGCCGAACGCTGGACCGCCGCCTCGACCTCCTTGACGAGTTGGGTGCGGGCGGCGGAGTCGTTCGTCCGGCATTGGACCAGCAGCACGACCTCTTCCTGATCGTGAGCGCCGTTCACCGAAAAGGCCGCGACGTCGCCACGGCGCAGCGCCGGCAGGACTTCCACCGCCCATTCGATATCCTGCGGCCAGATATTGCGGCCGTTGGTGAGGATGAGATCCTTGCTGCGACCCGTGATGACGAGCTGGTCGTTCAGGCCATAGCCAAGATCTCCGGTATCCAGCCAGCCATCGGCGGATAGGACGGCATCCGTTGCCTCCTTATGCTGGAAGTAACCGGCCATGACGCTGGGGCCTTTGACAAAGATGCGGCCGATGCGGCGCTCGGGCAGGACGTTGCCTTGTTCGTCGCGGATTTCGGTCCGGTGCCCCGGCAGCGTCTTGCCGCAAGCCACCAGCGGCCGCGCCTGCTCCTCACCGGCACCGGGGGCTGGCACCGCAATTCCTTCCTCTGCCATTTTCTTGCGATCGACCTCGTCGACGATCGCGCCGGTGTCGAGCGGCGCGAAGCTGACCGCAAGTACTGTTTCCGCCATGCCATAGCTGGGTACGAAGGTTGTCGGCCGAAAGCCGTACTCGCCGAAGACCTCGATGAAGTGCTTAAGAACGCCCGGCTGCACCATGTCGCCGCCGACGCCGGCGGCGCGCCAACAGCTGAGGTCGAGATCGAGCTTGCTGCCGGTACTGGCCCGCCGGGCGCAGAGATCGTAACCGAAGCTGGGGCTGTAGGAGAGCGTGCCGCGGTTGCGCGAAATCAGCGAAAGCCAAAGCAGCGAGCGCCGCGCGAAATCCCGCGTCGCCATATAGTCGACCGAGAGCTGGCACATCATCGGCGTCAACATGAAGCCGACAAGGCCCATGTCGTGATAGAGCGGCAGCCATGACGTGCAGCGGTCGCCGCTGCGCGCCTGCAGACCGTGATTGATGATGGCGTGGCAATTGGCCATCAAAGCGCGCTGCGGAATGTCGACGCCCAGCGGCGCCCGTGTGCTGCCCGAGGAATACTGCAGGTAGCCGCGCTCGTCGGCGCGGAACGGCCGCGGCTTTGCGCTGCCCGAGGGCATGTCGAAGAAATCCTTGGCGCCGCCGATGAGGCGCAGGTTCAGTCCCTCGGCCGCTTCCCGCAGATAGTCGACCAGTTCATCCGGTGCCATCGCCGCAACCGCGCCGCTGCCCTCGATCTGCCGCCGAAGTCCGGCGATATAGGCGTCCTTGCCGCCCAGCGTCGTCGGCAGCGATACCGGCACAGCCAGCAAGCCCGCGTACTGGCAGCCGAAGAACATGACCATGAAATCGGGCGTGGTGTCGGCGATCAGCAGGATGCGCGCTTCCGGTTCGAAGCCCGCCGTGATCAGGCCCTGCGCCAAGCGGATGGCCCGCTCGCGAAGTTCGGCATAACTTTGGGCCGTCTGCAGATCGCCCTTGGCGGAATAGAAATTGAATCCGGTCTTGCCCCGCGCTGCATAATCGAGTGCTTCAGACAGCGTCGAGAACCCGGCCGGCTGGAGTGGCAGGTTGTCGTTATCGGTAGGGGTTGGATTCATCGTGTTTAATTTGGGGGCTGTATCCAGCGCGGGCGCCGCATGGTCATTCGGTTCGAATGGAATCGATATCTGCTGCCTATTGCGCGCGGCGTCTTAGCAAAAGAGCGGAATCCCCTCAAGGAAAAGACACCTCGCGCAGGCTCACGAATCATTGCCGAATGTTACGCCGATCAGGACGCTGCCGCGCGAGCCGGCGGTTCGGCGGCGGCCGGACTCACCTGCTGGCGGTCGAGCCGGAAAACGCGGTCGGCGGCCTCGACCCAGCTTGGCTGATGAGAGATCGCCAGAATGGTCAGGCCGGTGTTGCGCGACAGCGTTCTCAGGTTCTGGCAGATCGCTGCCTCCGTTTCCGGGTCCAGGGCGCTCGTCGCTTCGTCCAGGATCACCAGCGAGGGGCGGTGGATCAAGGCGCGGGCCAGGGCGATGCGCTGGCGCTGGCCGCCCGATAGCAGGCTGCCCCGCTCGCCGACCACGGTCTGCAGACCCTGCGGCAACTGCGCGACGAAACCCCAGGCGTCGACCGCCCGCAGCGCCGCTTCCACATCGGCAGCCGTATAGTCGGCGTCGCCCAAGGTAACGTTGGACAGCACCGTGTCGTGGAACAGAATGATGTCCTGGGGCACGTAACCGACCATCTCCCGCCATTGAATGAGATCGATCTCCGCCAGCGACATGTCATCAAGGCGGATCGTGCCGCTGTCCGGCGACATCAGGCCCAAGATGAGGTCGGCGATCGTCGTCTTGCCAGCGCCCGAGGCGCCGGTCACGGCAGTGATCGAACCGGCGACAATTTCGAACGACACGTCCCGCAGCACCGCCTTGTCGCCGTAGCCGAAGGAGACTCGATCGAAGACGCAGGCGCGTTTCAGGGTCGGGGCTTTGATGCCGGCATTGATCTCGTGCTCGCCGCTGGCCTCCAAGATCGTGTCCTGCATCGTCCAATAGGCGCTCTCGGCTATCACCGCCATTTGATAATTCTGTAGAGCCTTGTTCGAAGTGATAACCGTGCGGAAGAGAAGAGCACCCATGACCAGAAGAACGGAGAACGGAATATCCGTGTACCTGTAGGCGATCAAAAGGATCACCGCGGCAAAGGTCCAGAGGATTGGTTCCTGCAGATTGCGCACCGCCTGTTTGGCAACGACCTGACGCCGGAGCGTTTCGTTCACCGCCCTGGCATCGGCCGCGAACAGGGCGCTGATGCGCACATGCTTCGCCATCGCCTTGAGCGGTTTGATGCCGGTCAATGTATCGGTAAGCCGTGCTACCAGGCTGTGAGTCAGTTGCGTCTGCCGCCGACCCGCTTTGCGGGATATGCGGACCAGCGGCCGTAGCATCCAGGTGATCGACAGCCCGGTGAACAGCGAAAGCAGGCCAACCTGCCACGAGAAGATGAGAGTCAGCACGAGATAGATGACGGTTTGGATCGCCGTCGTCACGAACATCGCGGCTGCATAGTAAGCTTCAGCGGCCCGCGCGGCCTCGTTACTGATGGAATTGGCGAAGCGTCCCACCGGTTGGCGCGTGAAGTAGCTCCACTTCACGTTCAGCAAGGTGTCGATCAGGCGGAGACGCAAACCCGTCGCGACCTGCGCCATCTGATTGCCGACATAAACATTGCCGACCTGCATAATGCCGGCCTTGAGCCAAACGCAGGCGCCGACCACGGCCAACAGGATGGCGAGGTTGTCCAGCGGTATCCCAACCCATGCGAGAGCGTTGCTGACGATGGCCTGAAGTTGCGATTGCTGGCCGGCCGTGTCGCCCATGGCGACAGTGAGCACCGGCAGCAACGTCGCATAGCCAATGCTTTCCGCGAAGCCGGCAAGGAGCAGAAGAATCACGACCAGTGCCGCGCGCTTGGGTGCGGCGGAGATGAAAATCTGCAATACGCTGGCCGCGCGGGACCCGCGGCGCTTCGGCTCTTGTCTTGGGCTGTCCATTCCGGTTTGGTAACCTACACGATTCGCGGCCGGTATGTCGTTGAAAGTAATTTAGTTTTCAGGACCACGCGAGGCGACCGGGCGCCGCAAGAGTATTTGGGCCGGAGCAATGGCCGGGTCAAGGTTCCGATGGTTGGGGTTCGCCATTGATGCATCGTCGACTTTAATCTGGGAAATCGGCTGAATAACATGGGGTTGGCGGCGTGAACCGCGGAATAGAAAAGCTCGGGCTTGGCACGGTTCAGTTCGGCTTGGACTATGGCGTGACAAACCGCCGCGGGAAGGTAACGCGGGCGGAAGCCGAACGCATCGTCGGCGATGCCGTTGCCGCGGGAATCCAAGTCTTCGATACGGCGGCCGCCTACGGCGACAGCGAGACCGTTTTGGGCGGAGTCTTGGCCCACGCCGAAGCGCGGATTGTGACCAAGCTGCCGGCGCTGATCGGCGAGACGATCGATATGGCGGCGATTGATGGGTTGCGCCGAACATTCGAGCAATCGCTGGTCCGATTGCGGCGAAGCTCCGTTCACGGGTTGCTGCTGCACCGGCCCGACGACCTGGCGAAGCCGGGCGGCGAGCGTTTGGCGCGACTGCTTGAGGATCTACGCTCGGCGGGGCTGTGTCGCCGGATTGGCGTTTCCGTCTATGACGGCGCTCAAATCAGATCTGCCCAGAAGGCTTTGCCGATAGACCTCGTGCAGGCGCCGATGAATCTTCTGGATCAGCGGCTGTTGCGCGATGGAACACTAGCGCAATTGAGATCTGAAGGTTGCGAAATCCATGTGCGTTCGGCATTTCTGCAGGGCCTTCTGATCGGCGCATCGGCGCCTCTGCCGGCGTACTTCCAGCGTTTCGCCGCCGTGCTGGAACAGGTGCGCTCGGTGGCGCAAGAAGCGGGGATGGAGGAGTTGGATCTCGCCCTGGGCTATTTGCTTAACCAACCCGCGATCGACCATGTCATCTTCGGCGTGACGCGCGCCGATGAGCTGTCGGCAATTCTGGCGGCGGCGCGGCGGCCGGCGCAACTTCCATCCGGTCTGGAGAAGCTGGCCTGCGACGATCCCGGCCTGATTAATCCATCGCTCTGGCCGGCGCCGCAGTAGGAATTGCCGGCGGGGAAATCCGTTGGCCCCGGCAAGCGCATCGGATACAACCGCCGAAGCCGTGAGGAGAACAACAATGTCCGACAGATACCGGCGCTCCGAGGAGCTGCTGGCGCGTGCCGAAAAAACTATCCCGCTGGGCACCCAGACATTTTCCAAGAGCAAGACTCAGTTTCCCCATGGCGTCTCGCCGTTCTATGCGGCGCGTGCGCAGGGCAGCCATCTGTGGGATGCCGATGGCAATGAGTATGTCGATTTCATCTCCAGTCTGGCGTCGGTTACGCTGGGCTACAACGATCCGGATGTGACGGCGGCGGTTCGGCGCCAACTCGAAGATGGCGTAATTTTTTCCCTCCCGCATCAGATCGAAATCGAAGTCGCTGAGCTGATCGTCGACATGGTGCCGTGTGCCGATGCGGTGCGCTTCGGCAAGAACGGCTCGGACGCAACCGCCGGCACGGTGCGCATCGCGCGCGCCTTTACCGGACGCGACCACGTGGCGGTCTGCGGCTATCACGGCTGGCAGGACTGGTATATCGGCAGCACGACGCGCAATCGCGGCGTGCCGGTCGCCACACAGGCTCTCACACACCGGTTCGAGTACAACAACCTGGAGTCGCTTCATAAGCTCCTGAATGAGCGGCCAGGGGAATTCGCAGCCGTGATCCTGGAGCCCATGGCGGCGGTCGCTCCAGCCGAGGGATTCCTCGAAGGCGTGGCGGAGTTGACGCGCAAGCATGGCGCTCTTCTGGTCTTCGATGAAGTCATCACCGGGTTCCGCTTTGCCAATGGCGGGGCGCAGGAGTATTTCGGCGTCACGCCCGATCTGGCGGCGCTCGGCAAGGGCATCGCCAATGGTTATCCGCTATCGGCCGTTGTTGGCCGTGGCGATGTGATGAAGCTTATGGAGGAGATTTTCTTCTCCTTCACGATGGGCGGGGAAACGCTGTCTTTGGCGGCCGCGAAGGCCGCACTGACCAAGATCAAGTGCGAGCCGGTCGTTGCTACATTGCGGCGGCGCGGCGAGCGGATCCTGGCAGGCGTGAACGAACGCATCAAGAAACACGGCATCGGCCATTTCGCCAAGACCGCGGGGCATCCCAGCTGGACATTCCTGATCCTGTCGGACACGCCCGCCCATTCGCAGTACGCGATCAAGACGCTATTCCAGCAGGAAACGCTGGCGAGGGGCATTCTGACATTGGGCGCGCATAATCTGAACTACGCCCACAGCGATGCCGATCTGGACCGGCTGTTTCAGGTCTATGACGAGGTGTTTCCGATCCTGCGCGAGGCGGTCGATGACGGCGCGATGAAGCAGTATCTGAAATGCGCGCCGCTGCAGCCGCTGTTCAAGGTGCGCTGACGCCGAACCGCTGGAGCGGCCTAGCGGAAGAAGCAGTGCACATGCTGCGTCTGTTCGATTTCCGTATTGGCGGCAACGGTCATGATCATCGCCACGTCCTGCCTGTCGTCGGAAAGCGGCAGTGACAGCCTTTCGTAGGTCGCGGTCGAGACGCCGAATTCGGTGGTAATGCGATGAACCGCGGGAACCTTCTCCGCCACGACGGTTGCGAATTGGCCGTGGAGCATGCCGGCGGAGGGCTTGTGCCCGATCGCATCGATCGGCCGGCCGGTCATGTCGATGCCATTGCGGGAAGCGATCACCGATCCATCGAGCCGATAGCGAAAGCGCAGCGGCCGCTGCTCTACATCCAAAAGGCAGACGAGACCGAGTGCCCAGCGAAAATCAGAGGGATCGATGTCGCGCCGGCCGGGAAGGCGGCACGTCGTCAGCTTGGACTGCCAATAGGCGAGCACCCGGTGAAGCCGCTGATCTCGCATCCCGTCGAGCGGCACGCGCTGCGCGCTGCGGCCCATGGGCGTGTCTTCCAGCCGGCTGGTGGACTCGATCCCGCGACTCATGGGCGTGAGTAACGCCGTTCACCGTCGCGTCGACTGTGATGAAATACACAGAGCTGCAAGAACAGTTGGAAAAAGCAGTGGAGAACCGCGAATGTAGTAAAGGATTCCTTAAGGCGCGTTAGCGGCCAAGCGCGCGAGCCAGCGCTGCGGCGACACGATCGACATCGCCATCTGTCATCGCCGGAAACAACGGCAGGCTGAGACAGCGGGAATAGTAAGCATCCGCGCCCGGAAGATCGATCTCGCCATATCGCTGACGATAGTATGGCTGATGGTGTACCGGAATGTAGTGCACCTGCGTTCCGATCCCATCGGCCCGCAGGCGCGCCATCACCGTTGCCCTGTCCACCTTCGCTGCTTTGAAATCAATCCGCACGGCGCAGAGATGCCAGGCCGGCGCGCAATCATCAGGCGCATCGGGTCCGGAGACAATCGGCTGCAATGGCCTCAGCCGCTCGCGATAGAGATCGACGAGCTGTCGCCGGCGCGCCACATATCGATCGAGTTTTCGAAGCTGGCTCAGCCCGAGGGCGCACTGCATGTCGGTGGCGCGGTAGTTGTATCCGGGCGCCGGCATTTCATAATACCAGGGGTTCGGCTTGCCCCGCGCATCCAGCGCCATGTCGCGCTCGGAGAACTGAGCGGGGTCGCGCACCATGCCGTGGGTGCGGAAACTGGCGAGGGATTTCTGCAAACTCGTGTCATTGGTGGTGACGGCGCCGCCTTCGCCCATGGCGATCGTTTTGACTGGATGGAAGGAAAAGACCGCCATCCTGCTGAAGCGGCAATTGCCGACGGGTTCGAGCTTGCCGTTGACCTTGTATTGGCTGCCGACTGCATGGGCGGCATCTTCGACCAGCGCAAAGCCGTGCCGTTCGGCAGCGTCCGACAGATCCGCCATATCGACGGTGCGTCCCGTGAGATGCACGGGAATCGCGGCACGGATTTTGTCGGATCCGGCGCGGACCAAGGCGGCTTGCAGAGTCTCCGCGGTCATCAATCCCGTATCGGGATCGACATCGGCGAAAACAACCTCGGCGCCGACATAGCGGGCGCAGTTGGCGGTGGCGAGAAATGTCACGGTGGGCACGACCACGAGGTCGCCTTCGCCGATGCCCAGCGCCATCATGGCCAGGTGCAAGCCGGCGGTGGCGCTGTGACAGACGACGGCGTGCTTGGCGCCGCTGACGCCGGCGAGCGCATGCTCGAATTCTTCGACCTTCGGTCCGGTCGTCAGCCAGTCGCCGCGCAGGACCGCTATCACTGCGGCGATATCATCCTCGTCAATGTCGTGCCGGCCGTAAGGCAGAAAGACGCCGGAGCCCGCGCTCACGATGCCGGCTCCTGCAGCATCCGGTTCAGCCCGTCGATGTCGAGCCACTGGCTGTTGGTGTCGCTGGAGTAGCGGAAGCCGTCGGCGACAACCTTGCCGCCATCCTGGGCGAACGACGTGCGGCGCCACCAATGGAACGCCGGCTCGATGATGTAGCGGTCGTCGATCTCGACCGTGTAGCGGCTGTCATCATCGGTGACCATGACCTCGTGCAGTTTCTCTCCCGGCCGGATGCCCACTTCGCGATGCGGCAGGTTCGGGGCCATGGCCCGGGCAAGATCGACGATCTTCATGCTGGGAATCTTCGGCACGAATACTTCGCCGCCGCGGGTCAACGCCATGCAGGAGAGCACAAAGCGGACACCCTGATTCAGCGTGATCCAGAACCGCGTCATGCGCGCATCGGTGATCGGCAGGTTATCCACGCCCTTGGCGATAAGGTCGCGGAACAATGGCACCACGCTGCCGCGCGAACCCACGACGTTGCCGTAGCGCACAACGGCAAACAGAGTCTCGGCCGTGCCGCTGAGATTGTTGCCGGCGACGAAGATCTTGTCCGAAGCGAGCTTGCTGGCGCCATAGAGATTGATCGGATTGGCAGCCTTGTCGGTCGACAGGGCGATAACGCGCTTCACATTGTTGCGGATCGCCGCCTGCACGACATTTTCCGCGCCGATCACATTCGTGTTGATGCACTCGAACGGATTGTACTCGGCGGTCGGCACCTGCTTCAGGGCGGCGGCGTGAATGACATGGTCGACGCCGCGCATGGCCATGTCGAGACGCGTGCCGTCGCGCACGTCGCCGATGAAGTAGCGCAGGCAGGGATAGGTCTCCATGCTGAGCTCGCTGCTCATCTCCCACTGCTTCATCTCGTCGCGCGAGAAGATGATCAGCCGCCGCGGCTTGTAGTTCGCCAACACGTGCCGGGTGAAGGCCTTGCCGAACGAGCCGGTACCGCCGGTGATGAGAATGGAGGCGCCGTCGAGGGCGGGCTTGGGAAGAGTCGCCATTCCTGGGGAAATCCTTCGAATAGTGCGGCGGACCGGTACCAAGCCCGGCAGTTAGGGTCAACCCTGGGGCCAACCTTTGAGACCGGTCCGGGCGGCTACAGCTGCCGCCCGTCGCTCATCATGAGGCGCCGGATGCGGGCCACTGTGCGGTCCAAGTCCTGTTGCGGTTGGCGCGGCCAGGCCCCTGGTTCCTCGCCCAAACGATAGGCCCAGCCGCGCTGGATCAGCGTTTCCTGATAGGCGCGGAAATCGCGCAACGGCATGAACAACCCCCGTTCGATGAACCGATCGTACATCCGGGCGAACCTGTCCTGCTGCTGCGGGGTGCCGCGATAGCTGGCCCGGCCGCGATGCCCGGCTGCCAGCTTTTCCACGCCGTCGATCACGCTGGCCAGCAGGCCGGGCCGCCGGGGCAGGTCGAAAATCGCCACCGGCCGCCCTGTGCCGCAAGCTTCCGCCAGCATGGAGGCGCTTTCACCCGTGACGATCAGCTGGTCCGCAAGGCCGAGAATAGCGGCGTAGGGGTTATCGGTCCCGCCGGCGGTCCAGCGATGGATGAAGGCCGGAGCGCCGATGGCGGCAACGAGGTCGTCTCCTTCGGCGGCGCCGGTCCGGGGGCTCGTGGTCACGAGGAGCGATCCGCCGGCCTTGAGCGCCGCGGCGCTGGCCATCTCGCCGAGCTGCCTCGCCGTCGCCGCGTCGAATTCATAGGGCGGCGCCCGGCCGCCGACGATGAGTCCGATCCAGGGGCGGGGCAGGGCGGCGAAACGGTCGCGCCATATTCCGGTGCCTTCGTCGATGGCGGATTGCGCCATGCGGTTCATCGGCACAGCATTGATCTGTACATTGGCGCGTGGCGGTATGCGATATTGGGGCGTCGTGACAATCAAGTCGAACCAGTCGAAGCGGCCCCACGGGCGGCCCAGATGTATCAGTCGCGTGCGTCCTCCCGATTGTTTCTTGACCCAGCGCGCGATCGGAACGCTCCGCTTGCCGCAATCGATCACGATATCAGGCCAGGGGGCCAGAAACTGCGCCGCACTGGTGGGATCCAGCGACAGCGTCGTTACCGCCTGAAGAAAATTCGGCAGATAGTGACGGCCGGTATATTGCAGTTCCTTGATCTCAAATGGCCACCCCAGTGCCTCCGCAAGTGCGAGCAATTGCGCGCGATCGCCGGCGCGATGTCCCAATAGGAGCCAAACTTGCGGCGGCTTGGTCTTGAACAGACGCGGCCCATCATTCAGGAAGACGGCAGTCGCTTCCGCTGCGTCCGTGCTGGCAGGGGTCTCCAGGAACCAGGCAATGCCGGGAAAGCGCGCCGCGATCGAACGGAACAAATCGTGCCACCATTCGGGTGAGCGGACCGACAGCCGGGACTCTGGCTCGCCACCGGCAGCCGGCACAGAGTCCCGGCAATCGATCCGAGCGGCGACGCTGCGCTGCGCGGATGCGAACAGCCGCTCGGCGGCCCAGGGGACATCCTCCGGCGGCAGCCGTTCCAGAAGATTGACGGCAACGACACTCTCCACCTTGCCGGTCGGCCAAACCCCGGCACTGGCGGCCAGGTTGATGGCGATCATGGCCGGGACCGCTGGCGTTGCCGGCGGCGCGCCCGCGGTGAGCACCATCGCATTGCGCGTGCCATCGGCGACGATGAATTCCAGCATCCGGTCCGAAAGCGGCGCGGCCGGCCGAGATTTGGCATTTGCCGCCATGGATGGCGTATAGGCGGCGCTGGGCCGGCTCGCCGTGAAGGCCTGGTAGCCAGCGATATCCGCCTCGCGTTCCAGATCATGCCAAAGATCGCCAAGGGGATGCAGGCGGTAGGCGTAGTCCTCCGGAAATGGTTGCCAAGGCTGCGTATGCATCGCCGTGAAATGCAGCAGCTTCGACTGGCCCCGTTGAAACTCCATGTCGCGGGCATTCCAAGCGAGGTCCAGTTGGCCCCAGTGAGCGGCCGCCGCGGACAGCAGCTGCTCCTTCGACCGCGTCTGCGCGGCCGACAGGTTCCAGATTGCGGCCATCTTTGCGCAATCCAACAGCATCACAGAGGTATCCGCAGCGGAGACCGCAAGATAGCCATGGCCTCCCAGTTCCAAATCGAACAGTTCGGCGGGATCGGCGAAATAGATCTGATCGACATCGTTGTAGATGGCCTTGCCGATACCGGCGGCATAGTCGGGGATGGCAAATCGATAGTTCGTGAATCCGGTGCGCCAGCCGCGGCGGTCATATCCCGCCATGCCGCGCATCACGTAGATTTCATAGGCGCGGCCTGGATCGCGTACGCGCTCCAATGCATAAAGGAAGATGCGCTCCGCGCGATGTTGCGCCTTCTCGCTGCCGAGATAGAGCCGGACCGGCGGCTTGCCGGAAGGGGCGGTGCCGGCGCGTGGTTCCAGTCTGACGACGATTGGCGTGTCGCGTTCTTGGCGTGGTTCCCGGGCCGGGGGAACGGGGGAGGTTGAGGCTGAACTCATGATCGGCCCAAATCTGTTTAACTTTCGCCATAATGACAAGGCAGGTTGCATGAAAAATCGGGCGACCCCGCCTGCTCCATCGCCGAGCTTAACATGAAGGTACCGCTCGGCCCTGGGGCGCTACGAATGTGCGTGGAGAGGCGTGCAAATCCCGGAACTATGGTATGAGAACAATCCCCATGACGATCGATTGCTGGAGGCTCACGGTGTTTTTTCGTTTGTGCATTTTGTTGTTTGTACTTTTGGCTGTTGGCGTCCCCGCCCGCGCTCAGGACCTGCCGGATCTGGCACCCGATGCAAAGCGCTATGTGGACGAAGTAACGGCGCATTTTGCGCTGGATTCCGATCTTCTGGCCAGCCGTTCCAGCCAGCAGGAGGGCGACCGTGCGCTGGACAAGGGAAATACGCAGCAGGCCATCAATGCCTATGAGCGTGCCATCGCCCTGGGTGGCGACAATTTCCAACTCTGGATGTCATTGAGCAGTGCACTTCAGCAGGCGCAGCGTACCGGCGACGCGCTGGCCGCAGCGTATAACGCCCGCCTCGCGGCGGATCAAGCCGCGGACAAAGGGGCCTCGCTGTTTGCCATTGCCGGATTGCTGGATAGCGCCAACCGGGCGCGCGAGGCAATCGAGGCCTATCAGGTGGGATTGAACTACGTCTATGACGATGCATCCTGGCAGCGGATGCAGGCGCTGCAGGAGGCGATGGCCTTCCGGGTGATCTCCAAGCAGACCCGCGCCGAAGGAGACACGGCCGAAGTCTGTCTGCGCTTCCGCAGCCCGCTGAAGCAGACGGATGCCGTGCATTACGAGGACTATGTCAAGATCGAGCCGGAAGTCGCGTCGGCATTTGCGGTCAGCGACGATACGCTCTGCGCCAGCGGATTGGGCTACGGCGCTACCTACAAGATTACCGTGCTGAAAGGCCTGCCGAGCATTTATGACGAGAAGCTCGAGGCGACAGAAGAGTTTCCGGTGTCCATCGGCGACCGTGCGCCTTCTGTGGGTTTCTCGGGCTACAACTACATCCTGCCGAAAATCGATCAGAACGGCATTCCGCTGGTCAGCGTCAATGTTAATGAAGTGAAACTGCGCCTGCTGCGCATCACCGACCGCAATCTCGTGCAACAGATCTATCAGGGCCGGCTGTTCCGCGGCATCGACGGCTACGAGACTTCGCTGCTGCGCGATGAACTGGGCGAGGAACTCTGGACCGGCCAATTGACCATCGATGGCGAAAGAAATCAGCGCAGCACCACCTCGATTCCGATCATGGAAGTGCTGCCGAATACGAAGCCTGGGATCTATGCCCTTACCGCCGAAACGCCCGATGACGAAGCCAACACCTGGAATTACCGGGCGACGCAATGGTTCATCATCAGCGACCTCGGGCTGACGACCGTATCCGGCACCGACGGGCTGCATGTCTTCGTCCGGTCGCTGACCACGGGCGACCCGGTTTCGTATGTCAACCTGCGTCTTTTCGCACGCAACAACGAGGCATTGGGTGAAAGGACGTCCGACATCTCAGGTGCCGCGACATTTGCCCCGGGCCTTTTGCGCGGCGAGGGCGGCAAAACCGCTACCGCGTTAATGGCGCAGACCGGCGCCGGAGATTTCGTCTTCATCGATCTGACGCGCTCAGCCTTCGATCTATCCGACCGCGGTGTCGGCGGCCGCTTGCCACCCGGCGCGACCGACGCCTTCATGTACACCGATCGCGGCGTCTACCGCCCCGGCGAGACGGTTCATATGGTCGCGCTGGTTCGCGACAATGCGGGCCACGCCATCACCAACCTGCCGATCACCATGGAACTGATCCGACCCGATGGCGCCGTTGCGGAAAAGCGCCAGCTCACCGGCGGCAAGTTGGGTGGCTATCAGATCGATCTGCCTATCTCCGCGGCGGCGCGGACCGGTACCTGGGCCGCGTATCTCTATGTCGATCCGAAGAGTCCGGCGGTTGGTTCTGCCAGCTTCCAGATCGAGGAAGTAGTTCCTGCGCGGATCGAACTGAAGCTGCGGTCGGATCAGCCGATGCTGGCGCCGGACGCAACGGCCCTGGTGACGGTGGATGCGCAGTATCTTTACGGCGCACCGGCTGCCGATCTGCCGGTCAAGGGAACGTTCTCAATCGGCGTTGATTATGCGGCGTTTCCGAACCACCGCGACTTCACCTTCACTCTGGTGGACGAAACGGTCCCGGCATCGCAGCAACCGCTGGAGGACAGCATTACTGACGCCACCGGCCGCGTCGATCTGGCGGTGACGGCGGCGCAATTACCGGACACGCCGCAGCCGTTGAAGGGCACGTTGAATGTGGAGGTCTACGAGTTCGGCGGCCGGCCCGTGCTCGAGTCGATCGAATTGCCGATCCGCAATCGCGACTACTGGCTGGGCATCAAGCCGCTTTTCAGCGGCGAGGTACCGCAGGATTCGACGTCAGAGTTCGAGGTCATCGCCGTGAATGGCAATGGCGACCTGCAGGCGCTGCCCAACCTCAAATACCGGCTGATCCAAGAAGACTGGGACTATCAGTGGTATTTCAGCAACGGCTATTGGGACTACAACTATAGAATCCGGGACGGCCGGACCCAGACCGGCGATTTCGCCACGCTGGCGGACAAGCCGGTGAAGCTGAGCGGGCATGTGGATTGGGGCAGCTACCGGTTCGAGGTTTACGATCCGGTTACTGGCGCCGCCAGCAGCTACAGATTCTATGCCGGCTGGTATGCGGCGCCGGGGACAAGTTCCACGCCCGACAAGCTGCAGATCGCGGCGGACAAGGAAAAGTATCGCGCGGGCGATATCGCGCGCGTTGCCGTGAAGCCGCCCTTCGCCGGCAAGATGACTTTGCTGGTCGCCAGCGATCGCATCTTGGAGACGCGGCAAATCGACCTGCCAGCTGAAGGGGCCGAGGTCGAGATTCCGATCGATGCTGCCTGGGGCGCCGGCGCTTATGTGCTGGCCACGGCCTATCGACCGGATGGCGGCCAGGGACAACAGGGACCGGGGCGGGCGATCGGCGTCGCCTGGCTTGGAATCGATTCCAGCGATCGCACGCTGCAAGTGGCCTTGCAACTGCCGGACAATGTCGCGCCGCGGCAGAGGATCGAAGTCCCGGTGACAGTGACGGGCGCCAGCGCTGCGGAAGCCTACATCACTGTCGCCGCGGTGGATGAAGGCATCCTGCAACTGACGGATTTCGTGACACCGGATCCCGTGAGCTTTCTGTTCGGCAAGCGCCAGCTCGGGCTGGAAGTGCGCGATATCTATGGCAGCCTGATCGATGGCCGCGCCGGCAAGCGGGGCACGATCCGATCTGGCGGCGACGCCATGGCCCTGTCGAAGCGAGGTGCGCCGCCGCCGACGATCCAACTGGTGTCGCTGTTCTCCGGCATCGTCAAGCTCAATGGTGACGGCACCGGCCGCGTTCCCCTGAATCTGCCGGATTTCAACGGCCGCCTGCGTGTCATGGCGATCGCCTATGATGCCGACAAGGTGGGCATGGACGAGGGGCCGCTGATCGTGCGCGATCCCGTTGTCGTGTTGACCTCGACTCCGCGATTCCTGGCGTCAGGCGACCAGAGCGAGATCGGCATCTCCATGCAGAATGTCAGCGGATCGCCCGGACTCTATGAGGTGGCGCTGTCGGCCGATGGGCCGCTGCAGCTCACCGGAAGCGGCAACCTGTCCCAGGATCTGAAGGTCGGTTCGTCCGCCAACTTCCGCGTCAATCTGAAAGCGCTGGGAACTGGGGTTGGACAGATCGCCATGGCGATCACCGGTCCCGAGGGGTTCCGCATCGATCGCACGGTTCAGCTGGGCGTGCGTGCACCGCAATTGCCGATCCTGGAGCGCACGACACAGCGCCTCGAAGCCGGTAAATCCATCACCTTGAGCGGAGAGGCGTTGGCCCGCTTCGTCCCGAGCAGCGGCGAGATCTATGCCAGCTTCGCAGCGACGCCCAATCTGGATGTCCCGGGATTGCTGCGCAGCCTGGACCGCTATCCCTATGGTTGCCTCGAGCAGACGACGAGCCGCGCCTTGCCGCTGCTCTATGTCGGCGACGTCGCCGGTCTTTGGCAGGTGAAGGACGACCAGGCGGACGCCGGGCAGATCCTGAACCGGCGCATCGAAGACGCGGTCTACAGCGTCATCGAGCGCCAGCGCTATGATGGCGGGTTCGGCCTCTGGTGGTCGGGCGCCGAGGCAGAGCCATGGTTGTCGGGGTTTGCCATGGAGTTCCTGCTGCGAGCGAAGGAGAAGGGGCACTACGTTCCGGAGTTCGCCGTCGAGCAGGGCCTGAAATGGCTCGATGACTATGCCCGCAGCTATCGCCAGGAGGACGCCTATGCGGTGAGCGGCCGAGCCTATGCACACTATGTGCTGGCCCGGGCCGGCCGCGGCGACCTGTCGGGCGCCCGCTATCTGTTCGATAACTACGGCAACAGCATGCCATCCGCGTTGGCGGCGGCGCAGCTGGGCGCGGCCTTGGCGTCGCTCGGCGATCAGGCGCGGGCGTCGGAGGCGTTCAAATATGCGCTGGTGCGGTTGGACCGCGAACGGCGGAGCGTGCGCGACTACGGTAGTTCGCTGCGCGATCTGGCGGCCGTCATCACGCTCATGCTGGAAAGCGGCGTTGGCGGCGAAGACCCGATGCCGCTGGTCGAACGGCTGGCGGGGCTGCAATTCGGCAGCCAGTATCTGAGCACCCAGGAACAGGCGTGGCTGATCATGGCGGCCAAGAGCGTTGCCGAAAGCCGCTCAACCTCCATCACCGTGTCGCTCAACGGCGTGCCGCAGGCGCCGCGGGATACGCCGCTGAATCTGAAACCCGCCGAAAACGAACTGACGGCCGGCCTGAAGGTCGCCAATGCGGGAGACGGCTCGCTATGGGCAGTGACAACCATCATGGGATCGCCGGAAAAACCGCAACCGGCGATGGCGGAGGGCTTTACGCTCTCACGGCGCTTCTACACGCTGACCGGCGAGGAAGTGAAGATCGACAAGGTGAAGCAGACGGACATGCTGGTGGTTGTGCTGGAAGGCACCACCGACACCTATGTCGAGCATCAGGCGCTGGTCGTCGATCTGCTCCCCGCCGGATTCGAAGTGGAGAATGCGCGCCTGGCCGATGCGCAATCGGTGTCGCAGTTGACCTGGCTCGCGGAGTTGACGCCGACGGTCTACACGGAGTTCCTCGATGATCGCTTCATCGCGGCCATCGATCTCGGCTATGGAAGGCGGAACTTCCGTGTCGGCTATCTGGTCCGCGCGGTAACGCCCGGCGTCTACAGTCTGCCCGCTGCGGAAGTGGAGGACATGTACCAGCCGCAATACCGGGCGCGGACGGCGATGGGAAAGGTGACGGTTACGGCGGCGCAATAAACAGCGTGCGGTGCTCTCATGAGCAGGCGATTCAAGCGTTGGCTTGGCGGTGCGGCGGCGGCCTTGGCTGTTGCCGTCATCACGCTTGCCGCGCTTGACCGGCTGTACCCGCCCGATCTCACGCGTCTATCCCATCAATCGACACTGGTCCTGGACCGGGATGGCCGGCTGCTGCAGGCATTCACGGCGGCCGATGGCGCCTGGCGGCTGCCGGTCGCGCTCGACGCCGTGGATGCGCGCTATGTCCGGATGCTCATCGCCTCTGAGGATAAGCGCTTCTACGGCCATTGGGGCGTCGATCCGCTGGCTCTCGGCCGCGCGATGGAACAATTCGTGACGGAAGGCCGGGTGGTCTCCGGTGCATCGACCTTGACGATGCAGACCGTGCGGTTGCTGAAGCCGCGCGAGCGCACGCTGGGCGCCAAACTGATCGAGATGGCGCGCGCCTTGCAGCTCGAATGGCGCTACGGGAAGCGCGAGATTCTCGACATGTATCTGACGCTTGCGCCCTATGGCGGAAACCTTGAGGGCGTGCGCGCAGCATCCCTATTCTATTTTGGGAAGGAGCCGGCGCACCTCACCGATGCCCAGGCAGCGCTGCTCGTGGCGCTGCCGCAATCGCCTGAAAGGCTACGGCCCGATCGCCAGGCGGCAGCGGCCAAAATCAACAGAGACAGAGTGCTCGCCCAAATGTCGGCGCGAGGAATCCTAACCGCGCAGGCCGCAGAGGAAGCGGCCGGCGAGCCGGTACCGGCAACGCGCTTTCCGGCAATCCGCCGCGCCCCCCATCTCGCCGAGCGCCTGCATGCGGATGCCGGCGACGGGCTGTTGATCGCCACCACGATCGACGGCGCGCTTCAGGCGCAACTCGAGGCACTGGCCGGCCGCGTTCAGGACAAGCTGGAGCCCGGGGCCACGGTCGCCATGCTGGTGGTCGAAAACGGAACGCGCGCAATTCGAGCCTATGTCGGCTCGGGCGATTTCTGGGATACGACCCGCTACGGCCAGAACGACATGGTGCGATCCGTACGGTCGCCGGGATCGGCGCTGAAGCCCTTCATCTACGGCATGGCGTTCGATGAATTGATCGTCCATCCGGAAACCATCGTCGTCGACCGGCCGATGCGCTTTGGCGACTATTCGCCGGAGAATTTCGATCATTTCTATCGCGGTGAACTGTCGGCGCGGGAAGCGCTGCAGCTCTCGCTCAATCTGCCGGCGGTTGCCTTGCTGGACCGGATCGGTCCGCTGCGTATGACGGCGGCACTGAAACGGGCAGGCACGCCGCTGCGCCTGCCCGACGAAGTAGCCATGCCCGGCCTGCCGATCGCCCTCGGCGGCGTCGGGACGACGCTTGAGGATATGGTCAAACTCTATGCCGGGATCGCCGATGGCGGCCTGGTGAAGCCGCTGCGCTATCTAAACCCTGAAGCTGGTTCGGCGGACGACATCGCCATGCGCATCATGAGTCCGACCGCCGCCTGGTATGTGACCCGCATCCTGGAGGAGGCGCCGCCGCCGCCCAACACGGTCCCGCCGCAGCACCGCAAGCGCGGGCATGCGGTGGCTTTCAAGACCGGAACCTCCTACGGGTTCCGGGATGCCTGGGCGATCGGCTATGACGCAGCCTACACGATCGGCGTCTGGATCGGCCGCCCCGACGGCACCTTCTCGCCGGGTCGCATCGGGCGCGAAGCGGCGGCGCCGGTCTTGTATGACGTCTTCGACCTCGTGCCGGCAGTGGCCGGCGCTCCCGGGGTCGCCAATCCGATTCGGCCCGACGAAGCGCTGCTGGCGACCAACGCCGACCTGCCGGCAGCCTTGCGCCGGTTCGAGGGGCGAGGCGGGCTGGCGGTCTCGGCGGCAATCGATATGCCTCGAATCGCTTTCCCCGTCGATGGCGCGACGCTCTCCGCCGGGCCGGATTACAAATCCCTGCCGCTGGAGGCCGAAGGGGGGAAGATGCCGTTGCTTTGGCTTGTGAATGGGCAGGCCATCGATTCGCTGCCCTTCCGCCGGAAAGCCGAATGGGCGCCTGACGGCGGCGGCGCCGCGCGAATCACCGTGATCGACGCCGCCGGACGTGCCGCCAGCGCGGAAATCTGGATTCAGTAGGGCCGCTAGGCGACGGCCGGAATCTCAGGCTCGGAATCGGCCAGATGCTTCGCCAGGGCCAGCTCGACCGGCGGGAGCGGGCGGCGATAGGCCAGGCGGCCGTTGATCCAGGCCTGCCCGCCGAGTGCCGCTTCCGTCACATCGGCCAGCGGCGCCAACATCGTCAGGGCGCCCTTTGGGCCGACGATCGAAGATCCGTCAAGACGGAAAGTCCCATGGTTTTCAAGCGACAAGCGCTCGAGGTGAAAGTTGATGCTGACGACGCGATCGAGGTTGAACTCAACCAGGTTGCGTTGCACATGACGAACGACGACAACGGCATCGGTCTTGATGTTCTTCTTGATCCAAGAGGAGATACTGTCGCCGTCCTGATCCATTCCCGGGAGCGTTGCCGGCTTTCTGTCGCCGCTAATCAGTGCCCAGATTTCCGTCTTGTCCGGTGGCACGTCGATCGATCTCCCCATTTCCCGCATGACAGCCTCCGCAGCTGAAATGCCTTTGCTTTGAAGGCACCCTAGTCGCGAGTAGTACCGACGCTCGGTGACAATTGTCACACCGGCTGCGAAAAATAGGCTGGAAAGCCGCCTGAGAGTGGGAGTGCGCCTAGGCTATACGCGGTAATGGCGGCGAAGCAAAGCCCAACGACCAGCCGAATGCTCAGGTCTTCTGGCCGCCGGTCATCTGCAGCTGCTGGATCAGGACCTCCAGCCGCGCACGGTCCGTGATAAAGAGGTTGCGGCCCTTCCGCCGCATGAGGCCGGTCGGATAGAGCTGGCTCAGCGCCCGTGTGACGGTTTCGCGCGTGGTGCTGGCGTGGGAGGCGATCTCCCGCAGCGGCGGCAGCGGTCGCACGATCCAAAGCCCGGCCACGGCGGCATCGGGTTTGGACATGCGCAGCAACTCGGAATAGACGCGGGCCGCGGCGGCCAGCGTGCTGAGCTCCATGATGCGCACGGTGCTGGCGCGCACCATAGCGGCCAGGTGCTGGAACACCTTGAATGTCACTTCCACCCGCCGGCGCAACAGATCGAGGAACACTTCTCCCGGCAGCGTCGCGAGCTGGCATTCCTCCGTGGCGACCACGCTGGCCGAACGGGGCTGGGCATCGAGCGCCGAAAGTTCGCCGAAGAACTCGCCGGCATTGAACGTGGCGAAGGCGACCTCGCGCCCGGAGAACGAGTAATTCACCGCGCTGGCCGAACCCTGCAGCATGAAGAACACATCCCGGCTGTCGCTGCCGCTTTCCAGAATGCGCTCGCCGGGCTTGAAATGTCGCCAGCGGGCATGCTGTTCGAGCGAACGCAATTCCTGCGCATCTAAACCGGCGAACAACGGCAGGCTCGCCAACGATCTCTGTGCGGTTTCCGACACGAATTCCCCCGGCCATCCCCGTTCTTGCACCATTCATCGGCCAGGTCCCACGGGGCTGTCAACGGACTGGCGGGCGGAGAATTATTTGCCAAGGATTCCAAGTCTGTGCGAATCCGCACAGGTCGAGGCTGGAGCGATGATGCCCGGGCCCATGAACGCACGGCCCGCGGGCCGCCGATCTAAGCGCTCCACAAACCTTCGCGAACCAGATCATCCATCGTCGCCTCGATCGCCTTGCGCAGCGCCGCCACTGCCTGATCCACCTGGATCTTGTTGATGATCAGAGGCGGCGACAGGATCACCAGGTGAGAGAGGGGCCGGATCAGCAGCCCATGGGGCATGGCATGGCGCCAGATGCGCATGCCCACTTCCCACTCGGCCGGCGGCGGCGTCTTCGCCTTCTTGTCCGTCACGCATTCGACGCAGACCATGAGATGGCTGCCGCGGACATCGCCCACCATCGGCAGATCCCGCAATGTCCCCATCTGCTCCTGGAAGTACGGCCCAAGCTCCTGCACGTGGCCGCACAGATTCTCCCGCTCGATGATCTCCAGATTCTTGAGCCCGGCGGCGCAGGCCACCGGGTGGGCCGAGTAGGTGAACCCGTTGGTGAACATCTTGCCTTTCGACTCCGGGCCGGTGAGCTGTTCGTAGAGCCGGTCGGAAACGAAGAACGCGCCCAAGGGCACGTAGCCCGAGGTCAGACCCTTGGCCGAGGTGATGATATCGGGAACGATTCCGAAGACCGGTTCTGATGCAAAGATGTGACCGAGACGGCCGAAGCCGGTCACCACTTCGTCGGAGATGTAGAGCACGTCATACTTCCGGCAGATGTCGAAGGTGCGCTTCTGGTAGTCTTTCGGCGGCATGATGACGCCGCCGGAGGCCAGCAGCGGCTCGGCGATGAAGCAGGCAACCTTGTCCGGCCCCAGCTCGAGAATCTTCTTCTCCAGGTCGCCGACGCACTGATCGCAGAATCCCGCCTCGGACATGCCATCGGGGCGGCGATAGGTGTTGGGTACCGGCAGGTGGTGGATGGTCTCCGACACGAAATCCAGAAACCCGCGGTCGCTCGGCTTGCCGGAGACGGAAGCGCTCAGATAGGTGCTGCCGTGATAGGCATAATCACGGGTGATGATGTGCTTCTTCTGCGGCTTGCCGGTGAAATTAAAGTAGTACTGGACGAAGCGCAGCGCCGAGTCGACGGCGGTCGATCCGCCGGTGGTAAAGAAGACATGCTTCAGGTCGCCGGGCGTATACTCCGCCAGCTTCGCGCCGAATTCGATCGAGGGCGGGGTCGAGATCATGCCGAACGGCGAGTAGTAGCAGAGCCGCCGCGCCTGGTCGGCGATCGCCTGGGCCATCTCTTCGCGGGCGTAGCCGATGTTCACGCACCACATGCCCCCCATGCCGTCGATCATCTTCTGGCCGTTGGTGTCGTAAACATAGACGCCTTCGGACTCGGCAACGACCAGGGGCCGCCGGGTCTTTGCGGAACCCAGTTCGATCCAGGGATGAATGATGTGTTCCCGGTCCAGCTCCCACAGCGACTCGGTGTCGTATCGAAGATTCCGCAACATGATCCTGCGCTCGCTGAGAGGGCATGCGCTGGCGCATGCATTCCGATGATTGTGAAATAGGCCCGCCGGGCAGGACAGCGGCCCGGCGCGGGTCGCAGAGGCGGAGGCGGCTCGCGCCGCCCCCGCAGCTTAGGTCATGTGCCGGCCTTGACTGCCTCGTACATGTTGCTCATTCCCTCGAGATCCTTCACCGGCTTGTAGAGGTGGCCCGCATTGAGAAACTCCGTCGGATCCTTCGGCAAGCCGCGCTCGGCAAGCAGCGCTTCGTCGACCAGCTCAAAAGTCTTGCGGTTGGAATGGCCGTATCCCTGGACCTCGATCAGCCATTTGCCGGCATCGGTCGCGATCATGGCATCGATCAGGTCATAGGCAGCATCCGGATTGGGTGCGTCCTTTGAGAGCACAAGGCCGCAACAGTAGGTGAAAAGGCCTTCTTTCGGGTTCATGAACTTCACGGGAACGCCCTGCGCCCGCAATGTCACCGCCGAACTGTTCCAGCCGGTGGTCGCCACGAGTTCGCCCGACGCGAGACCCTGTTCGATCGTGGTATTGGTGTCCCAGTAGAAGCGGATCAACGGCTTCTGCTTGACCAGCAGTTCCTTGATCTTGACCATCTCTTCAGCAGTGGGATTGAACGGGTCCGCAGCGCCGATGAGGACGGCCGCAATCGGGACGGTCTCCTCCGCCGATTGCGCAACGGAAAGCTTGCCGGCGTACCGCTCATCCCACATCAGCGTCCAGGATTCCTCGGAGATATCGACGAGGTCGGTGCGGTAGATGATGGAGGTGTTGCCCCAGTCCACCGGCACGAAATACTGCTTGTCGCCGTCCTGCGTGCCCTCGAAGGTCTTCAACTCGTCGAAGACATCCGGCCAATTGCTCAAGCGCGAGGTGTCGATCGGCTGCAGAAGCCCGGCTTCGCGCCAGCGCGGAATGCTGTTGTTGCAGGGATGCGCCACGTCGACGATCGTGCCGCCGCGCATTTTGAGGAATGCCTCTTCCTCGTCGGCGAAGATCGGCGCGTCCGGCATCGCGCCGTGTTTGGTCACATAGCCGGGAAAGAAAGCCGGGTCGTCATAACCCGACCAAGTGAAATATATCGCCTGGTCGGCGGCGCTGGCCTTTCGGGGCATCACCGGCATGACGGCGAGGCTCAAGCCCGTGCCAGCCAGCAGGCGGTTGAGCTGACGGCGCGACATCGGCTTGCTCGCAAGCTGCTCCAAGAGTTTCCTGGTCATTACGCTAACCTCCCTATCTGATTGCGGAATGTCGGATCGCCCGCAGCGCCCTGTGACCTACCTGTATCCCGCCGGCGAGCCCGCTTCATTCGTTGAACAGTCATTCAAATTGTAATCCCGGATGGCGCCGCCCGGCAAGGGCCTGAGGGCAAAAAAACGATTGCATCCAGCCGCTAAGCGATTAAGTTTGGCCATTGAATAATCGAACAAACCGGGGCGCTAAGACCTCGGGGGAGAGGCCAGCGATGCAGCAAGACGCGTTGGGACAGGCGCGCCGTGGTTAGCGCAACAGCGCAAGCGACAGCAACCGGATTGCCGGCGGACACCCTTGGCCGGCGTATATCGCGCTTCCTCCATCGGTCCGAATCTGCGCGGGCCTACGCACTGCTGTCGCCGAACCTGCTGATGCTCGCGGCCCTCCTGGTCACCCCGTTCGCCGGTCTGGCCGTCCTCAGTTTCTGGACGCAACACAACTTCGACTTCGATTCCGCGGCTACATTCAACAACTACGCCAAAATCTTCGCCCTTGGCTGGAAGGAGGACGTCGAGCTCTTCGCCTTCAGGATCGACTGGCCGTTCACGAACGCGATCTACACGCTGTTGCTGGCCAAGTCGGTGCTGATGTCGCTCTGTGTGACGGCCACGGTGATCCTGTTCGCCTATCCGATGGCGTATTTTCTGGCCTTCCGCGTTCAACGCCATAAGATCATCTGGCTCATCCTGATATCGATTCCCTTCTGGACCAGCTATCTGTTGCGGATATTCTCCTGGAAAGTCATCCTCGGCTACAACGGCGTGGTCAATTCGGCGCTGATGTATCTGGGCCTTATCGACGAACCGCTCTCCTTCATCCTGTACAATTCGACGTCGGTGGTCATTACGCTGACCCATGCGTGGGTTACCTTTGCGGTCCTGCCGATCTATGTATCGCTGGAGAAGATGGACAAGTCGCTGCTGGAGGCTGCCACCGATTTGGGCGACACCGCCATCGAGCGATTCTTCCGCGTTACCTTGCCACTCTCGGCGCCCGGAACGGTCGCTGCGGCGCTGCTGGTGTTCATTCCGACCGTGGGCGAATATGTGACGCCGAACGTCGTCGGCGGCACGTCCGGCATCATGGTGGGCAATCTCATCCAGTCTCTGTTCGGGAAATCCAACGATTGGCCGCTCGGCGCGGCGCTGTCGAACGTCATGATGTTCACCGTCGCCCTGCTGGTCGCATTTTTCCTTTGGGCGATCGGGTATCGCCGCATGCGACAACGAATGGCGTGACCACATGAAGCCGCGGTCTCCTGTAAGTTTGTTGCTCATATACGCCTGCGTCTTCGTGTTCGTGATTTATGCGCCATCGCTCCTGATGGTGATCTTCTCGTTCAACGACAATATCTATACGACATTCCCCCTGAAGGGCTTCACGCTCAACTGGTACTGGCAGATGGTCAACCAGGGGCAGCTGCTAGAATCGCTTGGGCATAGTCTCAAGGTCGGCGTCGTCGTCGCCATCTTGAGTACGGTCATCGCCCTGGTGGCGGCGATGGCGCTGACCCGCTATCGCTTTTCCGGCAAGGGCCCGATCACCGTGACCAGTCTGATTCCCCTGGTGGTGCCCTACATCACCTTGGGCCTCGGATTGCTGATCCTCGTCCGGCAGGTTCTCGACTGGAAGCTATCGCTGTTCTCCATCGGCGCGGGCCATGTGTTGATCGCCACGCCGTTCTCGATGCTTGTGCTGATGTCGCGGCTCGAGGGCTTCGACAAAAACCTGGAGGAGGCTTCGCGCGATCTCGGTGAGAACGGCTGGCACACCTTCTGGCGGGTGACGCTGCCGTTGGCCTGGCCCGGCATCGTCGCCAGCCTCATGTTGGCGTTCATCACGTCGTTCGACGAATACTTGATCTCCGCGTTCCTCAGCGGCAACGACACCACCTTGCCGGTCTATATCTACAGCCAGCTACGATTCCCCCAGCGCCTGCCGGCGACCCTGGCCCTGGGCTCGGCGATCCTGATCTTTTCGTTCGCCTTCGTTCTGACCGCTCAAATGTTCCTGCGGCGCGGAGTCCAGGGCGGCAAGGCGTCAGCCCTCTAGCAACATCGGAAACCACAACCCATCATGACAGCAGCTTCCGACGCCATCATCTCTCTCAAGAACGTCTCGAAGCATTTTGGGCCGGTGAAGGCGGTCGACGATGTCAGCTTCGACATCATGCGCGGCGAGTTCTTCTCCATGCTCGGGCCTTCCGGTTGCGGCAAGACGACGCTACTGCGGATGCTCGCCGGCTTCGAGGTGCCGACCACGGGCGAGATCTTCATCGATGGCCAGCCGATGGCGAACGTGCCGCCGAACGAGCGGCCGACGAATATGGTGTTTCAGAACTACGCCATCTTCCCCCATCTCACGGTGCGCGAGAACATCGCCTACGGCCTGCGCAAGGCCGGCCTGTCGAAAGATCAGCTGCGCAAAGTGGTCGAGGAAGCCCTGGGCATGATCAAGCTGCCCGGCTATGGCGACCGCATGCCCCATCAGCTCTCCGGCGGCCAGCGGCAGCGCGTGGCGCTGGCCCGGGCTTTGGTCTGCCGGCCGAAGGTGCTGCTGCTGGACGAGCCGCTGGGCGCCCTCGACAAGAAGCTGCGCGAGGAGATGCAGATCGAACTGCGGGCGCTGCAGCGGTCGGTCGGCATCACCTTCATCTTCGTCACCCACGACCAGGAGGAGGCGCTGACGCTCTCCGATCGCATCGCCGTGATGTTCCGCGGCCAGCCGTTGCAGATCGACAATGCGACGCGGCTCTATGAAAGCCCGAACTGCCGCGAAGTGGCGGAATTCATCGGCTCGATGAACTTCTTCGATGGCAGCCTGAAGCAGCTGCAGAACGGCCATGCGCTGGTGGATGCCGGTCGTTTGGGGGAACTCACAGCCATTCCCGGACAGAGCGGCTTCTCGGCCAATATGCCGGTGACAGTCGCCGTGCGGCCGGAGAAGGTGCAGATCCAGTGGACGCGGCCGCATCAGGCCGACAACATCCTGGAGGGCACGGTCGGGCCGGAAGCCTACTTC
>Ga0184612_10000073_pt1 | contig 43119 bp, 26 predicted proteins | sample PLM3_60_coex_FD_133163 | JGI IMG/M metagenome (GOLD analysis project Ga0184612, IMG submission 133163) | Groundwater sediment microbial communities from an aquifer in East River, Colorado, USA - PLM3_60_coex | ecosystem: Environmental > Terrestrial > Soil > Riparian zone | place: USA: East... | reverse complement strand
TCGGTGCGGAACGGGATCTGCTTGCCGTCCGCGAGGACGAGCGTGTGAAAGCGCACGCCGAGCCGCGCCTTGTCTTTCATCTTCCCGCCGCGCTCGACGAGCGTTACGTCTCCGATTACACGAGTGCCGGACGGGATGGCGACTCGCCCATCCGCCATGACGTCGCGGGTCACACGCGCTTCGACGCGGTCTTCCACCCTGGCGGTCTCGCTCGTGATCGACGTCTCGACGTGGAGTCCAACCACGGACGACGCCGGGACAACGACCTCGACGAATTGCGGCCTCGCCGGCGGTGGCGGCGCATCAGGGACAACGGGGTCCGGTTGCGGCGCGCTCACCGGCGCCGCTGCGGGCGGAGCCGCTACCGGCTCTCGTGACGGCAACGGACGCTCGACGGCCGGGGCCGGATCGGACGCGACGGTCACCGGGCGAGCCGGGGCCGTAGTGGCAGACTTGCGGGCCGTCGCGCGCGGGCTGTCCTTCTTGACGACAGGCGTCGGCCGGTCGGCCGGTGCCGGCGGGCGCGTGAGTGTCTCGGCCGACGTCGGGGTCGCGGCCTCGACAGCCGCAACCGGCTTCACGACGGCCTCCGTTTCGGCCACCACTTGAGCTTGCCCGGGACGCGCCTCGGTGATCGCGCTGGGGACAGTCTGGGCCGTCTGATTCTGCCGGACTGCGACGTAGGCGCTGCCGGCCGCGGCGGTGACACACGCGGTGGCGAGCAGGCCGAGCACGACGGGTTTGGCAATCATGGTACAAATCTCCTGGGTCGGGTACCTGGTGAGCAAGAGATGTGCCCCGCTTACCCTCCAATCAGCCAGGAATTCTGGGCCGATTCGGCCCGGAGCTCGGACAGGTCTCCCGCCGGGCCTCTGCGGGAGACAGTACCTGTCCTCCCATCAGGACCCCCAACCGTTGGCCCCCGGCCTGCGTCAATAGATGAGGCTTTCACAGATCGGCACCGCCGTTGCACAATACAACTCGCCGTTACGGCAAGCCTTCGCCGCAAGCCTGAAGAGGTTACAACATCCTCATCATTCAGGGAGGCCTGAAAACGGCTCTGTCGATGGGCTGCAGGTTGGACACCAGGGAGGGGTCTCATGCGCAGGTCGCGTTGGGTGTTCGCCAGGCTGGTGATGGTTGCCGCCACGCTTGCGGCGCCGGCTGCTCGAGCCGAGGCCATCACGCTCCGCGAAATCGTCGAACTGACCCGCGCGGGGCTGAGCGAGGAGGTGCTCCTTGCGCTCATCGAGGTTGATCAACGGGTGTTCTCGATCGACCCCGACACCCTGAAGGCTCTCAAAGATGCGGGCGTGAGCCCGCGCGTGATTGTCGCAATCGTCAAGAGCGGCCGCATGCCACCACCGCCACCCGATGCGGTTGTCGAAGTCCAGCCTCCCGATCCTCCGGCTCCTCAGGTAGTCGTCGTCGAGCGGCCAGTCGTGCACGAGGTGCCGGTCGTTGTGCCGGTGCCTGTTTATGTCGCGGTCGGCGGCCGGTCGCGCACGCGGTACCGGGATCAGCCCTACGTTGCGCCGCGGACGCCGTTCGTGCCGTTTGGACCCGACGTCATCCAGGCGCGCGAGCACCCCGAGCCTCGAAAGCGCGCCGAACCCGTGTACTGGGGATGGGGAGGCAAGCTCAGGCCGGACGCCTGGCAGCCGAAGTGATCGCGCGCCGCCTCCTTTAACTCCCGTTTCCTCCCGGACGTCAGCACGCCTGCCCGGTCTACAGAGCCTCCCTCCCTCGTGCTTGCTATCGTGCGCTGTCCAGATGTGCTATAACCCGGGGTTTCTGTGGTTTCCGAGGAGGATGTATGAGCCCCGCGCCCCTGCGAAGTCCGTTGATCCGCTTCGCGCTTGTCGTTCTGCTGTTGTTTGTCGCGACGCCCGGCGTCAGACCCGTTGCGCAGTCGCGTTCACAGCCTGCGAAGCAGAAGCTGGATGAAGAGTACACCGCGAAGATCAAGGAGTACACGCAGGATCCGCGAATCAGCACCGAGCTGGTCGATCACCTCCCGGCATCGGACACGGTTCCCACGCCGTTGAAGTTCTTCGGCCGGATGCCCGGTACGCCGGGAGAGCTGACATACGCGAAAGACATCCAGCGCTACTACGAGGCGCTCGACAAGGCTTCGGATCGCATCGCGATGTGGACGATCGGCAAGACCGAAGAAGGCCGCGACATGGTGCTGCTCGCGGTCGCTGACGAGGCGACGATCAAGCAGATCGACAAGTACAAGGGCATGATCGCCTCGCTGACCGATCCGCGAAAGACAACCGAAGAGCAGGCGCAGCAGCTGATTCGAACGGCCAAGCCGATCTACTGGGTGACGAGCGGTATGCACTCGGGGGAGACCGGCGGACCTGAGATGCTGCTCGAGCTGCCGTATCGGATTGCGGTCGAGGAGACGCCGTTCATCCAGGCGATTCGCAACAACGTCATCACGCTCATCACGCCTGTCATCGAAGTCGACGGTCGCGAGAAGCACGTCGACACGTACTACTTCAACAAGAAGCGTCCCGCCGCCGAGGCGCGGCTGCCGCTGATGTACTGGGGCAAGTACGTCGCGCACGACAACAACCGGGACGGCATGGGTCAGTTCCTGGCGCTCACGAAGAACACGACGAAGACGTTCCTGGCCTGGAAGCCGACCGTTCTGCACGACCTGCACGAAGCGTCCACCTACCTCTATGCGTCGACTGGCACGGGTCCCTACAACGAGCAGATCGACCCCATCACCATCGACGAATGGTGGCTGCTCGCGAAGACCGAGGTCATGGAGATGACCAAGCGTGGCGTGCCGGGCGTGTGGACCTACGGGTTCTACGACGGATGGGTGCCGAACTACATGTTCTTCATCGCGCACTCGCACAACGCGATTGGACGGTTCTACGAAGTGGCCAGTTACGGCCCGGACCTCAGGGAGCAAGGCGGCGGAGGCGCGACGAGCCGCGAGTGGTTCCGGCCCAATCCGCCGCTGCCATCGATCAAATGGGGTCCGAGGAACAACACGAACATCCAGCAGTCGGCGCTCCTGATTGCGCTCAATCACGTCGCGAAGAACAAGGACACGTACCTCGAGAACTACTGGATCAAGAACAGGCGCGCCGTCGATCGCGGCAAGAGCGGGCCGACCTATGGATGGGTCATTCCGGCAGGTCAGCGCCGGAAGCAGGATGCGGCCGATGCGGTGAACGAGTTGCGGCGTCAGGGGCTCGAGGTGCACCGGGCAACGTCGGCGTTCAAGGCCGGGAGCGTGAGCGTCGAGGCCGGCGACTACGTCATTCGCGGCGATCAGCCGTATCGCACGCTGGCTGATATGTACTTCTCGGTGCAGAACTACGCGCCCGCCAATCCGAACCCGTACGACGACACCGGCTGGACTTTTCCCTACATGCGCAACGTCGTCATCAAGACGGTCACCGACAAGGCGGTGCTCGACGGGGCGTCGACGCTCCTCACCGCCGACGCGAAGGCGCCGGGCGGAATCGAAGGGATCGGACCGGTCGTCATCGTCGATCACACGACAGACAACGTGCTGATGGCGTTTCGCTTCAAGCACGCCGGCGTCAAGATGCAGGCGGCCGAAGAAGACTTCGAGGCCGGCGGCCGTAAGTTCCGCGCCGGGGCGTTCATCATCCCGGCGGCCGATCGCGTGGCGCTCGACGCCTCGATGAAGTCGCTCGGGATTGCGGGGTTCAGCGTGGCGGCCGCGCCCGGCGTGCCGATGCACGATCTCGACGTGCCGCGCATCGGCTACGTGCACGCGTGGTCGAACACGCAGAACGAAGGCTGGGTGCGCGCGGCGCTCGACACCTACGGGGTGCCCTACACGTATTTCGGCGACATCAAGCTGCGGGAGGGCAACCTGCGGCAGAAGTACGACGTGATCATCTTCCCGCACGTCGGAGGCAATGCCCAGTCGCAGGTCAACGGGATTCCGAAAACCGGCTCGCTGCCGCTGCCCTACAAGAAGACGGCGGAGACGCCGAATCTCGGCGTGCAGGATCAGGCCGACGACATTCGCGGCGGCATGGGCTGGGAAGGGCTCATGGAGCTCGTCAAGTTCGTGCGCGAGGGCGGGACGCTCATCACCGAAGGCGCGACGTCGACGATCTTCCCGGACTACAACATCACGTCGGGCGTCACAGTCGAGAGTCCGGACAATCTGTTCGTGCGCGGCTCGGTGATGCGTGGTGTCGTTTCCGATCGTCGCAGTCCGATTGCGTACGGCTACGACGCGCAGGTGCCGGTGTACTTCAGTCAGAATCCGGTGCTGAATGTCGGCGGCGGTGGATTCGGTGGTTTTGGCGGCGGCCGAGGCGGTGACTCGCTGCCGGGCGTGGGTATGAATACGCAGCCGATGGCGACCGCCGGTCAGCAGCGGCTGTCGACCTGGGATCCTGAGAATCCGGCGTCGTCCCCGATGCCGCCGGCCGGCCGCGGAGGTCGAGGTCAGGCGGGTGGCGACGACGCGGCCGCATTTGGCGGTCGCGGCGGTCGCGGTGGTGGTGGCGGTCGTGGCGGGTTCGGCGGTGGCGATGCGGCCGAGAGTCGCCCCCGCGTTATCGTCTCGTTCCCGACCAATCCCGACGACATGCTGTTGTCGGGCGTCCTAGTAGGCGGGCAGTTGCTGGCCGGCCGTGCGCAGGTCGTCGACGCCCCCGTGGGTCGAGGCCACGTCGTCATGTTCGCGATTCGCCCGTACTGGCGCTGGCAGACCCAGGGCACGTTCTTCCTGGGCTTCAACACGATCCTGAACTGGAACGACCTGGACGCCGGCCGCGCGGGTGCGAAGCCGTCCTCGACTGCGCAATAGGCATTCGGGGACTGTCCCGGTTGAGTGTCCCCGGCCCTGTATGATCGACAAATATGCGCGGGGGCGCGGATGTCATCGTCGTCGGCGGGGGGATTATCGGGTGTGCGATTGCTCGCGAGTTGGCGTCGCGGGGCGCTCGCGTACGGATCTTCGAGGCACGGACGGTGGGGGCGGGTGCGACGCGGGCGTCGGCGGGGATCCTGGCGCCGTACATCGAAGGCCATAATCGCGGTCCGCTCTTCGACCTGACGCTGCGGAGCCTCGCGATGTACGACGACTTTGTCGCGCGCGCGACGGAAGAGTCGGCAGTCGACGTCGAGTACCGGCGGTGTGGCTCGCTCGAGATCGCCGCAGACGACGCGGCGGCAGACGCCTTCCGCCGCGCGTCTGAGACAGGCGGCAGCGAGTTGCAGTGGCTGAGCGCGGGCGACACCAGGCGGCTGGAACCCGCCCTGCCGGACTCGATCCGCGGCGCAGTCCTGGCGCCAGCGCATGGATACGTCGCCGTATCGTCGCTGACCGAGGCTCTCGTCTGGGCCGCGTTGCGGCACGGCGCCGAGCTCGAAACCGGACGCCACGTCCGGACCATCCGACGTGAGGCGGACGCCCTCGAGGTGGCGGCCGATGACGGCGCGACCTGGACGGCGCAGCACGTGGTCATCGCGTCAGGAAGCTGGTCGGGCCAACTCGAGCCGCTGGACCCCGCGGCGCGCGCGGTGCGCCCGGTTCGCGGTCAACTGCTGCACCTGGCGTGGAGGGGTCACCCCCTGTCGCACGTGATTTGGGGCAAGGATTGTTACGTCGTGCCGTGGCGGGACGGCACGGTGCTGGTCGGCGCGACAGTTGAAGACGTTGGATTCGACGAACGCACCACCGCTGCGGGCGTCCGCGACCTGCTTGACGCGGTGTGCGAACTGCTTCCGGAAGCCTGGGGAGCGACGTTTCTCGACGCGCGCGCGGGCCTGCGCCCGGCAACGCCGGACTCGCTGCCAATCATCGGACCGTCGTCGAGCCTCGACGGCGTCGTGTACGCAACGGGGCACTATCGCAACGGCGTGCTCCTGGCGCCGTTGACGTCCGCAATCGTGGCCGACCTGATTCTCGACGGACGGCAAGATCCGGCGCTGGTTCTCACCACGCCGGACCGATTCCCCTGAGGCCGACTTGATCGCGGACAACGCCGACGTGAGCGCTTCTACTGCGGCAGGAGCCGCGCCGTCGACGTCTGCTGCGAGGTCTCGAACGCGATCACGGCGAGCTGGTAGTCCAGCAGCGCCTGCAGCTCCCCGTTCCTGGCGATCGCGAGATCGCGCTGCGCCTGAATGACCAGAAAGCTCGTCGACATCCCGACCTCGAAACGCCGCTGCTCGGCATCGAGGCGCTGTTCCGCCAGCTCGCGGACGAGCTTGGTCGTCTCGATTCGCTGACGGTTCTGCTCGAGACGCAACGCCTGCTGACGCACTTCGCGCACGGCGCCCACTTCGTTGCTGCGCAATCGCGCGGCCGCCTGATCGCGTTCGAGGCGGGCACGGGCGAGATTCGCTTCTGCGGTGCTATTGCCAAGCGGATAGCTGAACGTCAGGCCCAGCGTCCAAGTCGGAAAGTCGTTGGTGAATACCTGACCGAGGACGCTGCCGAAGCTCGTACTCTCCGAGCCGACGATGGTGCCTGGGAAACCGCCTTCGCGAATGAGGCGCGTACCGCCGGCACCATCGCCCAGATAGTTCGCCTGCACGCGCAGGTCGGGGAGCGTCTGGCTCTTCGACAGCGCAACGGTCGTGTCGCTGATCTGGATGTCGGTCCGCGCACGCTCGAGATCCGTGCGTTCGCCGAGCGCACGGCGCACCGCGGCATCGACGTCGGGTGGTGGACCGACGACCGGCACGCGATCGGCTGGCTCGAGCCGAACCATCCAGTAGTCAGCGCGTTTGGGATCGATGATGAGCGTGCGAAGCGTGTCTTCGGTCTGCAGTGCCACCGTGCGCGCGATGATCAGATTCTCCTGGCGCTGGGCGACCTCGGCGCGCGCGGCCACGAGATCGAGCGGCGGCGACTGCCCGACGTCGACGCGCGCCCGGTTGTTGCGTTCGAGCTCGAGCGCGAGATCGAGCGAGCGCTGCTGGACGTCGACGAGCGCGAGCGCGGCGACGAGCGCCCAATAGCCGCGTTCGGCGTCCGCGCTGGTGTTCACCGTGCTCTCACGGAACTGGCTGCCGAGCAGCTCCCGAGTGCGTCGGCTCACGTCCAGGTTCGCCCGCGACGCGTCGATCTTGAAGTCGCGCAGGAGCGGCTGCGACAGCCCGAGCGACAGCCCGGCAGCGAGCTCCGGGTTCAGGCTCGTGAACAGGCTGTTGTTGGTCGTGCGCGAGGCGTCGAGCCCGGCCGTGTAGGTGCCACCGCCCCAAGGCAGCAGCTGCGCGATGCCCACGTTCGACGACCAGAGACCGATCCTGGTCCCCTGACCGACCGAGAACAGGTCCGTTGCCGGTAGCTGTTGCGTCTGCCTCTGCATCCCGGACTGGAGCGTCGGCAGGAACGCGCCCCGCGCGGCCGCGATCTGCGCATCGCCGATCGAGGGGTCGAACCGGCTGACGGCAAGATCCGGATTGTTCTGGATCGCCATCTGGATCGCCTCGTCGCGCGTGAGCTTGAGCACGACTCCAGACGCCTGCGCTGGCGGCGGTGTCGCGAGCACGCTGCCTGGCGCCAGCGCGGGCGGGGTCTGCGCCGTGGTCTGTGCGGCGAGCGACGCCGGCCACGATGCGATCGCCAGCGCGAGCAGACTCGCGGTCACCGGCGCGGCGACGCGCCGCCAGCGCCAGAGTCGCACCTTCGACAGATCATCGAAGAGTGAATAAGCGACGGGCGTTGCAACGAGAGTGAGCAGCAGCACGAGCGATTGACCTCCGATAATCACGAATCCGATTGCCCGGTTGGTGGCCGATCCGACGCCGCTCGATATCACGAGCGGGATCATCCCCGCGACAAACGCCAGCGTCGTCATCAGGATGGGCCGCAGTCGATCGCGGCTGGCCTGCAGCACCGCGGCGTCGCGTTCCATCCCGCGTTCGCGCAACTGATTTGCATGATCGATCTGCAGAATCGAATTCTTCTTGACGACGCCGAAGAGCACCAGCAGGCCGAGCGCCGAGAAGATGTTCAGCGACTGGCCCGTGATGATGATCGACAATAGCGCAAACGGGAGGGTAAGTGGCAACGACAGCAGGATCGTGATCGGGTGGAGCCACGATTCGAACTGCGCTGCCAGGATCAGGTACATGAACACCAGCGAGAGGCCGAACGCGAGCAGGAAGTTCTGCGCGGCGCGCCCGAGCTCGCGCGAACGCCCGGCGAATCTGGTGGTATAGCCAGGCCCCATGTTAATCGCCTCGGCGGCGCGCGTCATCGCATCCATCGCGGGGACCTGCGAAAAGCCCTGCAGCAGCCCGGCGAACACCGTCACCTGACGCTGACGGTTGAGGCGGTTGATCTCGGACGGCGCCGTGCCGGGCGTCAGCTTCGCGATGTTGTCGAGCGCTACGCTGCCGACCCTGCTCGACGGCACCGTCAGCTGGCCGATGGCCGCCGCCGTCTGACGGTTGCCTTCCACAGCACGGATGTGGACCTCGTACTGTTCGCCGCTTTCGTTATACGTCGTGATCTGATCGCCGCCGACCAGCAAGCGCAATGCGTCGGCGGCATCGGAAATCTGCACGCCCAGATCTGAGGCCTTCAGCCGGTCGAGCTCCACCGACAGCTCCGGCTTTCCGACGTTGAGCGACGTGTCGAGGTCCACGACGCCGGGCTCCTTCTTCGCTTCCGCCATCACGGCGTTGGCGTACTGTTCCAGCCGCTTCAGATCCGGACCGTTGATTGTGAACTGAATCTCGGCGTTCTGGTTGCCGCCGCCGCCAATCGTGGCAACGGGCCGGACGCCGGTGCGCAGATTCGGCACGCCAACGGCCGGGAGGATCTTGCTTCTGACGACGTTCATGATCTCGAACTGATCGCGGTCGCGCTCGTTGACCGGCGTCAGCCTCACGTAGATCGTGCCGGCGTTCCGCGTCCTGGCAGGGTCGTCGGCCACGGAGACCAGCGTGTAGCTCACGCCAGCCAGGCGCTGAATCCGGCTCGCAATCCGGTTCGCGATGATCTCGGTCGCCTCGAGGCTCGTGCCCTCGGGCGCACGGACGCCGACCTCGAACTCGGCCTGGTCGTCGTTGGGCAGGAAGTTCTTGTTGGCGACCATGAACAGCGGCACGCTGCTCAGCAGCACGAGCACGGCAATGCCCGCAATGACGGCGCGGTGCGCAAGCGACCACCGCAGGATCGACGTGTAGCCGCCATCGAGCGCGCCAAAGAACCGCGACTCCCGCGACGTCCGCTCCGCAATCTCGTGCCCCTCGGCATCCTCGTGCCTGGGCTTCATCTTGATCCAGCGGGAGGCCAGCATCGGTGTCAGCGTGAAGCTGACCAGAAGCGAGACGAGGATCGCAAACGACATCGTGAACCCGAAGCTCGTCATGAACCGGCCGACGATGCCGCCCATGAAGCCGACCGGGACGAAGATCGCGACGAGCGACAGCGTCGTCGCGAGCACGGCCAGGCCGATCTCGCGCGTCGCTTCGACGGCCGCCTGCATCGGCGGGCGTCCCTTCTCTTCGACGAACCGATAGATGTTCTCCAGCACGACAATCGCATCGTCGATGACGATGCCGACCGCGAGCGTGAGCGCGAGCATGGTCATCGAGTTCAACGTGAACCCCTGATACCAGATCAGGCCGAAGGTCGCGATGATCGAGGTTGGGATCGCGATCGCCGCGATAATGGTCGAGCGCCAGTTCCAGAGGAATACCAGCACGACGGCCGCCGCGAGAATGGACCCCAGCACGAGGTGCTCCTCGACGCTCGCGATTGACGCCTTGATGAACTCCGAGAGGTCGCGCACGACGCGAATCTCGTAGCCCGTAGGCGCGAGCGGCGTGACCTCGGCCAGACGCTCCTTGACCGCTTCGACAACCTGGACCGTGTTCGTGCCGGACTGCCGGCGGACAGTCAGCATCACGCCAGGTTCGCCGTTCATGTTCGCCGTGGTCTCCGGCTCAGCCATCCCGTCTTCGACCGTCGCCACGTCGCGGAGGAGCACCTGATGGCCGTCGCGCTGGTGGACGACGATGTCGCCAAACGCAGCGACCGAGTCGACCCGCCCGCGCGTTCGTAGTGTCATGGCCGTGGCACCCTGTTCCACGCGGCCGCCTGGAATCTCGGTGTTCTGCGCCTGAACCGCGCGCGACACGTCCGTCACGGTGAGACCCTGGGCGCGCAGCCTGTCGGCGTCGAGCAGGATGTTGATCTGACGGGCCCGGCCGCCCACGACGACGACCTGACCGACGCCGCTGACGCTTTCGAGCTGGCGGCGGAGCGTCTTGTCGGCGTACTCGGTGATGTCGCGAATGGGCGCGGCTGCCGAGACGGAGAGCGTCATCACAGGCGCCGAGTCGGGGTCGAACTTCTCGACCGTGGGCTGCTCGATGGTACGCGGCAGACGTGGGAGCACGCGATTCACGCGGTCGCGCACTTCCTGGGCGGCCACGTCCCCGTCTTTCTCGAGGAGGAACGCGATGATGACCTGCGACACGCCCTCGGAGGAGTTCGAGCGCAGCTCGTCGATCCCGCTGATCGTGTTGACCGCCTCCTCGATTTTGTCGGTGACCTCGGTTTCGACCTCTTCAGGCGCCGCGCCGGGCAGCCGGGTCGTCACGACAACGGTGGGAAAGTCGACCTTCGGGAATCGGTCGAGCCCAAGCTGCGTGAAGGCGAACGCGCCGACGACCGTCAGCGAGAGCGTGATGACCGTCGCAAAGACCGGGCGACGAACGGAAATAGAAGCGAGCCACTGCATGACTTGATCTCAGAAAGTACGAGGCACGGAATATGAAGAACGGTCGGCGGCTTACCGAGGCTTGACCTGCTGGCCATCCGAGAGACGGCCCTTTGGATCGGTGGCGATGATGTCCCCTTTTGACACGCCCGAGGTGATCTCGACCTGCGCATCGAGCTTTTCGCCGAGGGTGACGATCCGTTCCTCGATGCGGTTGTCTTTCACGGTGTAGACGCGACTCGTGCCGGCGACCGTCTCGACCGCGGTCGCGGGCACCAGCAGCGCAGGGGCGGCGTCGGGCTGACGAACGAGCGCGGTGGCGAAGAACCCAGGCTTCAGACGGCTGTCGGCGTTGGGCGCAATCGCCTCGACAGTGAGCGCTCGCTGGTCGGGGCGGAGCGAGGGAGAAACGAATCGCACGGTGGCCGCGAATTCCTCGCCCGGATACGCGTCGACGGTGAGCCGCACCTGCTGCCCGACCTTGACGAGCGACACGTGCTGCTCGGGGATCGTGAGCTCGACGCGCAGTGGATCGACGCGCACGACCGTGGCGACGCGCTGGCCGCGCGTGACGTAGTCGCCGACGCTCACGACGCGCTCGGCGACGAGCCCCGTCAGCGGTGCGCGGACGGAGGTGTCGGCCACCGACTTCCGCGCGAGCGCCACACGCGCACGTGCGGCTTCGAGCGAGCGATAGGACTGGTCGGCCAGGTTCTGCGCCGACTGATAGTTCTGACGCGCGGCCTCGAGCTGCGTGCGACGCTGATCGAACTCGCTCTGCGAGATGACCTTCTGATCGACGAGCGACCGCATGCGGTTGTACTCGGCCTCGGCAAGATCGAGCGACGCTTTGGCATTCATCACGTCAGGCACGCGCATCCGATCGAACGGCTGGCCCCCGACGAGCCCGAGCTTCGCTTCGATCTGCGCGGCGTTCGCGTCGGCCTCCTGCAGCTGTGCGGCGGTCTCGGACGGCGAGATGCGCACGAGGAGCGCGCCTTGTGCCACGCGGGTGCCTCGCTCGACGGGCGTCTCGATCACACGCCCTGCGGTTTCGGCGCTGACTTCCGCCTGCGCGTCCGCCATGAGCGAGCCCGTGACGCGAAGATAGCGATCGATCGATCGGCTTTCGACGGCAGCGGTCGCAATGGCGAGCGGCTCGGGAGCCCTGACGGCTTCCGCAGTTTCCGCCGTGCTGGAGCAACCGGCGGTCAGAAGAGATCCAGTCAGGATGAGGGCGATGCCCGGAACGAGAAGATCGAAACGCCGACGTGTCATACCAGCCTCACTCAGTTGTGTCCGACAATGACTCTGCGCAGGACGTTGTGGGACCGAAGGTCGCGGGAAACCCGGTGCGCAGCCCCGTGAGCGCCGCTTCGAGCGTGTCGCGGGCGAGGGCATCCGAGTCTTCTCCCGGTGGAACCCGTCCACACAGCCGAGCCACCGCGGCGCCCGTCGTTGCGGCGACGAGTATCCGGAAAACCGCGTGGTGCTGTGTCGAAGCCGGGAAGAGACCCGCATCGATCGCGCGTTGGATGCTGGCCCCGAGCTGCGCCTTGCCATCGCGCACGAACTCGAACCGCTCCCAGTTCTGGCTGATTTGGGGGACCGTGCGATCGAGGAACATCAGGGCGAAATATTCGGGATACGACTTGCTGAACTCATAGACGCGCCAGAATGCCTGGCGGATCGTGTTCAGCAGGTCGTCGTTCGACTCGTCTGACTTGCGCTCGGGCGGCGTGAACAAGATACGGAATCCCTCTTCGGCCAGTGCGAAGAAGATGTCGTCTTTGCTGGGGAAGTAGCTGTAGATCGCCGCGGGGCTGTACTCGATACGCTCGGCGATCTTGCGGATCGACACGTTGTGATAGCCCTCGGCGACGAACAGGTCTCGAGCCGCATCCAGGATGGACCTTGAAACCGCCTCCCGTTCCCGCTCCTGACGTTCCTTGACTCCCAAAAACCCTCCAGAAAACACGCATTGAACAGCGTTCAGTAGTCTAACACCGTTAGACGTTGGAACGCCAATCCGCGTTCCCTCACGGGTCGGGGGCTCGGGGCGGCGGGCACCTTTGCCGCGATGATGCCGGCCACCTTGGTATAACGTCTGGCTTATGGCGAAAATGACGACCATTGGCGAGCCCGAGGCGCTGCGACGTCTCAAAGTGCTCCCGAGCTGGGAGCTCGACGGGGCGTCGATCCGAAGGAAGTTCACCTTCGCGGGCTTTCCGGACGCACTCGCGTTCGTCGTCCGGCTGGGCTTCGACGCGGAAGCGGCCGACCATCACCCAGATATCCTCGTGAACTACAAGCGCGTGACGCTCACCTACACGACCCATAGCGAGGGAGGACTGACCGAGAAAGACTTCGCCGGCGCCGCTCAGGCGAATGCGCTGGCGGCGTCAATGGGGGCGGAATAGACGCGGTTCAAGGTTCAAGGTTCAGGGTTCAGAAGGTTCAACAAGAGGTTCAGGCCTGCCGCGCCGTAGCGCGCGTAGAATTGCTTCGCGCGGAGGCGGGATGCAGCTCAAGAACAGCTACAGCGCGAGAGAAGTGGCGGCGCTCACCGGGCTCTCGGCGCGCCAGCTTCAGTGGTGGGACGAGCGGCGGCTGTTCCTGTCGGCCGTTGCGCCGAGGCCCACGGCCGCCGGCGGCTTCACCGAGCGCCGCTACACCCCAGTCGATCTTCTCGAGCTGATGGTGCTCGCCGACCTGAGACGGCAGGGCATGACGGTCTCGCGCATCCGACTGCTGCTCGACACGCTCCGGTTGCGGTTCGGCGTCAGGCTCTTCGACGCCATCGGCGGGGCAGGATCGCTCACGCTTCTGACCGACGGTCGCGACGTCTACGCGCGCACGGCAAAGGGCCAGTTCTACAACCTGCTGCGCGATCCCGAGCAGCCGCTGCTGGTGATCGGGCCAGAACCGGAATGGCGTGAGCTTGCGTCCAGGGCTCACGCCGTACGGGGGCGAAAAAAGAAGGCAAAGAAGAAAAAAGAGAAGACCCGGGCCTGAGGCTCAGCCGATCGGAAAGATCTTATCGAGGCCGTCGGCGGGGCGCGGAATGACGTGGACGCCGACGAGCTCCCCGACCCGCCGCGCGGCGGCAGCGCCGGCGTCGGTCGCGGCTTTCACCGACGCGACGTCCCCGCGCACGATCGCGGTCACCAGACCCGCATCGACTTTCTGCCATCCCACGAACACCACGTTCGCCGCTTTGACCATGGCGTCAGCCGCCTCGATCATTCCCACGAGCCCGCGGGTTTCGACGAGTCCGAGCGCTTCGCCAGGCAGCTCTTTCGGCACAGTCGCATTCTACCTCAGACGCACTGTCTGTGTTGTCCGTGTTGTCCGTGGCGCTACGCGATCCGGCCGCGCGCGGCAATTGGCAGCTCGTCGAGCACGGCATCACCGTTCACCAGCCAGACCGAGTCGACGAGGTTCGACACGACGCAGGCATGGTTGGGCAGCACGCGGACCAGATCGCCGGTTTTCAACCCGCACGGCGTTCCGACCACCCGCACGTTCGCGTGTTCTTCCGACAGCCGTTCGACGAGCAGAGATTCGTTGGGTCGCGGCGTGTCGAGATCCTCGTACACCACGCCGAAGCCAGGGGTGCTGCCAAACCCTCGCGCCTGATCGGTCGTCAATGTTTTGCTTCCGCAGTCGAGGATGATCCGATCCACCGACGGCCTGCTCACGACACGCGCGAGGACGGTCAGCGCGCAGTCGTCCCAGGTGGCGGCCCCGAGCCCCACCTGCGTCCGATCGAAATAGATATAGTTGCCCGGCCGCAGTTCGGTGATGCCGTCCTGCTGAAGGCTGAATCGCGCGGTGGGCGTGGCGCCAACGCTGACTTCCTCGACACGCGGCCCGAGCCGCTCGACTTCCGCCGCGAGGCGGACGAGTGTCTGCGCTTCGTTGGCAGCGATCGCCGCGATCTCGCTCTCGGATCCGGCACCGTAGGCATGGCCCGCGTGGCTCAGCAGCCCGCGGAATCGCAGCCCAGGCAGCTCGGCCACGCGCGCGACAAGCTCGGCGGCGTCGCGACGTTCGGGGTCCATCCCGCACCGATGAAACCCGACATCGACTTTCACCAGCACGTCGACCTCGCGCTTGTTGACGCGCATCAGCCCCGACCAGCCGCGCGCCACGTCGACATCGTCCACGATGAAGGAGAGCCTGGTGACGTCGAGCAGCCTGAGCACGCGGTCGACATTGACCGGGTTGATCGGGTAGGGCAGACGGATATCCTCGATACCGGCCGCCGCAAAGACCTCCGCCTCGCCGAGCTTCGCGCAACAGATGCCGACCGCACCCCGCGCGATCTGCACGCGCGCAAGGTCCGGCGATTTGTGCGTCTTGGCGTGCGGCCTGAGCCTGATGCTTCGCGCCTTCGCCGCCGCCTGCATGCGGTCGACGTTCTGCTCGAGGCGTGTCTTGTCGATGAGAACCGAAGGAGTGCGAAGGTCGCTGAGTTTCACGCAGCGAGTGTATCGGATCCGACAGGAGACAGAGCAAAAGCGCCTGCGGCCTCGCCTCCGCCAAGGCTACGGCGAGCTTCGCCGAGCGAGCGACAGCCTTGAGCCGCCGGGAGCGCGAAGCGCGAGCGGCAAGCGCTTGGGGGTGGGGCCCCAAGCGCAGTGAGCAACGCAGGGCCCCGCGAGCATTGAGAAATGCAGACAGGAATGCGCGATCAGCCCGGTGCCTCGCCTACCCCAACGTCCCCAGGGCCACCGGCCCGCTGAATCCCGGGAACACGTGCTTCGTGTTGGTCAGGCCGAGATGACCGCCGGCGACTTCGGCGAAGACTGTACGGAAGTCGGTCGTGACGGCAAGGTCGCGGCCTTCGTATCGTTGTTCGCGCGCGAGGCCCGGCCATTTGCCGTAGACCTTGCCCCCGCGCACGCCGCCGCCGATCACCATCATGGCGTTCCCGTGCCCGTGATCGGTGCCGCGATTGCCGTTCTCGGCCACGGTCCGGCCAAACTCGGACATCGTCAGGATCATGACGTCGCTCATCCGATCGCCGAGATCGCGCACGAGCGCGGCCAGGCCACCGCCGAAGTCGGCGAGCCGATTGGCAAGCTGGCCGACGGCCGCTCCCTCCTGCGCGTGGTGGTCCCAATTGCCGGTTTCGGCGAAGGCGACTTCGAGGCCCACGTCGGCTTTGATGAGCTGGGCGATCTGCTTGAGCGCCTCGCCGTAGGGTGTCCGCGGGTACTGCGCTCCGTTCTCCGGAGCGTACTTCGACGGGTCGGCGTCCTTCAGCATCTTCACAGCGTCGAAGGCATCGCGCCCGGTCCGGTTCAGCACGCTGCCTGCGGCCGCGGCGTACTCTGCTTCGAAGGACGCCTGCACCATGTCGCTCGCCTGCCCCGCGCGAATTCCGAACTGGCCGATCTGTCCGATGGCAAGCGCGGGCGCCAGACCCTGCAGCGCACGCGGCAGCTGCGGGGCCAGCGCCACGGCTCGAAACGGCGTGGCCTTCTCGTGCTCGCGCGCATGCAGGTAGCGATTCAACCAGCCATCCGGCGTGCTCTTCACGCCCGGCGTCGCTGTTTCCATGTAGTCCTGCGCGTCGAAGTGCGAGCGTGTGCCGTCGGGAGATCCACAGGCGTGCACGATCGCAAGCTGTCGCGCGTCCCAGAACGGCTTGAGCGGCGCAAGCCGCGGATGCATGCCGAAGAACCCGTCGAGATCCAACGCCGCATCAGCCGACGTCCCGGGTCGCGCAATTGCGATGCTCGGCCGCGACGCATAGTAGTCGCGCTCGCCGAACGGCACGATCATGTTCAAGCCGTCGACGGCGCCGCGCTGGAAGATCGTCACGAGCACTTTGCGTTTCGGCGCCGCCTCGGCAACCGTCCTCGCCAGAAACTGCGGCGCGAAACCGAGGCTCACGAGCGCCAGCCCGCCGTCCTTGAGAAAGACTCGTCTCGAGATCATGGCGTCCTACCTTTTCTGGAATTCCGGCGAGCCCAGCACCAGGGCGAGTGCCTGGGACGTCGTCGCCGCCCTGGCAACGGTCGCGGCAGTGGTCTCCGAAAGTTCGCCCGCGAGCGCCGACGCCACGAGCGCGTCGGTTGTGACCGACGGGCCAGCTCCGGTGCGACCCTGCAATGGCCGAACTCCATCCCCGCGTTGCTGTCTGGAAGCGGTAAGAGATACGGCGAAGTTCATCCGGTTCAAGAGCGCACCGGAGTTGACCCAGGCTTCGGCCTTGTCGGAGTAGCCGGTCGGCGGCTGGCAGCCGTAAAGTGGCATCCCCAGATTGCGGACGGCCATCACGAACGGCATCGCGTTGCTGGTCTCGGTGCCGGTGGCACGCACGGCGCTCACGACGAATTCGAAGGGCGTTTTGACCTTGGCGCGATAGGCCTCGTGCGCGAAGAACTCCGGCGAGGTCACGATAACCCTCACGACCTCGCGGATGTTGCCGCCAGTGTCGCGGAAGCGGCGCGCCGCGCGGTCGACCAGCGCCTTCGGGGGATCGTCGGCGAGGAAGCGCCGGGTCAGCTTGGTCGCGATGAACTGCGCCGTCGACGGGTGGGTCGCCAGCAGGTCGAGCACCTGATCGCCATCCTTCTGTCCGCCGCCGGACTTGATCTTGTGTCCCAGCACGACCTTCTCGCCGTCGTCGTGCATCCGCGGCTCGAACCTGAAGCCGCCGCCCTGGCGTGGATTCGCGATCGTCCAGCCGGTGAATGCACGCGCGACTTCCTGCACGTCCTTCTGCGTGTAGCCGCCCTCGACGCCGAGCGTATGGAGCTCCATCAGCTCACGCGCGTAGTTCTCGTTGAGGCCGGCCCGCCGGTTCTGCAGCCCCGGCGGACGGTCGGCGAGCGTTCGCGGGCGATTGATCTGCCCGGGGCGACCCACGGCGCCAGGCTGACCCGGCATCCGGTTCGGGTGTCGCGGGTTCACCCGGCCGTTCTGCGGGCGTTGAGCCGCGGTGCGCGCCCCTTCGGGCGCCGAGCTCTGCCAGTTATCGAGATAGAAGAGCATCGCCGGGCTCTCGGCCGTCGCCTGCAGCAGATCGCGGAACTTCCCGAGCACGTGCGGCCGGATGGCGTCGCGCTCGTACTCGTTGAGGTAGACGCGCACCTGACCCTTGCCCGAGAAGACGTTGAAATGGTTGAACCAGAAGTCGACCATGACTTCCTCGAGCTGCCGATCGCTGTAGGCGGCGCGCAGGAGCTTGGCCTGCGTCAACTCTGTGAGCGCCTGCCGTTCCATGCGGACGGCCTCGGCCTGTTCCGGCGTCATCATTTCTCTGCGCGCGGCCTCGCTTGGCGGCGCCGTCATTGCAGGATCGTTTGCGGCAGGGTTCTGCGCGGCCAGTTGCCGCTGGAGCTCGCGCCTGGCCATCTGCGCCGGCAGGTAGTACTGCTCGGCCATTTCTCGCGTGCTCTTGGAAAGGGTTTCGAATGCGGCCAGCCTGGCCGCCATCTCGTTGTCGAGGATGCGTTCTGGCTGGAGCTGCAGATCGATGTACGCCGGCAGCCCCATCGTGCGCACGCGATCGACGTCACCAGGCGCCGCACCAAAGCCGAGCCTGTTCAGCACGTGCACGATCGCGCGATCGTCGGGCTGTTGCGGGATCGCCGGTTTGATCTGATCGGCCAGTCCGGCCCTGCCGGCCCCGGTCACAACAACAGCGACGACGGCGAAGATACCCGTGGAGCGCGTGACTGCACGCATGAGCGACCTCTCCTGTTTATGTCCGTGCCCCCGTTGTTCTGTGCGCGACTGGTGGGTTAGACCGGGCGACCGGCGGGCGGGTTGAAGCCACGCGGAAGGCCGTCCCGCCTGGCAGGTCGTATCTCGATGCGGGTCAGCTACTTGCCAACGGCCTTCTGCCACTGGTCGACGAGGGCCTGTTGCGGGCCGTTCGCTGCCGCATACGCCGCGGCCCACCGGGTGAAGAGCGCACGGTCTTCGTTCGTCGACCTGATGGGCTTCTTCTCCGCGCGCGCTTCGTAGAGCATGCGCAGCGCGAAGAAGTGGCGCTCCTGATCCTCCGGGTGCTTTTCTAGATACGGCTCGAGCTTGAGGAGCGCATCGGCACGCTTGCCCGCCATCGCGAGTGCTGACCCGATACGGACCTGGACCTCTTCGTTGTCGGGCCACTCGCGTGCCGCCTCGTTCAGTATCTCGAGCGCGTGATCGACCTCCCGCAGCCTGAGCAGCGCGTCGCCGAGGAGCGTAAAGATGAATGGCGCCTCACTTTCGGTGACGAGCGCCAGCTGCCAGGCGCCGACCGCCTCCTGATCGCGACCGCCGGCGGCGTAACACGATCCGAGATAGAACGCCGCCGGGAAGAACTCCGAGTCGAGCCGCAGCGCCTCGCGGAACCTGGCGGCCGCGGGTTCGAGCTCGCCCCTCGCGTACAACGCCAGTCCGCCGAGGAAGGACGCGGGCACCGACGTCCCGCCGGTGCTGAGTGCCTTGACGGCTTCGTCGAAGCGGCCCGCGCGCGCGTGCTCCACGACGGGCTCCGGGTTCGACTCGCCTCGTGCGCCGACGTTCAACCGCTCCATGAAGAAGCCAACCACCTGCGGCGTGAGGACCGACGCGCGCTCGAAGCGGTCGGGCCGTGACGCAACAGGAATCGCCGCCGGCCTGGCCGATGCCAGCCTCGGACCTGTTGCCGGCTTCGTTTTGCTCGCCGTGACCGTACGTCCGACACGAAACGGGCGCGTGATCTGGCCAACCTTCTGGCCGTCGGTGCTCACTACGGCCCGCGCGACGTAGTCCCCTGGCGGCAGGAGCGCGACCGGAATGGACCCTTCGAGGGTCCGGCGATTTGGCGCGTCGGCGGTCGCCGGCTGCACGCGGCCGGCGGCGCCGTCGAGCGCCCGCGCTTGCGCATCCTGTGCGACCTCGAACATCACGGTCGTGTTCTTGAGCACGTCTGCCGCGTCGGCGTACAACTCGATGTAGCCGTTCACCATGCCGGACGTGAACTCGCCGCTCACGACCGGCGCCGCGCTTCCCGAGGTCGTCCGGTCGTCTGCAAGCAGCAAATCGGTCGCGCGGACCTGGCCGACCGGTGTCAACGCCGCGCGGAACGAGTGTTCAACGCTGCCACGCCTGCCGCGTTCGTCGACGACCGCGATCTTCAGCGTGTGCGTCCCGGTCGCGTCGCTGAGGATGAAGCCGGTGTACTTCTGGATGGAAGTCTCGGCCGAGACGGGCGTCTTCACCTCGCGATCGATCTGGCTGTCGATCAACCGTCCCTTGTCATCCACGAGGCTGTAGGCCAGCGCGAGCCTGCCGTCGGAATTGCCCGAGCGATCGATTTCTGTCGCCATCAGAATGCGGAGCTTGTCGCTCCCGGGATCTCGCAATGTGTAGGTCGCGAGCTTCAGGCCGATCTCGCTCGCGAGCATCGGCGCCTGCAGCGTCTCCTTGAGAATCGCATCGTCGGTCTTGACGCCCGGCGCTTCGATCGAGAACTGGCTGCGGGCGCGGATCTCGACGCCGGAGCGGCCCGGCACGCCCACCTTGATCTTGTGCGGCTTGCCGTCCCGATCGCCAGACTCGGGCTCGAAAGTGACGAGATAGTAGCCGGACAGCTCGAGAGCGAGACGCGCGAATGCGTTGTCGGCGCTGCCCACCACCGGGAGAACCGCCCCGCGCGTAGACCCCGCGATGACGCCGAGCCCTTCGTGCGCGAGCGCCTTGTCGCGCCCCGGTGTCGCGGGCTCCCTCGCCGTCGACGCATCCGAGCCGAACACCTCGAGTTGAAGCGCGTAGATCGTCACCTGACCGCGCGCCGCCGCCGGGCCCAGCCAGGCGCCGTCGCCCGGCCGTTCGAGGACGAGGCCTTCCGATATGTAGACGATGGTCTTTGGCGTTGTCGTCTGCGACAGGCGTTCGACGATCGAGCGTAACGTCGCCATTGCGGTCTGCGTCCGCTCGCTGACGCCGCTGTAGATGCCATTGGCATCGGTCACGATCTGCCTGATGCAGAGATCACGGTCCTCGGGGCTCGGGAGACTGGCACACTCTCGCTGAGTGACGACGTTGAGGACCGTGCGATCACCCTGGACAATGGCCATGGCCTCCGAGATGCCGATGCGATACGACGTCGGAAACGTATCGGTCAGTCCGGCCAGGCCCGGCAGCGCACTCTGGACGACCGCGTGGTTCGATGTGAAGTCGATGGCCGGCCCGGCTCCCGGGAAGGCGATGAGCCCGACGCGATCGGCCGGCGTCAGCCGGGCGAGGAAGCGGCTCGCGGCCTCCATCGCCTGCCGGCCGCGCCCCGGCGCGATGTTGCCACGATCGATGACGAACATGATCAGCCGTCCGCTGCCTGCGGCGTTGGAGCTGAAGGTCGCCTGAGACGCCGCGGGCGGCACGGCTTCGCGCACCGCCGACACGTACTGTGCGGACACGATCCGCCGCGGGCGGCCGTCGACGTCGAGCGCAAAGTCGGTTGCGGTGAGACCGGTGACCGGGCGGCCGTCATCGCCGATGATGCTGACATCGACCGGTACGAGATCGACGGCCAGACGAAAGGTGGGAGCCGGCTGTTGCGGCGGACCCTGCGCGAGGGTTACGGCCAAGGCGCCCATCGCCAGCGTTGTCGTCAACCCGACGGCGCCAGCCACTCCGCCACTCACAGCCTTCATTGCGGGTCTTCGGTCCATATCCCGTTTCTGCGAACCTGCGGTGGTTCGTCGTCTTCAGTTCTTGGACAGGCGATACCCATCCCTGGCTCGCACGTGATACTGGCCGTCGCCGACCTCGACTCGAATCCGATGGTATTGCCCGTCGCGTTCTTCGTCGGGATAGGAGTAGGAGATCAGATACTGGTTGCTGAGATCCTCGAGGATTTCCTCGAAGAACCTGTCGAGACGGCCGACGTCTTCGGCGAAGAATGCTCGTCCGCCGCTGATCGTCGCGAACTTCTTCAACACCTCCTGCAGATCGCGCGCGCGGATGGCGCGCCCCTGGCCGATCACGTAAATCGTCGCGTCGCTCGCTTCCGCGCGGGCGATCGCCGCCTCGAGCGTGGCATGACTGGATTGGTCGTCGCCATCGCTGAAGAGCAGCATCGAACGTCGGCCGGGGTGACGACTCAGTAGATTCAGTCCTTTGAGGATGACGTCGTAGAGCGCGGTGCCACCCCAGGCGCGCATCAGATCGATCGCCTTGACTCGCGCTTCCTGATCGCGGCTCCTCGGCGTCAGGGTGAACACGTTATCGTTGAAGCCCAGCAGCGTGACCTGATCGCCGGCGCGGAGCCCGCTCAGGAAACGTTTGGACGACGTCTTCACGTGTGGCAGCGCGGCGCGCATGCTGGAGCTGACGTCGAGCGCCACGACCATCTCGAGCGAGATGTTCTCGGACTCGAAGCTCGTGATCTTCTGCGGCCGGTCGTTGTCGTACACCTTGAAGTCGGCGGGCTTCAGCCCTGTGACGAACCGTCCACCGCCGTCGGTGACGACCGATGTGAACTGAAGGACGTCGACGTCGACCGACTCGCTGAACTTCACCCCCCTGGTGTGAATGGTGGCGGCGGTCCGGCCTCCCTTTGCGAGCTCGGCCGTGACGCGGATCGTGTGTTCTTCGACGCGTGCGCCGGCGTCCCAGTCACACTCGAACGGAAAGCGCGTGAGCGTGCAGATCTTGCGGCCGTCGGCGAAGAAGACCACCTCCTTGATCTGCCGCACCGCGGGAGCCGGCTCGATCACGGCGACCATCCGGACCTGCCCGCTGAGCAACTCGTTGTCGACGGGCGACGTGATGCGCACCGTGAGTGGCGGCGGCTGCGCCGACAACGCAACACCAGCCACAGCCGCGAGCGTCACGACGAGCAGGCGGTGCGGCATGACCATCGGACTCAGGGATGACGGTCGTCGGATGTCGTCGCCGGCAGGAGTGGCCCACCGGCGGTCTGTGCGGCGATGTAGTCGATGAGGCTGTCGCGCGCGACTGCGCTCGCGGCACGGCTGAACCCGGACCAGTCGTCGAAATGCGCGGGGCGCGCCTGATCGAGGACTTCCTGCATCGCCAACGCGATCACGCCTGGCGCGATCTGCGCGGGCAGCCCGAGCGAGGCCAGGGTATCGGCGACAAGAATCGAGACGTCCGCGCCGCGCGTGGCGAGGAGCCCGAGGGAGGGCCGGCCGGCCAGGAACTCCCATGGCTGTGCGGCCGGCATCGCGAGACATACGCATCCAGTGACCGGCAGCATCGCCGCGCCCCAGCCGTCGAGCGAGACCGCGGCGACCGCGCGCGGCCGTCCGAGCCACATCAGCTCCAGGAGCGACAACTGTGTGGCACGTCGTGCGCCGTCGTGGGCAATGGTCCAACGGAGCGCCTCGCGCTGCCACGCGCTCAGACCCGCGTCGCGCGCTGCCTGGTCGAGGTCGGTCTCGTTGCTCCCAGGGGCGCCGAGCGCGTCGAGGCGCGCGCGGCCGCGCGCCAGGGCTGCGGCGATCTCGTCGCGCGCGGCGTCGCTGAGCGCCAGAGGGTTCAGCAACGAGACCGTCAGGGCCGCGGTCTGCCGCTCCGACGAGACCATTCGCGGTTCAGGAGGCATGACGCCAGCGTCGAGGCGGCGCAACGACAAGCGGGCCAGCGCAACGTCGAGTCCGAGCAGCGAGCCCGTGACCCGCCAGCCCTTGCCGGAGTGCCCTTCGCTCGGCAGCCGCCACGCGGTGCGCGGCCCCATCACCCCGGTCGCGCCGAGCTCGTGCCGGAGCGCGACGTTGCCGCTCGCGAGCGCAGGTCCCTGAGGATCGCCCAGGTATGCGGCGTACAGAATGGACGTCAACGTGTCGGCCAGCACGCGTTCGCCGCCGCCGCCCTTCTGAGCCTGCTGCGCACGCTCGAGCGCCCCTCCGAGCGATAGACCGCCCTGCCGCTGTCGCACGCGCAGCAGGCGCAACGCTTCAGCACGTGGCGCGTTGACGCGATAGCGACGTCCTTCCCATTCCACGACCCGCTCGGGCGTGCGCGTCACCAGGACGCCCGCCATTCCCGCAAGCAGCGTGTCCTCCAGCGAGTCGACTGACTCGCCGCTGATTTCTGGCAGCTTGGACAGAAGATCCTTCTGGATCCACGCAGCGATCCTGGCGCCGTAGCCGTTCTTCGTCTGTTCGACCATGGCGAGCCTGGTCACCAGGCCATCGGCGTCCGCCCTCGACAGGCTTCCCGATCGGATGATCCGATCGAGGATTCCAAGAGAGGCCTGGAACTGCGTCAACGCCAGCGTCCGCGCCTGGTCGTCCCCGATGTCGCTGAGCGCCTTCGCGCGCGCGGCCGCCGCGCTCATGGTTTCGGCCGACGTCACGCCCGCGCGCTCCAGCGTGGCCATCAACGAGGGGAACGCCCCGTGCGCCCGCAACGCGCTCGAGACGAGCGGATCCGGCGAAGCGACGTTCGGAAACACACGCTGCGCGAACAGGAAAGTCTCGAGGCGCCGGCGCCCGACATCGACCGGCACACGATGGAGGCGCGACAAGAGCCACACTGCGTCGATTGGCGCGGAGTCGAGTCCCGACGAGTCGCGCGGCTGCGAACGGGCGCCCGCGTCGTCGGAGAAAACGCGTTCCCACAGTCCACGCTGGTTCGGGCCTGCCAGGGTGCCGTCCGCGTTGACCTGAATGACCGCCAGCGTCAACGCCGGGTCGTGCGGTCGGCGACTGAACGGCTGCTTCTCCGGCTGCCACTCGTTGCCGGTCCGCTCGAAAACGTCGAGAAGCGCGCGCACGCGCTCGACGCGGGCCGCCGGCGCGAGCGCTGCACTGGTGGCAAATCGCAGCTGTGGCTCGTCGAGGTGCGCCATCGCGTCGTAGAACCACGCGAGCACCCCCGAGTCGTCGCCGAAGAGTCGCCGCACGAAGACCGACGGTCTGGCAGGGTCTGCGCCGAGGAGCGCCTGCCACATCGGCTCGGCATCCACCCCACCGGGCACGACGATTCGTCCGGCCCGGACGCGCACGCTCGGTCCAAAGACCCCGAACGCACCGGCATGACGAAGCAGATGCCGCAGCGTATCGCGTTCGGGTCCGAGCCACGCGAGCGTCTCGTCGTCGAGGCCGGCGAGGCCGTGATAGAGGAGCGCGGTTTGGCGATCGGTGAGGATGGCGCCGACGATCTGATTGTCTGGAACCGGACGCTGGAGCAGCGTCTCGCGCCAGATGGACGCGTCGAGCGGCAGCGGAACAATTTCGCCAGGTGTCGGAGGTGTGACCAGGAGCGCCGCTCGCAGGTTTTCACGCTGCCGCGGGTCTCCTTCGGCCAGCCCCATGGTGAACAGCGTGCGCACGACGTCGAGCAGGAAGCGGCTGCGATCAATGGACGCGATGTCGAGCGCGTTTGCCATCTGCTCGGCCGGGATCGGCAGCACGACAGCCATTCGCACCGCGGGCTGCCGGGCACCGACGGCTCCGTAGGAGAGGAGGAGGACGACGACCACGAGCGCCCTCGCACGCATAGATCAACCGAGCGGCGCAGGGCCGTGTGGCCGAGTGTTGACGGGACCTAGGCTGGCATCCATCGGCATATCCGTCTCGATGAGCCCCCTATTGTATGCGACGTCTCCGGCAGGGAAGCAACGGAGTCCTGACGGTTTACATCGTCTTTTTTGAGTTACGAAGCTGGCTCATTGCTTACGTGGGACGAAAACTGGACTCAGTCGCCCCCTCAGCTCTCGTTCAATCAATCGCGCGATCGAGGACGGCGGCAGCGCGCCGCAGCGCGGCTGCGAGTCGAGCCGATTGGGCGCGGGCGCGCCCCGGATCTCCAGCGTCCACGGCCTCAGCCACCCCCGGAAGCACCTCAGGCGCGTACGTGAATTTGGGAGCGTAGATGAGGTGGCGGTACCACGGGCGGCCTGGAATACCATCGGGATCGAGCAAGGCGCGCTCGACCGCCAGCAGTTGCCGGTTCAACGGCTCGAACCGCGACGCGTCGGCTTGGTGAAGGGCCGCGTCTCGCCGCTCGTTGAATCGCACCGCGGCGGCGCGCATGATAGACGCGGCGTCGCGGACGTCGGTCAGGACGTCAGTTGTTCCGGTGTCAGGACCGCCGATCCATCGTCGTCCCACCTCTGCGGCGAACTCGTCGACGCGCCGGGCGTACGGCTCGTAGTCGAGCGGCACGACATCGGCGCCCGCGAGCCTGAGCGCAACGACACCCCAGAACTGCACGAGCGCGACGTGATAGCGGAAACCCGGATCACCGATCCTCGAGACCCAGGTGTGGTTGTCATAGAGCGAGTGATACACGCCGTACGGCCCATCGAACGACATGTCTGCGACGGGCACGCCGAGGAAGTTCAGAAACACCGTGTAGTCCGATCCGCTGCCGAGACGATTGTCGATCAGGTCGTCGGCGCTGCCCGTCAGGCGCATGCCCTCGCGTGTGCGGCGTTCCCGCGCGGTCGCGGCGAGCGTCAGTCGAGAGACAGGATCGCGCACGGTCCGAGCGGCCTCGTCGAGCACCTGGTTCAGCGCAGGGACGGCAGACACGGAGAGACCCGGCCCTGACGCGGCGCTGTCGACGTTCAGGTAGGCGACGGCGTTTCTGCGCAGCCACGCCTCGTGCTGCTCGCCCCACTCGGTCGACGACGTCAACGCGAACTCCTCGGCATCCCAGCTCGCAAAGAGAATCGATCGTTGCGGCCGCCATCCGGCGCGCCTCATTTCCCCGAGCACCCGGGCCAGCTCGATCAACGCGGCCGATCCGCTCGACGGATCGACGCCACCGTAGACCCAGGCATCTCGGTGGTTTCCGACGATCACGACGTCGTCGGGCCGCTCGCTGCCGCGAATGAGGCCGGTGACCGTCCAGACTGGACGGATGCGATCGTCGATCCTCACCCGCATGCGCACGATGCCGTGTCCGGGTCCCGCGCGATACGTGAATGGTCCAGCGCCGCGCCACTGGCGGGGCACCTCGGGTCCGCCGAGCGATTCGAGGATCACTCGAGCGTCCTTGTACGAGAGCGGCGCGCTGACAATCGTCGGAAGCGAGACCGCATCGCGCGGGGCTACTCTCCGCGCGCCGGGGACCGACGCCCATCCCGGCGTCAGCGGGTCGCCCGGAACCATGAAGTCGTAGACGATACCGCCGCGCTGGATGTGACTCTCCGGACCCCATGGGCCGTCGGGATACACCTTCCCTTTTCCGTAGCCGTCGTCGGCGGGATCCGAGTAGATGAGGAGGCCGGCGGCGCCTCGCTGCTGGGCCGTGAGCGCCTTGAAGCCACGGTAGCTGTAAGGCACGGAGTAGCGCACGAGCGCGATCTTGCCGCGGACGTCGATGCCCTGTGAGGCCAACCAGTCGTAGTCCGCAGGCGTCCCGCTTCCCGCGTAGATGACCGGCGCGGTGACGTCGCCCGATGCGGAGTACGCGTGATAGGGCAGGCCTGGCTCCGCATATTCCGCACGGGTGTACGGATCGCCAGGTATGGGTTCTTCGCGCATCGACGCGCGCCACGGGCGCGGCGCCGTCATCTCGACGGTGACTTCTTCGGGCCAGGGAAGGAGGACGTCGTGCGTCGTGATGGCGACCTCTTCGAGGCCGGAGATCCGGAAGCGCTCGCGAGTCCACTCGGCCAGCTCGCGGTCGCGTGCGGAACCCGCCATGTGGGGTCTGTCCGCAAGGAACTGGTGCGCGTCGCGGATGCGGTCGGCCAAGGGCGACGCCAGAAAGCGGCGCTCGACCTCCGCCTGCGCAGAGGCGCGCGACCGCGTGAAGCCGAGAGGCCCGGCGTGTGGCCGCTGCCAGGCAGCGGTCAGCAGGGCGGCCGCCGCGACTGCCAACGCCACGCCGAGACGCATGGCCCCGGTCACTGCTTCAGGCCTTTGAGAATCTCTCTCGAGGCATTCTGACCGGATCCAGCGGTGACGCCGCCACCCGGGTGCGTGCCCGCGCCGCACAAGTAGAGTCCCGCGATGGGAGTACGGTACTGGGCGCACCCGAGGACCGGGCGCATCGTGAAGAGCTGATCGAGCGACGGCTCCCCGTGCAGGATGTGGCCGCCGGTCAGCCCATACGTCGACTCCAGATCGTGCGGCGTGATCACCTGCTGATGAACGACGAGTTGCTCGATCCCCGGCGCATGCTGCGACAGCGTGCGCAGGACGATGCGCCCGAGATCGTCAGCGGCGTCGGGCCAGGATCGGCCGCGTGCGAGCGTGTATGGCGCGAACTGGACGTAGATCGACATCACGTGCGCGCCGGCAGGGGCGAGCGAAGGATCGTGCAGCGTGGGGAGCGTGACGTCGAGGTACGGATCGGAAGAGATCTCGCCGTACTTCGAGGCATCGAACGCGCGCTCGAGATAGTCGATGCCCGGTCCGATCTGCACGCGGCCCTTCAAATCGGATGGGCTGCTGACGCCCCTGAATGCCGGCAGCGCACTAAGGGCGAGATTCACCTTCGCGGTGGTCCCCAGGCAGCGGTAGTTTCGAATGCGCACAAGGAAGCTGGGATTGAGCTCAACGGGGTCGACAAGCTCGAGGAACGTGCGTTTCGGATCAGCGTTCGAGATGACCGCGCGTGCGCTGATTTCCCGGCCGTCGTCGAGAACGACGCCCGTGGCGCGCCCATCGTGCACTATCACCCGCGCGACGGACACGCCCGTGCGGATCTCGGCTCCTTCCTGCGTTGCGGCGTCCGCCATCGCACGAGTGAGGGCGCCGGGTCCGCCTTTGACAGTGACGCTGCTGCCGCCCGGCGCGGGATCGACGGCCGCGTTCAACAGCAGCGTCGCGCCTGTGCCTGCCGACCAGGGTCCCTGGGCCACACCGAAGATTCCGCGAGCGGCGATGGCGGCCTGCAGGAGATCGGTCGCAAACCACTCGGCCACGAGATCCGCTGCGGCCATCGGCATCCATCGCAGAAGCCTGAACGAGTCCGTGCGCCCGAGCGCGCGAAACCGGCGTCCGGTCTTCAGCAGGTCCCACAACTCACCCATGTCTGGCGCGTCGAGCGATGGTGGCGTCGTTTCAAGGAGCTCGCCGAGAAACGCGCCCAGTCGTTCGAGCACACCGCAGAACTCGGGATACTTCGCGGCATCCGCGTCCGAGAACGACCGAATCGCCTCGGCGGTTCGGGCGACGTCGGTCGAAAACGCGAGGGCCTCACCGTTGGTTGCGAGCGCCACGAGCCGCGGGTCAGGCGCGATGAACTCCACACCGCGCGCCGTCAGCCGCATGTCGCGAACGACCGACGGCCGGAGAGGTCCGATCGCGTGGGCTAGCGTCGGGCAATGGAACCCCGGCGCGATCTCCTCGGTGATGGCAGCGCCGCCGACCACAGCCCGCCGCTCGAGCACGAGCGGTTTCAACCCGGCTCTGGCCAGGTAGAACGCAGCGGTCAGGCCGTTGTGGCCGGCGCCGATGATGATCACAGACATAGACACAGACAGGAGCTAGGAGCTAGAAGCTAGGAGCTAGAAGCTAGGAGCTAGAAGCTCGGAGAGTCGTGGTGTACCTGCCGAGCATTCTCGCCACATCATCGACGTCCCCCAAGGCGGAATCTCGAGGCATATACTCCAGATCTCTCGCTAGGATGAAGTAGTACCGAAGCTCTTCGAGTGAGCCTTGCGCCGTGTTCATGAACTTTGCCTTATCCGCTCGTCCTCGCTTGGAGAATCCTTCAGCGATGTTTGCGGCCACCGACACAGCGGCCCGTCGCATCTGCGACGACAGGCCGAATATCTCGTGCTTTGGGAAGGCGCTCGTAAGCCTGTACACACGGAGCGTGAGTGCGTGGCTCTTCTGCCAGAAGATTAGATCCTCGAACCGTTGCGCAGGCTTGCGATCCATCTGCTCCCCCCGTTCCCTCTCTCGAAACTTTCTAGCTCCTAGCTCCTAGCTTCTAGCTCCTAGCTTCTGTCTATCTCCTGCCTCCTGTCTCCTTCAGTATCCTCCGCGCCGCATTTCGGCCCGGTGCGCCCATGATCCCTCCGCCGGGGTGTGTGGCGGATCCGCACATGTAGAGGTTCTTGATCGGCGTTCGATACTGTGCCCAGCCCGGCGCCGGACGCAGGAAGAACAGCTGCTCGAGCGTCAATTCGCCCTGGAAGATGTTGCCTTCGGTCAGTCCCCACTCGCGCTCGAGATCGAGCGGTGTCAGGACCTGCCGGTGCAGGATGATGTTCTTGATGTTCGGCGCGTGCTCGGCGAGCGTGTTGATGACGCTGTCGCCGAAGGCGTCCTTGTGCTCGTCCCACGTCCCTTCCCTGAGGTGATAAGGAGCGTACTGCACGAAGCACGACATTACGTGCTTGCCCGGAGGGGCGACGGACGGATCGGTCAGGCTCGGGATCACGATATCGACGTAAGGCCTGCGCGAGTAACGCCCGTACTTTGCGTCGTCGTACGCGCGTTCCATGTAGTCGATGCTCGGCGAGATGGACACCGCGCCGCGCAGATGAGCGCCCGGGCCCGGCAGACACGTGAAGTCCGGCAGCGCATCGAGCGCGAGGTTGACCTTGCCGGAGGATCCCCGAAACTTGTAGCGCCGAACGTCCGACACGAACTCGTCGGGCAGGTGCTCGGTCCCGACCATGTGCAGGAACGTCAGATTCGGGTCGACGCTCGACGAGACGACCTGGCACGTCAGGTAGTCGCCGTTCTCGAGAACGACGCCGACGGCGACGCCATCCTTGACGATGACTTTCGAGACGCTTGTGTCGGTCCGAACCTCGGCCCCGGCCTCGAGCGCGGCGCCGGCGATGGCGTTGGAAATCGCGCCGGTCCCGCCGCGGGAGAGCCCCCACGATCGGAACGCACCGTCGATCTCCCCCATGTAGTGATGGAGCAGGACGTAGGCGGTGCCCGGCGAGCGGACGCCAAGGAATGTGCCGATGATGCCCGAGGCAGACATCGTCGCTTTGAGCACGTCGGTCTCGAACCACTGATCGAGGAAGTCGACGGCGCTCATCGTCATCAACTGGATCTGGTTGTACTTGTCCTGGTCGGACAACGCCTGGAAACGGCGTCCGAGCGAGAGCAGGTCCATGAGGCCGCGCGGATCGAGCGACGTCGGATCCGGCGGCGTCATACTCAGGATGGGCTTGACGAACCGGCCCATATCGACCATGGCCTTGCCGTATTCGTCGTACGCTTCCGCATCGACCTTCGAGTGGCGCGCGATCTCGCGCCGGGTCTTGGCGTGATCGTTGACGCGCCACAGATAGTCGCCGTTCGGCATCGGCGTGAACGTGCCGTCGAGGGGGAGAATCTCGAGGCCGTGCCGCGGCAGTTCGAGCTCTCGGATGATTTCCGGCCGCAGCAGCGAGACGACGTAGGAGCAGACCGAGAACTTGAACCCCGGGAACACTTCCTCGGTGACCGCGGCGCCGCCGACCACATGCCGCCGCTCGAGCACGAGGACCTTGCGCCCAGCCCGCGCCAGATAGGCGGCGTTGACGAGCCCGTTGTGCCCGCCGCCGATGACGATGACCTCATAATTCGACATTGGCAATGCTGAATGCTGAGTGCTGAATGCTGAAGTGAATGCTGAAATCTGCGCTGACACTAATGCTGAAGGCTGCAATTGTAGTCCGTCTTTGGCCCTTGCCCCTTCAGCATTCACTTCAGCATTCAGCACTCAGCATTCAGAATTGCTATATTCACCCCATGCCCATCGGCACTGCCGTTCATGCCCGCACGTTCGCCCTCTGCGAAAGCCTGAACTATCGCGAGTGGTCCGGGTACTACGCGGTCAGCGCATACGAGGGCCATCATGAGCACGAGTACAACGCGATCCGCAACGCGGCGGCGCTCATCGACGTCTCGCCGCTGTTCAAATACCTGATTACCGGTCCGGACGCCGCTCGACTGGTCGATCGGCTTATTACACGGGATGTCTCGAAGATGACCGTCGGCCAGGTGTTCTACACACCGTGGTGTGACGAGCACGGCCGCGTCATCGACGATGGAACCGTGTCGCGGCTCGGAGAGCAGCTCTTCAGATGGACGGCCGCCGATCCCAGCCTGCGCTGGTTCCGGCAGAACGCCTCCGGACTTCGCGTCAGTGTCGAAGACGTTTCGGAAGAGGTCGCCGCGCTGGCGCTGCAGGGGCCGACGTCAGCCCGGGTGCTGAGGGCGGCGTCCGACGTGGATCTCGACAGCCTGAAGTACTTCCGCGTGGCTCGCGGCCATATCGACGGCGTTCCGGTGGACGTGTCACGGACCGGCTACACCGGCGACCTTGGCTACGAAGTCTGGATGCCGGCGACCGATGCCGTGCGCGTGTGGGACGCACTGATGGAGCAGGGTCGACCGTTCGACATCAAGCCCGCGGGGATGCTCGCGCTCGACGTGGCGCGCGTCGAAGCCGGTCTGCTGCTGATCGACGTGGACTTCTTCAGCAGCAAGAAGGCGCTCATCGAGACGCAGAAGTACACGCCGTACGAAATGGGTCTCGGCCGGCTGGTCTCGCTCACGAAGGGCCGGTTCATCGGCCAGCAGGCGCTTCGCGCGGAACATCAGCGCGGGCCGGCGCGGCAGGTTGTCGGTCTGGAGCTCGATTGGACGGGCGTCGAGTCGATCTACGACGAGGTCGGGCTGCCGCCGACGGTTGGCGCCACGGCGTCCCGCACCGCAGTGCCGGTCTACCGCAGCGGTCGGCAGGTCGGGCGCGCAACCACGACGACATGGTCGCCGGTCCTGAAGAAGATGATCGCGCTCGCAACAGTCGATCGCCCGCACTTCGCCGGGGGCACCGCGCTCGAGATCGAGGTGACGGTCGAAGCTGTGCGCCACCGTGTCCACGCGACGGTCGTGCCGACGCCGTTCTTCAATCCGGCAAGGAAGATGGCGCTGCCGCCGGCCTAGAGAAGAGGGTGCCAGGGTGCGAGGTGCCCGGTGCCTGGGGTTTAGGGTGCCAGGGTGCGAGGTGCCTGGTGCCCGAGTGCTCTAAGGTGCGAAGGTGCCAAGGTGCAAGCTCACACCGCACTCAGGCACGAGGCACTCCAGCACTGTGGCCCCCTAAGCACCCAGGCACCAGGCACCCTGGCCCTCTAGCACCGCTCGTGTTTGCCGTGCAGCTCCACAATCATCCGGTCGAATGCATACAGTAGGTCTTCTCTGTTCGAGTACGGTCCGGGCGTGTACGCGCGGGATGAAATACCGGCCTGCGACAACTCGCATACGTGCCAATCCTGCCGGTTCGTCATGTCCCAGAAATCGATGGCGTCGGAGGCGTCGAAGTCCGGGCGGGCGAGCTCGGCCGGCTGAAAGTGCCACTCGCACACGTTGATCGTGCGGTCCGGCGCCATCGGCCAGAGCGTGTGCACCATCATGTAGTCGGGGTGCAGGCTGAGCAGCATGTTCGGGAAGATCGCGTAGTAGTACACCCGCCGCTGATCCTCGGGCGAGAGGTCCGGCAACAACGCCCGCGGACAGGTGCCATCGATCGACAGCGTCTCGACGCCGGGGCGGAGATCCATGCGCCCACCCATGTAGGTGGCGGTCAGCGGCTCGTTCTCGCCGCTCAGGTAATGTGACAGCTTGTTGAGCGCCGGGTGCAGGTTGGGGCAGTGCAGGCACTCGTTGTAGTTCTGGACGATCAGCTTCCAGTTGGCCTTGACGTCGTACACGATCCGGCGGCCGAGCCGCAGATCCTCCATCCGCCACGGACGGAACTTGCCTGGGAGATCGGCGAGCTGCGCCGAGAGCGGCGGCGGAGCGTCTGCGGCGTTGTGGTTGACCTCGAGCCCGACGTTGAGCCCGACGTTGAGAAAGAGATGCCCGTCCCAGACGTCCGCGTGGACGGCACGCAGAGGAAAGTCCTCCTTGCGGAAGTGCGGCACCTCGTCCATGTGAGGCGCGCCGAGCAGGCGGCCGTCGAGGCCGTAGGTCCACGCGTGGTAGGGGCACTGGATGCTGCCCGGAAACGTGCCCGACGCCTCGGTGCAGAGGCGGGTGCCTCGATGTCGGCACACGTTGTGGAACGCATGCACGCCGCCGTCAGCCGATCGCGTGACGATGACGCTGTCGCCGGCCACCTCGCGGAGCACGAACTGACCCGGGCGCGCGATTTCCTCCAAACGGCCCGCGCAGATCCACATGGTCCGGAAGAGCGTGTCGAGCTCTCGGCCGAAGTACCCCGCATCGGTGTAGAAACGCGCCGGCAGTGTGCGAGCGCCCTCCGGCATGACGTCCCGGGGTTTGACGACGATCTCGGGGTTGCCATCGATCATGAAATGTCCATGAGGTGTCATGATACAACCTCGCGATGAGTAGCCCGCCCGCGACCACGCCAGCCGGATCAGGGCTTCGCCGCGAGCTGGGCCGCTGGGACCTGACTGCCGTCGGCGTGAATCAGGTAATCGGAGGGGCGGTCTTTGCGCAGCCGTCGCTCTATGCTGCGATCGTCGGCGGCTGGAGTCCCTGGCTCGTGGCGGTCGTCGGCCTGGCGTCGCTCCTCATCGCCTTGTCGTTTGCCGAGGTGAGCAGCCGGTTCGACGGGACAGGCGGTCCCTATCTCTACACCCGGGCCGCGTTCGGCCGATTCGCCGCGTTCGAGGTCGGTTGGATGCTCTGGTTCACACGCGCGGCGAGCTGGGCCGCCGTCATCAACGTCCTTGCCACGGCGCTCGGCTTTTACTCGCCTGCGCTGGCGTCCGGCTGGCCGCGCGCGGCCTTCATCTCCACCATCACCGTGACGATCGCCGCGATCAACATCAGAGGGATCCGGCAGAGCAGCCTGGTACTGAACGTGCTGACCGTGGGGAAGCTGCTCCCGCTCGTTATCTTTGTGGCCGTCGGGATCTTCTTCATCGATCCGGCGCTGCTCGTGCTCCGGCACTCGCCATCGCTCGCGGAGCTCTCGTCGACCGGACTCCTGCTGATCTTCGCGTTCGGGGGCTACGAGGTCATCCCCGTTCCGGCGGGCGAAGCGCGCGATCCCAGACGCGCGGTGCCCTTTGCCCTGATCATGACGATAGTCATCGTCTCGTTAGTCATGACGCTCGTGCAGATCGTCGCGCTCGGCACGCTGCCGGGGCTCGCGGCCTCGAGAACGCCGCTCGCCGACGCCGCAGCGCTCTTCATGGGCGGTACCGGCGCCGCCCTGCTCACGCTCGGGGCGGTGCTGTCGACGACCGGCAACAACATGGGGCAAGCTCTGTCGGGATCCCGCAATCTCTTTGCGCTTGCCGAGCAGGGCGATTTGCCACGCGTCTTCGGGTGGGTCCACCCGCAGTTCCGGACGCCCGTGAACGCGATTCTCGTGACGTCGGCCGTGTCGCTCGCCCTTGCGCTGTCGGGCAGGTACTCCGATCTGGCGCTCGTCAGCGCGATTAGCCGCCTGCTGGTCTACGTCGCGACGTGTGCGTCGGTTCTGCGGCTGCGATCGGCGGAGTTCTCCGGACGGGTCAATCCGCCGACGTTCGTCGTGCCCTTCGGCCCGGTCATTCCGGGCGCCGCGATTGCGATCGCCGTGGCGATGCTGGCCGGCGCGCGTCGAGAGCAACTCATAGCGGGCATTGTCTCGCTCCTCGTCGGGGCCGTGTTGTACCTGATCGCCGTACGGAGTATCCGCGGCGGTGCGGCAATTGAAAACCAACTGTGAACAGGAGATCAGGAGACCGGGAGATTCATTGTAAGAACCAAAGCAACTCCTGATCTCCGTGTCTCCGGTTATCTTGTGACGGGGAAACCATGCTGAAACCAACCGCTTTCACACTTCTTCTCGCCGTCCTGATTGCCACACCCGTGACCGCGCAGCACACCGTCTTTCTCGTCCGCCACGCCGAACGTGCGGACACGACGCCTGGCGCCAGCCCGACGATGGCCGCTGACCCCGATTTGTCGAAGGCCGGTCGCGCGCGCGCGGAGTCGCTGGCGGCGGCCTTGAAGGACGCGACCATCACCGCCATCTACGCCACCGAGTTCAAGCGCACACAGCAGACGGCCGCGCCGCTCGCCAAGGCGCTCGGGCTGATTGTCAAGATCGTCACGTCCAAGAATGAGGCGGACCTGCTCAAGCAGCTCAAAGCGAGCAAGGGCAACGTCCTGGTCGTCGGCCACTCGAACACCGTGCCCGAGGTCATCAAAGGCCTGGGCGTCAGGACGGCCGTCACGATCGGAGACGACGAGTTCGACAACATGTTCCTGGTGACGCCCGGCACGCATCCTTCGCTGCTGCGGCTGCACTACCGCTGAGTGTTCGCACACCACGGGACGCGGATCGCGGATCACGCCACGGGACGCGGATTCCATGCAGCGGGCCCGACGGGCGATCGCCGAGATTAGCACGCTCGATGGCGACGTAGGCGTGGTGATCCCGACGATCACCCGTCGAGCCAGCCTGGCTTCGCCAGGCCGCCGTCGCCCTCTGACACTCTCCTTACTAAAACGCAGCGACTGATCCGCGTGATCCGCGTCCCGTGGTGTGATCCGCGATCCGAGCCGGGTGATAATGTCGCGCATGCCTGGGTCATCTTCGACGGCGCGCCTGTCGGGGCTCGGCGTCGCGGTGCTCGTCAGCACCCTGACGGCGCTCTACCCGCTCGCGGCCCAATCGCAGAACGAATCGCCCGTCTCCGCACGCGAGCTCGCCACAATCTGGGACGCCGAGCACGTGTCGCCGCCGCTGTCGCCGCTCGTCGACCACAACGATGTCGTCCGGCGGCTCACGAACGTCGTGTCGCAGGCACCGGACCTGTTCGCGATGGAGAGAGTGGGCGAGTCCATCGAAGGACGTTCGATCAACTACGTGCGGGTGGGCACCGGTCCGTTCGGCGTATTGCTCTGGTCGCAGATGCACGGCGACGAGTCGACCGCGACCTCGGCGCTCTTCGATCTCTTCGACTATCTTCGCCGTCACCGTCAGGACCCGGCCGTCGAGCGGATACTGTCGCGTCTGACGCTGCACCTCGTGCCGATGCTGAACCCTGACGGCGCCGAGCGCTTCGAGCGCCGCAACGCGCAGAGTATCGACATCAATCGCGATGCGTTGAGATTGCAGACCCCCGAGGGCAAGGTGCTCAAGGCGCTGCGGGACCGGCTGAACCCGCGGGTCGGCTTCAACCTGCACAACCAGAGCTGGCGGACCTCCGTGGGCAATCCGCCGAAGCCGGCATCGATCTCGCTCCTGTCGGTCGCGTACGACGAGCCGCGCACCGAGAACGCGGGCCGGAAGCTGACAAAACAGATCTGCGCCGTGATCCGCGACGCGCTCGAGCCATTCGCACCTGGTCAGATCGGCCGGTACGACGACGAGTTCGAGGTCCGCGCGTTTGGCGACAACATCACGCTCTGGGGAACGCCGGTGGTTTTGATAGAGACAGGACCCTGGCCATCGCCCGAGCCCGACGCGGCGCTCGTCCGCCTCAACTTCCTCGCGATCGTGACGGCGCTCGATGCGCTCGCAACCGGGTCCGTCGAGCGGGCGGATCCGCAGGGGTACGAGACGTTGCCGATCAACGAGTCGAAGGTCTTCTATGTCCTCATCAGGAACGCGACGGTCATCAACGGCAAGGGCATCCCGCCGTTCACCGCCGATATCGGGCTCGTGGCCACCCGCCGCGTTCAGATCACAGGCGGCCGGCGGGAGTTGCAGACGTCCCTGACCATCGAGGACGTTGGAGATCTCCGGACGATGGGCGCGTTGCGGACGATCGACGCGAGTGGCATGACGGCGGTTCCGATCGCAGACGATGCCATCGCTGCCGGACAGGTGATGGACGTGCCGGAGTGGAAGGCGACCAGCGCAGCGACGATTGCTGTTGGTCAGCCGGCCCGGATCGTAATTCTGAAACCGGCCGCCGAGCCGGGCAAGTTCGTGGTTGAGGCGGTCCTGCGCTGACTTAATTAGTCGTCGCGCCGTTCCGGCGATAGACGATACGCCCGTCGAAGATCGTGACGGCGATACGGGTCGAGGCCAGTCGCGACGCCGGCGCTTCGAAGATGTCCTCCGACAACACGACGAGGTCGGCGAGCATGCCCGCGGCGAGGCTCCCTTTTCGCTGCTCGTCGAACGATGCCCACGCCGCGCCGGACGTATAGGCATCGATGGCCGCCTTGAGCGGCAGCCGTTCGTCCGGATACCAGCCGCCTTCGGGCAGATCCTCGGGCGTCGTGCGCGTGACGGCGGTGTGGAGCCCCAGCAGGGGGTTCAGCGCGACGACCGGCCAGTCGGTGCCGAACGCGAGCCGGCCGGCTCTGGCGGCGATGCTGTTGTAAGGCCACCCCCGAGAGGCCCGTTCGGGTCCGACGTTCTTGAACCAGACATCGATCTGACTCGGGCTCGGAGCGCCGACGTACGGCTGCATGGAGGCGACGACGCCGAGCGCTCCGAAGCGCGGGATGTCGGCGGCGTCGACCGTTTCGACGTGCTCGACGCGGTGCCGGCGGCCGCGCTCCGGGAGAGGATTGGATCGCACGGCGTGCTCGTAGGCCGTGAGCGCCATGTTCACCGCGCGGTCCCCGACGGCGTGTGTCATCACCTGCCAGCCGCCCGCGTCGAGCAGCCGCACAATCCTGTTGAAGTCGTCAGGGTCGATCGTCGGCGTGCCGGTCGCCGTGTCGTCGGCATACGGCGCGAGCATCGCTGCCGTGTGCGCTTCGATTACGCCATCCAACACGATCTTGATCGCGCCGGCCTTGAAGAGCGGGTCGTCCGGGTATCGCTTTGCAACGGCGTCGAGATCGGCGATGGCCGGCTCGGTCAGCGGTCCGGACGTTGACAATGCCGAATAGACTCGAACGCCGAGGTCGCCGTCGCGCCGTGCCTGGGCGTAGAGCTCGAACTCTTCTGCGTTGCCGCTGGCGTTCTGAATGCTGGTGATGCCGTTTCGCTGCGCTTCGCTGATCGCCGAGCGGAGAGCGTTCGCGCGGTCGGCGCGCGTGGACTTCGGCACGTGCCTGCTCACGAGCGCCATCGCAGATTCCTTCAGGACGCCCGTTGGTTCACCCGTTCTGGGGTCCTTCACGATGACGCCCTGAGGCGGGTTGGGGGTTCTCTTGGTGATCCCCGCCAGTCGCAGGGCCCGGGTGTTCACCCACGACATGTGGCCGTCGTAGCTGATGATCTGCGCTGGCCGATCGGAGACGATCGCGTCGAGCTGCTGGCGTGTCGGCTGGCCGCCGGGGAACGGCTCGTAGTACCACCCACGTCCCAGCACCCAGGTGGCGTCCGGGCGACCGGTCGCCCATGTCCGGATCCGGGACTGCATCTCGTCGAGCGTTTCCGCGCCCGCCAAATCGATTCGCTCGAGGCTCAATCCCCCGCTGATGAAATGCAGGTGCGCGTCGTTGAAGCCCGGCAGCACTGCCGCGCCCTGCGCATCGATCATCGTCGTTTGCGGACGGCGGAGACGCGTCACCTCGCGCTCGGTCCCGACACGCAGGATCTGATTGCCCCGGATGGCGACGGCCTCTGCCATCGTGCCGCGGGCACCGGCCGTATACACCTTTGCGTTGTGGACGATGACGTCAATGGGGCCGTCCATGTCGCCCCGCTGGGCCCCGACGATCAATCCGGCGATGAGCGTCGCCGCGACGATTCCCACGACGACATAAGCGGTAAGGCGGGCGGCCATTTCAGAAACCCTCCGACAACGGACGGATTCTAGCATGTCACAAGTCCGTTCGAGGTTCGTCGTTCAGGTTCAGGTTCGTGGTTCCAGTTCAAGGTTCACGTTCGGCGTCCCGGCTTGACACCGCCAAACGCTGAGTGCTGAAGTCTGCCCAGGGAACCGAGAACCCTGAACCCCCGAACCTGAACCGAGAACCCCGGACGACGAACGATGAACCGATAATGAAGTTTTCAATCCTCGGCTCAGGAGCCGTTGGCGGCTACTACGGCGCGAAGCTCGCGCGGGCGGGGCACGACGTCACCTTCATCGCGCGCGGGGCGCATCTCTCGGCCATCCGCGAGCGCGGTCTCGAGATCCGCAGCCCGATGCTCGGCGATTTCACGGTGCAGGCCCGGGCAGAAGAAGATACGACGCGCGTTGGCCCGGTCGACGTCGTGATTGTCGCCGTCAAAGCCTACGACAACGCGTCGGCGTTGCCGCTCGTCGCGCCGATGATTGGTCCGGGGACGACGGTTCTGCCGCTGCAGAACGGAGTGGACAGCGCAAGCGAGCTGGCGGCGCGCTTCGGCGAAACGCCCGTCGTCGGCGGCGTCACGTACATCGCGACGGCGCTCGCAGCGCCCGGAGTCATCGAACAGACCGGCACACACCGCCGCATCGTGTTCGGGGAGGTCTTTGGCCCGCTTCCGCGAATGACCGATCGCATCGCAGACATACGCGATGCGCTCGCGGGCGCAGATATTCTGGCCGAGGCTGTCGAGGACGGCCGCGTGCCGATCTGGGAGAAGTTCATCTTCCTGGTCTCGCTCGCAGGGCTCACGGGCGCAGCCCGCCTGCCGATAGGTCCTCTCTGGGCCGATCCGGTGATCCGCGAACGGTTTCTCGACAATTGCCGCGAAATCGAACGCCTCGCCCGTGCCGAGGGCGTCCCGGTGGCCACCGACATCGTCGAACGCATCTCGTCATACATCGCGGGAATCCCTGGGACGATGCGGTCGTCGTTGCTGATCGATCTGTCGCAGGGGAAGCGGATCGAGGTCGAACAGCTGCAGGGATCGGTCGTCCGCCGCGCGGCCCGCGCGGGCGTGCCCGTGCCGATCACGTCTACGCTCTATGCGGTGTTGAAGCCGTGGGCAGACGGGGAACCCCAATCCGCGTGAGTAGCGCGTCGAAGCCGGCGTGGGCGCGGAGCGGTGCAAGCGCAGGCTCGACCGCCAAGAAGACCACGCTGCCGTGCTGACTGTCGACGAGCGCCGAAAGGTGCGCCAGGGCCTCGTCAGGTCGGCCGAGGCGGGCCAGGACGCACGCGTAGTTGTAGTGAATCAGCGGCAGCATCGTAGGCGCCGCGCGATCGAGGGCGGCGAGACGCTCCTGCCAGTACCCCGGCGCGCCGCCCGAGTGCCACGCCGAGCGCAGCGCCTGGTCATCGATTGGCACGCCGAAGCACGGGTGGCCCATCGCCGCCTGCGCCGCCTCTTCGAATCTGTCCAGCAGCTCGTAAGCCACGATAATCAGGCTGTGCCACTCGTCCGCGTTCTGCCCACGAAACAGGTCGCGCGTGTGCAGCAGCTCCGCGATCGTCTCCTCGGGCCGGCCGGCGAAATGGAGCGCCCAACCGACGCTCATGTTCACGAGCGGCGACAGCGGGTCGAGCTCCCGCCCTGTGCGGGCTTCGGCGATCGACTCGTCGTGCCGTCCCATGGTGGCGAGCAGAATCGCGAAGAACGCGCGCACGGTCGCGAGCTTCGGGTTGAGCGCGATCGACCGCCGGAAGTGGCGCTCGGCATCCTGCCAGTTTCGTTCATGGAACAGGCTGCCGAGGCCGAGCGTTCCGTGCGCATCGGCCAGGTCGGGATCGAGCGCGATCGCCTTCTCGGCGGCCGAGCGCGATCGAGGAAACCCGTCCCGTGGCGGGATGATGCCGTAGTACGACATCGAGCCGATCGTGTCGCCGAGGCCGGCGTACGCGGGCGCGTAGGTCGGGTCGCGCTCGATCGCGCGCTCGAAATGCTCCAGCGCCCGCCGGAAGCCTTCGGGTGACCAGGCATTGAAGAAATAGCGCCCGCGAAGATACTCCTGATACGCCTCGGGGTCGACTGTCGCGCGTTTTCGAAGCTTCTTCTTCTGTTCGCCGGTCAGCTTCAGTCGAAGCGCCTCGGAGATCTGCCACGCGATGTCCTGCTGCACGTTGGGCAGCTCGCTCAACCTGGGACGGAACTGCTCTCCCCAGAGCTGCGATTCGGTCGCGGTGTCGACGAGCTCGGCCTGGATCGTAAGGTACTCGCCCTGCTGGCTGACGCGGCCCGTGAGGATGGTGCGTGCGTTCAGCGCCACGCCGATGGTCGACGGATCCGCCTGCAGCCCCTTGTACCGGAACACCAGGCTGCGCGGCACCACCCGCAGCCCGCTCAGTTGAGAGACGCTGTTGATGATGCTCTCGGTGATGCCGTCGGTCAGGTATTCGGTCGTCGGGTCCGCGCCGGCATTCACGAAGGGCAGGACGCCGAGGGACTTGCCGCGCGCTCGGGCCTTCGGTCCCGCGCCGACGGCAGTGGATCCGCTGAGGAGCGCGCGCAGCGTCATCGCCAGGTCGCTCGCGGAATCGAAGCGCCTCGACGGTGCGCGCTCGATGCAGCGCGAGACGATCGCCCGGAGCTCCTTCGGTGCCAGCGCATCGAACTTGAGGAGCTCCGGGATGCGATCGTGCATGAGCTGGGCGACGATCTCCTGCGGTGTGCTTCCACCAAACAGCGCACGGCCGCTCAGCATCTCGTACAGCATGCACCCGAGCGCGAAGAGGTCCGAGCGCCCATCGACGCGGTCCCCGGTGACCTGCTCGGGAGACATGTACCCCAGTGTTCCGAGGACGACGTGCGGAGCCGTGCGCACGAGCGTTGGGCCGTCGCCGTCGAGCGCGGGGAGCTCGAGCCGGCGCAGCGCCAATCCGAAATCCAGAATCTTCACGGCGCCATCGTTCGTGAGGAACACGTTCTCCGGCTTGAGGTCGCGATGGATCACGCCGCGCGCATGCGCCGCCGCCAGACCTTCGGCGATCGAGGACCCGATCCGCACCGCATCACGCCAGGGCACGGCGCCCTGTTTGAGCCGCTCGCGAAGCGTGTGTCCCTCGAGCAGCTCCATGACGGCGACCGGCTGGTCGTCGACGACCGCAAGCTCGTGAATCGCCAGAATGCTCGGGTGCGACAGCGCGGCGATGGCCCGCGCCTCGGTCTCGAACCGGCGCCGCATTTCGGGATCGGCCGCGACGTGTGGCGCCATCACCTTGATGGCGACGTCGCGATCGAGCCGCGGATCCCGCGCGCGATACACCTCGCCCATGCCGCCGGACCCGATGGGCCCGACGATCTCGTATTGCGCAAGTCGCGCGCCTGCGGAAAGTGTGGTCACGTTTGCGAGGTCCCTAACCCCTTCAGTTCCCGCTGGGAAAGCCTTTCACCGCTGAGAGCGCGGAGCACGCAGAGCCATACCCAGCGCAGCAACGAAGACGAACGAAGACGCACGAAGGACCGGTCGCGTCGCCGGCTGACAGCCGGCGAGTCGTGTCGAGAGGAGCGCGGGATCCAAAGCACGCGTGCTTGCGTTTCTGGCGTGTTTTGGATCCCGCGCTCCTCTCGACACGCCCGCGCCTCGCGCGGCGCGACCGGTCCTTCGTGCGTCTTCGTTCGCCTTCGTTGCTGCGTGGTGAGCCAGTTTTCTTCGCACCGGTCTATTTGGCCTATCTTTTTTCTCTGCGCACTCGGCGCCCTCAGCGGTGAAAGACAATATGGAATGACCGGCTCTCCATCGTAACGTTGTAGTGCTTCGCAGCACTCAACACGGTGGTCAGAGCCACCAGATCGCGGGTTAGCGCCCGAGAGCGCCAGAGCC
>Ga0184612_10000072_pt1 | contig 43720 bp, 41 predicted proteins | sample PLM3_60_coex_FD_133163 | JGI IMG/M metagenome (GOLD analysis project Ga0184612, IMG submission 133163) | Groundwater sediment microbial communities from an aquifer in East River, Colorado, USA - PLM3_60_coex | ecosystem: Environmental > Terrestrial > Soil > Riparian zone | place: USA: East... | reverse complement strand
TGCGTCGGGTCCTTGATGTCGCATGTCTTGCAGTGCACGCAGTTCTGGGCGTTGATCTGCAGCCGTGGCGCGCCCTGCTCGTTGCGGACGATCTCGTAGACGCCGGCCGGACAGTAGCGCTGTTCCGGGGCGTCGTACTCCGCCAGATTGACGCGGATAGGAACAGCGGCATCCCGCAGCGTCAAGTGCGACGGCTGGTTCTCCTCGTGGTTGGTATTTGACAGGTAGACCGATGAATTGCGGTCGAACGAGAGCTTGCCGTCGGGTTTGGGATAGTCGATCGGCCGGCATTCGGCGGCTTTCTTCAGACTCTTGTGGTCGGCATGATGATGCAGGGTCCAGGGCGCCCGCCCGCGCAGTACATATGTGTCGAGGCCGCCATTGATCAGCCCGCCCCAAAGGCCCCAGCGGAAACCGGGCCGGAGATTGCGTACGCGGTAGAGTTCGTCCCATAGCCAGGTCTGTTTCAGCCGCTCCGGATATGCGGTCACCTCCGGCGGCGCATCGCCGCCCAGGGCGTCGAACACCGCTTCCGCCGCAGTCATGCCAGACTTCATCGCCGTGTGCGTGCCCTTGATCTTCGGCACATTGAGGAACCCCGCGGTGCAGCCGATCAGCATGCCGCCCGGAAAGGTCAGCTTGGGGATGGACTGGAAACCGCCTTCGTTGATCGCCCGCGCGCCATAGGCGATGCGTTTGCCGCCTTCGAAGAAGGGACGGATGGCGGGATGGGTCTTGAAGCGCTGGAATTCCTCGAACGGGTTGAGATAGGGATTCTGATAGTCGAGGCCGACGACAAAGCCGACGGCGACCTGGTTATTCTCCAGATGATAGAGGAAGGAGCCGCCATAGGTGCCGCGGTCCACCGGCCAGCCGATGGTGTGGATGATCTTGCCCGCTTTGTGCCGGGCGGGATCGATCTCCCAGAGTTCCTTGATGCCAAGGCCAAAGGTCTGGGGATCGGCGCCGTCGCGCAGCTTGAAACGTTCGAACAGCGTCTTGGTCAAAGAGCCGCGGCAGCCTTCGGCGAACAAGGTATAACGCCCGCGCAGCTCGACCCCCGGCTGGAAATTGGCGGTTTGCTGGCCGTCCTTACCGACGCCCATATTGCCGGTGGCGACACCGACAACGCGCCCATCCTCGGCATAGAGCACCTCGGCCGCGGCGAAGCCGGGATAGATCTCCACCCCCAGGGATTCCGCCTGTGTGCCCAACCAGCGGCAGAGATTGCCCAGGCTGATTATGTAGTTGCCGTGGTTGTTCATCTGCGGCGGCGTCGGCAGGCGATAGGCCCTCTGCCGGGTCAGAAAGAGAAAGCGGTCCTCCTGCGCCGGTGTGTTGAGCGGCGCGCCCTTTTCCTTCCAGTCGGGAATCAGCTCGTTCAGGGCGCGCGGCTCCAGCACAGCGCCCGACAGGATGTGGGCGCCAATCTCCGAGCCCTTCTCGATAACGCAAACCGAAACTTCGCGATCCTTCTCGCGGGCGAGCTGCTTCAGGCGAATCGCCGCCGACAGGCCCGACGGGCCGCCGCCGACGATCACCACATCGTATTCCATCGCCTCCCGTTCCATTGAACCCTGTCCTTTTTCCTCTTGCCGGCCGCGGATTTAGCACAGCCGCCGATGGTCCTGTAAGTGGCATGCCCGGGGTGTTAGGAGTTGCCGGGTGACGACGAACAACGCTCTCCTAGAGGCACTGCGCTGGCAAGTCGAGGCCGGCGCCGACGAGGCCATCGAGGCTCTGCCGGTCGACCGCTATCGGGAGGCGGCCGCGCCGCCGCGGCCTATTGCCGCGCCGCCACCGCCGAAAGCGGCGCCGGCCACACCGCGCCTCAGTCCCGGGCCGGCTGCCCTGGAAAGCCCGATTCCCACCACAGCGGCGACGCTGTCCGCCCGGGGGCTTGCGGGTGCGGCGCGCAGCGTGACCGAACTGGCCGAGGCTTTGGCGGCCTTCGACGGCTGCCCGCTGAAACAGACAGCTACGAATCTGGTCTTTGCCGACGGGAATCCAACCGCCCGGGTGATGATCATCGGCGAAGCGCCCGGCGCCGACGAGGACCGGGCCGGCAAGCCCTTTGTCGGGGTCAGCGGCCAGCTCCTGGACCGAATGCTGGCCTGGATCGGGCTAGACCGGAACAAAGCCTATATCACCAACGTTCTGTTCTGGCGTCCGCCAGGGAACCGGCAGCCGACGCCGACGGAAATCTCCGCATGTCTACCGTTTGTCGAGCGCCATATCGAGTTAGTATCGCCGGAGGTGCTGTTGCTAGTTGGCGGCGCTTCGGCCAAGACGTTGCTGGCCCGAAACGAGGGGATCACCAAGTTGCGTGGTCGGTGGTTTCAATATGAAAGCGCCGGCATGTCTCGCCCTATTCCTGCCTTACCGACGTACCATCCTGCCTTCCTTCTCCGCCAGCCGGCCCAGAAAAGGGAAGCCTGGCGGGACCTTCTTGCCCTCCAACAGCGCCTCACCGAGGCAAAAAGTTAGCTTGACATCCCAAATGTTGTGGGTCGAGGTGCCTGACCCACAATATCTTGTGTAAATCATTGGATTTGAGTCTTGTCATAGCCGATTTTTATCGGCTAGGAGTCCGCATGCGACTGGTTACGGAAAATTTACCATATCAATCAATGGGATGGACGTTAACGGTTCGGCGTCTGTGTTTACTTTTGGTCGCCGGGGCCATGCTGGGCGCCCTCCCGCTGAAGGCCCAGGATCTCGGTACCGAAGTCACGGCCATCCTCGTGCCGCCGATCAAGGACACCGCGGCCCACGTGCCGCGACCCCTGACGGCGCCCGACGCCGATCGCTACCGGCGCATTTTTGCGCTGCAGCAAGATGGCAATTGGCGCGGCGCTGACCGCCTGGTCAGCCAACTCGAAGACCTCCGCCTGCTCGGGCATATTCTTGCCCACCGCTACCTCCACCCCACCAAATCCAAATCCCGTTACGTCGAGCTGCGCGATTGGCTCGCCAAGTATGGCGACCTGCCGGAAGCGCCGCAGATCTATGCTCTGGCGGTCGGCCGCAAGCCGGCCGGGGTCAAGGCGCCGCCCGTTCCGACAGCCGAGACTGTCGATTATATCGGCAACCCCGATAACAGCCGCGAACCGACCTTCTTCAATTGGCGCGCCGGCCTCGAGGCCTGGCGCAGCGGCGACATGGAGACCGCCGCCGTCCATTTCGAAAAGGTGGCCAAGCGCAAGGGCGGCGACGTCTGGAGCCGCGCCGCCGGCGCGTTCTGGGCGGCCCGCAGCCACCTCAAGGCGCACCATCCGGATCAAGTGACGCGCTGGTTGAAGGAAGGTGCGGAGTATCCGCGCACCTTCTACGGCCAGCTGTCGCGCCGGGCCCTTGGCATGGATTCCGGCCTGCAATGGGCGGTCGAGCCGGTGAAGAAATCCGCCGCGCGGCAGATTCTGGAGACGCGGGCCGGCGCACGGGCATTGGCGCTGATCCAGATCGGCCAGCACGACATCGCCGAAAAGGAAATGCATCTGCTGCTGAAGAGCGAGGCCGGCAAGGAGATGGTTCCGGCGCTGCTGGCGGTGGCGCAGGCCGCCAATCTGCCATCGCTGTCGCTGCGCCTGGGCATGCAATTCGAGCGGCGCTCCGGCCAGAATCTGGATACGGCCCTCTATCCGCTGCCGACCTGGCAGCCGCAGAACGGCTTTTCCATCAATCCCGCCCTGCTGTTCGCGCTGATGCGGCAGGAATCGGCCTTCGATCCCACGGCAAAGAGTCCCGCGGGCGCCGCCGGCCTGATGCAGCTCATGCCGGCAACGGCCGCCGCCATGGATGAGGTCGGCGATCTCCTGGGCAGCACGAAACGGGCGCTTTTGGATCCCGAGACCAACCTGACGCTGGCGCAGCGCTATGTACGCGAGTTGCTGGCCATGCGGCAGATCAAGGGCAACTTGCTGCAGCTCCTGGTGGCCTATAACGCCGGCCCCGGCAACATGATGAAATGGCGCCGCCTTGCCGGCGACGAACAGGATCCGCTGCTCTTCGTCGAGAGCATCCCCGCGCGCGAGACGCGCCACTATGTGGAGCGGGTGCTGACCTACTACTGGATCTACCAGGAGCGGCTGGGTCAGCCGACAGCCTCGCTCGACGCGCTTGCTTCCGGCACCTGGCCGACCTATACACCGCCGCCGATAGCCCAATTGGCGGCGAGCAATGGTGAGTATTGACGAAACCCGGCCGTTTCTGCCGGTCAACATCGCCATCCTGACGGTTTCCGACACCCGCGGCCTGGCGGACGACAAGTCCGGTCAGACCTTGGCGGATCTTGTCACCAAGGACGGCCACCGCGTCGCCGCCCGCACCATCGTGCGCGACGAGATCGCCGCCATCGTCACCCAGCTTCGGACCTGGATCGCCGATCCCAGTATCGACGTGGTGATCTCCACGGGCGGCACAGGTGTGACCGGCCGGGACGTGACGCCGGAAGCCTTCAAGCAGGTCTATGAGAAGGAGATCGAGGGCTTTGGCGAGCTGTTCCGCTGGCTGAGCTACGAGAAGGTGAAAACCTCCACTATTCAGAGCCGGGCCACCGGCGGTGTCGCCGGCGGCACCTATCTCTTCGCCCTGCCGGGATCGCCCGGCGCCTGCCGCGACGGCTGGGAGGGCATCCTGCGCGCCCAGCTCGACAACCGCCAGCGGCCCTGCAACCTGGTTGAGCTGATGCCTCGCCTGCAGGAGCATTTGAAGACCGCGTAAGCATTGCCGACCGGTCAGAGCTTTGCCAGAGCGTGGCGGACGACCTTCTTCATCAGTGTCGGCAAAGCGTGATCGGACAAGCGGTCCACCTGACTCCAGACGCCCCCGGGCGCCCGAGAGAGCGCCCGCCCGGCCATCACCGTCATCTCGATTTCGAAATGGGTGAAACCATGGCGCACGACACCGTCGAGAGAGCGCCATTGCGCCTTTGCCGGCGCTGACTTCATCGCTTCTCTTGCCGTCCAGGGCTCCGCGCGCCAGGGCGTCGACGGCACTTCCATGAGGCCGCCGAGCATTCCCTCTTCGGGCCGCCGCTGCAACAGGATCGATCCATCGGGCCGCGACAGCCAGAACACTACGGCATGTTTGCGCGGCCTCACGGCCTTTGGCGATTTCCGCGGCAGCTCTTCGGCGATGCCCAGCTTCCTGGCGATGCAGCGGTCCTGCCAGGGACAGGCGCCGCAACGGGGCTTGCGCGGCGTGCACACCGTGGCGCCCAGATCCATCACCGCCTGGGCGTAATCGCCGGGCCGTTCCGCTGGCGCGAGCGCCGCAGCCAGCTTGCGCAGTTCGGGTTTCGCCGCCGGCAGCGGTGTTTCAACCGCATGCAGCCGCGCCATCACCCGCTCCACATTGCCGTCCATCACCGTGGCGCGCCGGCCGAAGGCGATGGCGGCGATCGCCGCCGCCGTATACGAACCGATCCCAGGCAGCGCCAACAAGTCTTCTTCCGAATCGGGGAAGCGCCCGCCGTGATCCGCGCTGACGGCGCGGGCGCATTTATGCAGGTTGCGCGCCCGGGCATAGTAACCCAGCCCCTGCCAGGCATGCAGAACCGCATCCAGCTCCGCATTCGCCAGATCATGCACGCTCGGCCAGCGCGCCAGAAAGTCGCGAAAATAGGGCCCGACCGTAACAACAGTCGTCTGCTGCAGCATGATCTCGCTGAGCCAGACGCGATAGGGATCGGCGCGTTTTCCCGGCCGGGCGCGCCAAGGCAGGCTGCGGCGATGCCGGTCGTACCAGGCGAGGATCAAGCCCGGCATTTCCCTGGCATTGTCGGCAGGAGTCTTGGCGTGGCGGCGCGGCATGCTGGGCTCTAAGATAGAAACTGCAGGAGCGCCAGACCAGATCGGCAGTGAGAAACCGTGACCGAGGACAAGTCCGACCGCAACGACCGCAGCTGGCGCACCCAGAGCCTGGGCAGCCTGCTGCCCAAGGTGGCGCGGCCGGTGCTGGGTCGCCACGGCCTTGCGGCAGGTGGCATCGTCGCCGACTGGCCGTCCATCGTCGGCGCGCAATTGGCGGAATGCTGCATGCCCATGCGGCTGGCCTTTCCGCCGGGCGAACGATCCGATGGCACGCTGTATTTGCGGGTGCAGGGATCGCTGGCGCTGGAGCTGCAGCACCTGGAGCCGGTCGTGCTCGAGCGAATCAACAGCTACTTCGGCTATCGCGCTGTGATCAGGCTGAAGATTCAGCAGGGCCCGGTGCCACGCTCCGCGCCGGCAAAGGCGCCGCCGTCGGTATCCGACAAAGAGGATCCGGCGATCGACGATGCCGTGAGCACGGTATCCGATGAAGAATTGCGCCGCCGCCTGCGTCATTTCGGCCGCGCGCTCAAGTCCCGCAAACCGTTGTGACAATTAAGGTTTACACGGCGCGGCGAAATTCGCCGCACGGCCCCGGCATTGCATCGCGTAACGAATCCTGCCACATACGCGACAAGAAACCGGGCTAGAAATTCTGCCCTTGGAGGTCAGTCGAATGAACAAGTCCGTCGCGATTGCCGTGGCGCTTGTCGTTATCGTCGCCGGTGGCGCCGCCGTCTATATGGGCTTGTTCAACCCCAGGCCGGCAACCGAAACACCGGCGAGCCCGGCGGCTGCAACGACGGAAGCGACCTCGACCACTGCGGCCAATACCGGCAGCGCCGAATCATCGACGACCGCACCTGCGACGACGGCAGACGCCACAGCAGGAAGTACCGCGCCGGCAACTGCCGAGACAGCCGCAGCGCCGGCCCCGGCTGTAACCCCGCAGCCGGTCGTGAAGCCGGACGATCATGTCTTGGGCAGCGCCGACGCTCCCGTCACGATCATCGAATATGCCTCGATGACCTGTCCCCATTGCGCCACCTTCCATGCGGAGACGATGCCGCGGCTGAAATCCGAGTTCATCGACAAGGGGCAGGTTCGCCTGGTCTTTCGCCCCTTCCCGCTCGACGGTCTGGCGTTGCGCGCTTCGCTGCTGGCGGAATGCGTGCCCGGCGACGGGTATTTCGAAATTCTCAGCACGTTGTTCGCCGGGCAGAAGGACTGGATACCGGCGGAAAACCCGCTGGATTCCCTGCGTGCCATCGGCAAAGCGGCCGGCATCGAGGAAAGCAAGATCGATGACTGCATGATCGACGAAAAAGAAAAGGAGATCATCGCCGCCGGCTATAAGGAGGCGATCGACGTTTTTGGCGTCAATTCGACGCCGAGCTTCATCATCAATGGCAAGAAATACGCCGGCGCCCTGCCGTTCGACGATCTGGAGAGCGGCGGCACGAAAGTGTCCGGCCTGGCAACGATCATTCGCGATCTCCTGCCCCAGTAGGAAAACGGAAACACGGCGCCAGAACGCGCGGAGTCAGAATTTGGTCAGCTTCAACAAACTTCGTCTCGTCGGTTTCAAATCCTTCGTCGATTCCACCGAACTGTTAATCGAGCCCGGCTTGACCGGGATCGTCGGTCCGAACGGCTGCGGCAAATCGAACCTCGTGGAAGCGTTGCGCTGGGCCATGGGCGAAACCTCGGCCAAGCAGCTCCGCGGCGGCGAGATGGAAGACGTGATCTTCAGCGGCAGCACGACGCGGCCGGGCCGCAATGTCGCGGAAGTCATGCTGCTGCTGGACAACCGCGATCGTAAGGTGCAGGCGCAGTTCAACGACAACGACCATCTGGAGATCACGCGGCGCATCGAGCGCGGCGCCGGCTCCACTTATGTCGTCAACGGCAGCGAAGTGCGCCAGCGCGATGTGCAGCTGCTGTTTGCGGATTCCGCCACCGGCGCCCACTCGACCGCGCTGGTCAGCCAGGGCCGTGTCGGCGCCATCATCAATGCCAAACCCACCGACCGCCGGGCGCTGCTGGAAGAGGCCGCGGGAATCACCGGCCTGCATTCGCGCCGTCATGAGGCTGAGCTGCGGCTGCGCGCTGCCGAAGCCAATCTGTCGCGGCTCGACGATGTCATCGTCACGCTGGAAAGCCAGTTGCAGTCTCTGAAGAAGCAGGCACGTCAGGCGTCGCGCTATCGCAACATTGCCGAACAGATCCGCCGCGTCGAAGCGACGCTGCTGACCATTCTGTGGCACGAAGTCGTGGCACGCCGTGCCGCCGCATTGACCGGGCTGCAGGAGGCCGGAGCCCGCGTCGTCGACCTAACCGGTAGGGCCGCCGCGGCCACCAGCCACGAGGGCATGATCGCCGCCGAACTGCCGGAGCTGCGCGACAGCGAAGCCGCTGCCGCGGCCGAGCTGCAGCGCCTGACTATCGCCCGGGAATCGCTGAACCAGGAGGAGGCGCGGGTCAACGCCGCGCAGGCGGAAGCTTCGCAGCGGCGGGCCCAGGTGCTGGGCGATATCGGCCGCGCCGGCGCGCTGATCGAGGACGCCAAGGCCAATGACGGGCGCCTGCAAGCCGAACATGACGAGCTCACTGCCGCCATGGAAACCGAGGACGGCGCCGCGGCCAATGCTGCAACCGAAGTGGCCGCCGCGCAATCGGCCGTCGATGGCAGCGAGACGACGCTCGCCAATCTGCTGAACGACATCGCGTCGGGCGAAGCGCTGGAGCGTGCCACACGCCAGCGCAGCGCGGAACTGACGGAGCGGCTGGAACGGCTGCATCGCCGCGCCGCCGACATCACCGCCGAACGCGCGCGGCTCGAAGCGGAATCCACCGATCACACCGGTCTGGAGGCGGCGCGGCGCGCCCTCGGCGAGCGCCAGGCCGATCTGGACCGGCTGCAAAATCAAGCCGCCGATCTGGAGCAGGCGCGATTGACCGCCGGGGAAACCGAATCCGCCGCCCGCAGCAGCTGGCAGCAGCTTGCGGAGGCGCGCGCGCAGCTCCTGGCCGAGCAGCGCACGCTGGCCAAGCTGCTGACTGCCAACCAGTCGGACCTGTGGCCGCCGATCCTCAATGACGTGACCGTCGCCGCCGGGTATGAGGCAGCGCTCGGCGTTGCGCTCGGCGACGATCTCACCGCCTCTGCCGCCGCCGGCGCGCTGATCCGCTGGGAGACTCTGCCGCCGCCCGAGAACGCGGCGGCGCTGCCGGAAGGCGCCGCGGCGCTGTCGCAGTTCGTGCAAGGGCATGGCGCGCTGCGCCGGCGCTTGAGCCAGATCGGCGTCGTGGAAACCGATGCCGAGGGCAACCGGCTGGCGGCATCGCTGGCCCAGGGCCAGCGGCTGGTGACCCGCCACGGCGCCATGTGGCGCTGGGATGGGTTCCGGGTCGAAGCCGGCGCCACCACCGCCGCCGAGACACGGCTGAAGCAGCGGGCGCGGCTGAACGAGGTGGAAACGGAACTGGCCGCCGTCGAGCGGCAAACCGCGGAGGCCGAGACCCGGCATCAGGAATCACGGCGGGGCGCCGAGGCGGCCGAGGCCGCCGCGCGCCAGTGGCGCGACGGGCTGCAGGCGGCGCTGCGTGCCATCGAGCAGGCGCGCGCTGCCTTCGACTCCGCCACCAATGCCGCGGCCGCCACCGTGTCACGCCTGGCAACTCTGGAAGAAATGTCCGGCGGCGCGGCGCGGGATATCGCCGATGTCGCGGCCGCCGAGGCAGCGGTGCGCCGCGACGCCCGTGGCATTCCCGACCTGCTCGCCCTGCAGGCCGCCGCCAGCGACGCCCGCAGCCAGCTCAGCGATCTGCGGGCGCAGCTCATCGATCGCCGCAGCACCCACGACCGGCTGGAGCGCGAGGCCGAGGCCCGCCGTCGCCGGCTGTCGGCGATCGCCATGGAACGGCAATCCTGGATGGACCGCCTGAACGCCGCCGTGCAGCAGAACGGTCTTCTGGAGGAGCGGCGCATCGCGGTCGAAGGCGAGATCGAATCCCTGACCAAGCGGCCGGCGGAGATCGCCGAGCAGCGCGGCAAGGTGAACGAGCTGATCGATGCCGCCACGGTGAAACGCCGCGCCGCCGCCGACCGCCTCGCCGAGACGGAGAGCCGGCTGTCCGAAGCCGTGCGCCTGCTGAAGGCCGCCGAGCATGAATTGGCCGAGGCGCGGGAAAACCGCGTGCGCGCCGAGGGCAATGTCGCCCAGGTGGAAGAAGCGGCCCAGGGCCTGGAGGCGCGTATCCGCGACCGGCTGGATTGCGCACCGGAGGAAACCGCCGCCATCGCCCATCTGGGCGACGACTCGCTGCCGGAGCGCGAGGCGATCGAGACCAAGCTGCACCGGCTGACCCGCGAGCGCGACAATATGGGTCCGGTCAATCTGCGCGCCGAGGCCGAGGCCACGGAAGTGGAGCAGCAGATCGTCGGCCTGCAGTCGGAGCGGTCGGACCTGGTCAACGCCATCGCCCGCCTGCGCAGCGGCATCCAGAGCCTGAATCGGGAAGGACGCGAGCGGCTGCTGGCTGCCTTTGAAGTCGTAAACGGCAACTTCCAGAAATTGTTCTCACGGCTGTTCGGCGGCGGCCACGCGCATCTGAAGCTGACCGAGGCCGAGGATCCGCTGGAGGCCGGCCTGGAGATCATGGCCAGCCCGCCGGGCAAGCGGCTGCAGGTCATGTCGCTGCTGTCGGGCGGCGAGCAGGCGCTGACCGCCCTCTCGCTGCTGTTCGCGGTGTTCCTCAGCAATCCGGCGCCGATCTGTGTGCTGGACGAGGTGGATGCGCCGCTGGACGACGCCAATGTGGATCGCTTCTGCACGCTGGTGGAGGAGCTGGCTCACTCCACCTCGACCCGCTTCCTGGTCATCACCCATCACCGCATGACCATGGCGCGCATGGACCGGCTGTTCGGTGTCACAATGGCCGAGCGCGGCGTGTCGCAACTGGTCTCCGTCGACCTGCAGCAGGCGGCCCGCCTCAAAGCCATCGCCTAGCCTGGAAAAGCCATAGTTATCAGGGCTTTCGGAGGCCAACTGCGGCGGCTCGTCGCCTTGACAGCCCTGGCACCCGCCCCTATGTTGCGCGCCGGTCGCGACGGGGGCTGCGGCGATCGCAGCAGCGGCGCACCAAGCCAATGACCGAGGGAAATTCCCCTTCGCCTGACAGCGATTTCAACGCCCGCTTGCGCCGCCTGAAGGAACAGGTGCGCGAGGACCGGGGCGACGATGGGCCGCGCGACGGCGGGCCTCGCTCCGCAGGCGGATGGGCGTTCAAGCTTTCGGTGGAATTGGCGGCGGGTCTGGTCGTCGGGGGCGGGATCGGCTGGTTTCTGGATTATCTGCTGGGAACCATGCCGTTGATGCTGATCCTGTTCTTCATCCTCGGTGGTGCCGCCGGCATGTGGACGGTGTACAAGTCGTCGATGCGGCATATGAATCAAGCTGCGCAGGACGACAGGAAACAGAAATAGCGGGGCGCTTCGCCGGCGCGGCCGCATAAATCGGGGATCGATCGTGGCGGAAGGTCATAGCCCTCTCGAACAGTTTCTCGTCAAGCGGCTCGTCGATATCTGCATCGGCGGCGACTGGCAGCCCAGCCCCCCCGACGATACGCTTAAGTGCACCGGATTCGACGCCTCGTTCACCAATTCGTCGCTCTTCATGCTGATCGCGGTGGGGCTGATCACCCTCTTCCTGGTGGCGAGCATGCGGGGGCGCTCGCTGGTGCCCACGCGCTGGCAATCGATGGCGGAACTCAGCTACGAGTTCATCGCTAACATGATCCGCGACAATGTGGGCTCCGAGGGCAAGAAGTACTTTCCCTTCATCTTCTCGCTCTTCATGTTCATCCTGTTCTGCAATTTGCTGGGGATGATCCCCTATACCTTCACGGTCACCAGCCACATCATCGTCACCTTCGCGCTGGCCTTCGTCGTCTTCATCGGCGTGACCATCATCGGCTTCGCGCGTCACGGCGCCCATTACCTGAAGCTGTTCGTGCCTGACGGCGTGCCATGGCCCCTGTTGTTTCTGTTGGTGCCGATCGAAGTGCTGTCCTATCTGATCCGGCCAGTGAGCCTGTCGGTCCGGCTTTTCGCCAACATGACGGCGGGCCACACCATGCTGAAGGTTTTCGGCGGCTTCGTCGTCACGCTGCTGGGCCTCTTGGGCGGTTCCGCCGGCCTCGTCAGCATCGGCGTCGTCGGCAGCATCGCCGCGCTCGCCTTCACAGTCGCGTTGACCGGCCTGGAGGTCGGCATCGCGCTGCTGCAGGCCTATGTGTTCACCATCCTCACCTGTATCTATCTCAACGATGCAGTGCATATGCATCACTGACATCAACCTCGGACGAAACGAAAGGACTACGACTATGGAAGCAGATGCCGCAAAGTTGATCGGCGCCGGTTTGGCCACCATCGCCCTGGCGGGCGTGGGCGTGGGTATCGGCAACATCTTCGGCAGCTTCGTCTCCGGCGCCCTGCGCAATCCGGCCGCCGCGCCGAAGGTATTCGGCAACGTGCTGCTGGGCTTCGCGCTGACAGAAGCCATCGCGCTGTTTGCGCTGCTGATCGCGCTGCTGCTGCTGTTCGTGTTCTAGCTGTCGGCTGCGCCGGTAGTCGCGACGATGGCCACCAGCGCCCGGTCGTTGGAACACACCGCGCGGGATGCCGGGCCGGCATGGCTGTCGGCGCCCGTGCCGACGGAGCATCAGATGCTGGAGCTAACACTGGAAGAGGCGGCGTTGCGGGGCCTGACCATCAGCGACCCTGACGGCAATTCGCCGATCGTCATCCTGGTTCAGGAAACCACGAGCGAAGGCGAGGAAGGCGCCGGCACCGAAGCGGCCGGCGACACCCACACCGAAGCCGCCGCGGGAGATCATGGCGAGGCGAAGCAGAGCGGCATGCCGCAGCTCTCGCCCGCCGACTTCCCGCCGCAGCTCATCTGGCTGGCCATCAGCTTTATCCTGCTGCTGATCCTGATGTGGAAGGTCGCATTGCCGCGCGTCGGCTCGGTGCTGGTCATGCGCGAAAGCCGCATCCAGTCGGACATCGAGCGGGCCGACCGGGTCAAGGCCGAAGCCGACAATGCCAAGGCCGCCTATGAGAAGATGCTGGCGGATGCCCGCGCGAAGGCCCAGGCCGAGCTGGCGGCCGCGACTCAGGGCATCCAGGCGGAGACCGGCAAGCGCGACGCCGCTTTCATGGCGCAACTGAACCAGCGCACCAAGGCGGCGGAGGACTCGATCGCTGCGGCGAAGACCAAGGCGATGGGCGACGTTCGGTCCGTCGCCGCGGAGGCCGCGGCTTCCATCATCAAGAAGGTCGCCGGCGCGGATGCCGCCGCAAACGAAGTGACCGGCGCCGTTGATGCGGTGGTCGGGCGGCGCGCATAGACATGGAAATCTTCAGCAATCCCGAAACCTGGGTCGCCATCGCCTTCGTCATCTTCGTGGCGCTGGCGGGCAGGCCGCTTGCCCGCGGCATCGCCAAGACCCTGGACGCGCGCACGGCGCGCATCAAGGCCGAACTGGACGAGGCGAAGTCGCTGCGCGACGAGGCGCAGAAGCTGCTGGCCGAGTATCAGCGTAAGCAGCAGGCGGCGATGCGCGATGCCGAGGCCATTGTCGTCCAGGCGCGCGAGGAGGCCAAACGTTTGACGCTCGAAGCGGCCGCCAATCTGGATGCCGCCTTTGCCCGCCGCGAGAAGATGGCGGAGGACAAGATTGCCCAGGCGGAAGCGCAGGCGATCGCCGATGTGCGCAACCACGCCATCGACGTGGCTGTCGCCGCCGCCGAGCAGCTGCTCAAGGGCAAGACCGACGTGCAGAGCGGCGAGCGCCTGATCGACTCCGCCATCGCGGAGCTGGAGCGAAAGCTGAACTAGGCCGCTACAGCCAGCGCCGCACGCGGCGTTTGTAAGCGAGATAGGCCTCGCCGAACTTGCCTTCGAGATAGCGTTCTTCGCGGGCGACGACGCCGTAACACATGATGAAATAGAGCGGCACCGCCAGGATCAGCAGCCACGGATTGTCGGCGAGTAGGGCGATGCCGGCATAGATCAGGAACATCCCGATATAGATCGGATTGCGGGACAAATTGTAGGGCCCGTTGCCGACCACCGTCGTCGACGGCCGATTGGTCGGTATATTTGTTCCGGCGCGTCCGAATGTCGTGACGCCCCAGGCCATCAGAACAACCCCGGCGCCAAGCGGCAAACCGCCATACGCATAACTGCCCGGCGGATCGACGATCGACAGCGGCCAGAACCAGTCGATGACGAAACCCACGATCAGGAATCCCAGGAAGATCAGCGGCGGGCGCGCTACAACGCCCGGACTGTCATTGCCCTGTTCAGTCATCTGCGCCCCCCAGGACTGCTGATTCCATCTAGCGCTCCACGCCTTCGGCTTCCTTCGCCAACCGCTCCAGATCCGCGCCGGACAATCGATAGTCGCGCCATTCATTCTGCGCCACGAAGCCGAGATGCTCGTAGAACTCTGTCGCGGGGTTCCAATGCAGCACGGAGAGATCCAGCTTCAGCGAACCGCGCTCGCCGGCGATGGCAGCCATCTCCGCCATCAGGCGCCGGCCGACACCGAGGCCGCGCGCCCAATCGCGCACATAGACATCCAGCAGATAGATGCCGTGCCGGCCCGCCCAGGTGGAGTAGTTGTGGAAGAACACGACGAAGCCGCAGGTCTTGCCGTCCGCCTCCGCCAGGATGGTTTCGATGCGCGGCGCGGGCCCAAAGGCATCCCGGCGAATGTCGGCCTCGGTGAGCTTTACGTTCTCCAGCGGTTCTTTCTGATACTCGGTCAGTTCGCGCACGAGTTGCACGATCAGCGCCGCATCGGCAGCCGTGGCGAAGCGCACACGCACCGCACCCGCGACACTTGTCTCTGTTGCATTGTCCGCCATGCTGGATGATCTGGAGATTCCGACTCCCTACTCCGCCGCCTGCCCCGTGATGTTCGAGGGCCGCCACCGCAGCACCGGCTTGCGGGCCGCCGCGGTTTCGTCCAGGCGGCGGCGCGGGCTGAGGCGGGGCGCGCCGTGGAAGTAGGCGGTGTCGCCGCCCTTCGCCCGCTGCGCCAGGCCCTTCATGACGGCGATGAATTGGTCGAGGGTTTCCTTGCTCTCGGTTTCCGTCGGCTCGATCAGCAGCGCGCCATGCACGACGAGCGGGAAATACATAGTCATCGGATGATAGCCTTCGTCGATCATCGCCTTGGCGATGTCGAGTGTCGAGATGTCCGTATCCTTCAGGAAGGAATCGTCGAACAGCGCCTCATGCATGCAGGGTCCGTCGAAGGCCGGTGACAGGTCGTCCTTCAGGCTGGCCAGGATGTAGTTGGCGTTGAGCACCGCGTCGGCGGCCACCTGGCGCAGCCCGTCGGCGCCGTGGCTCATCATGTAGGCGAGGGCGCGCACGAACATGCCCATCTGGCCGTGGAACCCCTTCAGCCGGCCCAGCGCCTTGCCGGTGGCAGCGGGATCGTTGTCATGCTCCACCAGCGCGAAGCCATCAGGCCCATGCACCACATAGGGCAGCGGCGCGAACGGCGCCAAGGCCGCCGACAGCACAACCGGCCCCGCGCCCGGTCCGCCGCCGCCATGGGGCGTGGAGAAGGTCTTGTGCAGATTGATATGCATGCAGTCGATACCGAGATCGCCCGGCCGCACGCGGCCGACGATGGCATTGAAGTTTGCGCCGTCGCCGTAGAAATAGCCGCCGGCGCCGTGGATCGCCTCGGAGATTTCCAGGATCTCGCTTTCGAACAAGCCGCAGGTATTCGGATTGGTCAGCATGATGCCCGCGACATCGGCGCCGAGCTTGGCCTTGAAGGCCGCGAGATCGACCCGGCCGCGATCGTTGGCGGGGATGGGATCGACGCTGTAGCCGACGCCGGCCGCCGTCGCGGGGTTGGTCCCGTGCGCGGACTCCGGCACCAGGATGCGCTTGCGGTGGCCCTCGCCCTCGGCCTCGTGCGCCGCGCGGATCGCCATGATGCCGCAAAGCTCGCCATGGGCGCCGGCTCCGGGCGATAGCGCCACGGCCGGCATGCCGGTCAGAGTCTTCAGCCAATGGGCCAGCTTGTCGATCAGCTCCAGCGCGCCTTGCGCGGTCTTTGCCGGCTGCATCGGATGCAGATCGCCCAGCCCCGGCAGCCGCACCATCTTCTCGTTCAGGCGCGGATTATGCTTCATCGTGCAGGAGCCCAGGGGATAGAGGCCCATATCGATGGCGTAATTCTTCTGGCTGAGGCGCGTGTAGTGGCGGATCGCCTGTGGCTCCGACAAGCCTGGCAGGCCGATCTCACCCTGGCGCTTCAGCCCGCCGAGACGGTCGCTCACCGCCGGCGGCAACGGCAGGTCGACACCGGTGCGGCCGGGCTGGCCCTGCTCGAAGATCAGCGGCTCTTCGATCTGCAGCGCGCGGCTGCCGCTGAAAGTTCCGGTGATGGGATCGGGTGTCATTTCAGCACCTGCCGCAGGGCGGCGGCCAGCGCTTCCCCATCTGCATCGGTGTTGGTTTCCGTCGCGGCGAGAATCAGCAGATTCGCCATCGCGGAGTCCTTGGGATAGAGGCGTGAGGCTGGCACGCCGCCGAGAATGCCGCGATCGGCCAGCGCATCGACAATGGGCGCCGCCGGTTTCGGCAGCGCCAGCGTGAATTCGTTGAAGAACGCATCGGTCATGAGTTTGACGCCGGGAAACCGCGCCAGGCTGTCGGCCAGCGTCACCGCCTTCGCATGATTGATCGCGGCAAGGCGCGTCAGCCCGGCCTCGCCCAGCAGCGTGAGATGGATCGTGAAAGCGAGCGCACATAGTCCCGAATTGGTGCAGATGTTGCTGGTCGCCTTTTCACGGCGGATATGTTGCTCGCGCGTAGACAGCGTAAGCACCCAGCCGCGGCGACCATCGGCATCCATGGTTTCGCCCACCAGCCGGCCGGGCATCTGCCGCAGATATTTTTCCCGCGTCGCGAACAGCCCCACATAAGGCCCGCCGAAGCCCAGGGAATTGCCCAGGGACTGGCCCTCAGCCGTGACGATATCGGCGCCCATGGCTCCGGGCGGCTTGACCGCGCCCAGGGAAATGACCTCGGTCACCGCGACGATCAAGAGAGCGCCCGCCTTGTGGCAGGCTTCGGCCAGCGCGCTATGATCCCGCAGATGACCGAAGAAGCCGGGATTCTGCACCACGACACAGGACGTTGCGCCATCGATCTGCGCGATCAGATCCTCGCGGCCCTCCGGGTCGGGCTTCGCTGTCACGGCTGTGAATCCGGCAAAGCGGGCATGGGTGTCGATGACTTCGCGATAGTGCGGATGCAGATTGCCGGAGACGATGGCCTTGCTGCGGCGGGTCACGCGATTGGCCATCATGACCGCCTCGGCGGTGGCGGTTGCACCGTCATACATCGAGGCGTTGGCCACATCCATGTCGGTCAGCAGGGCGATCTGCGTTTGGAATTCGAACAGATATTCCAGCGTGCCCTGGGTCACCTCCGGCTGATAGGGCGTGTAGGAGGTAAGGAACTCGCCGCGCTGAATCAGGTGATCGACGGCCGCCGGCACATGATGGCGATAGGCGCCGGCGCCAAGGAAACTCGGCGCGCGGCCGGTACCCAGATTCTTTGCCGCCATCGCCGAGATCGCCCGCTCCACCTCCAGTTCGCCCATGTGGTGGGGCAGATCGACCGGCTTTTGCAGGCGCACCCTTTCCGGCACGTCGCGATAAAGGCTGTCGATCGAGGGAACGCCGATGCGTGCCAGCATGGCGCGGCGGTCGGTATCGGTCAGCGGCAGATAGCGCATCAGCCCAATCCTTCGACGTATTTCTTGTAAGCGGCTTCATCCATCAGCTTGTCGAGCTCCGAGGGATTGCTCAGCTTGATCTTGACGAACCAGCCATCGCCCATGGCGGCGGCGTTCACCGTCGCCGGCTCGGCGCTGAGCTTGTCGTTGATCGCGGTCACCGATCCCGTCACCGGCGCGTAGACCTCGCTAGCCGCCTTGACCGATTCGACCACCGCCATGTCCTTGCCTTTTTCCACCTGGCGGCCCACGTCCGGCAGCTCGACATAAACGACATCGCCAAGCTGTTCCTGCGCATAGTCGGTAATGCCGATCGTGCCGATATCGCCGTCGACGCGAATCCATTCATGATCTTCGGTGAATTTTACAGTGCTCATGGGAACCCCCCTAACCTCGGAAATAGCGATGCTTGACGAACGGAAGCGGCGCGACCGCGCAATCCAGCGCCTTATCGCGGACGATGACCTGCAAGGCCGTGCCTGTCGCGGCATGGCCTTCCGTGACATAGCCCATGGCGACAGGCCCGTTCGCCGTCGGGCCGAAACCGCCGCTGGTGATCATGCCAATGGCCGCACCGTCGCGGCTGCGAATCTCCGCATGGGCGCGCACGGGCGCGCGGCCTTCGGGCTTGATGCCCACCAGCTTGCGCGGGGCGCCCTCGCGGAACTGCCGCTGAATGACATCGGCGCCGATGAAGCCGCCCTGCTCGCGCCGGCGCTTGGCGATGGACCAATTGAGGCCGGCTTCCACTGGCGTCGTCGTCTCGTCGATATCGTTGCCATGGAGGCAAAGGCCGGCCTCGAGCCGCAGTGAATCGCGGGCGCCGAGCCCGATGGGTTTGACCTCGGGATACCGCAGCAATTCGCGGGCGATCGCCACCGCGGCCTCGCCGGGCATGGAGATCTCATAGCCGTCCTCGCCCGTATAGCCGGAGCGCGTGACATAGCAGGTAATGCCGTCGATGGTCAGAAACGCCGCGGTCATGAATGGCATGGCGCGGCATTGCGGCGCGAAGCGTCCGAGCACATCGGCGGCCTGTGGCCCTTGCAATGCGATCAGGCCGCGGCTGAAGAGTTCCTCGATCTCGACTCGATCCGCGAGATGCTTTCGCAGATGCGCCGCATCGTCGGTTTTGCAGCTGGCGTTCACCACCAGCATCAGATGATCGCCGGTGTTGGCAACCATGAGGTCGTCGAGGATGCCGCCTTTTTCGTTGGTGAATTGGGTGTAGCGCATGCGGCCGGGCACGAGGCCCTGGATATCGCCGGGCACCAGTGTTTCCAGGACGGCCGCGGCGTTCTCGCCGGTCTTTGCGGTCAGCCGGATCTGACCCATATGGGAGACGTCGAACAGACCGGCGGCGTTGCGCGTATGCTGATGCTCGGCGACGATGCCTGTCGGATATTGCACCGGCATCTCATAGCCGGCGAACGGCACAAGGCGCCCGCCCAGTTCGGCATGCAGCGGATGAAGGGGCGTTTTCTGCAGGGGCCCCGGCGCTTCGCTCATTCCTTGCGTCCTCCGACAGGTTGACCGCCATTGCGCCCTCAGGCGAAACGGGGACCCCCTCTGTCTTCGGACCTGAAAGATTCGCCTGCCGCGTTTGAGCGATTCAGACTTACATCTTCGGTGAGGCAGCGGACACGGACCCTGCCGCGCCGGATGCCTTCTTTCCAGAGTGCCGCTTTGCCCCGCGGTCCTTTTTGCCTGAGAGTTTCCGGGGCGGTTGCTCCTTCGGCGCCGGCCGAGCGAATGGCCGATCTCTCCCGCGTGACTCCCGGTAGAATCGCCCTTCCGGCAGGGGAAAGCAAGCCGCAAGGACATGCAATCCATGCAGCCCCGCGATGCGTGCGGTTACGGTTCCCGAACCTTGATTTCGCCGGTCGGCACCGGCCGGCCGTAGATCTTCGGACGGCGGTTATAGTCGAGCTCTTCTTCCGTCAGCACCAGGCCGACGATGATGACGAAATTGCTGCCGGGTTCGCCAGGTTCGATCGGGATCGTCTGGTCGAATTCCTCGACGATCTGGCCAACTTCGTTCAGCCTGAGATCGGCGTCGGCTTGATAGGCTTCGCGGGCGACGATGGTCTTGTCGATGCGTGCAACCGCGACCCAATACTCGAAATTGATATTGCGTTCTTCCATGGCGGGCCCGCGCTCCACGAAGATCGGCACGCTCATCTCCACATCGATGGTATTGTCGTTGAGGAAACATATGCCGTTCGGCACGTCCATCTTCACGGCATAGAGCAAGTTTTCCTTTTTGCTGCCGTTGCCGTCGTAACGGGCGACAAAGCCCACATCGTCGCCGATGGCGACGCGGGGACACGCCGGCCCGATCTCCAGCGCAGCGTCATCGCTGAAGCCCAGGGCCTCGCCCAACGAATCGCAGCCACCGAGCGCCAGCGCCACTGCCAAGAGGGCCAACCGGCCCGCTCCACCCAAACCTCCGCTCATACCCAACAACGCCTCACAGATTCTTATGGCTGCCGTCACAGAGCGGTCGATTCTTTGTCGCTTTGCAGCCACAGAACCACACCGTTCCCGTCTCAGTCGCCTCGTAGGGTAGCGGAGATAGGCCGACAGCTTTGTGGGCGCCGTCGCAGAAAGGCTGCTTCTGACTGCGCCCGCAGGCGCACCAGAAGTACTTCCTTCCGGCCTCCACTGCCACCTCGTAGGGCGCCTTTTGCGCCGGGATGGGTTCCGTCATGCCGTTGCTTCCCTTACCGAATTGCCCAGGGACTACCGGCCGGGACTTTAGAGAAGCGCGCCAGCCGGCACAACCCGCCCGGGATCGGCCCGGCGGCCCCGCTCCGGCGACCGCCAAATGCCACCGCCCTGCGGCTAAGGGCGTAATTGCGGTGTCCGGCCGCCGCCCCATATCAAGAAAGGCGGGCGAACAATGACCACAGCAAGACTTCCCCTGACGGTACTTCTGGCGGCGCCGCGCGGATATTGCGCCGGCGTGGCGCGAGCCGTGGCGATCGTCGAGCAGGCTCTGACCCGCTTCGGCGCACCGGTCCATGTGCGCCACGAGATCGTGCACAATCGATTCGTCGTCGAGCAGCTGGCCGCCAAAGGGGCGGTCTTCGTCGAGGAACTCGAGGAGGTGCCGGCCAACGGCGTCGTGGTCTTTTCGGCCCACGGCGTGCCCCAGGCGGTGCGGCGAGACGCAGAACGGCGCCGCCTGAATGTGCTGGACGCCACCTGTCCCCTGGTGACCAAGGTGCATCGCGAGGCCATCCGCCATGAAGGGGCCGGCCGTCATATCATCCTGATCGGCCATCGCGGCCATCCGGAAGTGATCGGTACGCTGGGCCAACTTCCGGCCGACGCCATCACGCTGGTGCAGTCGGCGGCGGAGGCGGCCTGTATCGCGCCACCGCCGGGCCGCGATCTCGCCTATGTCACGCAGACCACGCTGGCGGTGGACGAGGCGGCTGATATCGTCGCCGTGTTGCGGCGGCGCTTCCCCGGCATCGCCGGGCCGCGGTCCGACGACATTTGCTATGCCACGACCAACCGGCAGCAGGCGGTGAAGGCGCTGGCGCCGCAGGTCGACGCCATTCTGGTGGTGGGCGCGCCGAACTCGTCGAACTCGCTGCGGCTGGTGGAGGCGGCGCAAGCCGCGGGCTGCCGTCGGACCCGCCTGATCGGCCGCGCCTCGGAGATCGATTGGCCGGCATTTCATGGGATGCAACGCCTGGGAATAACCGCCGGCGCTTCGGCGCCCGAGATCCTGGTGCAGGAGGTTCTCGCCGCCTGCCGGGAGCGATATGACGTGACCGTCGAGACTTTCTCTGTTATCGAGGAGGACGTGCATTTCAGGCTCCCGCGCGCGCTCAGCGCGTGAAGTGTATCCCGCGAACCTCCACTGCAGCGCCGATGGCCGTCTACACCGAAGTCTCGAACGGCGACCTCGAAGCCTTCATTGCTCTGTACGACATCGGCCAGCCGGTTTCCTGCAAGGGCATCGCCGAGGGCGTGGAGAACAGCAACTTCCTGCTGGCCACCGACCGTGGCAGCTACATCCTCACGATCTATGAAAAGCGGGTGGCCAAGGCAGACCTGCCCTATTTCCTCGGGCTGATGGATCATCTGGCTGCCAGGGGCATCGTCTGTCCGACGCCGATCCACCAGAAGAATGGCGCAGCGCTGGGCGAGCTTTGCGGCAAGCCGGCGGCGATCATCAGCTTTCTCGACGGCCTCTGGCCGCGCAAGCCGACGGCGCGCCACTGCCAGTTGCTGGGCGAGGCGCTGGCGCGATTTCATCTGGCGGGCCTGGACTATCAGGGCCACCGCCCCAACAACCTGTCGCTGGCGGGCTGGCGGCGGCTCGCCGATGCCTGCAAGGATCGCGCCCATGAGGTGCGGCCGGGACTGGACGATGCGATCGCCCAGGAGATTGCCTGGCTCGAGAGCAACTGGCCGAGGGACCTGGCGGCCGGCGTCATTCATGCAGACCTGTTCCCCGACAATGTGTTCTATCTCGGCGACCGGCTGTCGGGCATCATCGACTTCTACTTCGCCTGCAACGACTATCTCGCCTATGACGTGGCGATCTGCCTGAACGCCTGGTGCTTCGAGCCCGAGGGCGACTTCAACACTACGAAGGCGCGGCTCCTGCTCGGCAGCTACAACAAGGTGCGGGAGATGCCGAAGACGGAACTGGGGGCCCTTCCGGCGCTGGCGCGGGGCAGCGCGCTGCGCTTCCTGCTGACGCGGCTCTATGACTGGCTCAACCATCCGCCTGGCGCCTTTGTGAAGCCGAAAGACCCGCTGGAATATGCCCGGAAGCTGCGCTTCCATCAGCAAGTGAAGAGCGCCGGAGAATACGGCGTGGGTTGAGCCAGCGGCGGCGCGGCTCCAGCCAGGACTGCCTCCTTGCATCACGCGTTCGGTAGGAATCACATCGCATGGCCGAGGATTGTTGCGACGTAGCTGTTGTCGGCGCCGGGCTTGCGGGCGCCATGGCGGCCGCCGATCTCAGCGAGCGCGGCCTCGCCGTCACCATCCTGGATGCGCGCGACCGTGTCGGCGGACGCAGCTATTTCCGGAGGTTCGAGGGCGTACGCGGCACGGGCAGCCGCCGCGAGACCGAGGAAGAACTGGATTTCGGCGGCTCCTGGATCACGCCCTGGCAGAGTACGATCCGTGCCCTTTGCGCGCGTCACGGCATCTCATTGCGGCCCCGTCATCCCGTGACGGCACGGCGCTGGTACCGCGACGGCGGATTGCACCATGACGGCCCTACTTCGGCTGCCGACCGCGCCAGTCATGAGCGCGCCATCGCCCGCATCGCCATGGATGCCGCACTGTTGAAAACGGGCAATGGCAAAGACGACAAGGGCCGGACGCTGCTGAACATCAGTCTTGCGGACTACACACAGCGGCTGCAGGCGTCGGCGGCGACGCTGGATCTGATCGGCGCGTGGTGGACGGTGTCGGGTAATGGCGATAAGGCGTTGGTTCCCGCCAGTGAGTTTTTGCATAGCTGCGCCTATATCGACGGAACGCCGGACGGTATCATCGATGCCTGGACCGACAGCTTGATCGGTGGAGTGAGCGCGTTGGCCGCACGAATGATCGACGGCTGCGGTGCGCGACTTCTGCTGAATGCGGCGGTTTCGGCGATCGAGCATGACGGCAACGCCGTGCAGCTCGCCATCGCCGAGAGGAGGACCATCACGGCGCGGGCGGCCGTGATCGCCACCGGCCTCAATCCGATGGCCGGCCTGCGCTTCTGGCCCGCCCTGCCGCCGATCCAGAACGGCGCGGTGACGCGCGGGCACGCGGGGCGCGCGGTCAAGCTTTGGGCCAAGGTGCGCGGCGTGGCGCCCGGCATACTTGCCACCGGCGGCGGCAGCGGAATCGAGTGGATGTTCGGCGAGCGCGCGACGAACGATGGGGCGACGCTGCTGGTAGGCTTTGGCGTCGAGGGCGAAGGCGGCGGTGCCTGGATGAAGGATGCACACAGCGCCGCCGAACAGGCGGTGACGCGATTCTTCCCGGAGGCGGAATTGATCGCCGCCGACTGGCACGACTGGAACCGGGATCCTTTCTCGCGCGGCGCCTGGGTCGCGTCACGGTTAGGCGCTGAATCCGATATCAGCCACCAAACCTGGAAGCGCCAAGGCCGGCTCGCCTTCGCCAGTTCCGATATTTCGCCCGAGGGCGCCGGCTGGTTCGATGCGGCGGCCATCTCCGGTGCCTCGGCCGCCTTGGAGATCATGGAACTGTTGCGGATGAATTGAGGATAACTGCTATAAGCTAAACCGCTTATGAAAACCGCCACCGCCGACAGCTGGTACGAGACGCAGCGCCTGACGGACGACGTCACGCTGATCTTCGAGCCCCATATGAAGCCGTTCTACCGCTGCAACATCTGGCATGTGCGCGGGCGCGATCGGGACCTATTGGTGGATTCCGGTATGGGTGTGGTGAGTCTGAGCCAACAGGTTTCCCTGGTGACGGAACGGCCGCTGACCGCCGTTGCCACCCACACCCACTGGGATCACATCGGCTCTCACCATGAGTTCGCCGAGCGCGCCGTGCATCCGCTGGAAGCAGCGGTGCTGGCAGCGCCGACGCGGGAGTCCAGCTATGCCGGCAATTCGGTCACGGCGAAAAAAGAAAGCGAGATTTTCGAGCGCCTGCCGCCGCCGCCCTATCGCGCCGAGAGCTATGAGATCGAGCCGGCACCGCCGACCCGGCTGTTGCGGGATGGCGACACCGTCGATCTCGGCGACCGGCACTTCGAAGTCCTGCATCTGCCCGGACATTCTCCGGGGAGCATCGCCCTCTGGGAGGCGGCGACGGGCATCCTGTTCTCCGGCGATGTCGTCTATGACGGCGAACTGCTGGATGATGTGATCGAAGACTATCTCGCCAGCATGGAGCGGCTGCGCAACCTGCCGGTGCGGGTCGTGCATGGCGGCCACTATCCCAGTTTCGGCCGCGCCCGCTATCTGGAACTGATCGACGCCTATCTCCGCCAGAAGCGCAGTCTGGCCGGCGGCTCGCCGGAGACTTGGTCCCATGTTCCGTAGCGCCAAAGCCAGGCGTCGCCTCATCCTCTTATTCGCAGTCCTGCTTGCCTGTGCCATGGCGTTCCGGCTGTATCTGCGGCAGTCGGCCCTGCCCTAGACCGGGGCTCGGACCGGGAGCCATACCACCTCGCTCAAGGAAATCTGTTCATGACCCAATCGCTTCGCGCCAATATCGCCGCCGGGAACCGCGTCACCGGCACCTGGGTGTCGATTCCCGACATCGCCGTGGTGGAAATCCTGGCGCAGGCGGGCTTCGACTATCTGCTGATCGACGGCGAGCATGCGCCGATTCCGCCTGCGGCCTTGCCACCCCTGGCGCTGGCCGCCGAACGGCGTGGCTGTCCCATTGTCTATCGCGTTCAGGCGAACCGCAGCGATCTGATCAAGGCGGCGCTGGATGTGGGCGTCGACGGCCTGATGGTGCCGCTGGTTGAGACTCCGGCCGAGGCTGCAGCGATAGTCGAAGCCGCAAAGTATCCGCCGGCGGGCCGCCGTGGCTTTGGGCCCTGGCGCGCTTCCAACTACTTTCTCGACCTGCCGGCCTATCAGGGCACGGCCGACGAACACGTCGCCATCATTCCGCAGATCGAAAGCACCAAGGCGGTGGAGAATGCCGCCGCGATTGCGGCTGTGCCCGGCATCGACGCCCTGTTCATCGGCCCCGCCGATCTCTGCGGCTCGCTCGGCCTTCCGGTGGGCGCGATCGAACCGAAACTGATCGCGGCCCTGGAGAAAGTCGTCGCCGCCGGGAAGAAGACCGGCCGCGCCGTGGGCATCGATGCCGTTTCCGAAGAAAAATTCACGCTGTTTGCCAAGATGGGCTTCACGCTGTTCACCTATGGCTCGGATCTCGGCTATCTCGCCGACGGCGCGAAGACGGCGGCGGAAATGGCGCGGCAGGCTTGAAGCTGAGCGCCGCCACGCGAGTCACTGGGCTCTACCGCTAGCCCTGCCCTTCGTCCTTGCGGAGGGGATCGAAGGGATTTCTGAAGTGCATCCTCCTCATCAAAGTTAAATTAACCAAACGTCTTATGTTTGGGCCAAATATCTATAGTTATTGCGAAGAATTATTATAGTAAATGATAGTTTCTTAAGAGAATATTAAGAATCTTCTTAAAAAATCGTTTCTGAATTCTTAGCAGACGACATCCCGGCTGCCGGCGCCCCCCGCGCGGGCGCCGATCGCATAAGTTGAGGTGCACAATGTCTTCTACTTCATCCTTCCTCCGAGCCAGGTTCGGCGCCGCCTTGCTAGCGGCCGTCTTCATGTTTGCCGGCCCCGCCTGGGCCCAGGAGCTTGCGGCAATCGATCCCAACGCCGATGTCACCGCGCCGATGGGCTGGCGCGTTTCCGGCCTTACCGGCGATGCGAGCGCCCGCCTTGGATCGGCGCCGTTCGAGCCACTGGCGATCGGCGACGTCGTGCCGGTCGGCAGCGAGATCCAGACCGCGCGCGGCGCGGTGGTGTTCCTGTCGCGCCGCGGCGACCGCATCGTCATTCAGCCGGATACGCAGCTGCGCATCGCCGAGCCGGAGGCCGGCGGCCTGCTGACGCAATTCATCCAATCCTTCGGCAACGTGTTCTATGACGTGGAGCCACGCAGCAGCCGCTCCTTCGGCGTCAAAGGGCCGTACATGGCAGCGGTGGTGAAGGGCACGCGGTTCCTGGTTACGGTCAACCGCGACACCAATAGCGTGCGCGTCGATGAGGGACGGGTTCTCGTCCAATCGGCCGATGGCGGGTCATCGGTCATGGTCGGCGCGGGCAATGTGGCCACCGTGGAACGAGCCGGCAATGGCGGCATCCAGCTTTTCGACAGCGTCCTCGCCGTTCCGCCGCCTGCGACGCAGCCGCCGCCCGGGCTGAAGATCGGGACGACGACGACCGTTGAGTCAGGTATCGGTGCGGCCGCGGGCGCCGCCGAGGGCGCGGGTGGGACAACGGGCGGAACCGTCGGCGGCACGGCCCAGACGGCCGGTGGCGTTGTCGGTGGTGCGGTACAGGCTGTCGGTGGTGTCGTCGGCGGCGTTGCCGAAACGGCGGGAGAGGTTGTTGGCGGCGTGACAAAAACGGCCGGCGGACTTCTCGGCGGTGTGGGCAAGGCGGTCGGCGGACTTCTCGGCGGCGGCCGCGATTAGCCAGCGGCCGATGCACTAACAGGCCTGCGGAAACATGATGCCCCTGCTCAAGCAAAGCCTAGAGACCGCCCGGAGACTGCTCCGCAAGCGCGGCACATCTCCCGCCGCGATTGCGATCCTGGCGGTGCTGACCGTCGCGGTCCTGGGCTGGATCGAGCCGCTCGAGCACAGGCTCATGGAGTTGCGGTTCTGGCTGTCGGAGCGGCCGGCGACCGGCGACCTGATGGTTGTTGAACTCGACAACCGAAGCCTTGAATCGGTGGGAGTCTGGCCATGGCCGCGCGAGCGGCACGCGGCCCTGATCGACCGGCTGACCGAAGCGGGGGCGCGCGGCATCGCCTTCGATATCGATTTCAGCTCCGCCTCGACGCCGGCCGGCGACGCCGCGCTGGCCGCCGCCCTGTCGCGGGCCACGCCGCCGGTGGTGCTGCCGGTGTTCAAGCAGTACGCGTCGCTTGAGCGGCGAGAAGATCAGCTGCGCCATACCGCACCGCTGCCGCAGTTCGCCGCTCAATCCCGCCTGGCCTCGGTCAATCTGCAGCCGGGCCCCGACGGGCTGGTGCGCCGCTACTCCCTCACCCAGTCCTCCGACGGGAACATGTTCCTGTCCATGGGCGCGGCGTTCGCGACCATCGATCAGCCGAGCGCGGACGGCTTCTACCTCGACTACGGCATCCGCCCGCAGTCCATACCGCACATCTCCTACAGCGACATACTCGACGGCAAGGCGGACAAAGCGCAGTTGCGCGGCAAATTCGTCATCGTCGGCGCGACGGCCATCGAGCTGGGTGACGATGTGACGGTGCCGATCTACCGCTCGCTCCCCGGCGTCACCCTGCAGGCCCTCGCCTATGAGTCGATCGTGCAGGACCGCATGCTGCTGCGCAGCTCGCCGGCGGTCACCTGGATCGTCGCGCTGGTGCTCGCCGCCCTTGCGGGCTCGCGCTTCAGCCGCTGGCCCTGGCGGCGCGGGCTGCTCTGCCTGTTCGCCGCGGGCGTGGGCCTCGTCGCGATCAGCGCCGGCCTGCAGACAGGGCTTCCCGTCAGCCTCGACATCGTCGCCTGGGTGGTGGTGCTGTGCGCCGCCTATGTCACCGCCCTGATGCGCGGCACGGATACGCTGGCGGCGCGCATCTTCCAGAAGGGCATGGCCCTGCTCCATCGCGGCGCGGTCATGCGGGCGATGTTCGACGACAGCTTCGACGGCATCGTCATCGTCGACGAGACCGGCCGTGTCGAACATGCGAATCCCGCGGCCGGCCGCATGCTGGGCCGCGACGCCGCAACGCTGGCCGGACTGTCGGTCGCCACGCTGTTCCGCGACGGCGCCCGGCTCGTGGTTACGTCGCCGGCAATCGACGAAGCCGAGATCGAGCGCGGGGATGGATCGGCCATTGCGGTCGAGCTGGTGATCCGGCGCTCGCCGCTGCGCCGCAGCCGGCACAAGTTCGAGCGGCGCTACCGGCAACGCTCGATCTCGGTCTGGACCTTCCGCGACATTACCGAGCGCAAGCGCGCCGCCGATGCGCAGAAGTCAGCGCTGCAGCAGGCGGTCGCCGCCGGCCGTGCCAAGAGCGAGTTCATCGCCAATATGGGCCATGAGCTGCGCACCCCGCTGAACGCCATCATCGGCTTCTCGGAAATGCTGAAAAGCCAGGTGCTCGGTCCGATCGGCAAGCCCGACTATCTCGCTTATGCGTCGGGCATTCATACCTCGGGCATGCGGCTCTTGGATTCGGTCAATAGCATCCTCGATTTCGCCTGCATCGAAGGCAGCCGCTACGAGCTGGAAGAAGTTCCGGTAGCGCTGGTCGACACGATCGAGAATGCGATCGGCACGATCGCCGAGGGCGCCAAGCAGAAAGGCATCGTCCTTGAAAACCGCTGCCCCCCGATCTCCCTGCGGGCCGACGGGCGCGCGATCCGCCAGGTCCTCGCCAACCTGCTCTCCAACGCGGTGAAGTTCACCGGCGACGACGGGAGAGTCGTGATCAGTGCGAGTACCGACAGCGCAGGAGACTGCCTGCTGGCGGTCGCCGACAATGGCATCGGCATGCCCAAGGATCAGCTGGAAAAGGTGCTGGAGCCTTTCCAGCAGGCGGATAGCAGGCTGGCGCGAAAATACGAAGGCGTCGGCCTCGGTCTGTCAGTCGCGGCCGGACTGATGCAGCTGCATGGCGGGGCGCTGCTGATCGACAGCGCCTCCAACAGCGGCACGACCGTGACATTGCGCTTCCCCGCCGCGCGCGTGCTGAGCGGACCTCCCGCCTTCTCCCCCAGCCTGCCGGCCAACGACAGCGATTCCCGAGCGACGACAGCCACGATCCACCGGCTGACGCCACGCTCCGTTGTCGCGCCGAGGGCTTAGAAATAGGTCCGGATACCTCCCAGCACATTCATCTCCTTGTCGACCTCGTAGATTAGCTGCCAGCGGTCGAAGGTGGTGCAGGGATGGGAAACGCCGAAGCAGAGGCGGTCGCCCACCTGCAGCGGCGAATTCGCGGGTATCTCGATATGCGCATGCTGATCGTTGAGGCCGGCAACCCTATGCTCGCCCGGTAGGCTGCTGGCAGGCTGCGGCGCCTTGTGCAGGCCAGCCCGATACCAGCGGTCCAGCACCGGCAGCGTGACGTCGAAGCCGATATCGCGCTTGCCCATGGTGGCGATGGCGCGCCCGGGCTCCGGCCGCGACTGCACATAGGCCCAGACAAATAGCGCCGGCTTCAGCCCTTCGCCCAGACCGCGCGCGGCGGGCATGCGGTCCATCAGCCGCTCCACCAGGTCGCGATAGGATTTGGAGTCGTGGGTGAGATAGCAGCCGCTGCGGATGATCACCTGCACCTCGCGGCCGCTCAGTTCATTGTGCAGCCGCGTCGCCGCCAGATCGAAGAAAGCGGAGCCGCCGGCGGTGAGAATCACCGGTCCCGGCGCGAATAGATTCTCGTCGGCGCAGGCGCGGGCGATGGCGACAAGGAAATCGATGAAGGCCGCGACCTTCGTGTCCTGTTCCTGCGGCGTGGCGCCGGCGATCAGTCCTTCGAAACCCTCGACGCCCTTGAGTGCCAAAAGCGGGCCGGCGTCACGCACCGCGCGGGCGACAGCGAGCGCCTGATCGAGATTGCGCGCGCCCGTCCTCGCACCCATGACGCCGCCTTCCAGCAGCAATTGAATCGGTCTGCCGATCTTGCGGCGCGCCGCCGCCTCGCGCAGTGTCGCAACACCCTCGAGCGAATCGATCAGGCAGTAAAAATCGAACTCGGGATCGGCTGCGAGTTCGTCCAGCACTGCCGCGATCTCCAGCCGCCCGGTGAGTTGATTGGCCATCAGCACGCGGCCGATTCCGAAGGCGCGGCAGACCCGGAGCTGATGCATCGTCGCCACCGTTATCGCCCAGGCGCCGTCCTTGAGCTGCAGATCGAAAAGCTGCGGCGCCATGGTAGTCTTACCGTGAGGCGAAAATCCCACGTGGGTAAGATCGAGGAACCGGCGCATCCACTGGCTGTTGTGACGCAGCGTTTCCCGTTCGATCACCGCGGCGGGCAGCGGCAGATCGCCCTTCAGCAGATTCCAGCCGCGGGCCCCGATATCGCCGAGAGGCATCTTGCCGGCCGATGGCGGCAGGCCCTTCACGGTGGAGTCGAGGACACTGTCGAGAGCGGGGGTGAGATTCATGCTGATCGTCCTGCGCAGCGGCTAGAAAATAAGTCTCACCACAAAGTCACAAAGGACACAAAGGGAAGGACAGACGGAACGGCTGTCTCCATACAATTTGCAGGATGCAATGCCGTGCGCGGACCGCTTCGTGATCTTTGTGACTTTGTGGTGAGTCCCTCTCTCGCGATTCACGCCCGCTCCGACGTAAATCATGCCACCTTGCTTGCGCGGCGGACCGCTGCCCGCCATATTCATTCGATGTCGGATTTCGATTCCCTGGGAATGCTGCGGGTGACCGCCGGCAAAGGCGGTGGTGACGGTCTTTGCGATCATCCCGCCTGTGGCGCGGCGGGGCTTTATCGTGCGCCGAAATCGCCCCAGCGACTGAACGAATATTACCGGTTCTGCCTGGACCATGTGCGCGAATACAACCGCGCCTGGGACTATTGCGCCGGCTGGAATGCCGCGGATATCGAGGCGGAAACCCGGCGCGCCCTCTGCTGGGACCGGCCGACATGGCGCCTGGGGGAATGGACGACCAGAAGCGCCCATCCCGCCTCCGGCGGCCGCAATGGCGTAAATGTTGAATTCGATGACGTATTCGGGATATTCTCCGACGGCAGCCCGGGGGACCGTCGGGGCCGCCGGCAGGGCCCGGCCAAGCCCAAGGTCCCGGCAGCGGAACGCAAGGCCCTGCACATCCTGGGCCTGGACAGTGCGGCCGATTGGGCGGAGATCAAGGCCCGCTACAAGCGGCTGGCGAAACGCTTTCACCCCGATGCGAACGGGGGCGACAGGCAAGCCGAGGAACGGCTAAAAGAGATCAATCAAGCCTATAGCGTCTTGAAAGGCCGAGCCAAAGTTTGACGCGACTCCCTCCCCCTCGACAGGCAGGGGCTGGGGGCCTTCCAAGCAGGCTTGTCGAACTCAAACGGCCGGACCATGGGCGGAGCCCCGCACCCGGCAGGACAGCGACCAGAAAGAGCAAGATGGCAACCCAGACCTCCACGCCGGCGCATAATCCGGCGGTTCCCGATATCACGATCTCCGTGGCGCAGACCTTCGGCATCGAGTGCGACATGCAGGTGCCGGCGTTCAGCCAGGCGGCCGAGCATGTGCCGGATGTGGACGATGCCTACCGCTTCGACCACGACACCACGCTCGCGATCCTCGCCGGCTTTGCCTACAACCGCCGCGTCATGATCCAGGGCTATCACGGCACCGGGAAATCGACTCACATCGAGCAGGTGGCGGCGCGCCTCAACTGGCCCTGCATCCGCGTCAATCTGGACAGCCATATCAGCCGCATCGATCTTGTCGGCAAGGACGCCATCGTGCTGCGCGACGGCAAGCAGGTGACCGAGTATCGCGAGGGCCTGCTGCCCTGGGCGCTGCAGAATCCGACGGCGCTGGTGTTCGACGAATATGACGCCGGGCGGCCGGACGTGATGTTCGTGATACAGCGCGTCCTAGAAGTGGAAGGGAAGCTGACCCTGCTGGATCAGAACAAGGTGATCCGGCCCCATCCGGCATTCCGCCTGTTCTCGACCTCGAACACCGTCGGCCTGGGCGATACCTCCGGCCTCTATCACGGCACCCAGCAGATCAATCAGGGGCAGATGGACCGCTGGAACATCGTGGCGACGCTGAACTACCTGCCGCATGACGACGAGGTCAACATCGTGCTAGCGAAAGCGCCCAGCTATGACACCGACGCCGGGCGCAAGACCATCGGCGCCATGGTGCGGCTCGCCGACCTGACCCGCGCCGGATTCGTCAACGGCGACATATCCACTGTTATGTCGCCGCGCACGGTCATCACCTGGGCGGAGAACGCGAATATCTTCAACGATATCGGCTTCGGCTTCAAAGTCACGTTCCTCAACAAATGCGATGAGCTGGAACGGCCGGTCGTGGCCGAGTACTACCAGCGTTGCATGGGGGCGGAACTGAAGCTGGCGGGCAACGGCAAGGCACAGCTGGTGTGAGGAAGGTAGGGGCGGTCTAGGGTCAAGCCCGGGGATCAAACCCGCCGCAGATAGCCACCACGCCATCGCAGAACATGACCGACAAGGAATCCCGCACCGAAGAGTTCAAGCGCGTCACCGGCGCCACCATGCGCGCGATCTCGCGCAAGAACGAGCTGACTGTCAGCTTCGCGCCGGGACAGCATGGGCTGTTCGGCGGCGAGGCGAAGCTGCCTTTGCCGTCCCATGACCTGCCCGCCCACGAGGTGGCGCAGGTGCGCGGCGAATCCGACGCTATCGCCCTGAAGCTGCGCTATCACAACGATGCCGTGCATGCCCGCGAAGCGCCGCGCAGCGAGATCGCCCGTACGGTCTTCGACGCGGTGGAGCAGGCGCGCGTCGAAGCCATCGGCGCCCGCGCCATGACGGGCGTGCGCGAGAATCTGAGCGCGGCGCTGCGCGAGCATTGCCGCCAGCGCGGTTTCGCCCGCGTCGCCGAGCGCGAGGACGCGCCGCTGTCGGAAGTGATGCGGCTGCTGGCGCGTCAGGCCCTCACCGGCGAGAAGCCGCCGAAGGAGGCGCGCAAGCTGGTGGAGCTCTGGAAGGAACAGCTCAGCGACCGGATCAATTCCGATCTCGAGCGCATGGCCGAATTGATCAACGACCAGGGCGCCTATGCCAAAGCGACACGGCAGCTTCTGTCCGACCTGGAGCTGGACGCCACTGCCGAGGACATGGACCCGGCGGAGCAGAACGCCGAGGATCAGGACAACGAAGATCAGGACGATCCGGAAAAGAGCAAAGGCGAAGGCGGCCAGAAGGATTCCGCCGAGACTTTTGCCTCCATGGAGGGCGAACAGGGCGACGCCGGCGATGAGGACGCGGAAGACTCGGCGCAGGCCCAGGCCGATATGGAGGCCGAAGCCGGCGAGGATCAGGCGGGCAAGCCGGGCCGGCCGCCGACCTATGACGACCGGCGCAATGAACCCACTTATCACGCCTTCACCACCAATTTCGATGAGGTGGTCGAAGCGATCGATCTCTGCGACGCCGACGAACTGACCCGGCTGCGGCAATTACTCGATCAGCAGCTGTCGCACCTGCAGGCCGTGGTGGCGAAGCTGGCCAACAGGCTGCAGCGACGGTTGATGGCGCAGCAGTCGCGCGCCTGGGAATTCGATCTGGAGGAGGGTCTGTTGGATAGCGCACGGCTGGCGCGGGTCGTGGTCAATCCGATGACGCCGCTGTCATTCAAGCGCGAAAAGGACATGGAATTCCGTGACACCGTGGTCACGCTGCTGATCGACAATTCCGGATCGATGCGCGGCCGGCCGATCACCGTGGCGGCGATGAGCGCCGACATCCTGGCGCGCACATTGGAACGCTGCGGCGTGAAAGTGGAGGTACTGGGATTCACCACCCGCATGTGGAAGGGCGGCCAGTCGCGCGAGCGCTGGATCGCCGCCGGCAAACCGACCAATCCGGGCCGGCTCAACGATCTGCGCCATATCGTCTACAAAGCCGCCGACGCGCCCTGGCGCCGCGCCCGCAAGAGCCTGGGGCTGATGCTGCGCGAGGGCATCCTCAAGGAGAACATCGACGGAGAAGCCTTGCTCTGGGCCCACAACCGTCTGATCGGCCGGCAGGAGCAGCGCAAGATCCTGATGGTGATTTCCGACGGCGCGCCGGTGGACGATTCCACGCTCTCGGTCAATCCCGGAAACTACCTGGAACGGCACCTGCGCGAGGTCATCGACTGGATCGAGACCCATTCGCCGGTGGAGCTGATCGCCATCGGCATCGGCCATGATGTCACACGGTATTACCGTCGGGCGGTCACCATTGTCGATGCGGAGCAGCTGGGCGGCACTATGCTGGAGAAGTTGGCGGAGCTGTTCGAGGAAAAGAGCGGAGTGGTTGTCCACCAGACGCGCACGACTCCCCGCGCCCAGGCCCAACGTGCCGCCGCAGGGCAGCGGTAAGCTGCTTCATTTGATCGCACGGTTTGCCGCCGCGGTTCTGGCGCTGACGATTCTTTCCAGCTCCGTCACCGCCGACCCGCTGATCCTCTCCGCAACCGAAATCGATCTCGATCCCCTCAAGCCATCCCAGCACGCTGTCGGCCCGTTGGAATTCCTGGCGGGCTATGAGCTGAGCAGCGAGAGTGGGAATTGGGGCGGGCTTTCGGGCATGGTGGTCAGCGGCGATGGCGCCCTGCTGACGGCGATTGCCGATACCGGCCGCTGGTACCGCATCAGCCTGGAGCATGATTCGGCCGGAGCGCTCACCGGAATCAAGGGGGCAGAAAGCGGCTGGTTGCTGGACACCAAAGGCCGGCCGCCGAGGGATAAGACTTACGGCGATGCCGAAGCCATCACCGCACTGCCCGACGGCGATTACCTGGTGGCGTTCGAGCATAGGGATCGCCTGTGGCTCTACAAGAAGCCGGCGCAGGACCATGCGCTGACGCAGCCCGCAGTGGTCGCAGGCGCGCCCCCGGTAATCGCAAAGCTGCCCTTACACGGCGGTATCGAATCGATAGCGCGACTGCCCTCCGGCGAATATCTGCTGCTGAGCGAATCCGGCATCACGGCGGATGGCGATCGCCTGGGTTGGATCGGCCGCCGCGGCAAATGGGCGGGGCTGCGCCTGGCGCCCACGGGATCCTTTGAGCCGAGCGATCTGGCGCTGTTGCCGAGCGGCGATCTGCTGCTGCTGGAACGGCGGGTCAATCTGTTCGATGGGTTTGTGTCGAGGCTGTCGCTGATCGACGGCGCCACGGTCCTGCCCGGCGCCGTGCTGCAGCCGCGGGAACTGGCGGTTCTCGCCTCGCCGCTGAACGTGGATAACTTCGAAGCCGTCGCCACGCGCGCGGCACCCGACGGTTCGGTCTTGATCTATGTCTTATCGGATGACAATCAGCGAATGCTACAGCGCACCTTGCTGCTGCAGTTCCGCCTGACACCGGATCCCTGATCCTCCAGCCGCTGCGCCATGGTTTCGTCACAGACCGTTGATAGCGTGCTGGCCATGAGCAAAATCATCTGGGTTGCCGTTCTCACTTTATGGGCGTCCGCCGCACAAGCGGACGAGATCGACGTCACCGCCACGCCGGTGCCGCTTAATCCCGCCGATCCCCAGCAGACGCGAGTCGACTCGCTGGAGTATGTTGCCGGACTTGAACTGACGTCGCCGGCGCCGGAATGGGGCGGCTATTCCGGCATGTTCATGGATGACGATGGCGGCTCCATCGTCGCCGTGTCTGACGTCGGCCATGAGCTGGGGTTGGACCTGCGGCATGATTCCGACGGCAAACTGACGGGTGTAGGCACAGCGCATATCTTTCCCCTCTTGGACGAAAGTGGGAAGGCAATTTCCGGCAAAGAATGGAGCGATGCGGAAGCCATCGCGGTAGCGCCGCGCCAAGCCGCTGTCTTTGTCGCCTTTGAGCGGAATCATAGGCTATGGCGTTATCCAATAATTATCGACGCTGATGAAGTTCCAGCACAAGCCGTCGAAACGCCTCCTGACATTGGAGCGCTGCCGGGAAACGCCGGAATTGAGGGTCTGCTCGTCGACGAACAAGGCGGCATGGTCCTGCTCGCCGAAAGCGGCGATCAGAATGGAGCGGGTCGCGGCTGGGTGAAGAATGGCCAAGAATGGCAGAGCTTCTCGATCGAACGGTCCGACGGGTTTGAGCCGACGGATATCGCCGCGTTCGGCGATAGCTCCCTCGTCCTGTTGGAACGACGCTATAACGAAAAGGACGGCCCGGCAGCGCGGATTTCGCTCTTGCCGCACACCTTCGATGGCAGTCCTGTCGCCGGCTACACCCTGGCCGTCCTCCGGCTTCCCCTGAGCGTCGACAATTTCGAGGCGATCGCCACCCGTGCGGCCCCCGGCGGCGGCCGGTTCATCTATCTCCTGTCCGACAACAACCAGAACCCTCAGCAGCGAACGCTGCTGCTGCAGTTCCGCCTTCCGAGCCCGGAGATCGGCACGCCCTAGAGGTCTTCCGGAGCATCTGTTGCGCGGCCATTGCCCGGCTTCGAAAATCGGTGATCCGCACAGAAGGGCGATATTCGGCCTCTATGTGACGGCCATCACGCGGCTGCGACCGTCCCGGCCGTAATGAATGCGTACAAGGCGTGTAACGTTTCCGAAACTGTGATGGCCGTCACATTTGCGCCAGACCGGGGCGAATTTGGGAATGAAGGCCGGAGTTTCGCAGTCATTTTCTATGAACCGAGCGAACGGCGCGCCCGACCGACAACGATAATTGCGGCGGCCCGCGGGAGGCGGGAAGACAGCGACCATGACAAATCCAGCCAAGCCCGCACCGAATCCCGGAGGAAACGGCCGAACCGGCATTTCGGCGACCGACATCAACAACGCCAACGCCCGAATGACGCAAATGGCGAGCGAACTGGACTGCCTCAGGCAGCAGGCGGCGGATTGGGAGCCGGCAACGATTCAAGTGCTGGACGATATCGGCCTGCAGGCGGGCATGCGCTGCCTCGACGTGGGCAGCGGCGTCGGCGCCGTGCTGCGCTTGATGGCCGAGCGGGTCGGACCCACCGGTCAGGCGGTCGGGCTGGACAGCAACAGCCGCGCCGGCCAGTTTGCCCTGCTGGATCTGCACCGGCAGGGCCTGCAGCAGGTTTCGTTCCTGCGCGGCGACGTGAACCGCACCAGCGAGATCACCCCGGAATCGTTCGATATTGTCTTCAGCCGCTTCCTGCTGTTCCACATGATCGACCCGGCCGCCACGCTCCGCCGCATGTATGAGTGGGTGAGGCCGGGCGGCTGCCTGGTGATCCAGGATTACGATCTGGCGCCGCTGGATATCCATCCGCACCAGCCGCTGTTCTCGGAGTTCCGGCGCATCTGTTTCGCCGTCATGGCCCAGACCGACCGGGATCTGCGGCTGGGCATCAAGCTGCGCGCCCTGTTTCGCGATGGCGCCGGCGCCGTGCCCGACGCCACCCGGGTCCACGCCAAGCAGACGACGCTGGCCGAGGCGGCGCCGCTGATCGCGACCGTCTACCGCACGCTGCTGCCGCTGGCCCTGGAGCTGGGCGTCACCAACGACCGCGACGGGCTGCTGGCGCAACGCATCCTCGATCTGCCGGATAAGCGATCCTTCGGCGTGCTGTGGCCGCTGCTGCATTCGGCCTGGCGGCGGAAGCCGGCCTGAGCCGCCGTCGCGGCGGCAGCACTAAGCCACCCGACGGCGTAGCGCGGTGCGACCAACCGCGGTGGCGGCTGCTGCAGGCGCTGCCTGCCGACGGGCCTCCACCAGATCCATCCAGCGGTCGGTCACCGACTTGGTGAAGGCGTAGCCCTCCGCATAGTGGGCTTCCACTTCCCGCAACACCTGAGCCTCCACCGCTTCGGCCAGCTCGCCATAGTGGGTCTCCACGGATTGCCAGCAATCCCGCGGGAAATTGCGGGCTTCGTGCTCGGTCACCTCCAGATGGAACTGGAAGGCATAGGTGGCACCGCCCAGTCGAAAGGCCTGATGGGCGCAGGTGTCATTGGCCATCAGCAGCACGGCACCTTCCGGCAGGTCGAAGCTGTCCTGGTGGAGCTGCATCAAACGCTGTGCCGGCGCCAGGCCGGCGAGCAGGCGGTCGCGCGCCGCCGCGGCCGTCAGGCGCAGCGGCAGATAGCCGATCTCCAGCCCGCCGAAGGGAAACACCTGGCCGTCGAAGGCGCGGGCGATAAGCTGCGCGCCCAGGCAGATGCCGAAGATCGGCTTCGCCTCCTGGTGGAATCGCCGGATCAGCGGCAGCAGCTTCTTGAAGGCGGGATAGGTCGCATCGTCGCCCGCATGCATCGGGCCGCCGAGGATGATCAGACCGTCGAGGCCGGCCGTCGTGCGCGGCAGGCGCTGGCCCTGATGGATATGGACTGTGCGCAGCGTGGCGCCGCGCGCCCTGGCGAATTCGCCGACGATGCCGACGGGCGTGACTGGGCAGCTCTGGACCACCAGCAGCACGGGACCACCGGCGATGCCGCCGGTTTTCGCTATGACGGAATGGCGCGCAGGCGAGATCGGCGCGACATGATCGGCGGTGTCGGAGATGGCGCGGTTGCGAGACAGCGGGCGCCGGGCCCGGAGTGCCATAGCCATGCTATCTGGTTCCTTCCAAAGATGCCGGCGCCATAGGTTCAAACGGGGCCGGTCGATCCACAAAAGGACGCCTAACGTCGTAGCATAACCCTAGGCTGCCACCGGCGGCTCTTTGCCGGCGCGCCCCCAGGGGCCATTGGCACGTGCGGGTGCGTCTTCAACGGCAGAAAATATGATTCTGGAATTCAGAATCAATAAAAATTTTCGCTGGCGCCAGATATTCTTCGCGCGTTGTGGCGCAGAGGTCACAGATTTGGGAAGACGATTAAGGAGGGGTAAAGATTTTGCACGCCGCTCCCTCCTCGCGTGACGAAGAGGGAGCGCCAGCGGACGTTCAGCCAAGATTCTTGCGGAAGAAATCCAGCGTGCGCGTCCAGGCGAGCTGGGCGTCTTCCTTGTCGTAGTTATCGCCGGTGGGATTGGCGAAGGCGTGGTTGGCGGAATAGCTGTAGATCTCAGCCGGCTTGCCTGCCGCTTTCATGTTGGCCGCGAAGCCGTTCACCATCTCCTTATTGATCCACTGATCCTCGTCGGCAAACTGGCCGAGCACCGGACCATTGAGCTTCTTGAGGTCGTCGGCCGGGCGATCGACGCGGCCGTAGTAGATCACCGTGGCGTCGACCGGCGTGGTGATGGAGGCGTTGAGCGACCAGCCGCCGCCGAAGCACCAACCCACCGTGCCCACTTTGCCGTTGCCGCGAGAATCGGCGCGCAGCCAGCCAATCCAGGCGGCCAGAGTTTCTTCGGCCTGGGCTGGATCCACGCCCTTCATGTAGGCCTCGGCGTCTGTAGGTGCGGCCGCTACCTTGCCGTCATACAGATCGACGGCGAGCGCCAGGAAGCCTTCCTTGGCGAACTCGGCGGCCATGGTCTTGATCTCGTCGTTCAGACCCCACCACTCATGGACCAGCAGCACGGTCGGCGCCGGGGTCGCGGCGGGCACGGCCAGGGCCGCCTTCACATTGCGTCCATCAGGCGTCTTGATCGAGATCGGCTCCGTCGTCTCGGCGGCCATCGCGGTCAGGTGCGGGTCGGCCAGGATGGCAGCCAGCGGCGCGCCGACGAGACCGGCGACAAGTGTGCGGCGGGTGAATTTAGCGGCATCCAAGCGGGTCATGCTCTTTCTCCTTGTTTTGATCGGGCGATAGCCAACGACTCTGGCGCGGTTTCCGGCGGGATCAAGCGCGGCGACGGAAAGCGACGGCGTTTCACGGAAATATGAACACCGTGGGCGGCTGTTTTAGTCCGCCACCCATTGGCGGCGGAGTTCCGCCAGCGTACCGCCAGCAATCGCGGCGCGGACTTCGGCCATCAGCCGGTTCATCACGGCGATGTTGTGGATGGTGATGAGCTGACCGCTGAGCCCCTCCTCCGCCTTCAACAGATGATGGATATAGGCGCGGGAAAAGCTCCGGCATGTATGACAGCTGCAACCGGGATCGAGCGGGCCGCTATCCTCGCGGTACTGGGCATTGCGCAGGTTGATGCGCTCACCCGGTGCGCCGGGCAGCAGCGCCCCGCCATGGCGCGCCATGCGGGTCGGCGCGACGCAATCGAAGGTGTCGATGCCCTGCTGCACATTATCGATGATGTCGGCAAAGCTGCCGATGCCCAGTAGATGCACCGGCCGGGTGCCGTTCAGATGGGCCATGGTGTAGCCGACCACTTCGCGCATCTGCCCCTTGCTGCCGCCGAGCGAACCGCCGACCGCCAGGCCGAAGAAGGACTGGGAGTCGATGAATTCGGCGGAGACCTGCCGCAGGTCCGCATAGACACCGCCCTGGACGATGCCATAGAGCGCCTGGCGGCGGTCGAGGGCGAGCTTCTCCTGGCCCTGCTCGAAGGCGTTGACGCAGCGCTTGGCCCAGCGGTGGGTGAGCTCCATGGAGCGGGCGGTGTAATCACGGCTGTCATGGAACGCGGTACATTCGTCGAACGCGACAATCAGGTCGGCGCCCAGCTTCTGCTGGATTTCGATCGAGCTCTCCGGCGTCAGGGTATGGGGCGATCCATCGATATAGGAGCGGAATTCCGCTCCCTCCTCGCTCACCTTGATCAGGGTCGGCGGCCGGGCATTGTTGCGGCTGCCCTTGATCTCCTCGGCGACGGAGCCGTGGCCGAGGCTGAACACCTGAAAGCCGCCCGAGTCCGTGAGCATCGGTCCGTCCCAGCCCATGAACTTGTGCAGGCCGCCCAGGCGCGCCACCAGATCGGCGCCGGGCTGCAGCATCAGGTGATAGGTGTTGGACAGGATGATGCTGGTGCCGGCTTCCTTCACCTGCGCCGGCGTCACCGTCTTCACCGCCGCCTTGGTGCCGCAGAAAATGAAGGCCGGCGTATCGAAGCCGCCATGGGGCGTCTCATAGCGGCCGATGCGGGCCCGGGTGCCGCCGGGATCGCGAGCGGTGATGTCGAATGAGAAGCCGGGATAGTCGGTCACGAACTCTCCTCAGAGCGTCGCCCGGTAAGCCGGCACATCCTCCGGCGGCAGGCAGCGCCGCGCCAGATACATGAACGGCGACTCCAAGAAGGCCAGCGCCAGCCGCAGCAGATAGGTGCCGAGAATATAGGTGAAGATCAACGCATGCCACGGCACCGGCACCGGCGCCAGCACCATGAACGCCAGCAGGCTGAACACCGTGTTGTCGATCAGCCCCGAGATCGCTGTCGAGCCGGTCGTGCGCAACCAGAGAAGCCGCGCGTGGGTGACACGGCGCAGCAGCAGGAAAACCCACATATCGTTGAATTGGCTGATGAGGTAAGAGGTCATGCCGGCGATGAGGAAGGCTGGCGCCGGCAGGAACAGGGCGAGGATATGCTCGTGGAAAGGCAAGGCCCAGACGAAGTCGCCATGCGCCTGCTCGGGCGTTAGCGGCGGATAGCCCATGCCGATCAGCAGAAAAATGGTCGCCAGCATGTAGCTGGCGAAGCCGATCATGATGCCGCGCCGGGCCGCGGCGCGGCCGTAGAATTCCGTCAGGCAATCGGTGGCGAAATAGCTGGCGGTGAACACCACTGTTCCCAGCGCCACCGGATCGGTGAAGAAGCCGAACTCCACCACTTTCATCAGCTGGATGTTCGCCATCAGGATGGCGACAACGATGAAGGCGAACAGACCATGCTTGCCGAACAGCCGCAGCATCAACAGCACGCCGAGATTGCAGGCAAGGATATCGATGACGAGGACGAGTTCGGGCGACAGGCCGTTGAGAAACACCACCAGCTGCGCGGGCCATTCATACATCGATGCGTCCCCCAATTATCCCCTCAAGCAAAAAGCCCGCGGCGGCCGCGGGCTTCGTCATTCTCTGGAACAGACGGGCGCTTCAGGCGGCGGTGCGCGCCATCGCTTTTTCGATTCTATGCTTCAGGCGCCGCGCCTCGTCCGGCAGCTTGGCATTCGGCGTCTTCAGGAGATAGGCGTCGAGACCGCCGCTATGCTCGATGGTGCGGATGGCGCTGACCGTCAGCCGCAGGCGTACCTGCAAGCCCAGCGCGTCGCTCAGCAGCCGGGTAGACTGCAGGTTTGGCATGAAGCGCTTCTTGGTCTTGTTATTGGCATGGCTGACATTGTTGCCATACAGAACGCCCTTGCCGGTAATGTCGCATCGCCGCGCCATCGTCGTTTCCTCAATCGGTAAATAGGGAGCGAGGCGCCGAACGCCCCGCAGGCCGGGGTTTCTAGGCTACCGGCGCGCGCCCGTCAAGGGCGAGGCGTTACTGGGTGGCCCATCGAACCACAGAATAAATTTAACGATTTCAGGTTCTTATGTCTGAATCTCGGGCTGGGGCCGAGCCAGGAAACGGTTAAGCAGATCCTGGGCAGCCCGTGCCGTCGAGAGCTTGCCCGCGGCGACCTGCGTCTCATAGTCCGCAAGGCGCTGGGCGATATGAGCATCGGCGCGGAGGACGGTCAGCAGGCTGTCGGAAAGCTCGTTCCACAGCGCCGCCTTCGCCTGCTCCGAACGACGGCGCGCCAACTGGCCGGATACCACGGTCGCCGACTTGAAGCGGAGCGCCATCTGCCAGACATCGGCGATGCCGGCGCCGGTCAGAGCTGAAATCTGACGCACCTCCGGTGTCCAGCCGGGGGTGGCGGCGCGCAAGAGGCGGATCGCGTGGGCATAGTCCGAGGCGGTGCGACCGGCAGCTGGCAGCAGATCGCCATCGGCTTTGTTGACCAGGATGAGATCGGCGAGTTCGACGATGCCGCGCTTCACGCCCTGCAGTTCGTCGCCGCCCGCCGGCGGCAGCAGCAGCAGGAACATGTCGACCATCTCGGCCGCCGCGGTTTCCGACTGGCCGACGCCGACGGTTTCGACGATCACCACATCGAAGCCCGCGGCCTCCACCGCGACCATGGCGTCGCGGGTGCGCCGGGCCACGCCGCCGAGGGTATCGCCGGCCGGCGACGGGCGGATGAAAGCTTCCGGGTGCTTCGCCAGCTCGGACATGCGCGTCTTGTCGCCCAGGATCGAGCCGCCGCCGATCTTCGAGGAGGGATCGATCGCCAGAACCGCCAGCCGGTGCCCCTGGCCGATCACATGAAGGCCGAAGCTTTCGATGAAGGTGGATTTTCCCACACCGGGCGGACCGGAAATGCCGAGCCGCACCGACTTGCCGCCGGCCGGCAGCAGCCGGTCCAGCAAGTCCGCGGCCTCGGCGCGATGATCGGTCCGCAGGGATTCAATCAACGTGATCGCCCGCGCCAGGGCGCGGCGGTCGCCGCCGATGATCGCGGCGGCGAGGTCTTCGCTTTTCGGTGTTGCGGAAAGCCGCTTGGTCATGGCTGGCCGGAAGATCCCAGGGATTGCGCAGATGCGCGGGAAATCCCGGCCAGCGTACCTTAGCGGATTAATCCTTGTCGACTGCGGGACTTGGCCTCCCGTTCCCGGAGCCGGCTAGGGCGTTGGCAGCAGCACGTCGGAAAGGCCCGCCTCGGCCATGGCGTTACTGACCTTGGCGTCAGTATCGGCGCGCGCCTGCGCAGCAATGGGACCATCGGCGCTAGCCTGAATGTCGGCAGTTGCGAACGATCCGGCATCTGCCATGGCGATATCACCACCAATCGCCACAGAGGCTGAGGATTGGGAGCTGGATCCGCTGACCACTTGCGTCTCC
>Ga0184612_10000071_pt1 | contig 44119 bp, 37 predicted proteins | sample PLM3_60_coex_FD_133163 | JGI IMG/M metagenome (GOLD analysis project Ga0184612, IMG submission 133163) | Groundwater sediment microbial communities from an aquifer in East River, Colorado, USA - PLM3_60_coex | ecosystem: Environmental > Terrestrial > Soil > Riparian zone | place: USA: East... | reverse complement strand
GTCCGGCTCTGGCTTCGCCAGTCGGTGGCGAGCAGAGACGATGTCGGCGCGTCGCGGATGCTGCGTTTCGTGTCGTCGGTCCACAGCATCGCGAGCTGATCGGGATTCGCGTAGGGAAGTGGACGAAGCAAGAGCGCCTGGACGGCGCTGAAGATTGCGGTGTTGGCGCCGATGCCGAGCGCCAGCGTGAGCACCGCGATGGCCGTGAAGCCGGGGAACCTTCGGAGGGCGCGGGCGCCGATGCGCACGTCTTGCCAGACGCTCTCCACTCGTTGCCAGGTCCACACGTCGCGGGCGTCTTCACGCGCGAGCGTGACGTTTCCGAGCGCGCGTCGGCTGTGGTGCGCTGCCTCGGCCTGCGCCACGCCCGACCGTTCGAGCTGTTCCTGCTTCATCGCGCGGTGCGCTTCGATCTCCTCGACGAGCTCGGACTCGAGTTGCCGATGCCGCAACCAGTGCTGGAGATGTCGAATGAATCTGCGCACGTCGTTTTCTCCGGAACGTCGAACGAGGACTGTCGCCGGTCGCGGTTGACTATCCCGTCTGCAGGACCCTCTGGATGGCGACAACCAGTCGATCGAACTCTTCGCGCTCCGACTTGAGTTGTTTGCGGCCGGAAGCGGTCAGCGTGTAATAGCGCGCGCGACGGTTGTTGTCCGACGCTCCCCACTCGGCCGTGACCCAGCCGTTCAGCAGCAGCCGCTGGAGCGCGGGATAGAGCGAGCTCTCGCCGACCTGCAGGACATCCTCGGAGACCTGCCGCAGCCGCTCGGCAATCCCGTAGCCGTGTTTCGGCCCAGTCGAGAGCGTTCTGAGGATCAGGAGGTCGAGCGTACCCGGCAGCAGATCCGGTGGTGTATTGGTTCGTCCCATTCGCCTTCTCCCATCGTTAGACGATGGGAAGAATGGATCGGTTCGCCGGCCGTGTCAAGCCCCATCGAGAGGCGATGGGAGGAAGGGCGGGGACACTCAACCGTGACTGTCCCCGGGACCCGGCGCACCAGAGTTGGCAAGAATTGCGTACATCGAGCCGTAATTGTTGTCAGAATCTGCGACCGAGACTGACGACGAGGCCCTGCACACCGACGGCGACCGACGTGTTGTCGTACTCGGAGCCCTGAAGGACGGTGTCCTGTACGCGGCGCTCGGCGACGGGCGACCACTGATACCCGACGTCGAGCCGGGTCTTGCCCTGAAGGAGCCCGACGCCGAAGCCGACGGTGTGCTCGACGATCGCGGCCGTCATCGGGGTCAGCGTGTTTGTCGGCACGGGCGACGGGCCATACGCGTAACCGCCGCGCAAGATGACTGCGGGCCGCCAGGCGAACTCGACACCGGCGCGCCGCACGAGCTGGTTCGTCCACGCCAGCGGCACCTCCTCCACGATCCGGTTGGAGCCGACCAGGCCGTTGATCGCGGCGTTCGATCCGTTGGTCAGCGTGATCGGCAGCGACGAGAACGAATCGCGCCAGCCCCAGCGCTCCAGCTGTCCCGCCACCGAGTGTTCTGGAAGGGAACATTGACTGGTCTGGACCGAGACACACAGCAGCGCCTCGGCCCCGCGAGCACTGAGAGCCCCGCGAGCACTGAGAAATGCTGACGGAAGGCAGGAGGTCAGAGGCCAGGGAACTGATCCCTGGCTTCCGGCCTCTTTAGAAGGTGATCTTCGCCGCGAGCTGCATGATCCGTTCGCCCGTGCTCGCGAGCGGACGCCCGAAGGTCGTCGTTCTCGTCAACGTCGTCCCCGCGACGCTGTAGTACGTCGCATCGACGCTGCTGATGTTGTCCCGGTTGAAGAGATTGAACGCCTCCCAGATCAGTTGCAGGCGGGCCGAGCCCATCGGGATCTCGCGCGCGATGCGGGGATCGAAGGTGACGATCGAAGGCAGCCGGAACTGATTGCGTACGGTGCCGGGGGCGATGTCGTTCCGCGGATTGCCGTCGCCGTTCAGGTCGACGGCGCCGATCCGGGCGGTGTACGGCTGACCCGACTGCGCGGTGAGAATCATGCTGAACGACCAGTTCCTCGCGAGCGTTCCCATGACGCGCTGCAGTCCGTCGAAGCCGTTCGTGTCGTAGATGCCGCTCAGGACCAGGCGATGCCGCTGGTCGTTGTTGCCGACGGTCCGGTCGGCGTCGAAGTTCGTCGGGTTTGACGCGTACTTCACGTCGTCGCCGGCGTTGCCGGGAACGACCGCGGTTGCGTCGGGCACCGTGTCTTCGACCTTGCCGAGCGTGTAGGCGGCGCGGTACTGGAGATGATTCGACAGGCGCCGGTTCAGTTCGAAAGTGAGCCCGTTGTAGCGGGATTCGGCAGTGGCCTCGAAACCAATCACGCGGGTGAAGTTCGAGAACGGACGATTCGAGTCGTAGAAATGGTACGGGAACGTCTCGCCAGAGCCGGCGACGGAGAAGAGCCGTGTCGCGATGCTCCCCAGATTACGGTCGATCGAGCGCGGCAGATCCGCGCCGTCAACGAAGAGATACGTGACGGTGAGGCTCGTGTTGCGACGGACCTCCCATTCGAAGGCCACGTTGGCCTGCATCAGGCGCGAGTTGGCGAAGTTCCGATCGATATAGAAGATGTTCGGCCGGGCCGTCGTGCCGAGGGTCGGAATCTGGCTGAAACTATTGGGATAGGTGGGGACGGTGTCGCCCGTGAAGGTCAGCGACACGATGTTGATGCCGTTGTTCGAATGGGCGGTACCGAGCATGATCGACGGCGTCCGGCCGTAGAACAATCCCCAGCCGCCGCGCACGGCGTACTTGCCGCCGATCGGGCTCCAGACGACGCCTAACCGCGGGCCCCAGTTATTGGTGTCGGTGTCCAGCCGGCTGGTATCGATGTCGGCTGCAGCCAGCTGCGCGTCGGGGTTCCGCACCGGCGGCGGGTCGGTCTTCATGAGGTCGTATCGCAGCCCCAGGTTGACCGTGAGCTCGTTTCTCGGCCTCCACTCGTCCTGCGCGAAGACCGAGTACTCCCGTATGTTCGGGTGGGTCTCGGGCCCGGTCGTGCCGGGACCCTGGAAGTTCTGCTGGTAGAACTCGTTGGTGCCGTTTGGGCGGCCCCCGGCGAACGACGCCAGCGTACGGAACGTGTACGAGCCGCTGAAGAAGCCGGGGAAGTTGTTCAGGATGTCATCGAACTGAAAATCGAACCCGCCCTTGAACTTGTGCTGGCCCCGGATCCACGTTGCGGTATCGGCCAGCTGCCAGCGCTTGATGGTCGTCTCGCGCGGGCTGAAGTTGTTCCGGCCAATCGTAAGCACGGTGGTGCCCGACTGCTGGACGACGCCTTCAGGGTCTGCGCTGTTCGCTAGCCCGGGTTCCTTGTCGCGGGCCAGCTGAAACTTCAGCTCGTTGAAGAGCGTCATGCCGACAATGCTCGTCCAGCTTGCGTTGAACGTGTTTGTTTTCACCAGTGAAGCGCCAGTGTGCTGGCTCGAGTTCTGCGCGCCGCCGTTTTCGAACCCTTCGCCGGTGAAGTTCTGCTGGTTGTAGCGGAAAGAGAGGCGGTTGGTGTCGTTCAGCTCGTGGTCCGTCTTGATCAGGAAGACATCCTGATCGAGCCGGCGATTCCAGCTGTCGGCGAGCGGTTGCAGCCCCGCGATGCCCGCCTGCGTCTCTGCATCGGTGGGCGTGTTCGACGGAAGGTTCAGGAAAACCACGTTCGGCTGCGTGTTGCGCTGGCCGTCGTAGTTGAAAAAAAAGAAGTCACGGTTGGGGCGAATCGGGCCGCCTAGCGTGCCGCCGAACTGGTTGTAGTGGTAGGGCGACTTCGGGCGGTTGTTCAACACGTTGATGGCGTTGTTCGCGTTGAGCGCCTTGTCGCGGTAGAACTCGAAGATCGATCCGCGCAGGTCGTTCGTGCCGGACTTGGTGACGACGTTGATCACGGCGCCGCCGGCGCGGCCGTACTCTGCCGAGAAGGAATTCGAGTTGACCTGGAACTCTTTGACGGCGTCCTGGCTGAACTGATACGGCGCCCGTCCCGAACCCGTCCGGCCGACGGTCTGGCCGAAGAACGTATTGTTGCTGTCGGCTCCGTCGACGACCAGACTGTTGAGCGTCCCGCGTTGACCGGCGAAGCTGATGTCGCCCGTGCGCACGTCGCGCGTCACCCCAGGGGTCAGCAAGGCGAAGTCGATGAAGTTGCGGCCGTTGACCGGCAGGTTCTGCACCGACGACTCGGTGATCGTCGAGCTGACCTGCGAGCGGCTCGTCTCGATGATGGGTGTGCCGCCCGAGACATTGACGGTTTCGGCGACGCCCGACACGGCCATCTGGATCCGCAGCGTGAGGGTCTGTCCGACGGTCACCGAGAGCTCCGGCAGCTTGCGCGACGTGAAACCGGAGAGGTCCGCGGTGACGTCGTACACGCCGACCGGCAACAGCAGGAGACGGAAGAGGCCGTTCTCGTCGGAAACCGTGGTCCGGGTGACGCCCGTCGCCGCCTGCACGACGGTGACGGTCACTCCGGGCATCGCGGCGCCCGTCTGATCGACGATGGAGCCTTCAATCGAGCTCGTGGCGCTCTGCGCGCGCGCGGGCGCGACCGTGACTGCGGTGATGCCGATCACCATCGTGACCAACACGAAGACCTGCCAAAGAGACGTACGGCGAGACATGAACGAACCTCCTCCCGAAACCTGCCAGTCTTCCGACTCTATGTCGTTGGATCGGGGGAGTCAACGAGATGTTCTGTCGATCGCGAGTGGCTGAGGCGAGCGTCACGTCGAGCAGAGAGGGCGCGGTTGATGGTGCGCTCATGAGCGCCGATTATAAGCTGGAACGGTACAGCAGGCGGCCCTTGATGCCGCCCCAGCACATGCCGGAAAAGAGCTGAACGGCGCGCAGGGATGACAGCGGGTCGGTGCGCACCTCCACGCGCCTGCTGCGAATCGCATCGCAGATGGCATCGGCGTTCGGCTCTGCGTCGACAAGCGAGTAGGTCGTGCCCATCTGGTCCAGCAAATGGAGGTCGGTATTCCCCACGAGCGCCTTGTCGTGCGCGCGTGCCCATTTGACGGCCCGGCGGTTGAAATCGATGAAACGCGTATACATCGCGTTGACTTCCACGGCATCGAACAGCGCGGCATGCCGGTCGAGCGCCGCGCCGAGCGCGCTGGGGATTGGATAGAACGGATGCGGTGCGACGACCAGCCCGCCACACTGTTGCTTCAGCCTGGCGATGTCCTCGAAGCTCCGCACGTCGGCGCACGCCGCCGGGAAGTTGATCAGAAGGATGTGCCGCCTCCCGATCGTCCGCTCGATCCCCGGAAGGAGCACGATCCCACGGTCCCGGGCATAGGCGGCGTGCGGCGCCGGGTCGACGTAGCGGTCGTGCAGCGTGATGGCCAGCGCGCCGTAGCCGAGCGACGCCGCCCGATCCATGAGCTGGCGGGTCGAATGCGTGATGCGGTCGGCCGGGTCCTCGTCGGTGTGCGTATGGAGCTCGAGCTTGATCAATGCGCCCAGTTTACTTTGCTGAACTCGTCGAAGGTGCCAGACACCTACCCCGGACAGGTGCCAGGCACCTTCCACGTGGATGGTATGATGATCTCCCACGTGGGTGGTATAATGATGGCATGCTAACAACCATTGACAAGGCAGGTCGAGTGGTCATTCCGGCGGGGATTCGCGAGCGCGCGGGCCTGTCGCCGGGGACGACGCTCGAGGTGACTGTCGACGAGCTCGGGATTCGGCTCGAGCGCGTCGCGGCCGGTCCGCGACTGGTGAAGGTGGGGCGGCGCCTGGTCGCGCGGCCGACCGTCGCGGCCGACGCGCGACCGGCGCTGGACATCGCGACGCTCGTGGAAGAGGAGCGGAATCGATGGCCGTAGACGTGTTCCTGGATACGAGCGTGCTCCTCGCCGGTCTGGTCGACTTCGGACCGCAGAGCGCGCCCGCGCAGTCGGTCATGCACGCGGTGGCCGAGAAGCTGGTGCCGCCACCGGCGACAGCGTGGCACTGCTGCCTCGAGTTCTTTTCCGTCGCCACGCGTTTGCCCGCGGAGTACCGGCTCGGGCCGGCCGACGCCGCCCACCTCCTGCAGGAGGAGATCTTCGGACGGATGACGGTGCACGATCTTCCCGCCGGCGATCGGCTCGCGTTCCTCAGGACTGCCGGCAAGGATGAAACGACAGGTGGGCGTATCTACGACGCGCACATCGCCGAGGTGGCGCGCGCCGCCGGCGCCAAGGTGGTCATTACAGACAACCGCCGTCACTTCCTGGCTGCTCTCAGGTACGGCATCCGGGTCGAAACGCCCTCAGAGTTTCTCGCGGCCCTCAAATCCCGGCGCGGTTGATTCGCGCCCGTTCCCGAGTCTCCGAGACGTGGTCGGCGTACCGTCCGTTGTTTGCCCTGGCATTCCAGATGTGAGCCGGTCTGCCGACATTCGACGCCTTATCAGATGCGGCGACCTGCCACGGCCAGAGGATACGAGAATGTTCCGCAAAGCGTACTGTTTCGGCTTGATCGGATTACTCCTGTGCCAGGTGCCAGTCTCGGCTGATACCGGCGGCCGCCCGCCGGCGCCGCAGACAAAGACGAGCTCGAACACGAAACGGCTTGCCTGGACCCTTGTCGGCATCGGCGCAGGATTCGGCGCCGGAGTGTTCATCGGACTCAATCGGTTCGACGATTCGATCAACAGCGACCGGAAAGTGTGGACGAGCGCGATAGTCGGCGCGGCCGCCGGCGGGCTCGCCGGTGGACTGCTCAGCAGAAACATCGGCCGCGCTCCGGTCGTGAAGACGACGGGCTCGATTGGTCCAGGGGCGGAATTGCGTCTCGCGCCGAGGACCTCAGCACACACCGCGGCGTCGGCCGACGACGATGCGCTCAGGCGGCGCGTGCGGCAACTGGGCTCTCAGCCGTGATACTCGTCACGACGAGCCGACACGATGCACGAAGACCACGACCCCTCGACTGGGCTCGGGGTCGCCCTGAGCTTCGTCGAAGGGCGAGGATCGCGAAGAAACCCCCGGGCAGAGTGCTTCGCGGACTTCTTGGGCTTCCGCCTTCGCCAAGGCTCCGGCGGACCGCCGTAGCTCTAGCGGAGGCTGGTCGCGATCATCGTGATTGATTCGTGAAACGTCGACGGCCTACGCTGTCTCTGACTCTGGCCCGAGCACGCGCATGATCGCGGAGGCCACGCGCCGCCAGGCGCCCTGTTCGCGCGCGAGCTCTTTGCGGCCCGCGCGCGTCAACGCATAAAAACGCGCCTTCCGGTTGTTCTCGGAGGTGCCCCAGTCCGCGTCGATGAAACCGCGCTGCTCGAGCCGCTGGAGCGCCGGGTAGAGCGATCCGTGCTCGACGATGAGCACGTTGTCGGACTGGGTCTGGATGGCACGGGCGATCCCCTGTCCGTGCTGCCTGCCGAAGATCAGCGTTCGCAGGATCAGCAGATCCAACGTGCCCTGCAGGTGGGCGCTGTACTCGCCGTCGGTGCGCTTCCGGATCGTCATCGTCTCAGCGTCCCCCAGTCTTGGGTCGAATGTCAACAGGAGTGTGTCTGTGCGTCTGTGGGAAACTAAGCCACAGACAACACAGACAACACGGACAGAGGACAACACGGACAACGCGGACAGAGTTTATTAGACCCAGCCTCACGTCGATGATCGATCGGCCCCCAGATCCCACTCTCCAGCGTTTCGTCGGCACCCTCGGGCCATGAGCGAATCCGGCGATCCGCACCTCAGCGGCCGGCCGCTGCTCTTCACCGGGTTCGTCGTCACTGGATTTGTGACGACAGTCCTCGGACCGGTGCTGCCGTGGCTGACGGCGCGCTGGTTGCTTTCGGACGCCGCCGCCGGGGCGCTGTTCACGATCCAGTTTACGGGGAGCATCGTGGCCGGCGCCCTGTCCGGCCTGATCGTGGAGCGCATTGGCAGCAGCGCAACGCTGTCGGCAGGGTACGGGTTGATGGCCGCCGGCCTGGCCGGCCTCGCGCTTGGCGAACGCGCGAGCGGCACGCTTGCGATCGGGGTCGCCGGCGTCGGACTCGGGTTCGTCGTGCCGACGACCAACTTGATCGTTGCCAGGCTCACGCCCGATCGGGCAGCGGCGTCGCTCGGCGCCCTCAATTTCTGTTGGGGCCTGGGCGCCGCGACGTGGCCGGTGATCGTCGCGCGGTTCAGCCCGGTGCCCGGCGTGCGTGTCGCGCTGCTCCTGGTGTCTGTCCTGCTGTTCGCGATGGCCGTGCGGATGGCATCGGCCCGCTTCCAGGTACAGGTCCTGCGCGAGGCCACCGGCTCAACGCCCGGCGCGTCGTCGTGGCGACGGCTGACGATCTTCGGGTTGTGCATCGCGATCTACTCAGGTGTGGAATCGGCCTTCGGTGGGTGGATCACCGAGTACACGCGACGGCTCACGGTCGACGCCACGGCCATGCGATGGGAAACGGCCGCGTCGGCATTCTGGGGTGGCCTGGCGGGCGGACGGGGGCTCGTCGCCGTCGGGTTGGCCCGACGGTTCGAGAACGTCGCCATCTTCTCCGGGCTCGCGCTCGTCGGCGCGGCGATCGCGACGCTGCTCGTCGTGTCGGGCCTGTCGCCGGTCTTTGCGGTGGCGGTCGCCTGCGGGCTCGGCCTTGCGCCGTCGTTCCCGGTGACGATGGCTGCGCTCTCGCGCGAGGTTCCTACGAACGTGGCGCAGCCGATGGTGGCGCTCGGCTCGGTCGGCGCCGCGACGGTGCCGTGGCTCGTCGGCGCCATCTCGAGCCGGACGGGATCGCTGTCGAGCGGCCTGAGCGCCCTGCTCGCGCTCCTCGCCGCGCTCGTCGTCCTGCACGCCCTGCGCGTGAAGCAGATCGCGCGCGGCCACGCGTGACGCCGGCCGCCCACGATCGTTCTCGTCACCGTTCTTGACGTCATCGCCGGTGGACCACGATAGTGGTCATCTTGCTTCACGGGACGCGGAGCTTGCGGATCATGCTCTCTCTCTCACGGGACGCGGATCTTGCGGATCACGCTCTCGCTCACGGGACGCAGATCTTGCGGATTATGCTCTCGCTCACGGGACGCAGATCTTGCGGATTATGCTCTCTCTCACGGGACGCGGATCTTGCGGATCATGCTCTCTCTCACGGGACGCGGATCTTGCGGATTATGCTCTCTCTCTCTCACGGGACGCGGATCTTGCGGATCACGCGCTCTCTCTCTAACGGGACGCAGATCTTGCGGATTATGCTCTCTCTCACGAGATGCGGATCTTGCGGATCACGACCGCCGAACACTAGACACCGTTTTATACAGTATGTATAATTCAGTGTCGTGACAACCGACGAGTATCGCCGCGCGCTCGAAGCCGCCGTCCGCGAGTACGAATCCCTCGGGCAGCAGCGCCAGGACATCGACAAACGCCTCTCCGAGCTCGCGCAGACCATCAGCACGCTCTCGCGCCTGTGCGGCTTGACGCCGACGGTGCCCTGGGGGCTCACGGACGCCTGTCGCATCGTCCTGCGCAGCGGCCTTCCGATGACGCCCACGGACGTGCGCGACCGACTGCTCGCTATCGGCTTCGACCTTTCGAAGTACTCGAACGAGCTGGCCGCGATTCACACCGTGCTCAAGCGGCTCAACGAGTCGGGTGAGCTGCGATTCCTGGTGGGTGGCCCCAAGCAGGGAGCTTATCTCTGGAACCGTCCGGCGACCGCCGATGCGCTCGGGCCTGAGATTGCCGAGATGATGAGGCGAGAGCGTACGACCAGCGCAAAGCGCGCGCCCGTCCGCAAACGGACCAGAACATGATCGAGCTGGCCTTGCGACGCCGGTTCTTTTCGGACGAGATCGCCGCGGTTGCGGCCATCTCGACAACTCGTCTCGTCGACGCGATGGCAGACGTGCCCCGCGAACGCTTTCTGAGGCCAGGCCCGTGGCTGGTGCGAGGAGAAGGAGACCTCTTCACCGGAGCGCGTCGCACGGCAGATGACGACCCGCAGCGCGTGTATCACAACTACTCGATCGCGATTGATCCTGCGCGGCAGATCTTCAACGGGGCGCCAGGACTGATTGCGGCCCTCATTGACAAGCTGGCACCGACGCCCGGCTCGCGAGTCCTGCACGTTGGTGCCGGGCTCGGCTACTATTCGGCGCTCATCGGTCATACCGTCGGCGTATCGGGGCGTGTCGTGGCTATCGAAGTCGATCGTGACCTTGCCGAGGAGGCTCGCAGCAACCTCGCGTCGATTCCCTGGATCGAGGTGACGGCCAGCGATGGCACTGGACCGTTTCGCGAGCGCTTCGATGCGATCCTGGTCAATGCGGGCGTGACGCATCCTCAAGAGTCGTGGCTGGACGCGCTCGCGCCCGGTGGTCGTCTGATTCTCCCGCTCACCGTGGCGATGCCGCAGATGGGAGCCATCGGCAAGGGGCTCGTTGTGCTCGTGACGAAGGGCCCGGATGATGTGTGGCTGGCGACCGCATTGAATATGGTTGCCGTCTACTCGGGCATCGGGCTGCGGGACGACAGCCTGAACGATGCCCTGGGGCGCGCCCTGCGGCAGGCGCCGTTCCCACCGCTTCGCCGGTTGCGCCGCGACCCGCACGAGGCGGGCGCGGCGTGCTGGCTTCACTGTTCGACGTGCTGTTTGTCGCTCGACTGATCCCTCCCCGTTATTGCGCGTGACGCTCGCACGCCACCCTCATGACGGCGGCTGCAGCCGCGTCTCGGCGCGCATCCGTCCATCGGTGGCCCGAAGGAAGAAGCTCTCCCAGGCCAGCCGGATCCGATCGACCTTCTCGATATCAGCGGTGCTCGCGGTCCTGCCCACGCCGACCACGAAGATGAATGCTTGACGATGTACGCGCGGCGAGTTCGCTGCCGAGGGCTCGCGCGTGCCATGGATCGCGATCACGTCCTGAACCAGATGCGTGCGCCGGGTACCGGTGATCGTCACGCCCACTTCTGGAGCCGACGTGCGGTCTTTCTGGGACGTCGTCACCGGGCTCTCCACGTAGAAGAACGGCGGCACCGCGCTCGCATCGACGAGCCCCATGGCGTACTGGTCGAGGAGCGAATACCGCTCCACCGCCCCGACGGTCCTGAACTGACCGCCGCCAAGATCTTCAATGTCGTTCCCCTCCATGACGGACGCGTCGGAGTCGAAGAAGAAGCTCCAGTGCGCCAGGTCGCGTCCGAGCAGCGCGTCGGACCGTCGTCCGGCCACATCGCGGAGCTCCAGGAAGGCGAGCCAGCGGTGCCCGGCCTCCTGGGCGAGTACGCTGACCGTGTTGTTTTCCCCGAGGAACTTCTGCAGCGGGTCCGCCGGGTATTTTCCCAACCAGTCCATCACGGTGAAGCTCTCCAAGCGTCCGCCGCTCCCGAAGTCGGCGGAGCTGTCGAAGACGGAAAGGCCGATGCCGCGCACGTCGTTGGCCACCGTCACCTCGTACGCGAACGCGTTTCCCGTAGTGGTGACCGCGTCCGTCCAGATCACGAGCTGATCGTAGGTATCTGCATGCGTGCGGTAGAACTTGCGCGTGACCCCGACGGTGTCGAACTGAGCCGTGTCCGAAAACCGTTCGCCCGAGGCGTCGCTGCCGCCGCCGATCGGCCCGGTCGCGCTCAAATCGACCGGCGTGAAGTTAACCGTCCGCCCGGGTGACACGCCGACAATCGCGGCCGGCAGATTGATGGCGTCCGCGAACTTCATCTCGATGGTTCCACTCGGCTGCAGCGTGACCTGCACACGGGCCAGTCGCGGCGATCCGAAGCCGCGGACGTCGCACCAGGTGACGGTGTACTGATCGGAGGCGGCGTGGACGAAGACCCGGCCGCCGCTGACCGTGGGATCCAGGTCCGCGAAGAAGGGCCCGACCCGCGGTGGGCCGGTCAACAGCCGGGCGAGGTCGCGCTCGGTGCTCGCCCGGTCCTCGTTCTCGAACGTGATGTTGCCGTCAGAGTTGATGAACGCGATGGTCTGTTGTTGGTCGTAGAACGGGAAGGCGAACGGGACGTCCTTTCGCGTGCTGTCATCGTCGCCGAGGGTCAGACTGGTTCCTAAGGTGGAGCGGAACGCGCCGTCGATCCGGCGGACATCGTACCCGCCGGACGCGTTGCGCGTGAACTGCAGCCCGATGCCGCGTAGATCGAAGGCGTTGACCGGGAGCAGCAGGTCGCCTTCGTCCTGGAGCACGGCGATCTCGCCGGCGTCGCTGGTCACCGCGATCGGCTCGGCGCGCGCGTCGAGGGCCGGCACTCTGGTCCGCGCGGCCTCAGCGGCACGATGGTTCCAGATCTCGGTGAGATGTCGATACTGGCCGGTGGAGTCGATCGCGTTCTGTTTCGCCGCCGTCTGAGCCGCATTGCGTGACGCCTGGACGACGTCCTCGGACGCGAGCGACGCGGATGCGCAGGGATTCTGCGGATCCGAGGGCTGTGGCGAGGACGATCCGCCCCCACCGTCGCAGGCGCCGGCCACCGCAGCCAGGCTGCCCGCGAAGAGCAGCCCGCGCAGGACCCACCTCATGCCGCCCTCTCCACTGATGTTTTTCATGACCGATCTCCCACGATCACCGCGGTGAGCGCGGCCGCTTACGCGCACTCGTGATCGCAGGATTCGCATTCACCGCTTTAGACTGTGAACGCTCGCCCAAACTTCTGGCGTCGAAGTCCCTCGCAGCCCTTCACGACCATCGGCGCCCGTCGATCGTCTGAGTACGTGCGACACGCGGTCCGTCGTCTCAGAAGAATCTGCCCAACTCGACGGTCTAACTGCACAGGAGCCACCTGCCTGCCCGCCATGCTATGAGCTGCTGAGTGGATCCGGATCAGACGTTAGTGACCCAGGCTGCGGCGGGCAGCCGAGAGGCCTTCGACGACCTCGTCCGGCGTTACCGTCGGCGTGTCTACAACCTCGTTCGCGCGCTCACCGGAGGTGACAGCGAAGCTGAGGATCTCGTCCAGGACACCTTTGTCCGCGCGTATCGCGCGATCGGAGGCTTCCGGGGAGACAGTGCCTTCCGGAGCTGGCTGTACCGGATTGCCGTCAACGTCGTGCACACGCACGTGGCTCGGCGACGGGTCCGCGATGCGGCCTTTGTCGCCACGATCCGTGACTCGGAGCTCGTCGACGAAGTTCCGGATGGCGACGACATGGAGGAGGCGTTCCTCCGTCGTCAGGCGATCGATCTCGCGCTCGCCACACTGCCCGAGGAGTTGCGCGTCCTGATCGTCTTGCGGGACGTGAACGGTTTGAAGTACGAGGAAATTGTTAAGATTGTCAAGACGCCTCGCGGGACAGTCGAATCGCGCCTCTTCCGCGCCCGTCAGCGGCTGCGCCCGATGCTCGAGACGTTGATCTCGGTCAAACCGTCGCTCGAGCGCGTCGCGAAGTCCGTCACCGAACCTTGTGAGGCGTCACCGCATGGCGAGGACTCATGACGTGTGACCAGTCGATCCACCTGATTGCGAGCGCCATCGACGGACGCGTCGCGCCGATCGAGCTGGAGACGCTCATGGCGCATCTGGGTCGATGCCTCACCTGCCGGCTGGAGGCGGAAGGCCAGATCACGGTGAAGCGGCTGCTCGCGTCGCGCCCGGAGGAGCCGCTGCCCGATGGCATGGCGCTCAGGCTCGCCACACGCCTGGATGCGGAAGGGCCACTCGCCGTTCCGCGAGGCATCGATTGGCGAAACTGGACGGTCCGCCTCCTGCCCGCGGCGGCCGGCCTGCTGCTCGTGGCGGGTGTCGCCCACGTTCTTCTTCGGCATTCCTCGTCGATCGATCAGTCGGCCGATGGACCGGCCGATTTGCCGGCCGCCGTGGCCGCCTGGGGGCGTGGCGAAATGCGTGCCCTTCAGGAACCCGTCGCCGTCAATCTCAGCGACCGTGCGCTTCTCTGGGCCTCGCTCATGCAGGCCACGCCCAAGTGGGACGGCACGGGAAAGGACGAGACGAAAGAGGAGTTTCGCTGATGGACCGCACGACCCGGATCTGGCTGCCGATGTTTGCGCTTGTGCTCTTCACCGCTGGCATCGGCACGGGCGTCGTGGGCGTGCTGCTCTACACCACTCTGCAAGGGCCCGCTTCCGCCCAGGAACGCCCCCAGCCGATGCCCTCGCCAAGGCAACTGGCCACTTTGCTGACGAACGAACTGCAGCTCACGCCCGCGCAACAGGAGCAGCTGGCGGCGATCCTCACCGCACGCCAGCGCGGCTTCGTCGCGCTGCGCGAGCATGTCCGGGAGCAGTTCGAGCGCGACGCCACTGAGCTGTCTGACGACATCGAACAGATTCTGACGCCGGAACAGCGCAAAAAATTTGACGGGTTCGTCGGGCGCGTGCGCGCGAAGTTCCTCAAGGCCGGACGCCCCGGCCTGCGCCCCGAGCCCTGAGCCGCCGGCGGAAGAAAGCCCTCTCACCGAGAGTCCTAACTCTACGAGCGCGCAGTTTGCCAGCGCCATCCAACCAGCGACAGCGTCCGCTGGCCACTTGTGTCGCGTCGGACACAAGCACCCTGACTTCGAGATCAAGGAGCGGACCCATCATGTCGTCGTTCGTCAAGGTGGCAAAGACCTCGGTCATCCTGCTGTTCGTGGTGTCGGCGATTCTCAACGGATTCGCGACACTGGTGAGCGTTTACCAGGACGTGGACAAGACGCCGAGCATCGCCGGGGCCTGGTCGCTGAACACGAGCCTGAGCGACGACCCCGCCAAGGTGATGGCGGACAGGCAGGGCGAACGCAGGCGTGGCGGCGGCGGTCGCATGCCCGGCGGCATGGGAGGGATGGGGGGAGGCGGCCGTGGCGGCGGGATGGGTGACGGCGGCGGAGATCTGGAGCAGATGCAGGAGATGCGTGAGGTGATGAACAAGGCCATCGAGGCACCGGCCCGCCTTACCATCACCCAGGCGGACGGCGATGTCACATTCACCGACGGCGACGGTCGTTCGACGACCTTCGCGGCCAACAACAAGAAGGAGAAGCATCAGTTACAGAATCGGACTGTCGACACGAAGACTAGGTGGGACGACGGTCGGCTCGTCCGGCAGACCTCGCTCGGCGATGGGATGAAGCTGACGGAGACCTTCTCGGTCGCCGGAGAGAGCCGGCAGCTCCAGGTGATCGTGAAACTCGAATCCTCGCGGATGCCGGGCCCCGTCACGCTGAAGCGCGTCTACGACGACTTATCCGCACGCTGACAAGCGCTCCTGGTTCTGACGACCGCGCGATAGAAATGGTCTGGGATCTCGTCCTTTGGATCGCGACCAACATATTGGAGCGACGATCCAGCGACGCGGCATCAACCCCTCGACACAACCGCCGGAAGAAACCGCTCCTCGGCTGAGTCTAAGACTGACAAGCGTGGGTCGTCGTCCGTAATGAGGCGATAGGGAACTGTCGTGCTCCCGCGCTGCAGAACAACTGCTGGTCGATCCGCCTGCCTGGACCAGCCTGCGCCGCATCGAGAGACGCCAGCCTCCGATGCGCATGTTCTCGACACCAGACGACGCCAGACTGTTTGGTGGCGAGCCTCGTCAGAGATCAGGGGTCCATGATTCATCCGCTCAACAGGGAACAGCTCTCGTTCATGGTTACCGTGGCGGCGATGTTCATCGCGCTTGCCGCCACTGCGGGCACCGCGTCAGCGCAGACCGAAGATATCGAACCGCGCACGGTCGGAGGCCGCGGAGCAACGTTTGTGGGGTTGTCGGGATTCGTCGATCGTTTTTCCTCGTCGGAAGAGGCGCTGCCGCTCAACTACATCGCGCAGATCGACGTCTGCCGGTTCATCACGAACAAGTTCGCGATCCGGATAGGTGCCGTCGGCAGCGGCAGCCTGGGCGGCGAGCACGAGGACGATCTCTTGACCGGATCCGGGGCACCGTCGCTCCACGCGGCCGGAGGTCTTCTCTATTACTTTACGCCACGCTCGATGATCAGCATGTATGTCGGCGCCGAATACTGGGCCCAGCTCACACAGCGCGGCGAGCGGGATACCGGGTCCGTCCTGGGCACGACGGGGCTGCAGGCCGCCCTGTCCTCGCGCGCCAGCTTCTTCATCCAGGGCGGTGTCGGCGCCCGGCTGGCCAGAGGCGACGACGACGAGTTGGTGTCGCGGATCGTGGCGCAGGCAGGGCTGCGCATCAAATTCTAGGCCATGCCTCGTCCCCCATCCGCTTTCAGTCTTCTCCTCGCGGCCGCCGCGCAGGCCTCGTTCCTGGTGTCCGCCGCGCATGCGCAGGTCACCGACCAGCCCGACGCGCGCCAACCGTCGTCGGTGTGTGGCTTGCCGGTGCCGCAGCCGGCGACCCAGCCTCCTGCGGGCTCCGAGCCGGTCGTTCTGGCATTTCTCCTGTGCTTTGAGAAGCAAGGCGGGGCGTCGATGATCGATCCGCAAACCTACCTCTACCACATCCGGCTCCGGCCGAGCGAGCCGTCGCGCGACAGATGGGTGGCCTACACAGACGACACCGAGCAGTTGATTCGTGGCGACTTCCAGCGCCTGTGGGCAACTGGTTTTCTCGACGACCTCTCGATCGAGGCGCACGACTACGACTTCGCCAACGGGGTCATCGGCAAGATCGTCGTCTTTAACATGGAAGAGCGTCAGCGCATCAGGATCGTCGACTACGAGGGGCTGACGAGGGTCGACCAGTCCGCGATCGAGGAAAAACTCAAGGAGAAGGGGTTGGCCGTGCGGCTCGACTCGTTCGTCGACCCCGGCACGCTCAAGCGCGTCGCCTCGGTCGTTCGCGAGCTGTACGCGGAGAAGGGATACCAGTACGCCGAGGTCACACCGGAGGTGAAAGAGGCCGAAGGGCCCAAGGTCGTTCACATCACGTTCAACGTCGTCGAAGGACCGAAGGTCGCAATACGCGACGTGGAGTTCATCGGCAATCACGACGTGACCGACGATGCGCTGGCGAAAGTCCTGAAAGAGAACAAGGCGGAGGGATTGCTGACGCTGATGAACGGCAAGGGCACGTTCAAGGAGGACAAGTTCGCTGAAGATGCGCAGGCCATCGTCGACTACTACCGTGACCGGGGCTACATCAACGCGCAGGTCGGTCAACCGGTCTTGGAGGTCCTCGACGATTCGGGTGATGGCCGCACCCGGTGGGTCCAGATGCGGGTCCCAATCACGGAAGGCCGGAGCCACACCGTCGGAGACGTCAGCTTCGAGGGCAACACCATCGTCAACGCGGAGGCGCTGCGACGGCTGTTCAAGGTCAAGACCGGAGACACGTACAGCCAGAAGGACATCCGCAAGGGCCTCGAAACGGCGCGTGAGGTCTATGGGTCCGGCGGCTACTTCGAGTTCACGGCGTATCCGGACCTGAAGCCACGAGAGGAGCAAGGACAGCAGGGAAGAGAGGCCGGCGGGACCACCTCGAGTTCAGGCGCAGATCCGATAGTCGACGTCACGATCCGGGTCGATGAAGGCAAGCAGTACTTCATCAACCGGATCACCTTTTCCGGCAACACGCACACGCGCGATCCCGTCATTCGCCGCGAGCTGGCGCTGGTCGAAGCCGGAGTGTTCAACACGCAGGCCCTCAAGAGCAGCATCCAGCGGCTCAACCAGCTCGGCTACTTCAAGGCGCTCGAGGCGGACGGGGTGAATGTCGAGAAGGCGGAGGGTGCCGACAACAAGGTCGACATCGAGCTCAAGGTGGAGGAGCAGAACCGCAATCAGATCGGCTTCGGCGCCGGCGCCTCACAGAACGAAGGGTTCTTCGGCAACGCGTCGTTCACGACCTCCAACTTCCTAGGTCGTGGCGAGAGCGTGACGGTGTCGCTGCAGAAGGGCTCTCGAGCCGACAACTACCAGATCTCCTTTTCCGAGCCGTTCATCTTCGGACGACCGATTACGATGGGCATCAGCGCGTTCTCGAGGAAGATCGACTACCGGATCGCTTCCACTGAAGTGGACTACAGCGAGGTGCGGACGGGCGTCAACCTCACGACCGGCGTGCCGCTGCGCCGTTTCACGCGCGGGTTCGTCACCTACGGGTACGAGGTGGTGGACACGGCGGCGAGTAACGCCCTGGCGACGGCGCTCGACTCCGACCCCTCGGTCAGCTCGGCCTTCCTGCTCGCAGAGGGCCGCCACACCGAAAGCAGCATCACGCCGTCGATCGTGCACAACACGGTCGACAACCCATTTGCGCCGCGAAGCGGCATGCGCCTCACTGGCCGCTACCAGTACGCCGGCGGCTTTCTTGGCGGAACCTCCGATTTCATCAAGCCCGACGTCGAGGCCATTCTCTATCGGCCGGTCACGCGGAGGACGGCGGTCGGTGTTCGTGCGCAGGCCGGCTGGATCCGGAACTACGGATCGACCGAGCTGCCGTACTACCTCCGCTATTTCCTCGGCGGCGAAACCCAGATTCGTGGCACCGACATCCGGAGCGTCGGGCCGACCAACGCCAACGGAGTTGCGCTCGGCGGAACGAAGTTCGTTCTATTCAACGCCGAGTACTACTTCGACGTCGCACCGCAGGTGCGCGCGCTCCTCTTTCACGATGCGGGACAGGCCTTCGCCGAGGATCAGGCGATCAATCTCCGGCAGCTGAGGACGTCGACCGGCGCCGAGTTGCGCGTGACGCTGCCGGTCATCGGCGTGCCCTTCCGCCTGATCTACGCCTGGAACATCTACCGGGACACCTCACAGCCCGCGCGTACGTTCAAGTTCGCGGTCGGGACGACATTCTAGAGACGCCGACGCCAGCGCCTGCCAAGGGCCCCGCTGCCTGCGGGGACGACGACCAATCGGGAGGAGTAGCGACATGTTGAGACAGAAATACGGTGGAGCAGCGGTGCTGGTAGCGGCATCGGTGCTCCTGGGCGGGTGCCAGTCGCCAACGGACCCGGACGATACCCTGGGCGTGGACGACTTCGTGGAAGCCTCGGTGAGCCCGGACCCGGCAACCGCCGACGCGTCCAGCGGCAGGACGTACCGCGTCGTCCGCGGCAACAACCAGCCCGACGAGTTGCTCGAGTTCGACTGGAGAACGATCTTCACCGTGACGGTCCGGTTGAACGACAAGGCCGCCGATTCCGACCTGGATCTCGCATTTCCTGTCGACATCACGGCCGCGACCGTCAAGGTCAACCAGGCGACCGGCGGGATCCTCAGTCCCCCTACAGGCGGAGACACCGAGCACCAGGACTACATCATCGCGCAGACCAGCGGGAATCGGTATAGCGGCGCCAACACGTCCAACAGCATCACCTTCGACATCTGGTACGACCTGCCAAACCTGAGGAAAGAAGCGCTCATCACGGTGACGATCGCATTGAAGGACACCGATGGCCGGACGTTCACCAAGACTTACGACGTACGAGTCGCGCCATAGTCCCAAAGCCCGTGTTCACATGAACGCGCCGACTGCAGTCGCGATGAGCACGATGGCACGATGCTCACGATGTGGGAAACCCAAGGAGCTCATCGTGGTCATCGTGGCATCGTGGCCATCGTGGTGTGCGGCCGTCAGCCCGTGCGCAACCGAACGGAAGTGCATGGTCGAGTCAACTGTTCCTTACAGCCACCAGCGCGCTCCTGCCGACGGCGCTGGGGACGACGTGCGGCGGCGCGAAGCCCGCTTCGAGCAGCCACGATTCCATCTCTGCGATCGAGTAGCAGCGGCCCTGGGTCACGTGCATGAGGAGCACGGAATACCCCGCGATCTGCAGGGGCCCGGTCTTTGCGGCGTTCAGGAACGCGTCGTGCACGATGAGCATTCCGCCCGGGGGGAGCACCGCGGCGGACGCGCGGAGCAATTGCTGCACGACGTCTTCGTCCCAGTCGTGCAGCACGTTCGAAAAGAGGTGGACGTCGTGGTCGGAGGGGAGCGGATCGGTCAGCATGTCGCCGGCAATCACGCCGACACGTCCAGCGAACCCACGGCGCTCGATCGCGCGCCGCGCAATCCGATCGACAGGTGGCTTTTCCAGCACCGACGCGGCCAGCTCCGGCACGTGCGCAACGATCGAACACGCGTAGATTCCGGATCCGCCGGCGATGTCCAGCAACCGGCGGCGCCCCCTCAGATCCAGACCCTTCGCAAGCGCCTGGGCGGACAGCAGGCCTCGGCAGTCCATCGCCGCGAGGAATTCCTCGGCAAACGCCTCCGTCTCCATCGCGCGGTGCCAGTCGGCCACGTCCGTCCTGCTGGCAAAATTCGCTGGCTGTCCAGTGCGCAACACCTCTATTAGATCTCGTGCGATCGGCCGGTCCTTGACTTTGGGATAGTACGGGCCCAGAAACCACGGCGACGATGCCACGAGATGTTCACGGCCGGTCTTGGTCAGCCTCAGGATCGAACCGTCGCGTTCGATGAGCTCCATGGCGACGAAGAGCGTGGTCATGACGTCGACGGGCCGTCGCGTGAAGCCGAAGTGCGGCGCGATGTCATCGATCGTCCCGGGGTGCGCGTCCAGCCAGGTGAAGAAATCCAGACCCGTGAGCGCCGCGATCATCATGTCGGCGGCGTACAACTCGTCGCGCATGCGATAGAGGGACGTCGGGTCGGTATCAGGCGCGAGCGTCAGGTCGGTCATGGTTCGTGACGATACAATACATCGTGCTCGAAACCGTCTTTCTCGATGCCGGCGGCGTCCTCCTGTTTCCGAACTGGACGCGCGTCGAAACTGCCCTTGCCGGGCACGGTGTGCACGTGACAGCCGACGAGCTCGCGCGCGCGGAGCCTCGCGCCCGGAAACAGCTCGACGACCAGCGGACGATCGGCACGACGACGGATGCGAGCCGCGGGTGGCTCTTCTTCGATCTGATCCTGGAACACGCCGGCATCCTGCGGTCGCAGGAGACGGCGGACGCGCTGACCGAGCTCCACGCTTACCATCAGGCGAACAACCTCTGGGAGCTGGTGCCGGACGGCGTTCGGCCCGCGCTCACCGCGCTCCGCGATCGCGGCCTCGCGCTCGTCGTCGTCTCGAACGCCAACGGCACGCTGCGCACGCACATGCAGCGAATCGGACTTTCCACGCACGTGGACATCGTCATCGACTCCTGCGATGAGGGCGTCGAGAAGCCCGATCCGCGGCTGTTTCAGATCGCCCTCGAACGGGCGGGCGCGCGGCCCGAGTCGACGATCCACGTCGGCGATCTGTACCAGGTCGATGTGGTGGGCGCGCGCGCAGCCGGCCTCCGAGCGGTGCTGCTCGACGAAACGGGTCTGCATCCTGATGCCGACTGCGAGCGCGTCGCCTCGCTCGGCGAGCTGGTCGAGCGCATCAAGGGCGGTGCGTTCGACCAGTGACTCACTGCCACGACGGTGTCACGAAGATCGCGAAGTCGCGAAGATCGCGAAGAAACTTACCTGTTCTTCTTCGTGATCATCGCGGTCTTCGTGCCCTTCGTGATGAGTGGCGTGGCCGCGTCGGCATGTGTGAGATGGCTTCCAGCCTGGAGCCGCATAGACCACGGATCCGCTATCGCTTGCGCCCGATGCCGAACTGGTCGCCGGTGGCCGTCGGTTTGCCGTTGGAGAACACGACCTCGACCATCTTCTCGCTTTGCACGGGCTTACCCGCCTCGTCCGAGAGCGTCGCCACGATCTGCTTCGTTGCGGTGTCGATGACCTCGCCGGTGGAAGGATAGCCGTACCGGCCGTCCAGACTGAACGTAATCCAGCCCGGCTGATCCCGGAGACCGATCGTGGCAATCTGCTTTGGCGGCATGGCGGTCACATCGAAGATGTGAGCCTTGCTGTTGGCACCGTCGGCGAGCCAGATCTCTTTCTCGTCGGGCGTGAGCGCGATGCCATGGCTCGGGCAGCCGTGACGCTTCACCGGTCCCTTCTCGTAGCCGGCCACCTTCACCTGGTGCAGTACCTTGCCCGTCTTGATGTCGCCTATCTCGAATCCGAGGAGATCGTTGACGTTGACGAAGCACAGGGTCTGCTTCGCGTTGATGGTGAACGGTCGAACCGATGCGCTGAAGGGCCCGACGCCGCCGGTCACGGTGTGCGTGAGCGGATCGGCGATCGAGAGGATGGGCGACCGCAATCCCGCCAGGTAGACGTGCCGGCCATCGGGTCCATAGATCGTATTGTGTGCGCCGGAGTTGGTCATCACCTTCTTCAGCACGTCGCCGCTCATGGCGTCGATCGCGTGCCAGTGCGGCCCCTCGAGAGACGGAAGGTAGATGATCTTTCCGTCCGGCGACAGCGCGAGCCGGTCGGCTCCTCCTTCATACTCGCGGACCCACACGCGCGTGCCGGTGGCGATGTCGAACGCGCCAAGTCGCTTGATGGTTGACACGTAGACGCGCCCTGTCTTCGCGCTGGCGGCGATGCCCTTGACGTTCTCCGGCTGTTCGCCGGCAGGACTGTCGAACGTGGGAGTCCGCTTCACGAAGCGGTGGCCGTTGTCCATGTCGTACACGACCATCCCGATCCCACCGTACTCGACGTAGTTGCGGATGCCGGGCGTCGCCACGTAAAGAAGGTGCTGGTCGCTTCTTCCTGAAACGACCGCTGGACGAACCGCTACCGCGCCGATCGCCGCAGCACAGAGCATGATGCCAATGAGTTGTCGCTTTGTCACGCAAGTCTCTCCTCGGTGCGCAGATCGTACGCGACCGTCAGTTCACACTCAGCACAAAAATGCCGTAGCCCACACCGGCCGCGTCTTTGCTTCGCGCCGACTGAAATGCGATCCGCCGGCCGTCGCCGCTGACCACGGGATTCGACGCCTTGTATCCCGCGTACTCGCCCCAGTGCGTCACGCGCGTGAAGTCCGGGCTGTCCGGTTCCAGTTTCAGCTTCCAGATGTCGATGTAGTTCGAGTTCTGTTCGAGCTGCTCGCGGCTCGATTCGACGAGGGTGTACTCGCCGTTTGGAAAGATGCCTTCCACTTCGTTGTACTCGCCCTGCAGCTTGCGATACACGGTGACGTTGCCGCTCTTGAGGTCGATACCGAGGACGTCGGCGAAGGGCGAGCGATAGCACGTGTAAATCAGCTCGGTGTCGTTCCGGCGAAAGTCCTGAGCTTCGAGCGTGCACTCGGGTGTCTTCGCGCGAATGACCTCTTTCTTGTTTGCCAGCCGCGGTTGCGTCCCGTCGGAGACGAGGTCGGCGATGTAGATCACCGACTCGCCCTGCGCCAGGAGATCGGGGTACTGGCCTCGCGTGTTCGACCAGGCGATCTTCATCGACCGCTTCGAGATCGCGACGCCTTCTGAGATCTTGTGGTCGAGCGCAATCGGACGATCGCCAGGCTTGGTATCCGCCCTGAGAATCCACATTTCCTGATCACGCGACCTCGTGGTCTGGATGTCGGTGAACGTGCGCGCGCCGATCAGGAAGTAATCGCCGTTTGGCAGGAACTGCGCCCGCAGGAAGCCCGCGTGTGGGTAGTGGGTGAGGAGCCGGATGGTCTTCGTGGCGACATCGACCTCGTAGACGTCGCCGAAGCTCTTCTCCATGAACACGATGCGTTTGTCGTCAGGCGACCATGAGGCGCGCTCGCCGAAATGCGTCAGGCGGGTGATATTGGCGGGCAGCTTCTCTTCCGGGCTGCCCTGCCGGGTGCCCTGCGGCGCAAGTCCTGCCAGGATCAGCGTCAGCCCCGAGACGACAAGCAATCGCATGGCGGGCCCCGGCTATCCGAGTGGACTTCGTTTCAGCGCGTAAGCGATCGATTCGGTGGGCGAGGGGTACGAGGCCATCGGCGAGTTACCGCGGTAGTCGATGTCCTTGATGCCGATCTCGCTCGTGTAAAACGCGTCGACGGTCATCCGCCGTAGGAGCGTAAAGAATTCGATCCCCGGGGACAGGTCGGCCGACGCGTTGCGGCGATACGCGATCAGATCGAGGAGCGCGATCTGGTCCGCCGGAGATGCAGTTGCGAAGTCGGCCGCCCCGCGGGTTTTCATCGCGCCGTCGAGCCAGGCGAACCCTTTGGCGTAGCTCGCCTTGAGCTCATCGTTCTCGCTCGAGATCATGTCGATCCACGCGGGGACGCCGGCCGCGAGCGCACCCGGTGCCCCATTTTCGAGGGGAATGATGAGATCGGTCAGACGTTCGAGCGTTCGATACTGCGCCGCGGTGAACGTCTTGGGCGCGTAGGTCCCGCCGGCCGCAGCGGCCGCCTGTGACGTCAGCTCATGCACTTCTGCGGCGGCCACGCGGTCGACGAGGCCCGTGGCGGTCAGGGCCAGCGCCAATCGGCGCAGCGCGTCGCGTCGTGAGATGTCAGACATTGGCCTTCCTCAGTTCTTCCGCGAGGTACTCGGCCGTGCGCCACGCGAGCGCCACGATCGTGTGCGTGGGGTTCTTGTCCGGGTTGCTGACAAACGGCGCGCCGTCGGCCACGAAGAGGTTCTTCACCTCGTGGGCCTGACAGTACTTGTTGAGCGGGCTGGTCTTCGGGTCGTCGCCCATCCGCACCGTCCCGACCTCGTGAATGATCGCGCCGCCGCGCGAGATCGGCGGACGATTGGGGTCGACAGACGCGCCGCCGCGTCCGCCACCGCGCCCGCCTCCGGCCGCCACCTGTCCTCCCAACCCTTCGAGGATCGCGCGGAACGTCCGCTGCATGTGCCGGACCTGGTTGAGCTCGTGATCGCTCCAGGCCCAGTGGAACCGCAAGACCGGAATCCCCCAGCGGTCCTTCACGTCGGGATCGATCTCGCAGAAGGATTGCTCGTTGGGGATCATCTCGCCGCGCCCCGACAGGCCGATCGACGTGCCGTACTCGTCGCGGATGGCCTGCTTCATCTTCACGCCGTAGCCTTCGGTCCGGTTCACGACGCCGGTGAACGAGCCGATGCCGGGCATGCCGTAGCCGCCGCCGACCTCGATGTGATACCCGCGGGGGAAGCCGAGCTCGTTGTGCTTGTCCCATCCCCACCACGGCACGTAGAGGTGCGAGCCGTAGCCGTCCGAGTTGTATCTCGGCATGCCCGAGAGCGCGGGCACGCCGGCCGACATGCTCGACCCGACTGAGTCCATCAGGTAGCGGCCGACCGTGCCGGACGAATTCGCGAGCCCCTGCGGATGTCGAGCCGATCTCGAGTTGAGGAGCAGGCGCGAGGATTCGCAGGCGCTCGCGGCAAGGACGACCGTCCTGCACCGGACCTGTTTCTCGGTTCCGTCCGTCTTGTCGATGTAGGAGACCGCGGTGACTCTTCCCGTCGCGTCCGTGACGAGCTCGCGCGCCATCGCGTTGGCGAGGACCTGCACACGGCCAGTCTTCATCGCCGGGAAGATCTGCACGTAGCTCGAGGCGTAATTGGACGCCGTCATGCAGCCGCGCCCGCATTGGCCGCAGTAGTGGCATGCGGGCCGACCGTTCTTTGGCGAGGTGATGACGGCTTGACGTGCAGGCACGGCTCGGATGCCGAGCTTGGCGCACGACCGTTGCACGAGCGTGTCGTGGACGCGAAGCGCTGCCGGCGTCTCAAAAATCCCGTCCGGTGCGCTGCGAATCTTCTCGACCGTGCCGGTCACGCCGATAAAGGTTTCCGCCTTGTCGTAATACGGGGCCAAGTCTTCGTAGCTGATCGGCCAGTCGAAGCCGAGTCCGTCGCGCGAGCGCGGCTTGAAGTCGTAGTCGGCGAACCGCAGCGTGATGCGGCCGTAGTGATTCGTCCGGCCGCCAAGGATGCGCGAGCGGAACCACGAGAAGTCGCTGCCAGGCGCGACCGTGTACGGCTCGCCCGCGAGCTGCGCTCCGCCGAACGTGGCGCTGTAGGTGAAGCCCGTCGGACGGCCCGAGTACGCCTCGCCTTTGGGCCCCGCGCCTCGATGCGGCACGTTGTAGGGCCACATGTGCTCTTTGAGGTCCGACATGCTCAGCATCGGACCGGCTTCCATGAGAAGCACGGAGACGCCAAGGTCGGCCAGCACTTTGGTGACCGTGCCGCCGCCAGCCCCGGACCCGATTACGACGACGTCGTGGACAGTTGAGGCCGTCGTGATCTGCGCCATGCCCGCTCCTTTCTCAGCGCTCGCGGGGCCCCACCCCCGCTCGCTCTCGCGCGGCGACTACGCGCCGCGCTCGGGCCGCAGGCGCTCTCGTGCCGTAGTGAGAATCGGTCAGACACTAGCGGATTCGACAGAACAGCACAATAGGACTTTTGCGCATCCGACGCGCGCGCGGTTCTGCGATATCCTCAGGCCGCACCTCGCAACAAGGAGCTTTCCATGCGACGCGACCTCAGTCGACGAGCCTTTCTCGAGCGTGCGGCCTGCGCCGGCGCGCTGTTGGCGCTGGCGAGACCCAGCGCCGCGGCAGACGGGATGTATGTCTCGCTCAACTCCTCGCTCACGCGCCAGATGCCGTGGCCCGATTTCGTGCGCCTCGCGGCGAAGCTCGGCTACGGCGGCGTGGACGTCAACCTCAATCAAGCGAAGACGGAAGGCGTGGATGCCACACGCGCGCTCTTCAAGGAGTTGAACATCAAGCCGGCGGTGGCCAACCTCGGTCTGCAGTTCGCCACGCCCGATGAAGCGGCGTTTCAGGACGGGCTCAAGCTGCTCGACGAGAGCGCGCAGTTCGCCGCCGCGATCGGGTTGAACCGGATGATGGCCGTGTTGTCGCCGGCGAGTCCCGTGCCGAAGGACGAACGCCGCAAGTTCATCAAGGATCGCGTGTCGGCCGTCTCCGCGGTGCTGCTGCCGTCGAAGATCAGGCTCGGCCTCGAGTTCCTGGGCCCGGTCTACATGCGCTCGAACGCGAAGTCCCCCAACACGTTCATCTACACGCTGCCCGAGACCGCCGCGCTCGCAGAGGAGTGCGGGCCGAACATCGGCGTCGTGCTCGATGCCTGGCACTGGCACCACTCGGGAGGGTCGACGGCGGAGATCGTCGCCGCCGGCAAGTCACACATCGTCCACGTGCACGTGTCCGATGCGAAGCCGGCGCCGCCCGACGAGGTGCGCGACAATCAGCGCCACATGCCCGGCGAAGGCATGATCGATCTCGTGGGATTCTTCCAGGCGCTGAAGAAGATCGGCTACGTCGACGGTGTCAGCCCCGAGCCGCTCGGCCGCGTGCCGGCAGACATGCCGGCCGAAGAAGGCGCGCGCCTTGGCCTCGAGACGACGCTGGCGATGATGAAGAAGGCGGGGGTGTAACTACCCCCGCAGCTTCTTGTAGTTGTCAAGGCAGCGCTGAGCCATCGCGAGCTCGCCGTCGGCCCCGGCGTGCTCCTGCTCGATGAGGTAGTACTCGACGCCGCCGACCGATTCGGCCGCGGCGAGGAGCGGTTTCCACGGCACGTCGCCTTCACCGAAGGCCACCGTGTACCCGCGGCCTTCGCCCTTGCCCCAATCCTTCAGGTGAATGCTCTTGATGCGTCCGGGGTTCGCTTTGATCCACGCGACGGGGTCGACCCCCACCTCCACGCAGGTGCCGGCGTCGAGCTGCAGCACGAAGTCCTTCGGCGTGCCGGCGGCCAGGATGTCCATCGGCCGCATGCCGCCGACGGGGCGCCATTCCGTTTGGTGGTTGTGGAAGCCGGTCGCCATCCCCAGCGGCCGCAGTGTGTCTGCCGCGGCCGTCAGCGTCGCGGCAAAGGCTTTCCAGCCGTCGACATCGACGATCTTGCCCGCGCTCGCGACGATGATCGCCTTGCTGCCGATGATCCGATTGAGCTCGATCGTCTTCGGCAGGTTGTCGGCACTCACCGCTTGCGCGCTGTTGTGCGTCGACAGGCATTTGATGCCGAGATCGTCAAGCAGCTTGCGATTGTCCTTGGCGGCCTCGGGCGTCCAGTTGAGGTACGGCGAGTTGAACTCCACCACCTCGTAGCCCATCTTGGCGACGGCCGTGACCGTGGCCTTCAGGTCCTTGGTGAGCTCGCCGCGGACCGAGTAGAGCTCGATGCCGACGGGGACCTTCTTCACCTGCGCCAGCAGGGACGCCGCGAACGGCACCGCACCAGCCATGGCGAGGAACGTGCGTCGCGAGAAATCGTGGTTTTTCATGCCGGGACACTAACACAAATTCGGGCCCGCGCGCGACAGGGAAGGACATGTGGTATAGAGGCGCATGATGCGACGGCTTCTGATCTCGTGCCTCGTGGTTGCCGCGAGCGTGGACGCGTGGGTGGGCGCGCGCCAGGCACCCTATCGCACCCACAACGATCGCTTCGCCGCACCGCGTCTCTCGACGCTCGATGCGTGGAAGACGCGCGCCGAGTACCTGCGCGCTCACGTGCTCGCCTCGGCCGGCCTGCTCCCGCTTCCCGACAAGACCCCGCTCCGGCCGTCGGTCTTCGGTGAGGTGACGCGCGCGGGTTACCGGGTGTCGAAGGTGTACTTCGAAAGCCTGCCTGGATTCTTCGTCACTGGCAACTTGTACCGGCCCATCGGCGACGGTCCGTTTCCGGCGGTCCTGTCCCCGCACGGGCACTGGACGTACGGACGCCTCGAGAACACGCCGACATCGTCTGGCCCGGCACGCGCCATCGGGCTCGCCAGGCAGGGCTTCGTGGTCTTCAGCTACGACATGGTCGGCTACAACGACAGCCAGCAGTTGCCGCACACCTTCGGTGGCCGTCGCGAGCAGCTCTGGGGACTGAGCCTCGCGGGCCTGCAGTTGTGGAACGGCATCCGCGCGCTCGATTTTCTCGAGACTCTGCCCTACGTGCGACGCGACGCGCTCGCCGCGACGGGTGAGTCAGGCGGCGGCACGCAGACGTTCCTGCTCGCCGCGGCCGACAGCCGCGTGAAGGTCGCCGTGCCGGTGAACATGATCTCCCTGCACATGCAGGGCGGGTGCCTCTGCGAGAACCCGCCGGCACTCCGGCTCGATACGACGAACGTCGAAATCGCGGCGACGATCGCGCCGCGCCCGATGCTGATGGTCTCCGCCACGGCTGACTGGACCGCCGAGACACTGGAGGTCGAGTACCCCGCGGTACGTGCGGTCTACGACTTGTTCGGGGTGGCGGATCGCGTGCAGGCGGTGCGGATGACCGCAGAGCACAACTACAACAAGGACAGCCGGGAAGCGATGTATGCGTGGATGGCGCGCTGGCTGCAGCAGGCGCCGCCGGACGTCAGGATATCGGAGCGTGGGTTCAGCGTCGAGCCGTTGCCCGATCTGCTCGTGTTCCATCGGCGGCCGGTCCCCGCCGAGGCGGTGACGGCAGCGCAGCTGACCGACGCCTGGATTGCGGCAGCGAAGCGCCAGCTCGGTACCACGCCGTCGGCGGACGCTGTCACTGCGCTGCGGCACGTGCTTGCGCTTGGACTGAAGAACGAGGCAGGTGGAGCGAAGACTGTCGACGGCCTGGCCGCGTTCAACCGGAACGTGCTGCTGACGCACACAGATCCGGCAGTGGGGAAGGCGCTCTCGAGCGCGGGCTTCGCGGTGCGGCCGATTACGTTGACGCCGTTCGACGACGGCGCGGCCTCGAAGGTGCAGCACTTCGACACGTACAATCGAACCGCCGCTGGCCAGCGCGTGGCGGACCTCGTCGCGGCCATCCGCGCGAATCCTGGAGCGGCGATCGTCGCCGACGGTGACGCCGCGCTGGCTGCGCTGCTCGCGTCAGCCGTTGCGCCCGTGCCTGTGGCGATCCTCGACGTCGGGCGTTTCGACACTTCGAGCGACACCGGCTACCTCGATCGTCTGTACATTCCCGGCCTGCGCCGCGCAGGGGATCTGCAGACGGCGGCGTCTCTCGCGCGGGGCAAGGTCCTCGTCCACAATGCGGGCGATCGGTTTGCCGTCAGCGGCGTCGAGACGCAGGCGCGCCCGCTGACGCCCGGAGAGATCGCGGGCACTCTGAGGAAGGTCGCGCCGGCGCGCCGCTGAGGCGCCTACGCTGAGAGGCGCCTGCGGCCCGAGAGCGAGTGGGGGTGGGGCCCCGCGAGCGCTGAGAAATGCAAACAGGAGACGCCTAAAGGATATATATAGTAATATCACTATATATGTCGACGCCCCTGCAGGTCCTCAAGAGCGAGTTCTTTCGAGCGCTCGCGCATCCGACGCGCATCCGCATCCTCGAGCGCCTCGTGCAGGGCGAGCGGTCCGTGCAGGACCTCCAGACGGCGCTCACCCTCGACCAGCCCGTCGTGTCCCAGCATCTCGCCGCGTTGCGTGCCAGAAACGTCGTGACCGTACGGCGGGAGGGCACGCAGGCGTACTACGCCCTGCGCAGCCCGCTCGTCGCCGATCTGCTGCGCGTGGCGCGGGAGTTCCTGAACCACCACCTCTCCGAGAGCCAATCCCAGAGCCAATCCATGCTGCGCGAGCTCAAGCGCGAGGACCGGAAGGGGTGACCGCAATGGACAGCGCGTGGACACCCTGGCTGCCGAAGTCGATCCTCGCGCTTCGCGACTACGACCGGATCACTTTCCGGCATGACCTCATCGCCGGGGTCACCGTCGGGCTCGTCGCGCTGCCGCTCGCCATGGCCTTCGCCATCGCCTCGGGTCTCACGCCGCAGGCGGGCATCTATTGCGCGATCGTCACCGGCTTCATCATCTCTGCGCTCGGCGGGTCGCGCGTCCAGATCGGCGGCCCCACCGGCGCTTTCGTCGTCGTTGTCTCCGGGATTGTTGCAGAGCACGGCGTTTCGGGTCTGTTCACGTGCACGATGATGGCCGGCGTCATGCTCGTCATCCTGGGCGTGACCGGCACCGGAACCGCCGTCCGCTTCATCCCGCGCCCTGTCGTGATCGGGTTTACGAACGGCATCGCGGTGCTCATCGCCAGCACGCAGATCCGGGACTTCTTCGGGCTTCGGATGACCGAGAATCCGGGCGAGCTCGTCGGCCGCCTCCGAGCGATCGGCAGCCATCTGGACACGATCTCTCCCGCTGCCCTCGGTCTCGCTGCGATGACGCTGCTGCTCGTGCTCGGCACGAACCGGTCCGTGAAGGGGATTCCGGGCACCGTGGTCGGCCTCGTCGCTGGCACGAGCGTCGCGTGGCTGGCCCACCTGCCGGTGGAGACCGTCGCGTCACGGTTCGGTGCGATACCGTCAGGGCTGCCGGACTTTCAACTTCCCGCGTTTCGGCCATCGCTGATGCTCACGCTACTGTCGCCCGCGATCACCGTCGGGATGCTCGGCGCCATCGAATCGCTGATGTCGGCCGTGGTCGCCGATCGCATGAGCGGCGATCGCCACAATCCGAACGTGGAGCTCGTTGCCCAGGGCGTCGCCAACATCGTCTCGCCGATGTTCGGCGGTCTGCCGGCGACCGGCGCCATCGCCCGCACGGCGACCAACGTGCGGTCGGGTGCGCGTACGCCGGTGGCCGGCATGATCCACGCGCTGACGCTGCTCGGCCTGTTGCTCTTCGGCGCCGGCCTGGCGGGACATGTGCCGATGGCGGTGCTGGCGGCCATCCTGTTCGTCGTCGCGGCCAACATGGGTGAGTGGCACGAGATCCCGGTGCTGCTGCGGCAGACCAAGACGGACGTTGCCGTATGGCTCGCCACGTTCGCGCTGACGGTCTTTGCCGACCTCACGGTCGCCGTCGAAGTGGGGATGATCCTCGCCGCGCTGCTCTACATCCGGCGCGTGTCGAGCACGACGACCGTCGATCAGGTGACCCCGAAGTACCTGGAAGAGGGCCGTGTGCACATCCTTCAGGACAAGCCCATTCCCGACTACGTGACGATTCTCCGCATCCACGGGCCGTTCCTCTTCGGCACGACCGACAAGCTGCAGCGCGTTCTCGACAGGATCGACGAGCTGACCCCGATCGTGATCTTCCGGCTGCGCAACATGACGGCGATCGACGCCACCGGGTTGGGCGCGCTCGAGGACCTGACGCTCCGGCTCCGGGCGTCTGGCCGGACGGCCGTGTTCTGCGGCGCGCGGGAACAGCCGCGCGCCGTAATGGAGCAGGCGGGCTTCATCGAGATGGCGGGCGCCGACAACGTGTGCCCTCACGTCGACGCCGCCCTCGCCAGGGCACGGGTGCTGCACGATCGGCTCTCGATCGCGAGTTGAGACGACGAAAGAAGCCTCACCACAGAGCTAGCAGAGTCAGCGGAGGAGAGTTCAGGTCCAGACGAACCGGCCACGGACAACACCGACAACACGGACAACACACGGAACTCGATCCGTGTGCCGTCCCGCTGACGCGTGGCCCATGGCCACGCGTCGACAAGTCGAGACCACCAGAAAGAACCCGGTTCCCTCGTGTCTTGGGGTTCTTTCTGGTGGTCTCGACTTGTCGACCATCCGCGCGTAGCGCGGTGGTCAGCGGGACGGCCCGTGTCATCCGTGGCAAATTAAGCCAGCTGTGTCCTCCGTTGACCCCGTTTACCCTGTGGTGAGCCCCTCTCCGTTGCCTCCATGACCTCTGATCATGCTCACTCCCGGCGCAGCGCGATGACAGGGTTGATCCGCGAAGCGCGCCATGCGGGCAGGTACGCGGCGACAGAGGCGATCGATATCAGAAGCAGCGTGGCCGCGCCGAAAGCACCCGGGTCAGTCGGCTCGAGCGCGTAGAGCTGAGTCCGCACGAACCGCACCAGCAACCATGACGCGCAAAGGCCGGCGACAGCCCCTGCAAGAACGGTGACCACGCTGTCCTTCAGGACGATGCGGCGTATACCCGCCGGCTGTGAACCGAGCGCCATGCGCAGGCCGAGCTCCGGTGTTCTCTGAACGACCATGTAGGTCATCAAACCGTACAGACCGATACACGCCAGCAGAACCGCAAAGCCCCCGACGTAGGTACTGAGCATTGCCAATAACCGTTCGCGCGACAGCGACTCGCGCGTGCGAGCTTCCAGTGTGGTTGCCTGAAACACAGTCAAGGCGGGATCAACGCTGGCGACTACGTCACGAACCGATCGGAGAATGTCGGAGGCGGCACCTGTGTACCGGATCTCGAACGTCGGCGCGTAGCCGATACTCGGCGACTGAAACATCGGAAGATATACCACGTCGCGCGGCGCATCCTTGATGCGGGCGTACCGGTTGTCCTTGGCGACGCCGACGACTTCGTGCACGCCCTCGCTGCCGACTATCAGTTGGCCCACCGGGTTTCCCGTAAACCTTGCGGCGAGCTTCTCGCTGACAATCGCGACCTTCGGCGAGTGCACACCATCGCGAAGATCGAAATCGCGGCCGGCGACGAACGGGATGCGGAGGGTATCGAAGTACCCTGGTGAAGTGCTGTTGAATGCAATGGTGAGACGCCGGTCATTTGGAAACTCCGTCGTGCCGGCTTTCGTCAGGCTGGAGATGAAGTAGTAGCTGGTGCTGACGGGGGCAACAGCTGAGACGCTGACGGCCGTCGCGCCAGGGATCGCGCGCAACGCACCGAGCAGCGACAGATACGTTCGCGACGCGTCCGGCCCTCGTTTGCCGGCCAGGCCTGCGTCGACCGAAAACACCACGACATTGGTTCTGTCGTATCCAGGATCCTGCATCCACAGGTTCTGCAGGCTTCGAACGAAGAGCGCGGCGAACACCAGGAGGACGAGAGACAGCGCTGTCTGAGTGGCCACCAATGTGCGCTCGAGCACTCGCCGGCGTGGCCCACTCAGCTCGCGGCCTGCCGAGTGCCGCGCGCCTGCCGTCGCCCGCAGCGCCGGCAAGAGCCCGAACAGGACGGACGTCGTCGCACTCACAAGCGTCGTGAACGCGATCGCCCGCATGTCGGGGGTGAGGTCGATCGGCAGGGTGTCAGACGAGACGAGCGCGACCCGCAGCAGGAAGTGGCTCGCCCACCAGGCGAAAAGCAGGCCCAACACCCCGCTGATTCCGGCGATAAGAAGCGACTCCGTCATGAGCTGGCGCACGATTCGCGAGCGTCCGGCACCAATGGCAAGGCGCGTGGCGATCTCGTCCTTCCGCGCTTCGGAACGGGAGAGCAGGAGTGTTGCCACATTCAGGCTGGCGAGGACCACGACGGCGGCGAGCATCATCAGGAGGAGCTGCAGCCAGCGCTCATACCCCGCGCGAAGACCGCTCAGCCCGCCCCACGCGCCGGGTTCGACGAACAGATGCGCCTCACGGCCGACGCGAGCGGCGAACGTATCCGTGGGCGCGGCGCGCGCAGCCGACGCGTTCACCTGACCATAGATCAGTTTCAGATCCTCTGCGGCCTGCTCGAGCGACACGCCCGGTCGCAGCCGTCCCATGATCTCAATCCATGTGGCAAACGCGTCGTCCCATATTTTGCTTCCGGCGCCGGAGCGATCCCCGGCCCGCAGCGGGATGGTGATGTCGGACGACACCCCGACATTCACGCCGACGAAACCGCGCGGTTCGACGCCGACGATGGTGTAGGGCACCTGGTTCAGGGAGATGCCGGCGCCAATCACCGACGGGCTTCCGCCGAAGCGCCGTTGCCAGTAGCCGTGGCTGATCACCGCGGCTGTGGAGCCCGTATGGTCATCGTCCCGGGTCAGGAGGCGGCCGAGCGCCGGCTTCAGGCCAAGGGTCGGATAGTAGTCGCCGCTCGCTCGGACGCTGGACACGATCTCTTCGCGTCCGCCGAAACCAGATTGGAAACCGAGGCTGATTCTCGGAGTCCGCGTCCACGCAAAGAGCCCCTCCAGGGTCTGGTTCGTGTCCCGCATCTGCGCGAAATGCGGGTAGGGCATGTAATTGTTCCGCCGATTCGCGGACATTGCGAACGACAGCGTTACCAGTCGTGCAGGTTCGCGAACGGGGATCTCACGCAGGACGATCGCGTCAAACAGCGAGAAGATTGCGCTCGTCGCGCCGATACCGAGCGCGAGGGACACGATGCCAAAGAGCGCGAAGACCCGGTTACGCAGGAGCAGCCGGACGGCAAACCGGAGATCCTGAACGAACGTTTCGAGGGACGCCAGGCCCCGCACGCTCCGGGTGATCTCAGTGACGCGCGCGACGTTGCCGAAGTCGCGACGCGCGGAGTGTCTTGCGTCGGCGACTGACCGGCCGGCCTCGATCCGCAGCCGCTCTTCTTCCGCCAGATGAAACTGGATTTCGTCTGCGAGGTCGCGATCGTCTGCTGTGCGACGCCAGACGCGCAGTTGCAGCCGCTTCCACATCCGCTTCAGCGTGATCGGCATGCCCCCCTCCGTTTTCGTGTTCGCCCCGAGCGCTGCTCACGCGGGTTTCATGATCCGTCCAATCACCTCGACGATCCGGTTCCAGCGGGATTGTTCGGCAGCCAGTTGTTTCTTCCCCGCCGCGGTCAACCGGTAGTACTTGGCGCGCTGCCGGTTCTCGCTCAGCTTCCAGTCGGCATCGAGCCATCCCTCCTTCTCGAGACGGTGGAGCGCGGGATAGAGCGACCCATGATCGATCTGGAGCGCGTCGTCCGAGCTGGCCCGGATGGCGACGCCGATCCCATGTCCGTGCTGCGGGCCCCACTGGAGCGTTCGCAAGATGAGCATGTCGAGCGTGCCCTGGACGAGCTCGATTCGGTTCTCGAAGCGTGTGCGTTTCGCCATAAGGTAGGGGGCAATCTACCACCACAGGTAGTCATGCGTCTACCACCATCTCTGAGTGTCGTGACTTGCAGTGGAGCAGTGCGCGAGGGCTTGGGCGCGGTGCTACGGGTCGCACCCCCTCCTGACTCGTTCCCCGCCTGAGCAGTGATATCGTCTGCGCATGCAAAGCTCCGCGGCTCGCACCTCAGCAGACGGATCCCTGCCCGCCAGCCACGGCGAGCTCCCGCGCTGGGATGTCGCCGACTTGCCGGCGCCCCCTCCCTTCGGTGCGCGCAACCTCTTCAAGATCATCGGGCCGGGCGCCATCATGGCGGCGACCTCGATCGGCGGCGGCGAATGGCTCGTCGGCCCGGCCGCGGCAGTCAAGTACTCGTCGGCGATTTTCCTGATCGCGACGGTCGCGATTCTCCTGCAGGTGATCTTCAACCTCGAGGCGATTCGCTACACCCTCTACACCGGCGAGCCGATTTACGGCGGCATCATGCGCCTCAAACCCGGCCCGAAGTTCTGGGCGGCGTTCTACACCGTGATCGGCTTTTTTCAGCTCGGCTGGCCGGCGCTCGCCGGCAGCGCCGCGGCGACGCTGCTCGGGGCGTGGATGGGACGCATGCCGGGCGCGCCCGATCAGGCCGCGCAAGCCTGGGTGGCCACGGGCCTCATCCTGTTCGTCGTGCTGATTCTCTCGTTTGGCGGCACCATCGAACGCATGCTCGAGTACTTCGCCTGGACGATGCTCGGCGTGGTGTTCGTGTTTCTGATCGCCATCAACATCGCGTTCGTGCCGATGTCGCACTGGCTGCAGACCTTCCTGGGCTTCTTCAGCTTTACCGGCCTGCCGCAGCCGATCGACTGGGGGCTCATCGGCGCGCTGGCGGCCACGGCGGGCTCGGGTGGCCTCGGCAACCTGACGGTGACCAACTGGGTTCGCGACAAGGGCTTCGGCATGGGGGCCAAAGTCGGCGCCATCCCGAGCGCCGTCGGCGGGCACGCGATCCAGCTCACGCACGTCGGCACGGTGTTTCCGGCCACGGCGGCGAACCTGGTGCGCTGGCGCGAATGGATGCGATACGTGCACGCCGATCAGCTCTGGGTGTGGGGCCTCTTCTGCTTCCTTGGCATGTTCCTCAACGTGAACCTGGCCACTGCGATCATCCCGCACGGGACCGACCTGCAGGGGCTCGCGGCTGGTGCCTACCAGGCGGAGTATCTGAGCAAGATCTGGCCGGGGTTCTGGTTCCTCACGCTCTTCAACGGATTCTGGATTCTCTTCAAGACCCAGCTCGGCAACACCGACATCCTGGTGCGCACGATCACCGACGCCGTCTGGATGTCGAGCAAACGCGCGCGCGAGTGGCAGATGGGGATCCGCGCGATTTACTATGGCATCCTGCTGACGTTCTCGGTCTGGGGCGTAATCGTGATCCGCTCGGCGTCGCCGTTCCAGCTGTTCAAGATCCTGGCGAACATGGCCGGCATCGTGCTGCTCATCGCGGGCATCCAGATTTTCCTCGTGAACCGTCGGTTCCTTCCAAGGGCCGTGCGCGCGCCGCTGTGGCGGGAGATGGGCCTGCTGGCATGCTCGGCGTTCTACGCGTTCTTCGCGTACTTCGTCGTGAGGGATCTGTTGAGGTCTCTGTTCTAGCGCCGATCACGGTTTCACGGGACGCGGATCACGCGGATCTTCCCCTGGGTCACGGGACGCGAATCAGAGCAGTCGGGACATCACGGGCGCGCTCCGACCGTACGTCACACGCTACAAGGCGTCAGCGCTTCAACCTCAAGCTGATCGCCTTCGGCTCCCCGTCGGCCAGTGTTACCCGTGTGCCGTTCGATCTCCAGGCTTCCAACCGCTCGCGGTCGCTTTCCTCGCCCGGCTCCAGATACTCGAGTGCGACGACAAGGTACTCATCAGGGGGAAGGCCGGAGAGGAGGAACGTGCCGTCCTGATTGGGACGCGCGCTTTGCACGTATCTCGTCTGAGATCCCCATTTGCTGCGGTCACTGCAGAACGCGACGACGGAGTACTGATCGCCCCTGCGCTTGCAGCTGGCCTGGGTTGAGCCCGGGTGGCGCCACCTCTACGATTGCACGCCGTAGCGGCTTGCCGGTATCGCTCGCCAGCACGCGACCGCTCATCTGAGCCGTACCCGATGGCTGTGGCGCCTGCCGGTCGCGGACTGGAGGAGCGCATGCGGTACCCTCCTTCGTCATGTAGGGGTTCACGGCGCTGCACGCTAAGACGACGTGCAGGGTGAGACCGCTTCACGCCTGGGTCAAGTCGGGGACATGGCCAAACAGTCTGGCCGCGGCGTCCGGTGAGTGTGCTTGATCGCACCTGCGACATGGATTGCGCGAACGTGGCAAAGTGACGAGACGTGCGGCGGAACGTAAGGGTCAGGCCCGAGGACCTGACCCCCTTGAAACGTAGTACAAAATGTTCCGTGTTGTCCGTGTTGTCCGTGGTCCTACTTCACCAATCTGGGCTCGCCGAAGATGAAGTCGTCCATCACGACCACATCTGAGCCCTTCTCGTCGTCTGGACCCGGTGCGACGTCGCCGCTGACGATCTTGATCCTGGCGATCCGCGCGTCATCGAACACGACGCCGAAAAACGAGAGGCTGGCGTCGCCGGGGGAGGGTGGGACGACGCTGCTGTAGAGCAGATCCCCATACGAATCGTAAAACCGCAGGTACGTGCTGGCCTGGGTGTTGCCGCGCCGGCGGGGACGCCCGTCGGGCTGATCGACGTCCGTGAAGATCGCGCCGAAGCCGGTGGTGACCGCGGGAATGTCGCCGCCACCGGGCACAAAGAACTCCACGTTGGTCACGTTGCTGTGGGTCGCGCTGAAGAGCCGCACCGGGCTGAACGCCTGGAAGATGGTCAGGTAGTCCGGATTCCCAAACGTCGTGGCCAGGCCATCGACCGGCGCCTGAACGAAGCCCGTGCCTGGCGTCGTGAAGAGGGCGCCGCGGTTGACGAGGAAAACCGGTGAACGGCGTGGGCACGAGCGACGTCGCGGTGGATCCGCCGCCGTCCCAGTTGATTTCGCGCCGCCCAGTATCGAGCGGGCCAGGGACGTTGCCATTGTTCCCGCCTCCGAGCGCCGCGCGGAACTGATCGACTGTCGCCTGAATCGACGCGGCGTTCGGAGCGGCCGCCTGGAACACCGTGGGCGCGTTGAAGTCCTTCGACGGTTTCGGGAACGGATGCCAGGGCTTGGCGTCGTGGATGCCGGACGAGAATGCGAAGGTCATGGCACCAGCCACGACCGAGTACACAACTTGATGTTTCACTTTCTTTACTCCTGCTTTACAACGAGCGTTCAACCAATTGACCAACGGACTGTAGCAATCGGCCGGCCCCCGATTCATGTGCAAGGAGTAAGGAAGCGGTGAAATCCCCGACGACCCGGACGGGCGACCACGTGGACGTCTATCACGGCACTACAGTGCCCGACCCCTATCGCTGGCTCGAGGACGATAGGTCGGCGGCAACAGCGGCGTGGGTCGAGGCGCAGAACAACGCCACCCTTCCATACCTCGAGCGCATTCCGTTTCGTGCCGCCCTCCTGGCGCGCGTCCTGGAGTTGAACGACTACGAGAAGTACTCCGCGCCGTTGCGCAAAGGGCCGTGGTTTTTCTTCACCAGGAACGCCGGGCTGCAGAATCAGAGCGTCCTGTTCATTCAGGCGGGGCTCGAAGGAGCGCCCGAAGTCCTCATCGATCCGAATACGTGGTCCGCAGACGGCACGGTGAGCCTGAGCGTGTTCGTCCCGTCGAAGGATGCGAAGTATGCCGTCTACGGCATCTCGCACAGCGGGTCCGACTGGCAGGAGTACAAGGTGATGGACCTCGCCACGAAGACGACTCTCGGCGACACAATCGAGTGGGTCAAGGTGTCGGGCGTGGCGTGGCACGGCGACGGGTTCTTCTACAGCCGATATCCCGCGCCGTCGCCGGGGCAGGAGAAGGCGTCGATCAACGAGAACCACCAGGTGTTCTTCCACCGGATCGGCACGCCACAATCGCAGGATCCGCTGGTATACGAGGACGCGGCAAGTCCGCAGCGGTTTCACACGGTTCAGACGACCGAGGACGAACGGTTCGCGATCCTCACCATCTCCGAGCGCGGCAAGGGCGCGGATGGCAACGCCATCTACATCCGTGATCTGTCGAAGCCCGCGCGCGACTTCACGCCGCTCGTCGCAACCATCTCGGACGATTCGTTCATCGTCGTCGACAACGTCGGCGACAGGCTGCTCGTGCAGACGAACCGGAACGCGCCCAACTGGCGCGTCGTGCTCATGGACCCGGCTCGCCCGGAGGAGACCAACTGGAAAGACGTCCTGCCCGAACGCTCCGAGCCGCTTCAGGGCGCCGGCACGGCCGGCGGCAAGCTGTTCGCGACGTATCTGAAGGACGTCACGACGCGCGCGTACGTCCATCACCTGGATGGCACGTTCGAGAACGAAGTGGTGCTGCCTGGCCCAGGCGCCGCGGCCGGTTTCGGCGGTTCGCACGACGACACGTTTGTGTTCTTCACGTTCAACTCGCTGAGTGTGCCCCCGACGATCTACCGGTACGACATCGCGACGCGCACGAGCACCGTGTTCCGCCGGTCGAACGTGCCGGGCTACGACCCCGAGGCATTCGAAACCACGCAGGTGTTTTACAGCAGCAAGGATGGCACTCGCGTACCGATGTTTCTGGTCCACCGCAAGGGACTCCAGCTCGACGGCAACAACCCCACGTTGCTGTACGGCTACGGGGGCTTCAACATCGTTGTCTCTCCGGCCTTCAGCGCCGCCCGCCTGGCGATCCTCGAGCGCGGGGTCGTCTTTGCCTCGGCGAATCTGCGCGGCGGCGGTGAATATGGAGAGTCGTGGCATCAGCAGGGCACGAAGCTCCGCAAGCAGAACGTCTTCGACGACTTCATCGCCGCGGCCGAATGGCTCATCGCCAACAGGTACACCTCGCCGGCGAGGCTGGCGATTCAAGGCGGATCGAACGGCGGGCTGCTCGTCGGCGCAGTAGTGAACCAGCGGCCGGAGCTCTTTCGGGTCGCGATTGTTCAGGTCGGCGTCATGGACATGCTGCGCTTCCAGAAGTTCACGATTGGCTGGAACTGGGTGGCCGACTACGGCTCGAGCGACGATCCCGAGGAGTTCAAAGCGCTCCACGCATACTCGCCGCTGCACAACATCACGGCCGGCGCGACGTATCCGGCCACGCTCATCACGACGGCCGATCACGACGATCGCGTCGTGCCGGCCCATTCGTTCAAGTACGCCGCGGCGCTGCAGGCGCTCGCGAACCCGGAGAATCCCGTGCTCATCCGGATCGAAACCAGGTCAGGCCACGGGCCGAGCAACCTGACCAAACAGCTCGAGACGACCGCCGACGTCTACGCGTTCATGCTCTACAATCTGGGCGTCACCTAGCACAAGATCTTGGTCCACCGTACGGAGACTGCTCCGCATGACAAGAGTTATCCTCGCAACGATTCTCACCATCGGCGTGACGGCCGTTCTGTGGGTGCGGCCGCCCGTGCCGGCGGCGGCGCAGACACCGCAGCCCGTGTCTGGCCAGCGCCAGCCCGGCACCTACTCGCTGGGACCAGACTCCCTCCCGCAGGAGGGCGTGCCGAAAGGGAAGCTCGACGGTCCGCTCGTCTTCAAGAGCCAGGCCATCGCCGGCACGGTGCGCCGCTACTGGATCTATGTTCCGGCGCAGTACACCGGCGCGACGCCGGCCAACGTGCTCGTGTTTCAGGATGGTCAGCGCGCCACCAATCCGACGGGCTCCCTGCGCGTGCCGCAGGTGCTCGAGAACCTGGTGCACAAGAAAGACATTCCAGTGACCATCGGCATCTTCATCACGCCGGGCCAGCGTGGCGACGTGTACCCGGAAGATCTCGGCACCGGCAACCCGAATAACCGGGCGGCCGAGTACGACTCCCTGAGCGATGCGTACGCGCGGTTCATCGTGGAGGAGATGCTGCCGGAGGTCGGAAAGACCTACAACCTGACGAAGGATCCAGCGGGGCGCGCGATTGGCGGCACGAGCAGCGGCGCGATCTGCGCGTTCACCGTCGCCTGGCATCGCCCGGATCAGTTCCGCAACGTCATCAGCATGATCGGGAGCTACACGTCGATTGGCTATCGTCCCGCACAGGACGGCCAGACGATGGTGCCCGGCGGGGACCTCTATCCGACGCTGATCCGGAAGAACCCGATCAAGCCGATCAAGATCTTCCTGCAGGACGGTTCGGCCGACCTCGACAACCAGCACGGCAACTGGTTCCTCGCGAATCAACAGATGCTCGCCGCGCTCACCTACGCGAATACCGTCGCCGACGCGAAGAAGCTGCCCGGCCCGCGGTACGAGGTCAAGCACGAGTGGGGCGACGGCGCTCATTCCGACGCGCACGGGGGATCGCTGCTTCCTGACATGCTTCGCTGGATGTGGAAGTGACAGCCGGCAGTCTCAGCCTGTGCCTGGCTCTCGCGCTATCGGTGGGCGTGCCGGCGCTTGCTCAGCAGGCGTCACGGCGTCCGCTGACCGCGACGGACATCGATGCCATCACACAGCTGGTGATGCTCGAGGACACACGGCAGTTCGACGAGCCGGCCCTTGCGCGGCTCTTGAAGTCGGCGCACCCCGAGGTTCGGCGCCGCGCGGTGATCGCGGTCGGACGGATCGTGAATCCGGCCGGCCGCGCGCTTCTTGTTTCTGTCCGCAAGGACGACGACGTCGAGATTGTCGCGACCGCGGCGTTCGCGACGGGCCAGCTGAAGGATCCCGAGGCGGTGCCCTGGCTGTCGGAACTGCTGATGGCCGCGAACACGCCGGCGACGGTCGCGCGCGAGGCGGCACAGGCGCTCGGCAAGATTCGGACGCCCGCTGCACGCACGGCGCTGGCGCAGTACCTGGCGACCGCACCCGACACCGCGGCCGCGCCGGTCGTCGGGGAGGCGCTCCTCGCCATCGGTCGATTCACGACGCGCGAGGACATTGCACCGATCCTTCGATGGACCACGGCCGCTGACGCGGATCTTCGGTGGCGCGCGGCGTGGGCGCTCTTCCGGCCGCGCGATCCGGCGGCGGTGCCGCGCCTGTTCGATCTCAGCAGCGACTCGTCTGCCGAGGTCCGCTTCTGGGCCGTGCGCGGTCTCGCGCCGGTGCTGGTGACCGAGGCCGGCTTCGATCTCGCCAGAGCGTCGGCGCGGCTGCGCGACGCCGTCCGCGATTCGGATCGTCGCGTCCGGACCGAAGCGCTGCGCGCGCTCGTGCAGTACGACGACGATGCGTCATTTGCTGTCGTGCTGGGGTCGGTCGACTCGCCCGATGCGTGGCTGTCGGTATCGGCAGTCGAAGCGCTCGGCCGCTTCAAGAATCGTGTCGACCTCGTGGTGCCGCGGCTCATCGCGGCCGCCGGCCCGGCCCGACCGTCGTCGCTTCGTGTGGCCGCTCTTGCGCCGCTCGCCGCACTGGCGCCCGCCGCTGCCGCTGACGCCGCCACGGCGCTCGTTCGCGCTCCCGGCACCGTCGCCCGCACGACCGCGATCCAGGTCCTGCAGAAACTCGGCGAGCCAGGTCGCGCGCGGCTGGACGCGCTCGCAGCGGACGATGCGACGAGAGACCTGATTCCTCAGCCGGGAAGCAATCAGGGCACACGACCGACGCCGCCCAAGCGCTCCGACGCGGATTACCGCCGGATCGTCGAACGTTGGATCGTTCCCGCCTACAACGGCGCGGCCAACCCGCGAGCGGTGCTGACGACGCCCCGGGGCGAGATCGAGTTGGAGTTGTACGCGGGTGACGCGCCGCTCGGCCTCGACTACTTCGTCACCGCCGTCGAATCCGGAGCGATCGTCGGCACCGAGTTCGGCCGTGTGGTACCGAACTTCGTCGCGCAGCAGCGTCCGATCCGCGATGCGGTCACGTTGCGCGACGAGGTCAGCCGCCGGGGTTTGACGCGCGGTAATGTGAGCTGGGCCTCGGCCGGTCTCGACACGGGCCGCCCCGGCTACACGCTTGGCGTGACGCCGCAGCCGCACAACGAGGGCAATTTCACGGCGCTCGGCCGTGTGATCCGCGGGATGAACGCGGTGGATCACCTCGAGCTCGGCGACAGCATCACGGCTGCGCGCATGAGTAAATAGACCGCAGGGTTCTGGACCAACGGAAACAGCCGGTTGGCCGTCTTACACCATCATGCTTGATGACCTGAAAGCCGCTTGTCGCTCCTTCAAGTCTTCATGGACGTTCACTGCCGTGGCGCTGATTGTTCTGACGCTCGGCATCGGCGCCAGCACTGCGATCTTTTCTGTGGTGGACGCGGTGGTCCTCCGCGGGCTGCCGTTCGACGAGCACGACCGGCTCGTCGCGGTGGGCGAGCGCCGGCCTGTGGGACCAATCGATGCTGGTCGTGACCCACAGGCACTGTCGAGCGCCTCGCCCCAGAACTACATGGACTGGGCGGCGCAGCAGAAGGTCTTCGAGTCGATGGCCGCGATCGCCGGCGGGGCGGTCACACTTCGCGAGCCTGGCGCCGAGCCCGAGGATTTGCGATCGCAGCGCGTGACGGCCGACTTCTTCAAGGTGCTCCGCGCGCAGCCGGCGATCGGCCACGCATTCACTGCGGAGGAGGAAGTCGACGGTCGGCATCGCGTTGCCGTGCTGAGCGACGGGCTCTGGCGGCGGCGCTTTGGCGGGGACCCCGCGATTGTCGGACGCACGATTCCTCTCGAAGGTGGAAGTTACGAAGTTGCGGGC